>Ga0209591_10000465_pt1 | contig 52479 bp, 56 predicted proteins | sample MAT01_FD_187207 | JGI IMG/M metagenome (GOLD analysis project Ga0209591, IMG submission 187207) | Freshwater microbial communities from Lake Fryxell liftoff mats and glacier meltwater in Antarctica - MAT-01 (SPAdes) (version 2) | ecosystem: Environmental > Aquatic > Freshwater > Ice > Liftoff...
TGTCACGATGATATCACATCTGCGAAGAAAGGTGTACCACCACGATGATATCCTTGCTGCATGAACGTCTACGAAGGTGTGGCGCGCCTCTCGAAGATCGACCGCATGATCTCCGAGTTCGACTCGTTGTGCGATCAGCTCGACATCGACAACGACGCCCGTGCTGGTGTCGCGCGCAAGTTCACGCCGATGATGTGCCGCCAACTCGCCGAGATCACAGGGTGCCCTCCGCCTTCTGACACAACGTGGATGACGTTGTGCGCCGTACTGGCTAGACGATGCTGATACGGTTTCCGTAGCCGCCATCGCGTCGGCTCCTTCCGACGAGAGCCCGCCCTTCGGGGCGGGCTTCGTCGTTGTCAGCTAGCTTCCGCGAATGCCACCGATCGGGAAGAAGGATCTCAACGGGCGCGGGCTCGCTCACCCGGCTCCGTACACTCGCTCGATCGTCGAGCTGTTCGGAACGCTGGAACTGAGCGGACGTGTGCTCGACCCGTTCGCCGGGACCGGGCTCATCCACGACCTCGGGCTCGAAGCCGTAGGGGTCGAGATCGAGCCGGAGTGGGCCGAGCTGCGGGAGGGGACCATCATCGGAGATGCCACGCGGCTGCCGTTCCGGGATGTCTGCTTCGACGCTGTGGTCACGTCATGCACCTACGGCAACCGCTACGCCGATCACCACAAGGCGAAGGACGGATCGCTGCGCCGCACGTACACCCACGACCTCGGGCGCGACTTGCACCAGCGCAACACCGGCAAGATGGCCTGGAAGGGTCCGGGCGTTGGGCCGTACTGCGAGCTGCACGAAGAAGCGTGGAGTGAGGTCTGGCGCGTGCTCGCGCGCGACGGCCGCTTCGTGCTGAACATCAAGAACCACATCAAGGCGGGCGTCGAACAGATGGTCACGGAGTGGCACGCCGAGCTGCTCTCGACGATTGGCTTCAACATGGTCCAGGCGCATCAGGTGTTCACGCCAGGAATGAGAGTCGGAGCCAATCGCCAACGGGTCCCGTTCGAGTCGGTCCTGGTGTGGCGCAAGCCATGATGGTGTGATATAATCGTGTTGTCGGAGGGGAGAGTCCCCGCCGGGAAGGAGTTCGCTTGACCAACAGGTGGCCCGGAGACGGGTGAGCCCCGCGAGTCAGGCGGGCGCCCTACGGACCGGAGCACGCGTTCCACCGTGCTGTGACCCCAGGCTCTGTCCGATCTACCGGTGAGCGTGCCGGTAGCACTCCTCTTGGGCATCCGTGGTGTGGGGGCCGTCTCGGTTTGCTGGTCCGAGCAGCACGAAGTCCAGGAGATGACCCGAGAGGGGACAGGCTCGTGGGGCCGAGCGTGCAGCGGCCCGAGCAGGAAACTCCCTGGAGTTCGGATTCGCGGGAGTGTGTGACACGTCGGTCCGGGGGTGGCGCCCCATCAGTGACGCAGGCGTGAAGCGGCTCTCCCCGCCCGGTGACGGAGTTGAGACCGAGTGGCCGACCAACCACTCGGGAGGCTCGCTTCGAAACCGGGCTCCTTCGCGAAACAACCGCCCAACGAAACGCCCTCGCGCGCGCTCGCGGGCGTACGTTGCGCGCGTGCTCGTATACGAGGACTTCGTCGAAGTAGCTCGACGATCAGCGGGACACTGGTGGGTGAAGCACACGAATCGCGGTCGACGATGGCCGTGGCTCGAACGTGCTGACGCCGAGAGCGAAGCGTGCGTAGCGCTCGTCAGGATCTGCGAGCTGTATGACGAGACCGTCGTCGTCGACATGCCACCTGAGCCGTTCGTCGCTCAACGGGTGCAGTGGGCGATGATCGACTGGCACCGCCTCGTCTATGGCCGTGGTGATTGCCCGCCGCCTCCGCTGCATTTCGATTTCGATCTGTTCGCAGACGGCGGCTGGCTTGTTGATCAAGAAGTGATCGCCGAGTTCGAGCGGATCGAAGACCATGTCATGCTCGCCCAGATGATCGATGACCTCCCCGAGCGTGAGCGCGTGGTGATGCGTGGGCGCAGCCGGGGGCTCCGGTTGGCTGACATCGCTGACGACCTCGGGCTCACCGAAGGTCGGATCTGCCAGATCGAGAAGCAAGCGCTCGCTCGGCTCGCCTGCTAGAAACGCGTTCCAAGGAACAGCTCGGGCACGGACGCCCTCTCAACCGGAGGCGTCCTTCATGCCCATCGGGGCGCATCAGCCTGTCGGCAACGCAGCGCAAGGTGGTTGCCGACCGGGTGCGACGGCACTTCACCAATACATCATCGATCGGTGGGGTGCAGGCGTTGGCAGCTTCGGGTGCTACAACCCGAACAGCCGCGCCGGATCGGGCTGGTCGCTGCACCGCGAAGGCCGTGCGATCGACGTGAGCATCGCCTCCTGGGCGAAGCAGAAAGGCGACCAGATCTTCACCTGGTGCGTCGCCAACGCCGATCACCTCGGACTGCAAGAGATCCAGTGGTCCGGGCGGATCTGGACGTCACGCAGGAATCAAGAAGGCATTCGCATTGACACGAGCGCGGCACGCGGCCTGCACTTCGACCACATCCACGTCGGACTCGCGTACGGCAATTCGTTCATCCCACCCGGCGGTGGCGGCATCCCCGGTGGTGGCAGCACGCCCCCACCCTCACAAGGAGCAGAGGACTTGGCACAAGTACCGCAAGCGGAGTGGGACGAGATCCGGAACAAGGTGCGCGAGATCGACAACACCATGCACAACAACGTCTACGGCGTGGCGATGAAGACGAACTCCATCGAGACGCTCGCGATGACCCGCAAGATCCGCGACGCGATCTTCAACAACACCTTCGGCGTGGCGCTCCAGAACATCACCATCGACACGTGGACCAAGGTCGGCGCGATGTTCGCACGAATGAAGGCTTGAGATATGATCGTTTCAACGCTGCGTTCGGGGTTCTCCCGATCGTGAGCCTCCTGGCAGCCGGGGACCCCGCCCTCCCCGGCTGCTTCCGCGCCCAAAGGAGTTTCGATGGCTGATGACCTTTCCGCCCAGCAGATGACACCGGGGATGCTGATCGCACCAACGGACATGGCGTTCGGTGGTGGCGTGGTCTCTCCGCCCGACCAGCCGCCACTGATCAACCTACGCATCGAGACGCCGAACGGCAGCTTCGCCTTCTTCTTCTCGGTCGAGATGGCGAGCCGGATGCGCCAGATGCTCGACGACATGCTGGTCGCCGCAGGCGGGCTCACGATTCCGTCGTTGGTGCTCCCACCGGATGCAGGACGGCCCAACGGAAGCTAGGAGCGGCGGCGACCTCTGATCCCCGGTATCCTCGACTGACATGCAGGCGATCGAGCAACCAACGCTGCGCAAGGCTCGGGAGCGATTGACCGAGATCGTGCCGGACGCGGTCGAGACGCTCGCCACACTGCTTGATGACGCTGATTCGAAGGTCCGCCTTGGAGCGGCGAAGGAAGTGCTGGATCGTGGCGGACTCCCGGCACGCATGGAGTTCGAGGCAACGCTCGACACGGCCGGGCTCGACGACGCCATCGCGGGGCTCATCCTCAAGCTGGAGCGCAAGGGCACGATGCGACTCCTGCCAGACCTCGCTCCCGAGGAAGACGTCATCGACGCCGAGGTCATCGAGGAAGCAACGCTGGTCGTCGAGCCCCGTTCCCCGGAACTTCCACTCCCCGGTCTCGGTGACCTCGGGCACCCCAACGGCACCGGGAACGGCAACGGTCATGGCTGATCACCACTACACGACGCGTGACGGCATCATGTTCGTCGCCGGGGTGCTGCTCGTTGTAGCGATCGTGCTCGCGTTCACGTCGTCCTGGCTGTTGGCGTTGATCCCGGTCCTCGCGTGCGCGGGGGCGCTCGCGGGCGCTCCGTACGTGCGCTCTCGCGTGCCTGGCCGCAAGGCGAAGGGTGTCGTCTGGTTGCTCCCGCCGACGGGCTATGGCGAAGACGACGCGACCGAAGAGGAGCCCGAGTTGATCGAGCCCCTCCCCGCTTCGATGGTGATTGGTGACGGGCTGTTCAAGCCCGACGAACGATCATTGCCTTCGTAGGCCGCTTACCGAAGCCGAAGAACTCGTCGTCTCGGCTGCGGATGATGTCGGCGTTGAAGCTGATCGTGTCACCGACTTCGGCGTCGGCGATGGCGTTGGGCTTGGTGAGCCAGACCCGCCAGCCACCCTCACCTTCGACCAGCATCTTGAACTGGATCCCGTAGTCGCTGTCCTGGGTCTTGAGTGACTTGATCACACCGACCACCAGAAGGCGCTTGCCCTCGGGGAGCGGAACCTTCGGAGTTGCGTTCAGCTCCCGCACGAAACGCTCTGCCTCCTTCTCACCGTCACGCTCGAACGCACGAGCGATGGCGTCGATCTGGCGGTCGGAGATGGAACCGTATCGCTCCAGCTTCCAACCGACATCCCGCACGAAGCCGTCGGAGAAGTGGCGAGTCCCGTTCTCGTACTCAACCTCGTACGCTGCGAAGAACTCACCGACACCGGGGCGCTCAGCGAGAAAGGCGACCTTCTCCTCGGCGATGCGCTTGCGCTCCATCGCCGTTGCGTACGCCTTCGCCAGCTTGTTCTGAGCGAGCGTGCGCTTGTCGGTGACACCGAAGTAGGTCCCGGCGCAAACCTGACCGATGTGCCAGGCGAGTCCATCGAGAGCGATGGCGACTGCCCCGTGGTTGAAGCGCGCCCCGCAGTGATCACAGGTGCGCTTGGCAACGTCGGCGTAGCGGCCGTCGTACCAACCGGCAGGAACAGGAGCGCCAACAGTGACGAATCGCTCAGCGTCAATGCCACGCTCGACGAGCGCCGCTTCGAGAGCGCGCTCTTCGGGTGCGTAGATCTTGGCCCACTCGTCGGAGCCGCCATCGTAGAAGTAGCCGATGACGTTCCAGTCAGCAGGATCGAAGTCTGCGATGTGTCGGCTGAGTTGGTTCACGGTCATCTTCCCTTCCTTGGCTACGTACTTATTATATCACATCAGCAAAGCGCCCGCACACCCTTTGTTCGTATGATATAATGAAGACATGACTCAGGAACCCACCTTCGACGAACGAGTCGAACGACTCGTCCCGCTGACGGCTTACGGACCGACTTACAACCGGTTGGTGCGTGAGTCGCTGCTCGACGCGAAGCGTGAGCAGGACCGCGACAACGAGCAGTACGCCGAGCGGTGGCTGCTCAAGGCAGAGATGCACGCGAAGGTCATCACGTTCGAGGAGTACCAGGTACTCATCGCACAACGAGTAGAAGGGAAGCTGTTGTGATCGACGAAGAGCGTTGCCCCGACTGCGGGAGCGACAAGGAGTACGTCGAGTTCGATTCTGATCGCGAAGGCATCGTCGGCTTTGCCCGATGCAGCGCGTGCGGCGAGACCACGGTCGAAGGATCGCAGGTGTGGGCCGAGTGGCTCAAGGGTCAGCGCCCGTGGCAGGAAGCGTGAGCACCACGTCGGTGTATCCCGCCGAAGACACTGTGTTCGCCAAGAAGATGCGCGGGCGCGACGTCGGAATGTCGATGCGTGATTCGACTGAGTTGATCCATCGCTACGTCCCCGACTACACCGTGCGGCGCACCTCGGGAGCGTTCGCCGCAGCGGGCTGGTGCAACTACAAGAAGAAGATCATCAGCTTGCCGCGTGATGCAGGACTGCCGTACGTGTTGCACGAACTCGCTCACGCTCTTGCTCGGGAGCACGGTCACGGGCTCGCGTTCCAGAACGCGTACATCGATCTCGTCGCCAAGGAGATGAGCCCGTGGTGGGCTCGACGCCTGCGCGCATCGTTCATCAAGCACAAGACGAAGGGATACAAGTCACTGTGAAGGCGCTCACGATCACGCTCGAAGGCGTCGGTTCCATCCGCAACGGGGACTCCGTGCGCGTGCGCCCGCGCAAGGCTCGCGGGCGAGACGGCTTCACCGGGATCTTCCGAGGTGCTGTTCTTGACGACGCCGGTTCAGTACGGTGGCTCGAAGTCTTCGGCGGGCGCAACGGTGGATTCAACGCCGTGACCCCTGAGCGAATCGAGTGGGCCACCAGTGCAGGACGAGATCACGGTACTGACGCCGACGTTGCCCGACCGGAAGGATCTGCTGGAGCAAGCAAGAGAGTCCGTCGCCGTTCAGCTTCACGCCGCCGCTGACCACGTCGTCATCACCGACGACGTCCAGGCAGGACCGGCGAAGACCCGCAACGCGGGGCTGGAGCACGTCTCCACACCGTGGACGGCGTTCCTCGACGACGACGACCTCATGGATCGTGGGCACCTCAAGCTGCTGATCGCTGAGGCCGAACGCTCCGAGGCGACCGTCGTTTGGAGCTGGTGCCGCCGCATCGACGGCGGGCCGGAGATTCCTCGGGCAGCGTTCTTCGATCCGATCGAGCTGCGCCAGGACAACTTCATCCCGATCACCGTGCTCGCTCAGACGGACGCTGTGCGCGCGGTTGGTGGGTTCGACCCAACGGCCGAACACGAAGATCACGATCTCTGGCTGCGGATGCTGGACAACGGGGCTAGGTTCAGCGTTGTACGGGCCGTGACATGGAGCTATCGGGGCCGGGAGAACGAGTGACGCCGTGGATCATGCTGGCTGTGGCAGCCGCTGTGCTGATCTTCCTCTTCCTCGTACTCGCGATGTTGCACACGTCGAAGGGCGCCGATGATCGAGTACGACGACTGCGACCCCCTTCCGATTTCGGTGTGCGTGCCCACCATCCAAGCCAGGGCGGACCGCTTGCTTCGCCGGGCGATCGAGAGCGTGCTGACCCAGCAGCGGCTACCGGCCCAGATCGTGGTGGTCCCGGATCGGGATCGCATGGGAGCGGGCCACACCCGTAACCGCTCCATCGATCTTGCTGATCAGGAGTGGACGGCGTTCCTCGACGACGACGACCTGCTGTACCCGATGCATTTGCGCGTGCTCTACGAGTGCGCGATGGAGTCGGGCGCCGACATCGTCTACCCGTGGTTCGACTGCACCGCTCCGTTGATGATCGAGCGTCACTTCCCCGACCGTGAGTTCGAGGTCTGGGACAACGACTATCCGCAGATCATCCCGGTCACCGCTCTGGTGCGTTCCGAGTTCGCCAAGCAGGCGCGCTTCGGCGTCGTCACGCGCGAGAGCATCAAGGACGGAAGCTGGGATGGTGATGACTGGCCGTTCTGGCGTGACTGCATGAAGCTCGGAGCGAAGATCGTTCACCTCCCGCTGCGCACTTGGCTTTGGGTCCATCACTACGATCGAACCGGATCGAACACGTCCGGGCTCCCCTGGCGGTGGTAGGAAACACTTTCGTGATCTCAATCGTGTTTCCCTATCGATCCGACGGCGGAGAGCGTGACCGCATCCTGACCTGGGTCGAAGCGCGCTACCGACACCAGCTCCCCGATGCGGAGATCGTCTACGGCTGCGACCACGGCGATCCGCAGTTCAACCGAGGCCAAGCCATCAACGACGGCGTCGAACAGTCGACCGGCGACATCTTGGTGATCAGCGACATCGACGTCTTCGTGCGCACGGTGAACATGCGAGGAGCCATCCAAGTCGCAGCTCGGGACATCGACAACGCCTGGGTGATCCCGTGGTCGACGTTCTACGTGCTGACCAAACCAGCGAGTGAGCACGTTCGCTACGCCAACCCCGTCGATGACATCTTGGTCGAGAACCTCGACTGGGAAGACCGTCTTCCGCCCGTTCCTCAAGGCATGTTCGTGGTCGGGCGATCGGCGTTCGAGCGTACTGGCGGCATGGACGAAGGCTTCATCGGATGGGGGTTTGAAGACAACGCGTTCGCTCACGCAGCGCGCAACACAGCGAAGCTACGCCTCTCGACACTGCCGGGCGGGTGTGGGCACATCTGGCATCCACGCACGGTCAACGATGGGTTCAGTCAGCCCAACATCGATCACAATCGTCAACGCTGGGAGACACTCAGATGCGGGTCTTAGTTGCTGGGCTCGGCAAGTTGGGCGCTCCTCTCATGGCCGTGCTCGCCAACAGCGGAGTCGAGGCGATCGGTTACGACCGCAACCCGAAGACTGTCGCCTTGATCAACGACCGCATCGCCCCCGTGGCTGAGCCTGGTCTCCAAGAGCTGATCGAGTCAGCGCCGTTCTTCACTGCCACGATCAACCCAGCAGCAGCCGAGATGTGCGACTACGTCTTCATCGTCGTGCCAACGCCATCGACGAAGCAGTCGCGACGCTTCTCGAACCGCTACGTGCTCGAAGCGATCGACGCCGTTGGGCCACACCTACAACCCGACACCGTCGTCGTCGTCAATTCGACGGTGATGCCGGGCTCGATGTCGGGAGTCATCCGACAGTCGCTCCGTGACAGCACGCATCACGACGAAGAGTTGGGTCTCTGCTACAACCCCGAGTTCATCGCACTGGGCGAGGTCATCGACGGAATCCGTCATCCGAGCTTCGTGCTGATCGGTGCAGAGCAGCAATGGGCTGCGGACCGCCTTACCGACCTCACGCGCAAGTTCGTCTCTCCGGTCACGACTCCGGTCAAGATCATGTCGTCGATCGATGCTGAGATCACGAAGCTGGCGCTCAACAACTACGTCACAATGAAGATCAGCTTCGCCAACGCCATCGGCGAGCTGTGCGATCGCAACTACGGCGCTGACGCCGAGACGGTGCTCAACGCAGTCGGGCTCGACTTCCGAGTGGGTCAGCCCTACCTGCGACCGGCCACGGCCTACGGCGGACCGTGTTTCCCGCGCGATGTTCGAGCGTTCCAGGCATTGGTCGATGACGACCACATCCTTGGAGCGTTCGCTCGCGCGACCGAATCAGTCAACGACCACCAGACTGAACGCATGATCACCAAGCTGCTCGCTACCGGCAAACGCACCTTCGCTGTCCTGGGTGTGAGCTACAAGCCGGGGACGGCTGTCGACGACGAATCGCCAGGGCTCCACCTGGCGGCGCGACTCGTCGAACAAGGCATGACAGTGTTCGTTCACGAACCGGCGCTCGGGCACGAGAATCCGTGCGACCTGATTCGCCAAGCTGATGTCGTCGTCGTGATGACTCCGGATCAACGCTTCCGCGGGATCGAAGAGTTCGGTGAGAAGCGGCTGTTGCTGGATCCGTGGCGGATCATCAAGGGTGACCAGTGGGATCGGATTCCGTGGGGAGGAACAGCGTGAGGGTCACCTACAGCGCTCTCGGGAAAGTCGGTCGCCTCGGAAACCAACTGTGGCAGATTGCGTCGACAGCAGGCATCGCTGAGCGGCGCGACGCTGTGCCGATGTTCGACCCTGGCTGGATCTACCGCCCGTGGTTCTGCATCCCTGATGAGTTCTTCGAGTACGACGGCAAAGACGACATCGTCGACTCGACATGGATGTGCGAAGAGCTGGACCTTCGCGCGCGCCCGTACCTCCAGCGATACTCACTCATGGAGCCTGTTGCCGCTCAAGTGCGCGAGTGGTTCCAACCGAGCGATCTAGCGATGGAGCTGATCAACAAGCACCGCGGACTCATCCCCGGACCAGGACTCACCACGGCAGTCCACGTCCGCCGCGGTGACAACTTGCTGCCTGATCACGACGGCTACTACGAGGTCCCCGGTGAGAGCTACTACCGGCGTGCGCTCGGGCACTTCGATGGCTACCCGGTGTTCTTCTCCGACGACATCGACTGGTGCATGAAGACGTTCCAGGATCTCGACGCTGTGTTCATCGTGCCGAACATCCTCACGGTTCCCGAGGATGGAATCGGAGAACGCGTCACTCCGGCGCTCGACTGGCTCGACATGCAGCTCATGGCACTCTGCGACTACCACGTCATCTCGAACTCGACGTACTCATGGTGGGGAGCGTTCCTCAGTGGTGATGCTGTCGTAGCGCGTCCGAAGTGTTGGTTCGGTCCGAAGATCGACTGGACCAACGTCGACTTGATGATGCCGAAAGGATGGTTCGACGTTCCGTGCTGATGAACTTCAACGAGCTGGTCACCAAGCACAACATGCGAATCAAGAGGGTTCTGCATGTTGGTGGGCACCTTGGTGAAGAAGCGAACGACTACCGACACAATGGCGTTCGTCACGTCACTTGGGTCGAAGCAGATCCGATCGTCGCTCGCGATCTTGAACGAGCGGTGCGACGCTTTCACCACCGAGTGATCAACGCACTCGTCACCGATCAAGACAACGTCGAGATGGAGTTCTACGTCACGAACGAGCAGAGCCTCTCGTCGTCGGTGCTGCATTTCGGTACGCACGCGAAGACGTCGCCGGACATGGTCGTCGAAGAAACGAAGGTGCTCACGTCACGCACGATCAACTCGCTGATGGCCGAAGGATCGCAGCGAGACTGGCGAGAGATCGACCTCCTGAACATGGACGTGCAAGGTGCTGAGCTGATGGTGCTGCGTGGGGCGACAGATCTGTTGCCTCAACTTCGCTACGTGCTCAGTGAAGTCAATCACCAAGACGTCTACCAGAGCTGCGCTCAGATCGAACAACTCGACGCACTGTTGCTTCCGTACGGACTGGTGCGCATGGACACGTACTTCACGATGGACGGCTGGGGCGACGCGCTCTGGGTCAAGCGAAAGGAACTCGCGAGTGATCAAGGTGCTAGTGACGGGCTACAACTGCCCTGAGTGGATCGGAAGGGGACTGGCGAGCGTTCGTGACCAAGATCTCGATGAACCGTTCGAGGTCTGTATGGTCGACGATGGATCGACCGACCCAGCGCAACGTGAAGCAATGCTGGCTGTGCTCGACACTGTCCCAGAAGTTCAGACGTGGCATCTGCTGCTCCGAGGATCGAACCGCAAGGCGACGTTCTCCGTGCAGCAGGCGATGATCATCCTTGACCCCGACCCCTACGACATTGTCGTGCTGCTCGATGGTGACGACTACCTCGCCCCGTGGGCGCTCTCGTACTTGCGCGACATGTACGAACGCGATGCCAACTGTTGGCTGACCTACGGACAGTACGAGCCCGTCCCACACAACACCGGGCAAGTGCTTGCGTCCGCGTACCCGCGTGAGGTGCTTGATCGTCGCACGTTCCGTCAGCACCCGATCGTCTTCAACCACCCTTACAGTTTCCGCTACTTCCTCTTCTCGAAGGTGCGGATAGCGGACGCGCAAGACGCATCGGGAAACTGGTTCCGCGCTGGGATGGACCAGGTGTACCTCTACCCGATGTTGGAGATGGCTGGGAAGCACCACATCCGGTTCATCGACAAGACGCTCTACTACTACAACGCTGTGAACCCGCGGAGCGAGACACACATCCAAGACGAGGAGCCGAATCCAGGAGAGCTGATTCGGTCCCTTCCGAAACGCGAATTGCTTCGACACCGCCCGTAAAGTCACGCTCCATGTGGGCAGTGACCGGGGCCGGGGGCTTCATCGGCGGGCACATGGTGAAGCGACTCATCGCGATGGGCGAAGACGTTGTCGGCATCGACCAGAAGTCGATCATGGACTGGTATCAGGTGCCGAGCGGCGAGGCGTGTCGCGCTGGCGTGAACCTCAGTCACGTCGACGACGCTGTGAAGGCACTGCACGGTGCCAAGCATGTGATCCACCTCGCCGCTGACATGGGCGGGATGGGCTTCATCGAGACGCACAAGGCCGAGTGCATGTTGAGCGTGCTCAGCTCGACGGCGGTGCTGATCGGAGCGGCCCGCAACCAGGCTCACGGGCTCTTCTACGCCAGCTCGGCGTGCGTGTACCCCGGCTACCTCCAGGACACCACGGGGGTGGCTGATGGGCTCCGTGAGGCTGATGCCTACCCGGCGATGCCCGAGGACGGCTACGGGTACGAGAAGCTCTTCTCTGAGCGGATGTCCCGGCACTTCATGGAAGACTTTCACCTTCCGACTTTCGTGGGCCGCTACCACAACGTCTACGGACCGCACGGGACGTGGGAGGGCGGGCGCGAGAAGGCGCCAGCGGCAATCTGTCGGAAGGTGATCGAGGCGAAGCTCAGCGGGATCCACGACATCGAGATCTGGGGCGACGGTGAGCAGACCCGGAGCTTCATGTACGTCGACGACTGCGTCGAAGGCACGCTGCGCCTCATGCGCTCGGACTTCCATGACCCCATCAACATCGGGTCCGATCGGCTAGTGACGATCAACGAGCTGGTGACGATCGTGGAGAAGATCGCGGGGATTTGGCTGGACAGGCACTACAAGCTGGATGCACCGTTGGGTGTGCGCGGCCGGAACTCCAACAACGAGCTGATCCGTGCGACGCTCGGGTGGGAACCCAAGGTCTCGCTCGAAGACGGGATGGCCGAGACGTACGACTGGATCTACTCTCAGATCACTCAGTGATCGTTGACGGAAGGAAGATCCTGTGCGCGTGAAGATCTTCCCTGCTGATCGAAGCGGGTGCGGCTACTACCGCTGCATCTTCCCCGCCCGAGCAGTGCAAGCGTCGGGTAACGAGCGAGTCGAAGTGTTCGTCGTCGATGACGACGAGAACCAGGACATGATCCTCAACGCGAAGTTCGGTGGAACGGTCGGTCGACCGCAGATCTTCGAGATCGACAATCCCGAGTGCGACGTGTTGGTGTTGCAGCGTCCGATGGACCGCAAACTCGTCGAAGCGATTCCGCTCATCCAAGCACATGGAACGGCCGTGGTGGTCGAGATCGACGATGACTTCGACACGCTCTCGCCGAAGAACCCGGCGTTCCGTGCAGCGAGTCCACGATTCAGTCCCGAGTCCAACTCGATGTGGTTCGGGCTCGCTCTCCAGACGTGTGACTACGTGATCACCTCGACCGAAGCGCTGCTCAAGCGCTACGGCCAACGTGGCAATGCCTGCTCGATCTCCAACTACGTCCCCGAGAGCTACTTCAAGACCGAGCCGTACACCAAGGGGATTCGAGAGGATCTCTGGATCGGCTGGCCGGGCAACCCGTTCTCGCATCCTGGTGATCTCGAAGTGGTGTCAACGTCGGTTCGCGACGTGATGCGTGAGCACGACAGCACCTGGCTCTACACCGTTGGTCACGATTCCACGATCAGTCGCTTCCAGTGTGATGAGTTCACTCCCGCGCGCACGCACGTAGCGCACTGGTCACCGTTGCTGGAGCATGCTCAATCAACATGCGAACTGGATGTCGGACTTGCTCCACTATCTCGCGTCCCGTTCAACACGGCGAAGAGCTGGATCAAGCCGTTGGAGTACGCAGCGCTCGGGGTCCCGTTCGTTGCATCGCCCACGCGAGAGTACCGGCGACTCCAGAAGCTGACGGGCGTTGGTGAGATGGCCGAATACCCGATCGACTGGAAACTCAGTCTGGGCAAGCTCGTCAGTGATGATGACTACCGAGCTGAACGTGCGGCGCTCCAGCGCGAAGCTGTGCGCACGCTGACCTACGAAGAACACCTCGACGAATGGGTGAACGCGTGGTCAATGGCTATGGCATATCGATCGGCCCGGTGAGCGGACGAGATTGGGTCCCACACCGGGGTGGGTGGTGTTTCGGCAGCTTCGTGCGCGTGTACGGAGGCCGCGACTTCGAGGTCGCCGTTGTCCACGTCGAAACCGGAATCTACTTCCGGATCACGGCCGGTCCTACGAGAGACGACGTCGTGGCCGCAGCGCATGACGGGATCGACCGAGAGCTTGATCGTCGGGCTCGAAAGCTCGGAGAACCCGACTGCGAGGTCACGGTGCTGACCAAGATCACTCGTAGGATGGTCGTGTGACCATCCCAACGAACCCCGTGCTCTGCTGGGCGTGCAGTCGCTACGACCGGTCTTCGTCTGACCTCATCCAGACATGTGAAGCGTTCCCCGATGGGATCCCCGTCGCGATCAACCCCTTGGGTGCTGATCATCGTCAGCCCGTAAAGGGAGATCACGGGCTGCAATTCGTTCTTCAAGATGGGTACAGCGAGTTGTTGTCTGACTACGAGGATGCGCAAGGCGGATAGATGGCTGCGCTCGACAACTGGCGCGAGTGGGATCCCGACAACAAGGCCGAGCTGCTCCGCCGTCTTCGACACGACTGGAAGTTGTGGGCGCGTGACGATCAGCTCCCGCCAACTAACGACGAGTGGCTCGTCTGGATGCTCATGGCCGGGCGTGGATCGGGCAAGACGCGCGCGGGAGCTGAGTACGCACGCGAGAAAGCGGAGTCGCACCCGAAGTGGCGCGTTGGTGTCATCGCACCAACGCATGGCGACTGCCGTGATATCTGCTTCGAGGGCGAGTCCGGGCTCATGGAGATCATCCCACCCGGCAACATCGAGCACTACAACCGATCGAATCTGGAGCTGATCCTGCGCAACGGCAGCCGGTTCAAGGGCTACTCCGCTGAGAAGCCTGACCGCCTCCGTGGTCCTCAGCACCATCTGCTGTGGTGCGAGGAAATCGCAAGTTGGCAATTCCCCGAGACGTACGACCAGGCGCAGTTCGGTCTGCGCTTGGGCGAGCGCCCGCGCACGATCATCACCACTACGCCGCGACCGACGCAGTTCATCAAAGACTTTGTCGAACGCTCCGAAGAGGAACCGAACTATGTCGTCATCTCGCGAGCGTCGACGTTCGACAACGCTGAGAACCTCCCGCAATCTCAACTTGACGAGCTGCGTCGTCGATACGCCGACACCTATCTTGGTCAACAAGAGCTGTATGGCGCACTCATCGACGACATTGAAGGCGCACTTTGGAAGCGAGCGGTGCTCGACGAGACGCGCATCACGCTCGCGCAACAGCCGCAGATGTCGCGTGTGGTGATCGGTGTCGACCCCGCAGTCACGTCGAACGAGAAGTCAGACGAGACCGGCATCATCGTGTTGGGCAAGGGGGTTGATGGTCAGGGCTACGTGCTTGGCGACTACTCACTCCGAGGCACACCCGACCAGTGGGCGCGCAAGGTTGTCGAGGCGTATCACGCGCATCGTTGCGACCGCGTCGTCGCCGAGGTCAACAACGGTGGCGAGATGGTGAAATACACGCTGCGAACGATCGAGTCGTCACTGCCGGTCAAGACCGTCACGGCCACCCGTGGCAAGGCCGTGCGTGCCGAACCGATCAGTGCGATGTACGAGCAGCGCAAGGTGCATCATGTCGGAATCTTCGGGGCGCTTGAAGATCAGATGTGTAGTTGGATTCCTGGTGAGACAGTCGGGCGCCGTGTCAAGAGTCCTGACCGCGTTGACGCTCTCGTCTGGGCTGGTCACGAACTTCTTCTCAAGTCTGGCGTGCCCAGCATGGCGGTCGCCCGACCCCGATGATATCGTCGCCGCTTCGTGGATAGCGAGATCAGCTTCAAGATCAAGGGGCACGCCGGTGCCGGTTGGTGGTGCGAAGAAACCACTGACAAGGAGCGAGTTCTCCGGGTGATGTCCACGCGCCTGAAAGACCGCACTGGGGCCGGTGAAGTCCTGATCGACGTGCAATGCTCGGAACTTCCTAGCCCGGAAGGTGATCGTGGCAACGACGCTCAACAAGCGTGAGACGATCCTCCACACAGCACAACGCTCGAAGTCGGGCGTGGCGTTGGAGGACATGGTCGATCGATGCGATGCGTCGTTGACCTACGTGCGCGCGGTGTTGCGTGACGCTGGTTACACGCCGACCGGGAAGCTGCGTTCCGGCAAGATCGTTTGGTCTCGCTGACGTAACGAACCGTCGACGTACGCCGACGGCTGTCATCGGAGCGTGTGATCACGCCACGTTCCGGATCCCCCCATCAGGAGAAACTGTGTGCCGTTTGCTACCCAGAAGAGTTTCGTTGCCACCTTCATCATCTGCGTAGCGGCGCTCATCGCGATCGCTGCGATGAGCACTACCGCTTCAACAAGAGAGCCTGTTCGAGCACAGCTCCAGGTTCGCAGTACCCAACCCTGCTCGATCGGTTGTGAGTGGGGGCCAACAGTTGCAGCGTCGTTGCAGCAGAAGCAAGACGTTCGCGATGCTGTGTTCGCCGCCATCGTTGAACAACAACGACTCGCTGCTGAACAGGCTGCGGCGGAAGAAGAAGCTGCGGCAGAAGCTGCGAAGCGAGCATCCCGCTCGTCGTCCACACGATCCACAACGTCATCCACAATGTCATCCACAATGTCATCCACAGAAGGTGGAACGGCGTGCGCGATTCCCGCGTACATCTGTGACCGCGAGTCGGGTGGTGATCTGACCGTCTACAACCACCAGGGCTCAGGGGCGTCGGGGAAGTACCAGTTCATGCCAAGAACCTGGAACGGCTACGGCGGCTACGCGAACGCTGCGGATGCTCCCGAGGCAGTGCAGGATGCGAAGGCAACGGAGCTATGGGCCGGTGGAGCAGGTTGCGGCCACTGGTCCGCCTGTTGATCGCGAAACAGGCGCGCGGAGCCGCGCGCGCGTGAACCCTCAGGTCTAGGATCGGCGACACTCCGGTCACAGTCTTGAAGGGGCTCAGATGGCAGATACACACGTTTCCTCCCCGCTCCGCCGACACTTCTCGGTGAGCGGGGAGGATCCGTACGCGCAGGTTGAGTGGGAGATCAGCACTGCGCAGGTCGGCACGTTCGTGCAGGAGAACGTGTGCTTTCCGAAGACGTGGTCAGCCGATGCTCGCAACATCGTTGCTCAGAAATACTTCCGGGGAACGCTCGGCACACTGGAGCGTGAGACGTCACTCCAGCAGGTGATCGAGCGCGTCGTCACGACGATCGTGAAGTGGTCGTTGGCGGACCGCGGCTCCCTCTCCGACCCTCAGATCGAAGATGTGCTCGCTGACGAACTGCGCACGCTCATGCTCGATCAGCGCATGGCGTTCAACTCGCCGGTGTGGTTCAACCTCGGTGTTCCCGGTGAGGTGCAACAGGGCAGTGCGTGCTTTATCCTCTCCGTTGACGACGACATGGACTCGATCCTGAACTGGATCCACGAAGAGGGCCGGATCTTCAAGCACGGATCCGGTGCTGGTGTGAACCTCTCCAAGATTCGTGCGAGCAGTGAACACCTCAAGGGCGGAGGCACCGCGAGCGGGCCGGTGAGCTTCATGCGGGGCGCTGACGCGTCGGCCGGGACGATCAAGTCAGGCGGCAAGACGCGCCGCGCCGCGAAGATGGTCCTGCTCGACGTCGATCACCCCGACGTCGAAGAGTTCATCTGGTGCAAGGCGAAGGAAGAGCGCAAGATCCGTGCGCTCGAATCGGCGGGCTTCGACATGGGGCTCAACGGCGAAGATGCTCACTCGGTGCAGTACCAGAACGCCAACAACAGCGTGCGCCTCAGCGACTCATTCATGGAGGCAGCAACGGCCGCTGGAGATGCCCCGTGGACGCTCACACCCAGGGTCAACGGTGACAACACCCAGGTCTCAGCGCACGACCTGCTCCACCAGATCGCTCAGGCAGCCTGGGAATGTGCTGATCCCGGCGTGCAGTTCTCGGGCACGATCAACGGGTGGCACACGCTCAGCGCCCACAGCCCGATCAACGGCTCGAACCCGTGCAGCGAGTACCTCTCGATCGACAACTCGGCGTGCAACCTCGCCTCGATCAACCTGCTCAAGTTCCTGCACACCGACTCCACCTTCGACATCGAAGGTTTCCGCCAGGCTGTGCGGATCACCATCACCGCGATGGATGCGATCGCCGGGAATGCCGACTACCCGACCGAAGCAATCGGCGAGAACACCCGCAAGTTCCGCCAGCTCGGTCTCGGCTACACCAACCTCGGTGCGCTGCTCATGGCCGTCGGCGTGGCGTACGACTCCGACGACGGGCGCGCCATCGCCGGTGCGATCACCTCGTTGATGTGTGGACAGGCGTATCTCCAGTCGAGCGTGCTCGCAGAACGCACCGAACCGTTCTCGGAGTGGGACAAACACAAGTCAGCGACAATGGGCGTGCTACACCGACACACCGACGCAGCGAAGCTCGAACACCAGACGCAACGTGCGCGTAACGGAGCTGCTCATCCGCTCATCGCTCCGGTGTTCCGCGCAGCAGTCGACGACTGGGAGTCAGTCGTCATCGAAGCTGATCGCGTGGGCGTGCGCAACGCTCAAGCGTGCGTGCTTGCTCCCACGGGGACGATCTCCTTCTTCATGGACGCAGACACGACTGGCATCGAACCCGAGTTCGCGTTGGTGAAGACGAAGACGCTGGTCGGTGGCGGCACGATCGAGACAGTCAACCGAGGCATGGTGCAAGCGCTCACGAATCTTGGCTACAACCACATCGAACGAGACACCATCTACGAGTACCTCTCGACCCGTGGCGAGTTGGGCGGGCTGATCCGAGACGAGCATCGCGAGATCTTCGCCACGTCTGTCGGAGCGGACGCCATCCACTACAGCGCTCACGTCAAGATGCTCGCCGCCGTGCAACCGTTCCTCTCTGGGGCAGCGAGCAAGACCGTGAACCTCCCCGAAGACGCCACGGTTGCGGACTTCATCGACGTAATCACCACGGCGTGGGAGACCGGCGTCAAGTGCTTGGCGCTCTACCGAGACAACTCGAAGGCGACCCAGCCTCTCAACATCGGCATCGAGAAGACAACCGCGGTGCTGGCCGAGCCCGCACGCAAGAAGCTCGAAACTCAGCGTCGGGCGCGCACGTACAGCTTCCATGTTGGCGAGTGCAAGGGCTACATCACGGCGGGAGAGTACGACGACGGCAAGCTCGGTGAGCTGTTCATCAAGGTGGCGAAGAACGGATCGACGCTCGCCGGGATCATGGACAGCTTTGCTATCAGCGTCAGCCTCGGACTCCAGTACGGAGTTCCGCTCGCTGCGTACGTCGACAAGTTCATGCACACTCGCTTCGAGCCGATGGGCATGACCAACGACTCCGACGTGCGCATCTCCAGCTCGATCGTCGACTACGTCTTCCGGCGCCTTGCTCTCGACTACCTCAGCTCCGACGAGCGAGAGACGCTCGGCATCGTCTCGACCGGTGAACAGATTCAGCAGATGGTTGCTCAGGACATCGAGAGGCCCTCGGCGGCTCAATCACTCGGCGTTGTCTGCACCGAGTGCGGGTCTGGGATCCTCCGCCGTGCAGGTTCGTGCCTCTCATGCGAAAGATGTGGCGCGAGTACCGGTTGCGGGTGATCGTCCACTGATACCCTCCCCGTTCAGGAGGGCGGAGGGGTACGGAGGACGTCCGGTTGGACGTGGTGATCAAGGGGGACCTGGAGCAGTCTGAGCTGTCCTGGTTCGAGCGAGGTGCGTGTCGTGGCCGCGGCCCTGATAGCTGGTACGTGGTCGATGAGAGCGACCCCGACGAGTCCCGAGAGACTCCCCAGCGGTACGAGCGCGCCGTCAGCATTTGCGACGTCTGCGTGGTGAAGACAGCGTGCCTCGACTACGCGTTGGAGCACCGGGAGTGCTGCGGCATGTGGGGCGGGAAGACCCGCTCGCAGCGGTTCTCGATCATTCGTCGACGGCGCAAGGCGGCGAAGAAGGCGGCGAAGATCGAGTTCGCCGAGACCGCTCCCGGCGTCTTCGAGATCCGATGATCGACGGGATCACTTTCGTCGTGCTCGCTCTTGGAGCATTCCGCATCACGCGTCTCATCGTCGTAGACACGATCCTCGATGACGCTCGGGAGGCCACAGTCGGTCGGCTTGACCCCGATGGGAAGCTGGCCGAGCTGTTCGGATGCCCGTGGTGCATCGGATTCTGGATCTGCATCGTCATCGCGATCATCTGGATGTTGGCCCCAATAAACACCGAGCGAGTCATGTTGCCCTTCGCACTGTCGGCCATAGTGGGGCTCGTCGCGACCAACTTGGAGTAGCCCGTGGCGTTGAACCCGTTCCGGAGACGAGCTGATCCGTCTCCGCGCGTCATCCGAGCTGCCGCCCAGCAAGTCTCCATCGGGGACTTTCAACAGGCACAGCAGCTTGCACTGACGCGCCAAGCGTGGCAACCGCGAGCGTGGGGCTACTACCACAGTGTTGGCGAGATCCACTACGCCGCGCAGTTCGTCGGCAACGCACTCAGCCGCATCCGTCTCGTCGGAGCGGAGATGGAACCGCCGACCAACAAGGAAGACGCTCCCGAGCCCATCCCCACGAAGGACAAGAAAGTTCAAGAAGCCGTCGACGCATTGCAGTCTGAGCGCGGCGGTCAGTCGTCGTTCATGCGCAACCTTGGGATCAACCTCTTCATCCCCGGCGAAGCGTGGTTGCTCGGTTACGAGAACGATGACGGCGACACTGTGTGGGAAGTGCTGTCGATCAACGAGCTGATCATCCAGCCCGGCGACTCCAGCGCGTACCGCCGTCACACGCCCAACTCTCCACCGATGCCGCTCAACAAGGACGCGTTGCTGATCCGCGTGTGGCAGGAAGATCCGCAGTGGTCGTACCTCGCCGATTCAGCGATGCAGACGATCATGGACGAGTGCGAGAAGCTCATCGCACTCACGAAGGCTGACAAGGCGATCTCGCGCTCGCGATTCGCAGGTTCCGGCTTGCTGTTCATCCCGAACGAGCTGGTGCCTCCGGCTGAGCAGCCCGACGGATCCGGAACCGATGTCGACGCCGCAGAGAACCCGCTCTTCAAGCAGCTCACCGAAGCGATGATCGAGCCGCTCAAGAACGAGGGCCACCCGTCGTCGGTCGTCCCCGTGGTGTTGTTCGGCCCGAGCGAGTACGGGGAGAAGATCAAATACTTCTCGTTCGAGCGCGAGGCCGACAAGGCGAGTGAGCAACGACGTGACGCAGCGATCACGCGCATCGCCACGGCGATCGACCTCCCGCCCGAGATTCTGCTCGGCAAGGGTGACGTCAACCACTGGACGGCGTGGCAGATTCACGAAGAGACGTTCCAGGCACACCTGGAGCCGCTCGTCCAGATGATCTGCTCGGCGCTCACGCAGGGCTACCTCCAACCCGCACTCAAGCGCGCGGGCGTGAAGGATCCCGAGAAGTACGTTGTCTGGTACGACGCTTCCAAGCTGATCGCCCGACCCGACCAATCCGAAACTTCGCAGCAGCTCCACGCCGTCGGAGCGCTCAAAGCGTCGTCGATGCGACGTGCGAACGGCTTCGACGAAGACGATGAACCCGACGACGAGGAGTACGCCAAGCGCGTTGGTCTGTTGCTCCAGGTTCCTGAACTGGCGCTCACCGGCAAGATGCCTGATCCGCCTCCAGCTCCCGAACCCCCGCCTCAGTTCGGCGGCAAGCCACCCGAAGTCGATGAAGACGGCAATCCTCCCGATCCTGCTGATCAGGAGAAGCCCGCAGAGGGCAAGGCCAGTCCCGGCAACGTCACGAAGGGGACACCCGACTCGAAGACGCCGGGAGCTGATGCCCCTCCCAGCCCGAACGGCAGCGGCAAACAAGCCAAGAAGGGCACCACGGCAGCAGCCAGCCAGCGCGGGCACAAAGTCCCGATCGGCCAGCAGCTCGCTCAGCTCGACATCGACCTGATGACGCGCTTGCGCACGCAGATGGACGCCGTGCTCACGGAAGCGCTCACGCGCGCTGGCAACCGTGTGCTGAATCGTGCGTCCAAGGACCAGCGGTACAGCGACATCGTCACTGGAGTCCCGAAGGAGAACGTCGCAGGACGACTTGGTCCGGCGATCGTCGCGTCACTCAACCTCAACGACGATGATCTGCTCAAGGGCAGCTTCACAGCGTTCACGGCTCAGGCAGCGGAGACCTTCAAGGCAGCACAGCGGAGGCGTAACGAGCTGATCGCTCGCTACCTTCGAGAGAACGACGAGCGCGACTACGCCGAAGCGGACCAGCTCGACGAGACCTACGCCGAGCGCGATCGCACTGCTCGGGACTTCGGGGTCGCTGCGCTTGGGGTCGCTTTGCTCACGCTCGCATCGAAGCGGCTCTACGACCCGCTTGCTGATGCCCCCACAACTCAGGGCGAGTTCGATGGTGTGACCGTCCCCGGCGACATGGTTCGTCGCATCATTGAGTCGGCCGGAGGAACGGGATCGGGACTCCACGTCTTGAGTGACCAGACACTCACCGAGACAGCAGGCGGCATCGGAACTGGCGCCGTAGCGCGCGACATCCTCGCTGACAACGGAGTGCGGACGGCCAACTACCAATGGGTCTACGGACCGGCGATCCGCTCCACGTTCGAGAGCCATGCTGATCTCGACGGCGAAGAGTTCTCCGGGTGGGACGACGAAGCTCTCTCGGTGCAGCCGGGTGACGAGTGGCTCGGCGTTGAGTATTACCACCCCGGTGATCACAAGGGCTGTCTCTGTTCGGTCGCCCCCGTGTTCGACGGGATGCTTGCAGACTTCGACACCCAAGAAGCGATCACGGCCAGCCCCAATGGTCACCGCTAACCAGCGACTGGTCGTCGAGCTGGGCGACTACCCCGGCCACCCGTTCCGCGGAAACCAGTGGACGAAGGTTGACGCCGATGATGGTGATGGGTTCAGTGAACTCAAGAACGGTGTCGACCTCACCGATCATCATTACGCCGCCGACAAGGCTGGGTCCAAGTCCCCGCTGCTCGTCAACGACGAACGCATTCAGACGGGCGTGCCGATCAAGCTCACCGGGCTCCACGTTGCCGAGAACCGCGGAGCTGAAATTGTGAAGAATGGGTTCACCGACCCGATGCGCAGCGGTGGCAAGGCAGGAGCGGGAACGTACCTGCACATCGCCGGGGATCGCAGCGGTGACTACGCACACTTCGTGCGCGCCGGAAACGAATCCGCAGCGAAGAACCCGAATGCTCGCCAGATCAGTACCGACGTCACGCTCCAGAACCCCGTGGTGATTCGCCTCGGACTCGGTGCCAAGCTGGAGAACGAAGACCTGTACGACGCTCTCGCCTCGGCGCGCAACGAGCCACGGGACAAGGTGTGGGCCGACTCGACGACGCTCTCCAAGACGCTCACACGCGATGAGAACTTGGCGTCACCGATCGACCGTGCAATCACGAAGATGTTCCAGGAAGCCGGACACGACGGGCTTGTGATCCTCAAGCCGTCGGGCAACGGCGGGCACGGTTCGATGGCGGTCGTGTACGACCCCGAGAACATCACCATCAGGGATTCGAAGCCGCTCGGAGCCGGGAAGGACAAGACGCTCGCCGCGGCACTGGAGTTCGGCGACTACCCCGGCCACCCGTTCAGAGGGAACCAGTGGACGAAGGTTGAGGGTGAAGGGAGCAAGGAGTCAGGCTCCAGATTCGGTGATCAGACGACTCGTTTGATGTCCGAGGGCGGTCCTGCGCACGCTCCGTACATCCGCAGGATGAGCGAGCAGCTCGCCAAGTTCTCGAAGGTCACCGGCATCGCTCCAACGATCACGCGCGCCACTGGCAACATCGCTGACCGCCGCGGCGCACTCGCTGTCACGTCGCTCACCGAGAAGTATGGATTGCGAATCGACCTGAACCCTGAACTGCTGACGAAGGAGAACCTCGACGGGCTGTCCGACAAGAAGTTCTTCTCTCCGGGGACGAGCACTCCCGAAGGATTGATCACGCACGAATGGGCGCACGCTGCTGTTGCGCAGATGACGCACGACGGCGAGTTTGACAGCAGTTTCGGCGCTGGTGGGCGCTGGGACAGGTCCCCATACCCCGACACCGGTGACGTGTGGCGCCCATCGACTATTGCTGTTCTCGACGCATTCAGCAATGAGACCGGACAGTACGAGAAGTGGGAGTCCGCTGCGAACGATGTTTCGAGGTACGCGAAGACGAACGCGTCAGAGTTCCTCGCCGAGACCTACACCGACGGCAAGCTGAACCCCGGAGCTTCTGAGTACGCCAAGCAGTTTGCAGACTGGTTCGACGGGCGCGTCGCCGAGCATGCAGTCAACAACGATCCGATGATCAAGCAGACCCGCGAGTCGATCGCAGCATCTATCGATGGTGATTGGCAGCCTCAGTGGTTGGAGTTCGGCGATTACCCAGGCCATCCGTTCAGAGGGAACCAGTGGACTGACGGCGCTGGCGAAGAGAAGATCGACGTTGAGAAGTTCATCGCCGAGCACCCGCGCAAGGACGGCGAAGAGCTGTTCACCTGGCAAGGACGGGTTGTTGCCGACCTCTCACCGCAGCAGCAGAGCGACGTGCTGTTCCACGTTCGCGAGCGATACGAACCGAGCCCGGTCGTTGCCGAAGGGCTCAAGCGGTTCATCGAAGAGAAGGGTTTGCCCACCGACATCATCGACTCGATCATTGACACGCCTGTCGCTGTGCAAGAAGCCGACGCTGTTGCGCGCTACTTCGAGCGCACGCCCGATCAGTCCGATGATCCGAAGGTGATCGCTGCGTACGAGGATTTCAAGCGCCAGTCCGCAGAACAGTGGGACTTCATGGTCAAGCCTGAGTCCGAGGGTGGCATGGGCATCAGGGTCGAGTTCACCGACAAGGTCAACCCGTACGCCACGGCAGCGGACCAGGCGCGCGACATCAACGAGAACCGGCGAGTGGTGATTGAGTCCGGGCTCGGTGGGGCGCACGACGCCACGATGACGACTGAGGAATACGACCGCTTCCGAGCCGTGCATGACGTGTTCGGCCACGCTGGAATCGGTGGTGGTTTCGATCGACACGGCGAGTACCAGGCGTGGCTTGTTCACGCCGCCATGTACGAAGGCGCCGGACGCGACGCCATGTCGACCGAGTACCACGGCGTGAACTCGGCGTCGTGGTCTGGAGCAGAAGGGTCCCCAGGGACGGGCAAGAGCTTGCTGCTTCCCGAGAAGTGGTCGAACCCTCCGTGGGATCGCGAGGGGCTCACCGCTGCGGGAGTTCGTTCAACGAAGGCCGCAGAGAAGATCGCCTCCGCACTCGATCTCGACGCTGCGTTCGCTCGCCGATTCGACAAGCTCCCGTGGCACCCGCTCCCCAAACGCAAGAGTGCGGAGTTCGGCGACTACCCCGGCCACCCGTTCCGCGGGAATCAGCACACTGACGCAGCCGGGGGTGACAAGGAAGACAGCGGCTTCGCCGAAGCCAAGAAGCCGAGGGGGAACTCCGATGTCGAGCGCCCGGAAGGAACGTCATCGTACGAGTGGGAGTACGACCTCCGCTCGTTGGAGAATCCCGACATCGCCGGGGGCACGCAGGGCAACCGCTCGCACCTCATCACGCCGATCATCAAGAACGCTGGCTATGACCCCGGAGACTGGGTTGATGAAACGACACAGCTAAACGAGTACGGCGACGAGCTGTGGCCGACGAAGCATCTCACCAAGGACTTCTTCGATGAGTACCCCGCTGTCAAGGCGAAGCTGGAAGAAGTCGCCAAGCAGCCGTGGACAGCCGAAGCGCACGGCACAACGGTGCGCGAAGGCGTCTTCGGCTTCATCAGACTTGCTGATCGGCTCTACGAACTCGGATCGAAGACAGCGTCCGGAATGGAGTTCGGCGACTACCCCGGCCACCCGTTCCGCGGAAACCAGTGGACGGATGGTGAAGGCGGCTCGTCGCTCGACGTCTTCAAGGGACCAGCGCGCACGAACGAAGCGACGATGTCAGCCTTCTCGAAGGAGATTCAGGACAAGATTTCTTCGAACCTAGAGAAGAAGTTCGGTGTCACCGCAGCGCAGGGCAAGGCGAACATCGAAGCGTTGCTCGACCGTGCGAAGGGCACAGCGGTGTGGGCAGCAGGATCGCAGTGGTATCAGAAGGCGAACGATGACGCAACGGAGATTGCAGCGCAGTTCGGACTGTCCGAGGAGACGATCGTCGGAGCGTTCGCTGCGATTAGTCCCGGAAAGTATTGGGACGAGGAAGAAGTCGAAGTGCGGGCGATGGCCGAGTATGTCGGCAGTGACCAGCCGCTCAATCTCTCGGACGACCGCATGGAACTGCTGAACGCTCAGCTCGAAGCGATCGGTGAGCGTGCGGAGAACGGAACGAAGTTCTCCGAGTTCAGCGATCGTGGCGCTGTGTTCGCCATGCGTCAGCAGTACCTCGATGACGGCGGCGCTGGCTGGGGGATCGGCAAGAGCTACGACAACTACGAGAAGGGCGTGTCGATTCTGCGGGGGGCCGATCCCGACGACGTGCTGAACGGTGTCAAGGTTCGCAGCTTCTACAACAACATCGGCAACCCGGACGACCCGAGTGACGTCACGGTCGACATTCAGATGGTGCAGGCGTTCGCCAACGACAAGCAGGCTGAGAACAGTTCGTCCGTGATGGGCGCCCCGTCCATCTCCCGCAAGGGTGAGGGCAAGACCGAGATCGGTCCGACCCCGCTCGTCGCTGATGTCTTGCGGGAGGTCGCTAGTTCCTATGATATAATTCCGCAACAGGCTCAAGCGATCGCCTGGATGCAGTGGAAAGCCGAGAACCCTCCGGCGTCGAAGCGATGAAGACCATGAAGAGACTCGATCCGTTCAAGGGTGTGGACCCTGAGAACGACCCCACGCCCGAGAATCTCTGGCTGACTGAGTTGATGAATGCCACCACTCCTGGAGAGGTAGAGCGCATTCGCGGGCGCAAGCCCATCACTGCTGCTGCTGCTGCTGATGGTGATTGGACGCCCCCGTTGGAGTTCGGCGACTACCCCGGCCACCCGTTCAGAGGGAATCAGTGGACGGATGGCGGCGGATCCAAGCAGAGTGCTCTCACGGCTGACCAGTTTGCCAAGAAGCTCGGGAATCAGACTGGCCCTCGACTCTTCAAAGCGCGTGATGCTGGACCTGCGATGGTGAAACTCATGGATGGTCGTCCCGAGTTGAAGGAGCAGATGGATGCGTTGTTAGCGCAACCAGGGACCAAGGACCGTCTCGACGCGTACTGGGAGAGCAACCAGCGTGGTCCGCGCCCAGACGACTACACGGCACTCGCGACCGAACGAGCTGACAACTACAAAGTCGAGTGGGATCGCTTCGGGTCCAACGAGCTGGGCGTCACGACGGTAGCGATTCAGCAGGCCACGGCGGACGAGTTCAGCGCAGTCTCTAGTGGGTTCAACAACTACCGCAAGGATGCTCTCGATTCAGAGACCAACCGAGAAGCGACCGACCTCACCTCATCCGAAGGAGAGATAGCGCGCGCGTACGTTCGAGCGGAGTACGACGCAACGCAGTCGTACTTTGCTGATCGTGGGCTCAAGCCAGACGACGAGGTCACACTGCTTCGTGGGACATCGCTCACTGATTCAGATGGCAACGAGCTTCCGATCCCAGCGGGATTTCCTCCCCGTGGTAGCGACACGGAGTCCAAGGTCGATACGACGTTGAACCCAGCATCGTCGTTCACCTTCGATCCGAAGGTTGCTGCGATGTTCGCCGATTCTTCTGCGGGCGGGTGGGTGTTGCGCGACACGGTGAAGGTGAGCGACATGCTCTCCATCCCGAAGATTGGCCGTGGCGTGGGCACCGAGGCAGAGGTTCTCGTCAAAGGCGGAACGCGTTCACTCGACGTGAAGTTCCGACCAGCAGAGTTCTGATGGCCTTCTACCTCGACGACCCGAAGATCCAACGCCGGAGTCGCAACCTCGCGCTCGCGTGGATTCCTCCGTGGGAACGAACGGAGTTCGGCGACTACCCCGGCCACCCGTTTCGCGGGAATCAGCACACTGACGCAGCCGGGGGCCGTCAGGCGACGAGTGACTACCACGATTCTGATGAGCCAGGCCCATACGGTAACGGGAAGGTGCTGCAAGCGAAGCACGACGGGAAGGTCGTCGGTGAGCTGGAACACAAGATCAGCGGTCGCACGCTGACGCTCTACAACATCAAGGTCGACTCCTCCGTGCGGCGCCAGGGCGAAGCGAGCAAGATGCTTGATCACCTCGTCGAGCGACACAACGTGGCTCGGGTGCAGGTTGCCACGACGTTCACTGATGATGGTCACGGTTGGATGCTCGATTGGGAACGGAAGCACCCAGATCTCATTGCCCCGAAGGACGACTGGGCGAAGCTGCACGACCGCATGTACGAGCGGAGGATGGCGGAGAAGACATCGGCGTCACTCACCGTCTTCGCGTACGAGACGTTCGGCGACTACCCCGGCCACCCGTTCCGCGGAAACCAGTGGACTGACGCAGCCGGGAACAGTGTCGCTGAGAAGAGCAACGACCCGCCCGAAGGGGCGAGACCCGAGTTCAAGGAGGGTGACGACTACGACAAGTACCGCCCGCGTGATCAGGCGTGGAAGGCGCAGATGGAGCGTGCGCTCTCGATGGGCACGATCACCGAGAAGGATGCCGAGAAACGCGGGTTCTACTCGACGTACTCCACCGACGGTTGGAAGCCGCTTCCCGACACGCTGTATCACGTCACGACTGCGAAGGACGCTGTCGAGCGCGACGGGCTCAAGACACGCGACGAACTGGACATGGGCAGAGGAGCTGGGCTCGGCGGCGGTGAGTCGGACACGATCAGCTTCACGACCGATCCAGACATCGCAGCAGCGGTTGAGTACGGACTCCGCGAGATGCACCAAGCCGCCAACGGTGAGATCACGCCCGCTGAGCTGATCGCACGCGCTGAACGCCCCGACGCTGACGAAGCACCGAAGCCGTTCGTCACGGACATGATGCAGTACCACGACAGAAACTGGCAGCCAGGACAGCCGTATCCCGAAGGCGTGCGCAACCTGCTCTCTGGTGAGAAGCGACTCAGCTATGCCGAGGGCGGCAGCATAACCAAGCCGACCACGGAAACAGAAGCGGCGGAGAAGGGCTGGCGTCCGGCTGACTCAGCAATACCGATCGTTGGTGGCGACGGCATCGAGCGTTACATGAACTGGGTCCGACCGATGACGCCTGACGAGAAGACCGAAGCAGAGGTCGACTGGTACAAGCACTATTCGTACTGGCGAGACGCAGCAGGTGGGCGCACCGATCCGTTGTTCTTCACCTCGGACACCAAGGCGCTCGCAGCGATGAACCCCGACCAGTTCGCCACGTTGAAGTTCACGCCAGCACCAGGAGCCCAGGGCTACCAGACAAGCGGCATGGCCGAGTGGCGCACCAAGACGGGCGACGCAGTTCAGCTCGATGGAGTTGCCGCAGCGTTGGAGTTCGGCTAAAAACCGCCTGACGATCCCTAAGGTCACCATCGCCGAGCTGGGCTAAAAACCGCCTGACGAAACCAGGTGGCGCCAAATCTCGCCGGTATCGTCCGCGGTCATGGTCTCTATCGTTGCGCGCCGTGGGTACGAGCAGTTCTTGATCGACGCTGGTGAAGGCCGAGGGCAGGTCTTCGACGCCGTCCAGAATCGCCTCTTCGAACCGTTCGCCATCGACGACATCGTCGCCCGTGGCTTCTGGATCCCGACGACGACCTCGCTCATCGAGGCGAGCGTCATGGAGAAGATCGAAGCCGCGTTGCCGTTGGACACGGTCACCGCTGCGGGCAAGTCCGGCATCAAACGCGGCAAGGGTCCGGGTGAGTTCACGCTCACGCTGATCGACGAGGCCGAACCGACCATCGATGGTCGCGTGTTCGATGGCGACGCTGTGACGTGGCGGGACCCCCCGCTCTCGCTCATGTACCTCACCGAGAACGTGCGCGACGGGCACAAGGGCGCCAAGGTCGGGGGTTCGATCCAAGAGATCTGGCGCGAGGGTTCGAAGATCCTCGGCCGCGGCACGTTCGAGTCCGGTGACAACGGCCAGGAGCTGCGGCGGCTCATGGATGAAGGAGCGCTCACGGGTGTCAGCTCCGACGTCGGCGGCGCACTCGTCATCGACGAACTGAGCGAAGACGGTTCGAAACAGAGTCGGATCACCACGGGCAAGATCATGGGCGCCACCGTGTTGCCTTTCCCGGCGTTCGACGACACGCGCGCCGCCATCGCTGCTGCTGCGGTCATCGTTGCTGCGATCCCGGAGAACCCTCCGGCCGAGTGGTTCGAGAACCCGAAGCTCTCCGGACCGATGCCGTTCACCATCGACGAGATGGGGCGCATCACCGGACACGCAGCGCTCTGGGGTACGTGTCACATCGGCACGACCGGCCAGTGCATCACGCCGCCGAACTCGCGTCACGACTACGCCTACTTCCACACCGGCGAGGTGTTCTGCGCCGACGGGAAGCGTCGAGCCGTCGGAACGGTCACGCTCGGCACCGGTCACGCCAAGCTCGCACTCGGCTACCGACCTGCTGCGGAGCACTACGACAACACTGGCACCCAGGTTGCTGATGTCGTCACCGGTGAAGATGCTCATGGCGTCTGGGTCGCCGGAGCGCTGCGACCGAACGTCTCGCCGGAGCGCCTACGCGAGCTGCGTGCATCAGCACTGTCCGGCGATTGGCGATCGGTTGGCGGCGGACTGGAGTTGGTTGCGCTGCTCGCCGTCAACACGCCTGGCTTCCCGATCCCGCGCACGCGGGCGAGCTTCTCCGACGAGGCCCCGCTTGCGATGGTCGCAGCCGGGATCCCCGGCACCGAGCACACCCACGAACAGGAGACGCCCGTGGCCGAAGATGAAGCGACGACCGCCAGCGCCAACTCGAACTGCAACTGCGGTTCGGGTGAGGCGGAGCTGGCCGTCGAAGAGATGAGCGTCGAGGAGATGCAGTCCCTCAGTGATCGCCTCGACGGCATCGAGACGGCACTCACTGCCATCGCGACGCACGTTGCTGAGCGCACGCTGCGGGAAGCTCCGAGCTTGGTCTGAGGTCGTGTCCACTCCGAAGACACGCTCTCTGGAGGTCTACCAGGGGGACGACTTCGCCAAGGAGCTTCGCTTCGCGCGTGCGTTCGTCGAAGCGGATATCACCACCGGGTCCGACATCATCAGGAGCACTGGATGTCTTGGCCGGTTCGAGACGTACTACGCAGGCTCGGTGATCCGTGGCTACGGAGTCCCCAACGGCACGACACTGATCAGCGCAGCACTCACCGAAGCGCAGATGTCGGCCGTAGCCACCGAAGACGTTCCCTCAGTTGATGTGAAGCGATACCAGTACGCGATCGCTCCGTTCGATCTCACTGGCTACACCTTCCTCGCCCAGATTCGTGCGCAACCGCGTTGGGCGAGTCCACCGCTGCTGACCTTCTCGATGGGACTCGCTAACGCAGCAGTCGGTGAGATCACCATGACGGCGAATGACACTCAGACGACAGTGCTTCCGACGAATGGGTGGTGGGACTTCCAAGCAACGCTCAACGGGATCACCACGACGTGGATGCGCGGCCCCGTGATTTCAGGGCGCGAGATCTCGCGAGTCCCATGACCGACGTCCTGCTGATCCAGGTCGACGCGTCGAGCCCCGCCGACTTCGATGTCGCTCTTACTCAGGGCGAGTTCGACATCTTCGAGGGCGGTCCCATCGGACCTCAGGGACAACAAGGCCCAACTGGCCCAACTGGCCCCGCGGGCGTCACCGGAGTGACCGGAGTGACCGGCGCAACTGGCGTCGGCACGACGGGTGCAACTGGTCCTCAAGGCACAACCGGCGCAACTGGCGTCGGCACGACGGGTGCAACTGGTCCTCAAGGCACAACCGGCGTCACCGGCCCAGCGGGTGCGGGCGTGACCGGCGTCACCGGCGCAACGGGCGTGACCGGCGTCACCGGCGTCACCGGCCCAGCGGGTGCGGGCGTGACCGGCGTCACCGGCGTGACCGGCGCAACGGGTGCGGGAGTGACCGGCGCAACTGGCGTCACTGGCCCCGCGGGTGCTGGCGTCACCGGCGTGACCGGAGTGACCGGCGTCACCGGCGTGACCGGCCCGGCGGGTGCGGGAGTGACCGGCGCAACGGGAGTGACCGGCCCAGCGGGTGCGGGAGTGACTGGCGTCACCGGCGTGACCGGCGCTGGAGTGACCGGCGCAACGGGCGTCACCGGAGTGACCGGCGTGACCGGCGCAACAGGTCCGACAGGTCCGACGGGTGTCACGGGCGTCGGCGTCACCGGCGTCACCGGAGCAACGGGTGCTGGTGGGACTGCTGGTTCGTACAAGACTCAACTACTCCTGATGGGCGGATGACATGCCAGCCACGTTGAAAGTGCTCGGCCAGGCGGCTCCACTCGCCGCGACCGAGACGGATCTCTACACGGTGCCGGGAGCTACCTCGACGGTCGTCTCGACGGTGATGATCTGCAACCGCAGCGCTACACCGACGACGTTTCGGCTTAGCATCGCGGTTGGCGGTGGAGCAACAACAAACCCGGACTACATAGCGTTCGACGCTCCGATCGGAGCGAACGACGTCATCGGTCTCACCATCGGAGCGACGCTCGCCGCCACCGACAAGATCAGATGCTACGCGACGCTTGCGACCGTGTCGTTCTCGGCGTTCGGTGAAGAGAACACCTGATGGCGGTCGAGACGCTCGCTCCCTCGACCACCGGCGCGTCGGGTGCATCAGGACTTGCTGGTGCGACGGGCGCGAGTCCGACCGGACCAACAGGCCAAGGTGGCGAGCGTGCAGTGGCGGCGCTCGGGTTCTTCGGTGATGGAAGCGACGGGGCATGGAATCCGGACGGCACGGACGGAGCGCTCGCGTTCTACACGTACGGGGTGTTCTTAGGGTTTGGCGTCTACACGCTCACGCGCGACATCTATCTCACGTCGTTCACGTCATCGATCTCCATCATCGCCCCTTCGGGCTTCCGCATCTTCTGCACCGGGACATTGACTCTCAGTGCTGATTCATTCATCGTCCGCACCGGAAGCGCCGCTAGCGGCCAAACCGCTGGCGCTGCTCTCGTTGCTGGAACAATCGGCGGTAGCGGAGCGGGGAGTAATGGAGGGTCTGAGGGCACAGCACTTTCGGCATCAGCGATCTTTCAATCGATCGGAGCTGACTCTGGTGCAGGTGGGTCTTCGGCAGGCGGCGGGGGCATCGGCGGAGGTGCGACGGGTGCGAACGTCAACCGGCCAACTGCGGCGGAAGGCGGCGTCCCCAAGACTCCTGTCATGGCGACCCTCGCGCGAGTCGTTGGCGCTACCACCCTGGTCAGGGGTGGGTCGGGTGGTACGGGGGGCAATGCGACCGCTGGCGCTGGGAGCCTTGGCGGTGGCGGCGGTGGCGGAGCGGGCATCGTGTTCATCGCTGCAAATGTGCTCATCATCAACGGCGCAATTCAAGCCATTGGTGGAGCAGGAGGCAACGCTGCTCTCGGAGCGGGAACTGGAGCAGGCGGCGGCGCAGGTGGCGGCGGCGGTGCGCTCATTCTGATCTACCACATCCGTGGAGGCTCAGTGACGCTCTCCCCCGGATTGAATTGCGCCGGAGGAGTGGGCGGGAATCCAGTTGGGACGGGAAACTTCGGCGGAGCAGGCAGCCCTACGGTTCCAGGCACCATCACCGAGATCGTCGTATGAGCACGCAACGCCTAGCACCGACGAGCGCTGGAGCGACCGGAGCAACCGGCCCAACGGGCACGACGGGCGTCACCGGAGTGACTGGCGCAACGGGTCCAACGGGTGTGACGGGTCCAATCGCTCTCGGCGTATTTGGCGACGGATCAGATGGTGGTGTCACCTTCGATGGGTCGAACGCGGTAGCTGGAACGACGCGCTCGGGCTCGACGTACACACTGACCCGCGACGTCTACTACATCGACGCCACGGTGAACTCGGGAAGCATCATCGTCATGGCGGGATTCCGGATGTTCTGCACCGGGACGCTGTGGGTCAAGAGTGGCGGTCTCGTCCACGGCGATGGCAACGCATCAGTCACGTCAACCGGCGGCGGCACGCTTAGTGGTGGCACGCTTGGTGCGGCGGGCAACGGTGGCAACGGAGCGGCCGGAGGGGCGGGTGGTGTTGCCGGAGGAGTTTCAAACGCACTCGGAGGCAACGGTGGTGACGGTGGCGCTGCGACCGGAGGTGGTGTCGGTGGTGGCGGAGCGGGAGCAACAGCGACGGCGCCTACGGCAGCAAGTGGGCTCCCGCGTCACCTCGTATCGCTCATCACTGCGACGATTCAAGCGGCCGTGACCATCTACACCGGAGCAGCAGGCGGGCGCGCTGGTAACGCTTCGGCTGGCACTGGCCTCGGCGGTGGCGGTGGCGGTGGGGCTCGTGTGATCGGCCTCTACGCCAACGTGCTGATCTGTGACGGGACGATCCGGTGTCTCGGTGGCGATGGTGGCCCCGCAGTCGTCGGCTCATCGGTGAACGTCGGCGGCGGCGGAGGAGGAGGCGGAGGGGCGATCATGGTCGCGTACCGCACCAAGTCGGGGACGAACTCGACGTTCACGGCCGCTACCGTCTGTGCGGGTGGCGCAGGTGGCGCACCCGCCGGAACCGGAGCGACTGGTGCTGCGGGTTCGGTCGGACACGTCTACGAGGTGCCCTGTTGAGCGTCGAGAAGCTGTCGGGTGGTCCCACTGGTCCGATTGGGCCAACTGGCGCTATGGGTCCGACTGGTGCAACGTCGACGCTGAACCTGACCGTGATCGAACAAGATCTCGGTTCGCTGTTGCGTTACTCCGGGACGTTCGACATCGCCGGACTGTCCGGACTCAGCGCGGGGACCTCGGTGCTCGTTGTGCAGCTTGCAGGTGCGTACACCGGCAAGGGTGACCGTTACGACGAGGTCGAAGACGACATGGTCACCGCCACGGGGGTCGCCGTGGACGCTACGACGATCCGCGTGTTCTGGCAGTCGGTCGAAGCACCAGTGAGCGGGAACATCCGGTTCGGCTACAGCGTCAGCAATGCAGGCACTGTTCTCGCAGTCGGGTTGCGGCGCTTCGCTGTTGGTGGGATCGAACCTGCGAATGCTGTTTCAGGATTCACTGCGCAGTCTGATGCTTCAAGTCCGACTCCTGGATACCGTGGATACGCCCAAGCAGTAGTGCAGAACTCGACGATTGACTACGAGCTGCTGTTGGAATCTGGCACCTGGTCGTTCACGATCACTTCACCGAAGAACAACAACGCCGCGATCATCAGCACGCTAATGAAGCTGGACGGTGGGGCGTTTGGTGCGACCGTTGCCGACTTCGATCTTTACAACGCAGGTCTCACCTATGACAACATCTCTACTGTGACCGGTATTGTCATAGCGACGACCGGGCGTTATACGATCCGTCTCACGAACGCTACGAAGAACGCGTCATCATCTGACTTCTCAGCGTACTTTGCGATGTTCGTCGGTGCCCGCACGGGCGCATAGGAACAGGGAGCAATCATGGGTGTCATCCAATCCGGCGCAACCGTCGACCTCTCAACCGTCGACCCGACCTCGAAGGCACTGCGCGTATCGCAGCGGCCGATCGAAGGCGAGCAATACCGTCTCGCAGCTACCTCCGGCCTCCTCACCGCTGTCGCTGCCGGTACCGCTACGGCTGGATACCTGTTCGCCTTCCGATGGGGTTCCGCAACGGAAGCGTGCTTGTTGCACCGCGTCATCGCGAAGTGGCGCACCATCGCCGGGTTCACCGCAGCACAGGAGATCAACCTCGACATCATTCGAGCGACGGGTTTCAGCGCGTCAACTACCGGCGGCACTGCGGCAACCCTCACCGGGAACAACACGCTCAAGCGCACATCGCAGAACGTGACTCAGCTCACCGACGCCCGCATTGGGACAACCACAGCACTGACTGCGGGCACGCAGACGCTCGACACGATGTCGATGGCGTTCGATGGTGCGTCGGAGATGGCTACAGGTGCAGCTATTCCGAGGACGTCATTCGAAGTCGAAGCGGACTTCACCGTTGTTCGTGGTGGACCGCTCGTGCTGTTGCAGAACGAAGGTTTCATCGTCCGCAACTTGATCCTCATGGGTGCTGGCGGCACGGCGCGTGTGAGCGTTGAGGTCGACTGGTCTGAGGTGGGAACCGGCACCAACTGGTGACACTGCATCTCTGCGCACTCCCGCACACTCAGATCACCGACGAATACCTCACCTGCGCGTACACGCAGAAGATCGCGAAGTTCTGTCGGATGTTCCCCGACGACGTCGTGCTCTACGCCCCCGAAGGTTCGGAGGCTCCGTGCAAGGAGCACGTCGTCACGATGACGCGCGACGAACAGCTCGGGTGGTTCGGAAAGTGGGACGCCACGCAATCTCCCAACGTCGACTGGGACTCGACCAAGCCGTGGTGGACGCAAGCGAACGTCACATCGATCCTGGGCATTCAGCGACGACACGAAGATGGTGATCTTGTCCTGATCACGGCCGGGCTCTCGCAGAAGCCCATCGTCGACGCTCTTCCCGGCGTGCTTCCTGTCGAGTGGGCTGTTGGGTACAAGGGCATCCTCACCAGTGGTCATCGGATCTTCGAGAGCTACGCGTGGATGCACCACATCTACGGGCTGAACGGCATCGAGGACGGTGCCTTCTTCGATTCGGTCGTTCCCAACTTCTTCGACCCGGACGAGCTGCCGCTTGGCGACGGCGACGGTGAGTACGCCGTCTGGCTCGGGCGTTGGACCGAGCGCAAGGGCTTCGAGACAGCGATCGCCATCTGTCAAGAGGCGGGCATTGAGCTGATCATGGCCGGGCCAGGCTTTGATGGGCGCGAGCTACCCGACGGCGTGCAGCACATCGGTCCCGTGGGTGTCACCGAGCGAGCAGCGCTGCTCGGCGGAGCGCAAATCGGCTTCGTGCCCACCGGCTACATCGAACCGTTTGGCGGAGTCGCCGTCGAGATGATGCTCTGCGGCACGCCGGTGATCAGCACCGATTGGGGCGCTTTCGCTGAGACGGTCGAGACCGGAGTGACCGGTCATCGGATCCGCACCCGTGGCGAAGGGGTCGATGCGATCCGACGATGCCAAGAGATTCCGCGTGCCAGCGTGCGCGAGCGTGCGTTGGAGCGATACTCGCTCGATGCCGTCAAGCCGCAGTTCGAGGCTGTCTTCGGGCGCCTCACTGAGCTGTGGACCGATGGGTGGTACACGAAGAAACCGCTCCACGAAACGCGTTTGGTCGATGTAGCGCCGGTATCTTCCGACGCACGGGCAACGACATAGTCGTCGCCGGGGGCACTGAGGACGCAGTCCTTGAGGGCCAGTGAACGTCCGCTGTCTCTCGATCAAAGGACCACTCAGATGCAACTGCCCAAGCTGACCGAACTCACCAACGAGCAGCTCATCGAGCTGCACGCTTCGTTGGGCGAGCTGTTCCAGACCCGCAAGACCGAAGAGCTGTCTGTCTCCGGCGTGACCGAGCTGGCCGAACTGACCGCCTCGATCGAATCCGTCGTCGCCGAGATGCGCACCCGCGAAAAGAGCCGCAGCGATCTGGCGAACCAGGTCAACGCACTCGTCGAGCGCGTCACCACGGCTCCCGAAGCAGCCGAGCTGGCGACCAAGGACGAAGCCCCGGCTGAGCCCGAAGCCGAAGCAGCCGAGCTGGCGACCGAGACCGAAGCTCCGGCTGAGCCCGCTCCCGAAGTTGCCGAGCTGATGCACGACGACTCGAAGACCAAGGACGACAAGGAAGAAGACGAAGACGCCATGACCGCCGCATCACTGAGCCCCGTGGGACTCAACAGCCCGGATCTGGCGAAGGCTGCTGCGGAGCAGTCACCCGCTGTCATCGTCGCCGCCGCGGACATCCCCGGCGTCCCGGTCGGCAAGGAGATGGAGTCCTGGAGCGATGTTGCTCAGGCGTTCATTTCTCGTCGCGCTGGCTTCCGTGGGGTGAGCCCGTCCGGTGACGGCGATCAGGTGATCGTTGCTTCCGTGCGCGGGAACTACCCCGAAGAACGGGTCCTCGAAGAGAGCAACCTCCAGCGGAACATGGACAAGATCGACACGGTCGCGTCCCCGACAGCGATCACCGCATCCGGTGGTCTCTGTGCTCCGCTGACTCCGTACTACGGGCTCCAGGTGATCAGCGACGCTTCTCGCCCGGTGCGCGACTCCCTTCCGCAGTTCCAGGCTGACCGTGGCGGCGTGCGCTTCATCGCTCCGCCTCGCCTTTCGGACGTGACCGCCGCCATCGGCGTGACCACGGCCGCACAAGACGAGGGTCCGTACGGGAATGGTGGAGGCGACACCCCGTTCAAGCCTTGCCTGCACGTCACCTGCGGCACCGAGGAAGACGTGACCATCACGGCCATTCACCGTTGTCTCACCTTCGGCAACTTCGGGGCGCGTACGTTCCCCGAGCAGGTGGAAGCGTGGCTTGCGCTCACGCTCGCATCACACGCACGTCGTGCGGAGACGCTGCTCCTCGACGCCATCGCGGCGGCGAGTACGGCGACAACCGCAGCGCAGACGTATTCGGCGGTGCGCACGCTGCTCCCGCAGATCGACCAGGCGGTCGCTGCATACCGGAGCCGCAACCGCACCAGCGAAGGCATCGCTCTTCGAGTGATGCTCCCAAGCTGGGCGCGTCAGCTCATCCGTGCCGACCTTGCCCGGTCGTACCGCGGCGACGATCTCGACTCGCTCATGGTGAACGATGCGCAGATCATGTCGTGGTTCACGGCACGCAACGTCAACGTCACCTGGTACATCGACTCGGCCACGGGTGCGAACCAGGTGTTCGGTGCGCAGGGAGCGGGTGCGCTCACAGCGTTCCCGACGACTGTGCAGTGGTTCCTCTTCGTCGAAGGCAGCTTCGTCTTCCTCGACGGCGGAACGCTCGACCTCGGACTCGTCCGGGACTCCACGCTCAACTCGACGAACGATTACCAGATCTTCGCCGAGACCTTCGAGAACGTCGCCTTCTACGGCGTCGAGTCGATCAAGGTGACGAGCACGGTCTGCCCGAACGGCGTCTACGCACCGGCAGCCACGGCCAGCGCACCCTGCTGATCGTGATTGCGGGGCTGAGCCCCTGGAGTGGTGAGAGCGCTCTCACTGCTCCAGGGGCTTTCCCTGTGCCAGAAACCGACCGACGAGAGCAGGTTCACCAGATGACCGCTGCAAGGATCAACGCATGAGTCTTGGCCCCGGCACCGTCGTCCCTGCACCACCCGCAACACCACCGACCATCTCGCTGCTCACTGCGGCTGGAGGTGGCACCGAAGAAGCTGATCTTCGATGGGAGAACGGGATCGGCTTCGCTCCCGAGGGCTGCGGAAGCGGACAGGTTGTCTCGACATGCGCTGGGACGACGAAGACCGTTCCCGAGAACGCTGCGATCGAAGAGTGGGTCCCGTACGGACTCGTCGCTGCTGATCGCTGCTCTGCGTTCGGATGGCAATCACATGACTATGTCGCGCGCGCCACGCGCAAACTGCTGGCGTGTGAATCGAAGATGCTTGCGGGCGAGTTGTGGACTGCGCTCGTCGAGACCGCGAACGCCGACTACGCATTCATCAACGCTGCTGAGCTGATCACCGCTGTCTGGTCACCGACTGCTGCCATCGCGCAGCTCGAACAGGCCAGTGGCGGAACGTGTGGATGTGGCGGTCGCAAGATGATCCACATGCGCCCACGGATCTTCGAGCGGATTCTCGCTACTGCTCCATCAATGCTCCGCCGTGAAGGCAACCGGTGGCTCACGGGGATGGACAGCATCATCGTTCCCGACTACGGCTACCCCGGCACCGGTCCTGGCGCCGCCGCCGCCACTGTTCTTGCCGTCAACGCTGCGACCGAGTTCATCTACATCACCAACCCCGTGGATGTTCGGCATGGTCCGGTTGATCCGTTCCCTGGAACGCTCGGTGAAGCGATGGACCGAGCGACGAACACCGTCACGTACTACGCCGAGCGAATTGGCGTTGCGTCCTACGACGTGTGCTGCGCGTACGCCATCGAAGTCAACCCAACTCTGACCGTAGCGTGATTCGATGAGCGCGTTTCTGCTCGCGAACGCGTGCAGCCCGTGGACAGACGTCGAAAGCGTACGCGGCTGTTGCGGAGGAGTCGCCACCACCAACGACGATGTCGTCGAAGACTCAATCAATCTCGCGACAGATCTGCTCTTCACTCTCTCGGGCAAGCAGTTTCCCGGAACTTGCACCGAGACAATCCGTCCTTGCACGACGGGCCAGACATGCTTCTACGCATGGTGGCTGCGCGATCCCGATTCGTTTCCACTACGAGTGTGCGGGTGTGCATGGACTCCGCAGCGCGACCTCGGGAAATGGCCGGTCACCGACGTGACCGAAGTGCTGATCGACGGCGTCGTTCTCGCGCCGTCGAAGTACCGCATCGATGAGTACCGCTACCTCGTGCGCATGGCCGGACCAGCACCCGACTACGTGAACGATGGCTGGCCGCGGTGCCAACATCTCGATCGACCGACGACCGAAGAAGGAACGTGGAGCGTCACGTTCGAGTACGGACTGGCAGTGTCTGCGGGCGCTGAATCAGCCGTGCGCACGCTCGCTTGCGAACTGGTGAAGGCATGCACACCAGGGACCAACTGCGAACTTCCGGGGCGTGCGACTCGGGTCGATCGTCAAGGCGTCAGCGTCACGCTGATGGATCCCAACCTGCTCGCTCAGGGACTCACCGGGCTCTACCTGGTCGACCTCTGGCTCAAGGCCGTCAATCCCGATGGGCATCGAGGCTCCGCTCGCATTTGGAGTCCCGATCTCTCCGTGGGCGGACGTCGGGCAGGGACGTGAGAAACAGCTCGGCGAAACCATTCGCCGCCAAAGTCGGAAGGTAGGTTCGCTACATGGCTCAGACAGGGTGTTTCCAGTCGTTCATGGTGTGCGCCATGCGGGTCGGGCGTCTCAGCGCCACTGGGACCCCCATGACGGGCGCCGAGATGGGTTACGTCGCCAAGGCTCCGGTCGAAGTGACGATGACGCCTGACTACCAGGCGGGCGTCGAGCTGACGTCGGAGAACGGATGCGGTTCGCTGTGCGGGTACTTCAAGGCGCCCGACCAGCTCAAGAAGTACGACATCTCCTTCACGTTGTGCGACCTCGACGCCGAGCTGATCAACATCCTCACCTCGGACGAAGCCGAAGTCATCACGGCGGGAGGCAACTCGATCGGGTACGCATTCCCACGGGCGACGTCGTGCTCGGGAGCTGCTGCACCGAACGGAGTGTCGCTGGAGTTCTGGTCGCGTCGTTGGGACGCTTGCTCGACGCCGTCGGGCAACGAGGGTCTCTACTGGCGCTGGTCGCTTCCGCGTGCGTACCTGAACGTCGGGGCGATCACGTTGGGCAACGACTTCCTCAAGGTGCCGATCGAAGGCTTCCTCCAGGAGAACGGCAACTGGAACCGCGGACCGTTCGGGGACTTCCCCATCGGTGGTGCGCCACTGCTCGCCGTCGGTGCCGTCACCGAAGACGACGCGTTGCCGACCGTCGAGTGTGGCTGGGTCAGCGTCTGATCGAAGGGTGATCGCCCGGTGATCAACGGGCTGCGTGAGATCGTTGAGGAGTACGCCTCGGCCGTTGTTCGTGAAGCGGCCGAGGCACTTCTCGATGCGGCCGAAGAAGCTGCACCCGAAGACAGTGGTGATCTCAAAGCGTCTCGACGAGGCCCCGAGTACGCGGACACGGGGACATCACGCATCACGGCGCTCATCTTCTTCGACGCCGAGTACGCGACGTACACCGACGAAGGGACGGAGCCGCACCAGATCCGCGCCAAGAACTACGAGTTCCTGCGCTTCCAGTGGGAGAACGGCCCGGACACAATGCGATCGCCGGACGGGTTCTTCTACTTCAAAGAGGTCAACCACCCCGGCACCACGGGGACCAAGTGGTTCACTGAGACAGTCGAGAAGTGGATGGACTTCGTGCAGGAAGCAGCTCAATGACGACGACCGTGCGCACGCTCGACAAGGATCAGCTCGGAGACTTCCTCACGCACGTGCTCGACACTGCTGTCCGCTTCCTGGAGCGCAACGACATCCCGGTTCCCGATCGGCGCATCATCAGCCACACCGATCCTCCGGCCGACTGCTGCGACCTGCTCGCCGTCAGCTACGAGTTCGGAAAGCCGACGACGCAGGCGCCGCTCCCGCAATTCGCCGGGCTCCAGTGTGCGGCGCGCACGGCGATCTCGATCACGGTCACGATCATGCGTTGCGCTCCCAGCCTGCATGACGGGACATCAGTCGCAGCGGTGACGCCAACGGCCGAAGAGCTGAGCAACTCGGCGCTGGAGCTGGCTCAAGATGCGTGGGTGCTGTTCGAAGAGTTCCTCGAAGCGTTGGTGCGCGGCACGATCTTCAACGACTGTGACAACTGCTGCCAGAACGGCGGGTGCCAAGTGACGAGCTTCGCCGGAGTCAACCCGATCTCCCCCCGTGGCGGATGCGCTGGGAACAGGCTGACGTTCTCCGTGACGATGGACCCGGTTCGGAGCTAAGGTGCCGATCGTTCAGCGGGCGCTACGGGGAGAGAGGCACATTGGCCGACGACTTCGACCTACGGCGAGACGGCACAGCCGTCTTCAAGTTTCAGCACAACGAGAACGAGGTCACTCGAACACTCCGCCGACCAGTCCTAGAGGAGTACCGGGATCTGACCGGCGATCTGATGGATCTGCGGGACGATCTCGCAGAGGACATGCGCCCGGAAACTGGCGACACCGAACTGGAAATAGCAGCTCGGGTGAACCGCGCCCAGCTCGAACGCCAACAAGACCGGATGCTGGATTGGCTCCGCAAGGTCTTCTCGGCGCTCGGCAACGAGCCACTGCCCGAGATCGGGTTGCCCCCGTGGATCATGTCTCCCGAGGTGGCGACCGATCTGATCAGCCACTGGCAGTCCGTCCCTTCTCGCCGTGGAGGCAAGTAGCGGGCGAAGGCCCCTCCGAGCCTCCCGTCCCGATCACCACCGATGACCCGCTCTACCCATTGCGAGAAGTCGGCGTGCTCTTCCAGTGCGCCTTGGTGTACCGCGAGCTGGTGAAGATCAACATCGCTCCACCCGTGGTCGACAAGATGGAGTTGTGGCAGATCGCTGCGCTCATGGGTGATCGGGCGAGCGAGGGCGACAGTGTTCCAGCGAACGCTCCGCCAGGATCACCACCATCTGTTGCGCCAACTGGCACACTGACAGGCGACGCTCTGCTCGAAGCGCGTGTGCGAGCTGCACGGGAAGGCCGAGAGTTGGACGTCGAGTCCATCGCTGGGTTCACGCCGGAGAGCATGGTCGCCCAGTTCCGTCAACGGGCTGTTGACCGGAGAACGCAGTAATGGCTTCCGCTGAGGGTGAACTCGAACTCGATATCCAGCCAGCGCTCGATGCGCTGGACAAGCTCGATGAAGCTTTCAACGAGATCGTCTCGAACTTCGGCGACACCCTCGCGAAGACTCTCGACGATGTCTTCGATGAAGCTCTTCGATCACTCGACTCTGGGTTTGACTCGTCTGTCAACGCGTTCGCAACGTCGCTCTCGGAAACCTTCGATTCGATCAGCACTCAACCGATCGAGTTGACGATCAGCGATGGGGCGCTGCAAGAATCGCTCACCGAACAGATCAATGACGCGATCCAACCGTCACAGTTCGACCCGATCGAGTTGACAGTCAACGAAGATTTGCTCGTAGCTAGCATCAGCGACGCTATCGAGTTTGCCGTCAACGATCCGGTCACACTGTTGATCGACGAAGACGCACTCAGCGAGAGTTTGGCCTCAGCGTTTGAATCAGCGATCAGCGAAGCGACTGGTGGCATAGATGCAGCGGCCGGAGCCGGAAGTCAGAGTCTCTTCGATCAGTTCGCTGGAGCTGGCGGGATTGCTTCTGGACTGCTCGACACCGGAGCAGCGGCAACGATTGCGACGAGGCAGATCAATGGGACAGCAATAGCAACCACAGGTCTTGCCACCGCATCTGCTGGAGCAACGGGGGCGTTCGGTGCGCTGATCACGCGAGCGGTCCCTGGGCTTGCGGTATTCACTGGCGTCACGCTCGCTGTGAAGTCTCTCGCTGAACGCGCTGAACAAGCGCAGCTCTCCAACGAGCGGTTGAACAGTGTGCTCGGCAAGAGCGCTGCTGCGTTCGACAACATCACCATCGGCACCGTCACGAAGTCGTTGGCGGAGTTCAACAAGCAGACCGGTTCTAGTGGAACTCAACTGCGGTTGGCGATTGCGAACTTCGCTCAGCTTGGTGTGTCCGCAGGTAAATCGCAGGGGCAAGTGGCGAACCAGACCAAGGGACTCATCGCTCTGTCACAGACGTTGTCGGTCTCGAACCCGTCGCTCGGAACTGCTGATCGCATCTTCACGCAACTCCAGCGCGGGCTCGCGCGAGGTGGACCGATCTTGAACCGGTTCGGCATCTCGCTCACCCGTGCGCAGATTCAGCAGGAAGCGTTCAACCAGACTGGAAAGACGACCGTCAGGGAACTCACGCAGTATGAACTGGCGGTAGCTGGTTCAACGCTTGCTACAGGTCAGCTCGGGAAGGAGTTCGCGAACTTTGACGAGAACTCGAAGTCGACCACGGTCCGACTACGCGCTCTCCGTCAAGAAATCGCCGCGGGACTGACAGTGGCGGCAGCACCATTGCTTGAACCGTTCTCGAAGATCGTCGAATCGCTGACACCAATCGGAGTTGCGATCTCGAAGATCTTCGTTGGTCTTCTCGCTGCTGTTGTGCCGATCGCTGCGGCGATCGCGGTAGCACTGGCTGGGATCATCAAGGCGTTTGAGCCGTTTCAGGATGACTTCTTCAAGGGCGTCACCGACGGGATCAAGGAGTTCTCTCGCGCTGTGGACGGAGCCATCAGCGGCATCACGGGGGCACTCACACCAGCGTTGAAGCAACTCGACACTGTCCTGGGGACGGGCTTCTTCGGTGCGATTCTCAAGGACTTCGGCAAGTTCGTTGGGTTCGCCGGTGGCGCTGCTGTGTCGGTCCTTCTTCTCAAGGGTGCGTTCGCACTTCTGATTCCGGTGGTCGGCAAACTCCCCGCACTGTTCGCGTTGATCTCGAAGAATCCTCTTGTGGTCGGCATCACCGCTGCGGCCATTGCAGTCTCATTCCTGACATCGAAGGTCGAGTTCCTCGACGACCTTCTCGGAGGAGACGCAAGCACGACGATCATCATCACTGCGGCAGCGTTCCTCGGGTTGACTCAAGTTCTTGGGTTCTTGGCACCAGCACTCGTTGCGGCTACTCAGGCCGTGCTCGGGTTCAGTGCGGCGACGCGCGTGGCGGCAGCGCTCGCTGGTCCGATCGGCATAGCGCTCGCTGCTGCCGGAGCGCTCGCTATCGGCTTCGGGTTGTTCGGTGGGAGTGCGAAGGAAGCGAGCACCGACACCGCTGAGTTGTCCGACCAGATCTTCAAGGTGGGGAAGACATCGGCGAACGCTCTCCCATCGGTCGAAGCGCTGACCGAGAACATCGCGAAGTTCATCACCAAGAGTGGAGAAGCCAAAGGGTTGCGCGACTACTCCGACGGGTTGAACCGAATTGGTGTCTCGCAAGCTGATGTGGTCAAGGCGATCATCAACGGATCGTCCGCTCTCCCGCTCTTCGACAAGCGGATCAGCGAGTCGAAAGCTAGGGAGGTCATTGGGAGTCTCAACGAGGTCTTGCGCGAATCGCTCGACGAAACGCTAACTCTTAGGGACGCCGCTAACCAACTAGGAATATCGTACGAGACTGTCAGAGCGGCGCAGGACCGGCTATCTCCGGGCGCAGATGCCGGAGTGCAGTCGTACAAGAAAACACGCGAAGCAGTTCGTGGCGCTGCCGACGCGACGCTGGCACAAGGTGTTGCGCTTGATTTGATCACGCTGAAAGAAGCCAACAACATCAAGGGGACGAGAAATCGTCTCATCGCTGCGCAGAAGGTGAAGGTAGCGATCCAGGAGCAGGCTGCTGCAACCGAGATCGCATCTCAGGTCGAGGCGGTGCAGAACCAGCAACAGTCGATCACCACGTCGGCGCTCGGAAAGCATGCGGATGCGTGGCGATTCCTTGCGGCCAACATCGCAACGGGGGCCACGACTCTCGCTGATGCCGCGACAGTGTCGGCACAGTTCGGTATCGGCGTGCAGGACGTGTCGAAGTTCATCGACCAGGTGAATCAGAGCCTTGACGCGTTTGTGCAAGCGGCGCTCTCGAAACTCCCAACTGTGTCTGACGCTCTGAACGCGTTGGGAAACCCGGCCGGTCTGCAAGAGGCTGTTACCTCTGCTCAAGAGGATCTCGCGAAGCTGAGTAGTAACGCTGATTCGACGGCCGAAGAGATCGGAGCGGCAAACCAGAAGGTCATCGACGCCCAAGAAGCGCTGAAACGCAGCATCGATCCACAGGCGTTCGTCGATCAACTGCTCAAGCAGCAAGCAGAGGTCGGAAAGTTCCTCGACAACATCGCGGAACTCTCTGCACGCGGGAACAGGAAGTTGGCGCAGTTTCTCGCAGAACAAGGACCATCTGCGGCTGGGCAAGCGCAGGCGTTCATTGACGCTGGGAAAGACGCTGCGGTAGTGAAGGCTGCTGAAGATTCTCTCGGTCCCGCAGGGGATGCGCTCACCGCACGGGCGAAAGAGATCTACAAGCAGGTCGGTGTTGTCTCCGTCGATGGTGCAACTCAAGCGTCGGGGATGTACGGAATCCAATTCGTCAACGGCATCGCGACAGCGACAGCGACTGGTGTCGGTGCAATCGCTCCCGCTATCGACAATGGACTTGGTGCAGCGCTCGTTGCGGCTGCGGAAGCTGGGATCAAGATTCGCAAGGCAACAGCAGGTGACGTTTCGTTGCTCCCCGCTGACCTCGCGCAGATCCTCATCGACTCTGGCGTCGCTGTGAAGCTCAGCTCGGCCACGGTCATCGACGCTGCTGGGAACGCCAGCGAGCGGACCCAGGTCAAGTTCAAGGAGAACTTCAATCCAGCGACCGCCGTGGCAGATGGCATGGGGAAGATCCCTTCCGCAATCACTGAGCAGCAAGCTCCGGCAGAGGCCGCGGCAGCAACAGTGGGAACAGCAGTCGGCAAGAAGCTCACCGTCACGGTCGCAAGCGGAATCCACGACAACCGAAGCGTGATTCGCGAAGCTGCTGAGCATGATCTCTCGGTAGCACTCCGCAACTCCACGGGGGTAGCGACACTGCAAGGGGTCGCTCTTGGATTCGCCATCGACTCTGGGATCGCGGCAGGAATCCTGATCAACGCCGGAGTCGTCAACGCTGCGGGGAAGGCGTTGATCGCCGGGCTCGACAAGAATGTCCGCAAGCTCTTGGGCATCGCATCACCGTCGAGGGTGATGGCCGACCGGGTGGGCTCGCCCATCGCGCAGGGCATCGCTCTCGGGATCCGCGAAGCGACCCCTGACGTGATCTCGGCCATCAACGACCTGAACAGCGCTGCGCTGAACGCAACGCTGGCTGGGAGCGTGGGACAGGTCTCTTTGGACACGCCTCAGGTGAGCCTCGCGGGCGCTGTAGCGGGCAACGCCGTGGGAACGGCAGCGGGTGTCATAGGATCCGGCCCTGGATTAGCTCCGGCGACGGGCGGGGTCGGGCTGGCTGGAGTGACCGGTGGCGTCAACATCGAGAACCTCAACGTGACGGGCGTGAAGAACGAGGTCCAGGCAGGCTTCGAAGCCGCACGCCAGCTCCGGGCCGAATCGTTCCGGAGTGGGCGCTGATGGCCGGGCTCAACTGCACTGGTTGCGGTGGCGAGTTGGTGATCGAGGGCTTCGAAATGAACACGGCTGCGTGGTGCCTGGTCGATCTGGTCCCGCTCTGGTTCAACACCGAGACCCGTGGCAGCAACGTGCTCATCCCCGGAGCCAGCGGCCAGCGGGCTTACCCGATCCGTGTTGATGAGACTCGTCACTCGCTTCCGATGATCATCACCGGCGAGGTCAATGAGTTCTGCGTTCTCTACAATGACCCGATGATCGGACTGGAAACCAATCTCGCTCTGATCGTCGCTGCTGTGGTGAACCCACCGGCAGCTCCTACCGCAACGCAGACGGCGACACTCACGCTTCCTTCGGGAGCAACGCGTACTGCGGAGATTCAAGTCAACGGACTCACACCGGGCGAGCATGTCGGTCCGTTGCTCAAAGCGACGTTCGACATCACCATCCCTCTGGGGAAGTTCTCGTGAGCAGCGCCGTCTACCCGAAGGCCCTCGCCGCAGCGTTGCAGGGCAACCTCAACCTGACGGGCACGGTGAAGATCCGCGCTCTCGACAACACCCAGCTCTACGACGCGACAGATGAGTTCCTCGCCGACCTCGACTCGGGTGCGTTCCTCGGCTCGACGGGCACCCTCGCATCGAAGACGTACACGGGCGGGGTGTTCACCGCCGCAACGGTCGCTATCGCAGGCGTGAGCAGTCCAGATGTTGTGACGGCCTACGTCATCTACATCGACACCGGCAGCGCAGCCACGTCGCGCTTGGTTGTGTATCTCGATACCGCTGCTGACACGACACTCATCAGCGTTACGGGCAACGGGGCCGACATCTCGGTGAGCTGGCCGCTCGGCGCAATCGCGAGCATCTGAGTCGTGAGCTACGACTCCGAAGTCGCGGCTGACACCCCGCGCGTCTGGTGGAAGCTCGACGAAACGACGGGCACGGCCGTCGCCGACTCGTCGGGCAACGTGAAGCCGGGCACGAACAACGGCACACCGTCGTGGGGCCAGCCGCCTCTTGTCACCGGTGGACTCACGGCCGTCAAGCCCGGCACCTCCGATGTCGCGGTCATCTCGAACGACAACGGCGCCTACTACGCGACGGCCACCTTCGCGGTCGAAGCATGGTTCGAGATCGAACCTGGGACGAACTTCTTTGGAGGGCGGTTCGGCATCGCGGCCGTCCAGGCCAACGCAGGGGGGCTCAACCGGTGGGCGCTTGTTGCCCGCCCGGCGGCAACCGAGATCGACGTGGTGCTCGATACGACCCTCGACGTACTCACGTTCACGCAGACGTTCGTCGAGGGCGAGACGTACCACGTCGTTGCTGAGTACGACGGCACCGACGTCAAGGTCTACGTCAACGGCACGTCGCTCGGAGCGCACGCTTTCACCTACGGAGCGGCCGTGAACCCACGGTTCCGTGTCGCCGAGTACGTCGCGGGTAGCTGGTCGAACGACCCCGGCGTGATCTTCCAGCACTTCGCCCTCTACAACGCTGTGCTCGGCGCGACGCGCGTCACGGCGCACTACGACGCTGGGTTGATCGGTCCCAGCTCCCCGGTGCAGCCGGTACTCCGACAGGCGATCCCCTACGGTCCGCGTTCGACATTCGATGGTGAAGTCGTCTCGGACATCGTGGCAAAGCTGACAACGATCAGCACTGCAATGAGTGGAGCGCCGATCGTTGCAACGCTCAACGACACTCTCTCCCGACAGTGGGTCGATCCGCTCAATGAGACGGGCAGTGGACAGTTCACGATCCAGAACGACGACCCCGATCTCGCTCTGATCATCGGTGACGGCAACGATCTCGTCCGATTCTATTACAAGGGCTACGCAGCGTTCACGATGATCTGCGAAGCCTACGAGGCGACGATCATCGCCCAAGGTGAAGAAGCTGACGAAGCGACGGTGTGGTCGGGGCGCGGACATCTCGCGTTACTCGAACGGGCGCTCGTCTACCCAGCGCGCGGGGTCACCAACGAAGACACCTGGTACCTCGCCGACTTCGACGACACGTTCTGGCCCGTCGCGACCGTCGTCCTAGCGAACGCTGGCGGCACAGTTCCTAGCTTTCCCTCCGCGACTGCTGACTGGATCTGGGGAATACCGGGCGACACGACGTATGCTCCGCCGGGCGAGTGTTGGTTTCGAGTGTCGTTCAACCTCGCGGCGCCCGAAGCGATCGACTTCTACTTCTCGACCGACGACTTCGGCACGGCGTACCTCGATGGCGTGGAACTGATTGATCTTCCGCAGCCTCCGACCGGGTTCGCATTCTTCACCGGGATCAACAACGTCTCGCTCGCAGCAGGCGACCATGTGCTCGCCGTGAAGGTCGTCAACCGGTTCGACGGGCGCCCACCTCCCGGCAATCCCGGTGGACTCATCGCTGCTGTGCGCAACTCTGCGAACGCGTTCATCGTGGAGTCCGACGCGACGTGGAAGGTTCGTGCCTATCCGGCGCACGTCGCGGTGTACCCGATCGAGGAGGACCGCACGTTCACGTGGTCGTCGCTCGGGTTCGATGACTCCGGGTGGGGGCCAGCCGTTGAGATCACCACGGTCGGTGTGGCGAAGATCTCGTGGCCGATTCCGTGGTCAACAGAGTTCCCTGATGACACCGCCCGAGTGCTGTGGGGGAACGGTTCGTCGATCATTGACGCTCCGCAAGGCAACTGCTACTTCCGCAAGACGTTCACGGTTGCATCACCGGGGAAGTACCTGATCTACGCCTGCGCTGACAACGGAGCGAGCATCTACATCGATGGCGGTTTGTTGCTGAACATCGCTGGCGGTGGCACATACAACGACCTCGGTGCGTTCACGAAGGTCCACACTGAGAGCGTGTTGCTCGATGCTGGAGAGCACCTGATCGCAGTGTCTGGGTTCAACTACTTTGACGTCGGCGGTCCTGGGCTCAACCCCGGAGGTATTGCAATCGCTGTGTATTCGACCGACATCGACGGTTCGACAGCGCTCGCTCTCATGCTGCACACCGACGCTTCATGGCTCATGGTCGACTACCCGGTGATTCCACCGGGCATGACGCCCGGCCAGGTCATGCGCATCGTGATCGAAGAGTTCCAAGCGCGCGGTGTGCTACCTGGTCTCGTGCTCCACTGCACTGACGGGGCGGACTCTGCGGGCAACCCGTGGACCGTCGTCGCCGACATAGCGACGAAGGTCGGCACCGACGTGCTGACATTCTTCCGAGAGATGAGCGGGACCTACGTCGACTTCTGGATGGCGCCGGGCGGACTCGACCTCTACGCGTGGATCAAAGACAAGCGGGGCCGCGCGTCGGGTGTCGTACTCACCGGTGCGACCAACCCGACCGACCCTGATTCGGGGAACCTGACTGCGTTGATCTTCAAGGGGTCGACGTGATTGTCAACGTGATGTTGGTGCGATGGGTCGGCGGCTGGTCCGAAGTGTCGCGCGGTCCTTCGATCACCGACTTCGGGCGCGTCGAGGGGTTGCTCGGGCTCGGCGCTGTCGGCTCCCAGCCCGAGATGTACCGCGTCGCTGCCGGTCAGCTCGACGTGTACCAGAACCCACGCGAGGAAATCGACACGGGCCTCGAACCCGTCGACGACACCGACTCGCCGTACCTAGCGTTCCTCGTCGGCGACACCGTCACGTTGCCGGGTCGCGAGTTCGGCACGTTGACGGAACGGTGTGTGGAAATTGCGGTGAACGAGGACAACTCAACTGGGCGAGCGACACTCAACCCAACGTTCAAAGACGTAGTGCTGAACGCTCAGGAACGGTTCTCGCAGTCGATCAAGAAGATGACGAACGGCACGCTCGGCGGAACAAGCAAGGTCGCGACACCCATCGACCAGATTGGTGGTGGTGATCGCGTCGTGTGCTGTCCACCGCCCGTTGCTCCACCACCATGCAGTTGACCATTCATCGGTACTGGTGCGGACCTGACCGAGCCCCCCTCCCGTGGCTTGCTCAGTATCTCCGTCACGTGCATGGTCTCGGCGAAGTTGAGGTCGTGGATTGGACCGACCACAAATTGCCAGGTGAGTTGCTGCGGTTGTGTGACACTGCTGATCGGCTCGTTGTGTCCAGTGATCGCTGGCGCCACCGAGCGAACATCGTGCGGTGGTGGCTGCTTCGCGAGCACGGTGGTATCTGGCTCGACCATGATGTTGTGCCGTTGAGTCGTGTAGATCAGCTCGCTGAACGATGGACAGCGGCAGCGCGCAACTATCGCGTGACTTGCGCTCTCGGATTTCCGAAGGGCGATCCGCTTCCGATCAGGATGCTTGCTCGTCTCGATGTGTTCCTCGAAGCGATGAATCCACCGATGCACTCAGCGACTGTTGTAGGAAGCCGCGCTCTCGACGATCTCGTAGATCCCGGCGTCGAAGCGATCAATCTGCTCGTTGATGGTCACGGCGACCTTGTCAATGCCCGTTCACCACTGCTTCATCTGTGGGCGCACCACGGGCTCTAGAAACAGCCCGACGAGACGCAGTTCGCAGTGAACTGTGAGGGAGAATCGAAAGATGCTCGTCGCGATTGGTGGCTGGTGAATGCTCGCCGCCTCAGACATCCCCCCGTTCATCTACGGGGGCGCGGGCCTCGCTGCGCTCATCGCGATCGGTGGGCTCATGCTCCGGCTGTTCTCCTACCAGGGCACGACGTTGCGGGAACTCATCAAGGATTCCACGCACCGCATCAGCGAACTGGAGAAGTCGAACGACTCGCTGACGAAGCAGCAACGGTGGTGCGACTGGCGGTTCACGGAACTGGCGATCGCGTTCCGCGAGGACGGCAAGCACATCCCCGCCGAGTTCTTGCAGAACGAACCGCCGCCGATGCCGTGGCCGACGATCGGAGACATCCGTGACCGCACTTGACGGGCTGCCGTCCGACGGGCAGGCAGGCGCTGACGAGCTACTCATCCGCGAGTTGCAGGGCGAACTCGACCGTGCTCGGGCTGCCCGTGACCGCTGGCAGGAAGCCTCACTCGACCTGTTGCAGAAGTTCCGTCTCGGCATCGGGCTCGGGGTGGCACTCGTCATCTTGACGTTCGGTGCGCTCGTCGGTGCCTACTTCAATGGGCAGACCGTCTCGGACCTCACCACCGTCGAGCGGTACCAGCAGCGGATCGGAGATGCGAACGCCTGCCGTCAGGCCGTCGCCCAGGCACACCAGTCGGCGCTCGGCACGTTCGCTGTCACCGA
>Ga0209591_10000466_pt1 | contig 52479 bp, 45 predicted proteins | sample MAT01_FD_187207 | JGI IMG/M metagenome (GOLD analysis project Ga0209591, IMG submission 187207) | Freshwater microbial communities from Lake Fryxell liftoff mats and glacier meltwater in Antarctica - MAT-01 (SPAdes) (version 2) | ecosystem: Environmental > Aquatic > Freshwater > Ice > Liftoff...
CGTGCGCCAGTTCCGCCAGCTCGCTTATTCCCCGATCAAAGATCAGCGTTCTTCTTTTCGGAATCGAGAGCAAAAACGTATCTGGCCAGTGGGATGCCGGCACCTATGGGGTCGGCGAATCCTTGGATCGGCAATGGCTGCCCGCCACACTCCGGGCAGCACATGCTGGGCGGCAATCCGGTGCGGTCGTATCCGCAGCGAACACACGCGGCGCGTGCGCCGCGAAACGGAGCCAGCCGATCGAATGTCGCGGGCTCGCCCGTTGTTCCCTCAAGCGACATGTTAGACGCCATGACTCCGATGGTACCAATCGCAGGCCGAGACGCCGCACCGCTCTCGTGCGGCTACGCGATCGAGCGAATCCGCTGCTTCGCTTGAACTGGAGTTGGTCTATACAAGCTCATACTGGACACACACCCGTTAGCGAATGAGTGTGTCCACTATGGGCCTTCCTATGGGCTTACGCTTCGACCGCGCTCGAGCTCGACGACCAGTCACCGGCGCCGCGCTCCGCGAACCGCCTCGACGATCGGCCTGCGCACCGTACGATGCAGCGCATGCCTTCAAAGCCCTCACCCGATCGAAAGAAGTCGCCGACGGCGAAGGCCGTTCCCGTCCACGTAATCGCATCGACGATGAAGTTGTTGCGACTGAAGGTCGAGCTGATGGAGGTCGCACCCGAGATCCACCGTGAGATCGTCGTGCCTGCGTCTTTCACGCTCGACGATCTGCATGTGACGCTTCAGATCGTGATGGGCTGGCAGAATTGCCATCTCCACGACTTCACGATCGGCAAGACTCGGTACGCCGATCCGGTGATCGAGGAGGAGTTCGACGGCATTTCCGGCGAGGACGAGCACACCGCAATCCTCGCTCACGTCGCGAGCAAGCGGGGTCTCCGTTTCACCTATCAATACGACTTCGGCGATTCGTGGCAGCACGGCATCACCGTCGTCGCGATCAACGACGGCGATCCCAACGAGCCGGCGCCGGCCTGTATCTCCGGCGCCCGGGCCTGCCCAACCGAAGACTGCGGCGGACCGTACGGATTCATCGACTTGATGGCGGCACGAGCAAAAAAGCCGCGTGCACGTAGACCCGACGAATGCGAGCAAATGGAGTGGCTCGGCGACTTTGACCCTAACTACTTCGACCTCGACGCCGTCAACGCCGAGCTGTCGCGTGCGTTTCGCCCGAAGCGCAAGCGTGCGAAGTAGCAATTGTCCCAGCGCGACGCCGAACAGTCTGCGTCTGCCTCCGCTCTTCATGAGGTCGAAGGCCTGCGTTCTATTTCGTAATTCCTAAGGATGCGGTAGGGACCCGATCACCGAGCTAGCAGCCTGTGGCGAAAGTGCTTTAGTAGCGAGAATGAGCAGAATGGCCGAGTTCGATGAGGTGCAACGACGCAGTATCTGCAGCGATACGAGCGAGTTGCGCCGACGAAGAAATCGGCCATTCTGCTCTTCCGCAGCCCAAAAGACTTTCGTCGCAGACTGAGAGCTGTCTGCTCGGTGTTCAACGATCAGGCGAGTGGATTTGCAGGGGTCAGAACGCGCCTCTGGCAGCGCTCCGGACATGCGCTCCGACGTGACCTTCGCCGTCGCGGCTATCGCTTCTTCCCCCCAACACCAGGCACGGCCGCGAACTGTTTCATCCACGCCGCGATCTGGCGTTTGTCGAGGTCGTCCGCGGATTCGAGCTCCACGCCCCGCGTAGACCTGCCCATCCCCACCGGCGTCACCGGCGGTACCGGCTTGAGCGCCGCGCCGTTCACGAACATGAGCTTGACGTGGCTGGCGAAGCCGCCGCAACAGAAGGACCAGCCGTCGCCGACGCCGTAGTACGACATGCCCCACTTCACAGAGCGCTGCAGGCCGGGAAGCGTCTTGATCGCTAAGGCATCGACACTTTCGGCGATGCCGCGCTGCGGCTGCGGCAGGCTAGCGATGTAGGCGAAGACCGGCTTGTCGCCGACCGCAGCCTTCGCGGGGCTTGCCCTGCCGGTCATGGCTTCCGGCAGCGCCGTGGCGACATTACCTTGAGCCGCCGTGCGCTTGACCGGTTTCCGGACTGCGGGTTTGGAAGTCTTGTCTGTCTTGCGGGCGGGCATCATGGACTCCCGCAACTTGGAACGTATTCTTCGTGCTCCTTGTTCTATAGCACGAAACCATAACTTGTCGCCAGTGAGGGCGTCAAGTTCGCTTACCTTCGAAGGCAAGAGCAGCACTCGCGCTGAGCATCGCGCTCGCAACTCACGTTCGTCGATCTCCACTGAGTGCTACGCGCCCGATGAAGAAGTTTGCCTGGCTAACGACCTGCGAGCTGTGCTGCACGCGCGTGCGGCCGAGGCAAGAAGCCTCGCGGACATCGTAACCCGCTCGTGCGTGTTGTCACAAGCGAATGGTTAGTCAGCACAGTTTGAGGGCAAGCCTAGCAGTCCGTGGCGAAACCGCTCTGTCGGCGAGAGCGAGCATGAGTGGGCAGATGCCCAGCTTTAGCGTGGGAGCCGCGACCCAGCTTTATCCGCGAGACACGGCAAGTCGCGGCGACGCCGCAGATGCCCGCTCAGGCTCGTTCGCAGCCAGGATGGGTTTCGCCACGGACTGCTAGAACTGGCAGGTCGGCGCGTGGGAGCTGTCCAGAATGCCCCCGCGAGGCGAGCCCGGCTCCTGTCGTCGTGCGCCGCGCATCTGCCCTCGCGGAAGCGCGACAGCCACTTGTATGCGCTCTTGCGCGACACGCCGACGAGGCGCGAGACCTCGGCGGCCGACGCGCCATGATTGACCACCAGATCCGCCAGACGATGACGTTCGGACACGGCACATGTTTCCGTCTACGGCATGCCGCGAAAATCGGCTGCGGCCGTACCCCTGTCACCCATGTGCCCGGAGTGTACCGCCTGACGTCCCCCCGCCCACCATCGCGAGGCGCGATGGTCCCTCTCCCCCACGCGAAGCGCGTGGGGGAGGATGCAAGTGGACTAACACACGGGCCGTACGCCGCCGCCGCATCCTCCCCCAACGTTTCGTTGGGGGGCGGGGGACCGCGGCGTAGCGAAGCGCAGCCGTGGTGGAGGGGGTGCGCCTGACGTCTGGACTTGGCCCAAAACGGTGGACACGAAGACACAACGGCCACACCCACTCGAATGCAGCTCAGCGGTCAGCGTTTGCGGCTGAATGCTCGACCAAGACGTCAGTCCGAGGAGCGTCGTGCGCCTTGTGGCCGCATCTGGAGTTGGCGGGTCAGGCGCAAAGGTGTGCCCGAGATGCGTTCCCCCCGCAGCAGCGGCTTTGGCTGCCTAACTAGTAATTAACCCGCACCGAGCGGGTACGTGCGCGGATTTAGGCAGGTCAGCCTAACACCGCAGCCTATTTCCGTCGGAAACGACGAACCACAGTCAGAGTACCGAGATGTGAGACGCGACGACATTGCCGCGACCCGAAATAGGCTGCGAAACGAGCTGCATAACGTCGTTGAGAATTCGCTGACCTCAAGCCGCCGAAATCACGTTCGCGGGTCTCTTCGGAGGCGTCGGGTCCGGCGGTCGGGACCCTGGAAGTACCTGCGCCCGAGATGGCGACGGAGCCGACACGCCACGATCGAGCGGGTTGCGGGACAGTGGTCGCAGCCTGCGGGACCTCCGGGTCGAGTGGACGCGCTTGGCGGTGCCGCAACTGCGCTCGTCGACGCAGCTGTGTGGGCGATCGGAGCGTCCACCGTCGTCAAGGCGTCTCCACGACCGCATCGAGCCCGAAGAACGCCCGCGTTCCCTCGGCGTGCTCGTTGGCGCCGACGACCGTGGCGCGAAGCGTGATGACGCCGCCTTTCGCGGTCTGCATACCGAGATCGATCGGTTCTGACGGCAACACTTTTCCTCTTCCTCCGCTGTAGAGATCGATCGGCATTCCCACGTCCTTGCCGTTGACGGCGAACTGAACGATGCCGTAGTCCCACGCCGTCGTCCGTCGTGATCAGGCAACGCTTCGCAAACGGGATCGGAATGAAGAGATTCCACCCGCGACTGCGCGAACCTGCGAGAGGAAACCCATGTTTCTCGTCGCCAAAGAAGGCCGTCCCATCTAACACTGCTTCCATCGGCGCTTCGATGATGGGCTTCGCGTTCCCATCGATGTACACACGCATGACACCCTTCGGATTCGGTGACCACACCCGCACGACAGCGCCTGGTCCTTCGACATCGAGCATCACCGACTCTCTGCGACCGTCGCGATCGTCGACGCGGATGAACTTGCCAGAGTCGTCATTCGCGAACCACGTTTTCGCATCGTCCGGAGTCTTTGACGCGGGGTCGTAACTTGAACTCTGGATCAATCGAAACGGCGGATCGGGAAGCCGCGCGATCGCATAAGGATCGGCGAGTTCCTTTATGAGCTCTGCGAGAGTGACGGGATCGCTGGCTCGCGCGAACGATGTAGCGACGAGAATCACCAAGACCACGATGCGCATGGGATGCCTCCGATGCGGAAGGCTAGCAGCCCGTTCCAATCGCGCATCGCACACATCCGCATGCTCCGAAGCGTTCGTGTCGGGGCGTCGGTCTTGAGCGCGAGGACTCCCTGTTGGTGAAGCAGAGCGTTTTCACGGCACTTTGACGCGTCTTCCGGCTACGGTGTGCGTCCCCCAACCTCACCCCGAGGTGGTGGGGTCGCACGCCCGCTTGGAGCCTCCCGACGATGACGCTCTTTCGCTGTTTGAAAAAATGTTGCTCGCTTCGCTGGCGCCGCCTGGGCAGCGCAGTGATGCTCCTGCCCATGCTCACACTCATCGTTGCTTTCGCAGCGGCACCAGACGATGCGGCGAAAGTTGTGGAAGCGGAAAAAGTGGACGGTGAGAAGAAAGATGTCGAGGAGAAGCTCACCCTCGAACGACTCTTTCCCGAGAAGAGCTTCTTCGGTCCCAGCGCCCGCGGTATGGCGTTCAGTCGCGATGGTCGCTTCGCAGCGTTTCTGTATGCGCCGTATCTCGAACGGCGTCACGGTGAGGACCTTTACCTCTTCGATACGAGGAATGGCCAGATGCGCCGCATCACGAGTGTCGGGCGCCTCGCTGAGTTCGACGCCGAAGCGCGCAAGGTGAAGGAAGATCGTGAGGCGAAGGCGAAGAAGTCGGGTGTGACACTCGGCGCGCTCGCTGCGGAGCAGCACGACGAACTCGCCGAACGACTTGGATGGAAGGATGGCTGGGTGCTCGGCACGTGGGCCGGTGAGGCTCGCGTCGACGCCGCAGCGACCGGTCCGCTCGCTGCGGGCGAGTCGAGATTGACGCTCACTCAAGGGAAAGGAGGAGTGATCACGGGCGAGTTGCGCGTAGGACTGGTGCGATTACCGGTCAAGGACGGCACCTACGACGACGCGAAACGCGCACTGAAGGCAACGATCGCCGATGCGTCGCTCAAGGTCGACGGCGAACTGTTGCTCGCGTTTGCAGATGGCGTGCTCAAAGGCACAGTCTCGATCAAGGTGCCAGCTCAAAGGCTCAATCTCTCGTTCACCCAGGCGAAGGCCGAACCCGAGGACCCGAAGAAGAAAACGCCGCGCGGCGTGATCGGCTCGATTGGCGAGCGGCTCACGCTTGCGGATGTCGTCTCGGCGAACGACGCGACGATCAACGACGAGAAGGATGGCAAGCCGCCGAAGGATCCAGCGCCTCGCTACAGCGGTGTTTCGTCGTTTGAGTGGTTGCCGTGGCGCCTCGGCCCGAACGGCATGCCCGTCGACACATCGAGCGAGGACGCAGCGAAGGCAGAGATGCTCGTGATGATCGACGGTGACGTATATCGCCTAACAATCGACACAACGAAGTGGGAAGCGTCGATCGCTCCACCTGCGGCAGAGGCGTCGAAGGACGTTTCCAAAGAGGTTCCGAGCGACGGCGCGACCGACGCGAAGCCAGAGGCCGCGAAGTTAGATCCAAGCAGTCCAAATTCAAAGAAGCCAAGCTCTAGCGGGGCCGCTGACGGCAAAAAGCCCACGCAACTCGAGTTTAAGCCCTCGACGCCGTACCTCGGCGAACTTATTCGCCTCACGCGCACCCGTGAGCGCGAGTCCGACGTGCAGTATCTCCCGGATGCAACCGGCTACACCTACCTCCGCAACAACGCGCTGCTGCGCGTCACGTTCGACAGTTCTGAAATCGTGCAGCTCGACCCTGAACTGAAAGACGGTGAGCGGATGGTTGGCTATCGCATCAGCCCCGACCAAAAGAGACTCGTCTTCCTCGCGACCCGCGGTGCGCCCGGCGCCATCGACAGCGGCGGCCGGAGCGTCACGATCGTTAACTATCGTGAGCGCTTCGCAAAGGCCGTCGACGTGCCGCGGCGCATGCCCGACGACGCGTGGCCCGAGTCGTACTCCAGCGTCTACCTCTACGACCTCGGCAAGCATCAGAGCGAAGATGGCCAGCTTGAGCGAGTGTTCACCAAACGAGTAAGCGGACCGCGCGATGTGATTCGTGTGCCGGAGTGGTCGCCCGATTCATCCCGAGTCGCATTTGCGGCGTTTGAGCAGGCGACCGGTCAAATAAAGATTCTCGAGGCGGGCTTCGCGGCCGAAACCGACAAGGATAAGAAGGAGAAAGCGAAAGCGAAGGACGAGGACGACGGGAAGGAAGGCGAGGGGGCGAAGAAGGAAGGCGACGCTAGCGAGACGAACTCTGACCTCGAACCGCAAGAGCAGAAGCGTGAGACCAAAAGAGACGGCACCCAAAAAGATGGCACCGGGCGAGACGAAACGAACAAAGACGACACCAAGCAAGACGACAGCAAGAAGGACGACGGCGCGAAACCAGCCAGCGGCAAGAAGCCCGATGCCGACAAGCCTGAGTTCAAGATTGAGAACGCCAAGGTCGTCTATCAATTCCTGCACGCAGGCGGACCGAGCACGCCAAGCATGATCGCTCCGTTATACTTGCCCGACAGCCGACGGATGGCGTTCATCACCGAGCTCAGCGGTTTTCGGCAGTTGCATGTGCTCGACCCGCGGTACGAAGAGCTGACCCAAGTGACGCATGGCAAGTGCGAGGTCCACCCGTTCCACCAATCAGCTGACGGTCGCACGCTCTACTACACCTCGACCGAGATTGATCCGGCACAGGATCACATCTATTCGATCGATCTCGAGACGCGGCAGATTAAGTGCCTCTCGAAAGATTCTGGAACCTACAGCCGTGTCGCGGTGCGGGACGACGGTTCGTATGTGCTTGCGTCGCACGTCGACTTCGGCGCTCTGCGCGAACTCGTCGCGATCACCGCGCCGGGCGTTGACACCGCCGCGATGACGCGGTTTACCGATTCGCATCCGTATGAGGCGTTCGTACTGACTCGCGTAAGCCCCGAGTACTTCAGCTATGAAAACCGGCATGGGCAGGAGATCCATGGCCACATGTTTAAGCCGAAGGACTGGAAGCCGACCGACAAGCGGCCGCTTCTACTCTTCGTGTACGGCGGTCCGCTCGGCGAGCGGAATATGGCAGCGCGGGGTTCCTTCGACTCCTCCGGCTACTTCTTCGCCCGCTACATGGCGGAAACTCACGGATACGTCACCGCGACAGTCGACCCGCGCGGCGTTTCGGGATACGGCGCGGTTTTTGAGAAAGCGAACTTCGAGCAGGTCGGCAAGCCGCAGACTGAGGACCTTGTCGACGGCGCGCGATGGTTCGCCAAGAACCATGGAGTCGATGAGAAGCGGATGGCTCTTCATGGTTGGAGCTTTGGTGGGTTTCAGACGCAGATGGTCATGTACACCGAACCCGAAGTGTTCGCTGCGGGCATCGCTGGCGCTGGTCCGACGGAGTGGCAAAACTACAACGCGTGGTACTCGACCGGCACGGTCGGCAAGAACGAGCCGGGCAAAGTCGAGCTAGAAAAATATTCGCTGCTCCCGCTCGCAAAGAACCTCAAGGGCAAACTCCTGCTCGTCCACGGCATGGAAGATTCCAACGTGCTGTTCCAAGACACGGTGCGGGTCTACCGCGAGTTACTGAAGGCAAAGAAGCAGACGCAAGTTGAACTCTTCGTCGATCCGACCGGCGGCCACAGCCTTGGCGGCGACGTGAAGAGTTTCGGCCGCTTCAGCAAGTACGAAGAGTTCTTGCTGCGAACCATCGGTCGATGGGAGACACCGAAGGTAGAGCAGCCAAAGGAAGAGAAGCCGGCTGACGAGAAAGAAGCCGCAAAGGACGAACAGCCCACCGGTGACAAAGTCAGCGGCACGCCGTCATTTCGCTAACTCCCGCAGCTTGATGCTTCGAAACTGGATCTTCATCGGTTGGCCCGTATGAAGCTGTAGCGCGAGGATTCCATGCGTGCGCGCGCCTTTCGCGCCGGGCTCGGTCACAACCGTATCGTTGTCGACGATCTCAGCCATTCTCACGCCATTGATTTCATGGATCGCATGATTGCCCGAGACTTCGATGCGGTAGGTGTTCCAGCCGTCCTTGCCGTTGATATGACCTGCGAGCGCTTGGGGGTCGCCGAGAGATCCGGTCACCTTGGGTTTACCGCCGGGTTCGATTTCAACCTGCTGCCCGCGCAGCGCCAAGATCCCGCGATCGCGCTCGCCGTACAGGATTCCGGTGTATTGGACCGGCTGATCGATATCAGCTTGATACCCGCCGACGATCCACCTCCCGCGATCGCCTGAGCCATCGGCGACGGGTACTTCGAAGCTTCGGTACTGCAACCCCGAGTTTGCCCAGTCGGAGCGGATGACGTACTCGAACTGAACCTCGAAATCACGAACGTCAGCGCCGCGATAGATGATGAATGTGTTGCGCTCCGTGGGATTCGCCGCGGTCGTCTCCCCGGTCAGCGTTCCGTCCTCGACGCGCCAGAATCGTGCATCGCCGTCCCACCCGGTGAGGTCAACGCCGTTGAAGATCGACCTCGCGCCGACACTCTGAGGCGGACTCGCCTCTGGTGTGCAGGCAGGTGCGCCACAGGCGAGAGCTGCAAGCCATAGCCCGCATGCCCGCATGAATATCGAGTTTGATCTGTGCTTCATCGTGTGTGCCATCTCAGGGTGATGTCGGGTGTGACAGGTTGTGTGCTGATTGTGATGGGACCGCAACGCTGGAGGTTCCGCCACAACATGTTTGTTTCCGCGGCAGGCATTCTCTACGCTCGCGCGACTATGCGTTCACGATTTGTCGGAAGAACCTGCGCCCTCGCGCTCCTCCTCGTACTCTCGTCCGCAACCCCGAGTGCGACGTGCGCTGGCACGTGGGTCGCGGTGGCGACCGACGCTCCGGTCGTGAACGCGGGTGTGGCAATTCTCCTCTCTGACGGCGCCGTGCTCGTGTTAGGGAACGCGTCCCCCAATCGCGAACTCGGCGACACCTGGCATCGACTCACTCCCGATTCGACCGGCAGCTACGTGAACGGCACTTGGAGCGCGATTGCGCCGATGCTCGACACGCGCGAATACTTCTCGTCGCAAGTCCTGATGGATGGCCGCTTATACGTGGCGGGCGGCGAGTACGGCACTGGAAAGTCGAAGGCCGAGGTGTACGACCCCGTCATGGATACGTGGACCGCCACGCCGCCTCCCGGCGGGGTCGTGAGCGACGCGAATTCCGAGATGCTGCCGGATGGGCGCGTGCTGCAAGCTCTCGTTGAGGGGAACCTGAAGAAGACACGCATCTACGACCCAGTGACTAACACCTTTGTTGACGGCCCTCAGTGCCTTGGGATCCACAACGAGTCAGTGTGGATGAAACTCGCGGACGACAGCATCCTCTTTGTCGATCGAGGCACCACTGCGTCCTAGCGATACCTTCCCGCCACGAACGTTTGGACCGCGGCTGGCACTGTGCCGGTACAGCTCTACGATTCGTTCGGACTTGAGACGGGCGCGGCGCTGCGACTGCCGGACGGTCGCGCGTTCTTCCTCGGCTCGCCGAAGACGAGCGCCTACTACCAACCGAGCGGAAGCTCCGCGCCGGGGACGTGGACGGCGGGTCCCGTTCCGCCGGGCGGTCGCGGCGCGCCCGACGCACCGATGGGAATGCTCGTGGACGGCAGGATTCTCTGTGCTCTCTCGCCAGCGCCCAAGCCCTTCGATCACTTTCCGAAACCGACTACGTTCTTTGAGTTCGACTACCTCACGAACACCTACGAGGAAATCGCTGCGCCTGGCGGCGGCACGTCGATCGACGATCCGTCGTACACGTTTTGCTTCTTGGCCCTGCCCGATGGGAGCGTGTTCTGCACGCACCAAGCATCCGCGACGTATTACGTCTACGTGCCGGACGGCGCACCACTTGCGATCGGGCGTCCCACGATCAAGAGCGTGGTGAAGCAACCCGACTCGACGTACCTGCTCACGGGAACCGGATTCAACGGTATTTCCGAGGGAGCGTCGTACGGAGACGACTGGCAGATGAATACGAATTGGCCGATCGTCCGATTGGCGTCGACGCGCGGACCTGAGGTCCACTACGCCCGCACTTTCGGATGGAACTCGACCGGCGTCGCAACTGGCGAAGCGGTCACTACCACCAGCATGTCCCTGCCGCCGTCGATCGCGCCGGGTTCGTACAGCCTCGTGGTGGTGGCGAACGGCATCGCGTCTAAGCCTGTCCCACTCGATGTTCTCTCGTCGCGCTGCGCGGCGGACCTGAACGCAGATGGAGTCGTTGACGCCGCCGATCTTGCCGCGCTGCTCGGCCAATGGAACAGCCCCGGGAAGGGCGACCTCAACGGAAGCGGAATGGTGGACAGCGCTGACATCGGACAACTTTTAGGTGAGTGGGGGCGCTGCCCGTCGTGAGCGCGACGATGTGTGCTGGCGAACGAGTTATCCATTCGTTACGCGCGCTCGTGGCAGAACTGTGACATTCGGCAGTACGCTCGAAAACATCGTTCCGCCGATGTCGCGGTCCCAGCAGAACCGGGAAGCCCCAAACATGGGCAACACGGACAGCTGCTCGATCTAACCTGAAGACCTCCCAGAAGACCCCCCCCCCCATGCGTCTCGCTCTCTCGCTCGTCATCTTCGCCGTGTGTACCTGCTCGGCTTTGGCCCAGAATGCAATGCTCGCCGTGCTTCCCGCCCAGGCCGCAGCACCGAAGGGCATTCCGGTGCCCGACATGCCTGTGCTGACGACGACAAAACTTGAGGGTGGCCTGATCGTTGAGGACATGAAGGTCGGGCAGGGGTACGAGATCAAGCCCGGCGATGCGGTCGTCGCGCACTATCACGGCACGCTCCGCGTCGACCCGAACACGGTGTTCGACTCGTCATTCAGCCGAGGCGAACCCTTGGGGTTCCCACTCGCGGCCGTCATCCCGGGCTGGCAGAAAGGCGTTCCGGGAATGAAGATCGGCGGAGTCCGCCGACTCATAGTGCCAGCGGCGATGGCCTACGGCGAGGGGTCACCGAGCCCCGCGATTCCACCGAACTCCGACCTAGTTTTTGTCATTGCGCTTGTCGACGTCCTCGGCGTCGAAGATCTCAAGGTCGGCGCGGGCGACATGACAGCAACATCACGGTGCGTGGCAATTACGGCGTACACGATCACCGACAAGGACGGAAAAGTTATCGAGAAGCACGATGCCAGTGACCCCTACATCTGGATCCCGAATGAGTACGCGCCGATCTCGCTTGGTATTCAGGGCATGAAGCTTGGCGGGAAGCGCCGGATCAAGGTGCCTGCGGCGTTCAACCAGTTCAACGCCGACTTCGCACGTGAGTCTGGCCCGGCGCGTCCAGCGAACGTGCTGGTAACCATCGAGGTGGAGTTACTGAAGATGCGAAACATCCCGATCGGGTCAAAGACGCCCGGTTGTTGAAGCCGATCGCCCGGCTCGGATGGTGCCGGATCACCGTGCATGGCTGAATGGAACTGGCGAATGTGACCAGCTATCAGAGTTAGGGATTGCATTGAACCCGCCGCCGTCGCCACAATGGCGGAATGCCCAGCTGCAAACACTTCCTTGACGTATTGATCGCGTCAGCGCTCGCTCCGTTCGTCATCGCCAATCCGTCGAGTGCCGACGAGTTCACGTCGGTGAGCATTGACAGTTTCGTGAACGCCAGTCTTCAGGCCGGGAACTCAGCGTATCCCTCGGGCTCACCGGTGCTGCTCGGCGGGATCCCCTTCGAGATCGCCCCGCTGGGCAACAACTACATCCAGACTTCTTCGTTCCGTGGGACTGTGGCGCTCGTGTTTCCTATCGGGCTACCGAACGTCGCAGGCGTCCACACGCTCATCAATACGTACTGGGGCGAGGGCGGGTCTGGCACGCTCGCCTCGCTGAAGTTCGAATTCGATGATGGCTCGAACTTCGTGAAGCCCCTCGACGGCAACGTCGACATTCGTGACTTCTACCAGAACGTTTTTACGAACACGATCAACGGCACCACGACGGTCAACGTCTTCACGACCGACAACGACGGCCCCGCCGGACCGAATGCATATCGACTGGATAAGCAATTCGTCGATCTCAGCGCGTTCAGCGACCGAACGTTAGTCTCGATGACGCTCGTCGACTCGGGCAGCAACGGCGTGCAGCGAACCTTCCTCTCCGGTATCACCGTTCAGACATTCGCGTCGTCGTGCGTCCCAGCCGACCTCGACTGCGATGGCGTGGTCGGAGCGAAGGATCTCGCGATCTTACTCGGCGCGTGGGGTACCGCGGCCGCTGATCTCGACGGCGACGGCGTGACGGGCAGTCCCGATCTGGCGATCCTGCTCGGATCGTGGACCTGACTTACGATCGTGGAGATCTTTGAAGACGACAAGCGCCACCTGCTGCCCGCGCAGAGCTGCAAGATCGCGCAATGGCGTTCTTCGTACGTGTGGATCAGGCGAGCGTACGGCCCAGAAGTCTCTCAAGGATTCTCAGCGGTGCTCTCGAGGGATCTAACATAGACTTGATGGGCAGGTGATAAGTTTGCTCGAGTGCGTACTGCCCGCTCATCGCTGCATGCGAGACGAGATCGGTGAAGACCATCCAAGTGCTTCCTGCTTGAAACTCGCAGGCGCGCTGAGGCGACCGTGACTGGTAGTCCAAGTCAGCCTTCATCCGGTCGTGCAGTTGAAGCATGTAGTGGTCGTAGGCGGTGCGTCGACGCTTGGTGACGCCCAGCAATCGGAGGATGCTGGCGCTGCCCCAAACTGGGCCGCTGAGCGAACTCTGGTAGTGGCTCGCGACCCCCTCAAATGAATCACCAAGCCTCCATTGGCGACTCTGCCCGTGTGGATTCACGTTGGTCAGAACGCGCAGTATTCGGGTTCCCTGTGTGGGCGACGACGGAAAACTGTCCACGTGCAGTCGCTTGTCGTCCTTCCGCCACGAGATCTGCCTGCCCGCGATCTCGGTAGCGCGGAAGCTGGTGCGGGCCTGCTTCAGTCCCGTCTCATAGTGCGGCAGCAGGTTTCGGAGCAGCGCCCGGCTCGTTTCGGCGAAGCGATGGATCATGCTCTGCAATCGCTTGTGATCTGCTTCATTGAGATTGCCGCCGCGCAGCGATCCGGTGGTTGGATCCAAGCTGACATTCTTCGCCTTCCCAGCGATCGACGGCGTGAGAAGTTCGCTCTCGCCCGCCTGCAACAGAAAGGGAAGCCGCGGGAAAGACAGGAAATCTCCCCGCTCGAGCGCATCGATCGCGAGGTCCTGTTGGGCTGTCGTGATTCGCTGATCCCACGTCGTGACTGGCAGAGTGATGAGCTCGGTCATGCTGGTTGCTCCTATAAGCTAACAGCCTGTGGCAAAAGTCATTTGGGCTGCGGATGAGCAGGTTGGTCCACTTGCCCAGTCATAAGTAGGCACCGCGACGCAGTCTTTCCCGCAGGATACGTCAGCCACGGCGACGCTACTTTACCGGAACCCGTCGCCGTCCGACCCATCGCGATGACTTGGATCTTGTCGGTACCACTCGGCGAGGACTCGGTACAGCTCGGCGTCCCAGTCAAACATCGCGGACGGTCGCTCGAAGAATACCTCGGTGGCAACGGCGAAGAACTCGGCCGGATTCGTCAGCGCGTAACGCCTAAGCGGCGGCGAGAGCCCGATGCGGAGGTCGGACTCGAGGTGCTCGCGCGCCGAGGTCATCGCGTCGTGCCACGCGTGCGCTTGCTTTGCCGACTCCATCCGCGGCGTGCCATCCACTGGGCCAGCAGCCATGTCGAGCTTGTGCGCGAATTCGTGCAGCACAAGGTTCTCGCCGTCATGACCATATACCGCGCCAGTCAGCGTGTGACTCCATGAGAGAATGACTGGCCCGCGATCGTGCGCCTGACCAAGGACCGCTTGGCCGCCGGTGTTGATGACCCCGGCACCCGAGCCGGGCATGATCCCTTGCCGGGTTGGTCCGGTGAAGTACCCGCTGGGATACACGAGAATCGACGAGACATTATTGAAACGATCTTCCGGTCGCGCGAGCAGCAATCGACATGCTTGCGCCGCGATAACTGCCCGTACTTCGTCCGTGAGTTTGAGTCCGCCGCAGCCTTCCCAGTGCCGCTCGGCGATGAAGAAACGTATCTCGTCCTCGATACGGAGCTGCTCATCGGCGGTGAGCGTTGACCAGAATCGCATATTGCGATCAAGGAGAACGCGCCACCCCGGCGGAAACGGTGTGCGGCGAATGCGTCTACGACGGAGCCAGCGGATAAGCATCGTTGCTACGGAAGGGTATCCGGAGCGCCGCTGGGTGAATTGAAGCGGCGGGACGCGCGAGTGCGGAGGCGTTGGGTCGTGGAGTCAGCGCGAAGTCGACTCTCGCGGTTTGAGAACGCTCTCGCAACTTACCGCGGATCGTCTCGAATAGAAGAGCGCCGGTGGAACGCTTCGAGGAATCGAATCTATGAGATGCCACTCAATCGCTCAATAGCACGGGCGCTCCTAGTCGCGCGGCGGCGCTCACTGCGCTGAGCGCCCTCGCCGTGGTCGTGCACCCGAACGCTTGCGTCGCAGCCCCGGGCATCACGATGTATCGAGTCGTGAAGATCGCGGAGATTGCAGATCCAGATCAAATCGGTTCACCCGATGCCATCGGCAACTTCTTCTTCGCCGATAACACCTTCGGAATCAATGAAAGCTCAGAGATCGTCGGGGCGTACGACCTCCACACCATGGCAGGGGTCTCGGCATCCATCCAATCGGTGGCTACCGACCTCTGTAACTCCGGCGATGACACAGCAGGTTTCGTCGGAGTGACGATAGTGGCTAACACGGGCTGCCGTGAAAATGCGATTCCGACTCCGACGGGCCTGCAAGCTCGATCCGCCATCGCGTGGAGGTTTCGGACGACCGGTGCGCTCAGCGTCGAGGCAGTCGCTCCACCCGTAGCCAATGTCGAATCGTGGGCCCACTCCGTCACCGATCTGTTCGACGCCCTGCCGCTGCATCCCGGACATGAGTCGGTCGTGGTGGGGAAGGCGTCGACCGACTGTTTTCACAACGTGATCGGCTTCGGAGATGTTATCCCCAGCGGCGCTCGAACCATACTGAGCGCGTTCGACTCCGGCACGCGGTCCGCGGCCCTCGCTGTCTATCCGCCGATACTCAGCTCCGCCAGCACGTTGCTCAGGCCATTGACGTTTGCGGGTCGCGACTGAGCCTCTGTGGCGGGCGTGCGCAACTGCACCGCGCCTGGGTTTGGCTCTGCTGATTGCAGTCTGAACGACCTTGACGCCATTCGGTGCTCGGTGAGTTCGAGCACGATTGGAATCGACCAGCTTGCGCATCTGGGCTGCGCGCCGTCGTCCCCGCCATGTGACGCGGAGAACTGGTCGACTGAGGCGCGGGCGGTGAATTGGGACGGCTACCTCGCCGGGGTGTATACCAAGCGGCCAACACCCACGAGCGGCCCTTGCATCCAGCGCGCAGCGTTTTGGTCGCCCGTGTCGCCGTTCCTGCATGAAATTGGATTGACACTGCCGTGTGGAATCGCGGCGGACGCGTCCTCGCGTTCAGAGTCGCTGACCCGAGTTGACGAACAGGGTTGGCTGACTGTCGTTGGTTGGTTGCCGAGCCTCTTGAAGTCAGTCATCTGGCGAGGTCTGCATTCGAACTGGTGTGCAGTCGAGGGGACCGATGCGTCCATCCTCGACATCTCGCAATCTGCGGATGCAGGGACGTTGGATGGTGCGGCTTGCCGCGAGCCGCATTTAGGCGACCTCACGCTTCCGTCAAGCGTGGTGATCCATCGGTGGATCACCGAGATCTATGACGTCAACGACTACGGCCATGCAGTCGGCGTCCTCCGAAAGGTCTTCGATGTCACGAATCCGGGAAACTGCCTCAGCTGTGGTGGCGCTGGCATGGCGCAGGCAGCGCAGCCGGGCGACGGCGATGCGTCGCCGGGCAGCGATTCGGAAAGCGTGCTCGCGCTGAACTTATCGCAACTGGGATTTGATTCGATCGACACGTTTGTTGCTTGGGGTCTCGCAGCTTCTCAGGACCAAATCACCGGTGTGATGGAGCAGTTGAGTAGTCTTCTGAGCGATGAAGGAGGTACACCATGATCCGTACAATGCGAGGTCGCCTATCGGTACTTTGCACGGGATCGATTCTCCTGATGGCATCGATCGCGCACTCAGAGGTTACAAGCTACAACTCTTTCGCCGCGTGGTCGGGGGCGAGTCCGATCTTCACGACGCTCGACTTTACGTCGGTCGGAGACGGGTATGTCACGGATCAGTACGCGAGCTTGGGTGCCGTGTTTTTGCGGAGGGTGACGACTACGCGTTCATTAGTGGTGGATTGTTCCCGCAGGACGGGTGGGGTGTCGTCGGATCATTCTTCGGAAGCGGCTCGGTAACAGTTCAAGTTCTGAGCGCGATTCCCGCCTTCGGTGCCTTCTACACCGGCGGGCTCCTTAGGCGGCGACGACGGCTGATCTAACGATTGCAGGCACTACGTCGACGTTCGCGAAATGCGCAGGCAGCGTTCGGAGAGCGTGCTCGCGCTGAAGCTGTCACAACTGGAATCCGTATGAGGGGTAGTGCCTGCGCCCGATTGCGTTTAGGCGCTCGATCCGATCGCTTTCGTTCTAACTCCATGTTTCCTCCGATTTCTCCGTGCTCAACACTCTGTATGGCGCTGACTGCAGCGCTAGCAGCAGAACCAAAGGCACAAGGCACTTTTAGCACGGAGCAATCGGAGTGAGGTCGGAGTTTGAGGGATCCGGTCGCGCCACTTCTCTAACACTCAGCACATGCAGCCGTTCATGGACACGCCCCCCAAGCGCCGAGCAGAAGCCCAAGATCGATCGCGTCGGTGGTGCCGTCGCCGTTGATGTCGCCAAGCACGCCGCCCCAACCACCAAGCAGAATCCCGAGATCGGACGCATTGACGGAGCCAGATGCATCCAGATCGCCCGGGCACGGCGCCGTTAACGTCGACGGCAACACGCTCGTCCACGTCGTACCGACACGAATCTCGTCGGTCAGGAAGCCGCCGTCGTTCAAGATCTTGATGTTGACGGGAAGCGCGCCGGTCATCGTGTACGTCGCCTCAGGCGCGACTGGCTGCGGATCGTCGATCATCGGATTCACGAAGAGGCCGTAGGTGATCGTGCCATCGAAATTATTGTTGATACGCACCACGCATAGCGCCGTCACGTTCTCCTCGACTGGAACCGTGGTATCGACGCCGGAGAACGCGGTGTTCATCAGGCCGTAATGGAACGTGCCCGGATGTGCACCAACGATCATGCCGTTTGATAGGCTCCCGAACTCCAAGCCGCCGCCTTGGCCAAAGCCTGGCACCGGCCGAAAGAGGAACGAGACATACACCACGCCGTCGGTCGTCGTATAGGGCGCGATATTACGGCTGTAGATGGAATAGGCCGTGTTCGGGAATGGTGGTGTCGCGGCGCAGTTGCCGGAGGTTTGGAGATTTGGCCACGTGAGTCCCGATATTCCGACGCCAGTCGGGATCTCTTGCACCAGAAGCCAGTGCGAACTCCAGCCGGTGCCGCCGTTGAGCCCGGCGAGCGAATTCGTTGGGGCGTAATTGAAACCCTCGTAGGCGACAAGCTCGCTCGCGTTCGCGGCGAGGGTTGCAGAACACAGAGCAGCGATACCGGAAGCGATCAACCCGCTCTTTGTTTTCTTCATGGGCTATACCTTCTGGCCGACGCGGCCAAGCTTGTGTGAACAGACGACAACAGCGATGGCGCGATTACCCGGTCCAATCGCCTAGCAGGATCGCGAGGTCAGCTGCGTTCACGATCGTGTCGTGATTAAGATCCGCCGCCGCGTTGTTCGTGCCCCATGCACCTAACAATATGGCGAGATCGGCGCCATTCACATGGCTGTCGCCGTTGAGATCGCCCGGCGTCGCGGGGCTCGGCGTGACGTTCATGATGTCAGCCATGAAGATCGGGCCCCAGTCACCGCAACCTGGTGGCGGGAGAAAGTAGTGAACGTTCACGCTGTTGAAGCCCGAGGGCGCGGTGAAGCTCAGCGTTGTGGTCGGCCACGTCGTGTCAGGCGGCGCAACTGCCGTATTCGATCCGACGACGACGCCGTTCATCGATGCGGTGACCTTCATCGTGGCACCGGAGTCGCACGCAAGGTCTTGCACCGCACAGAGGATCGAGAAGTCAGTCACTGTCTTGGAGAACGAGATATTGAGGTCGGCGGGGAAAACACTGTTCGGCATGATGCAGAGGCCCGAGAAGCCAACTGGAACGAAGCCGAAGGTGCCAGCCTGCTGTATCGAATATCCTTGGCCAGTCGCAGTGAGATGCCCCGTAATGCCTCCGGCCGCAACATCGATCGGAAGCGACGTCGATGGCGGCGCGTTGTCGAAGTTGAAGAGCACGTTTTGGGCCGAGACGGCGGAAACAGCGGTGAGCGCGGAGAAGAGTGAAATCGCGAGTGTGGGGCGCATAGACGCTCCGATCAAAAGAGGTGCGAAGGCGGCCGACCGACAGGGCATCGCACGAACGATCGCGATGCACCCACTTCGGCGGCAACCTCTTCTAGGTGCACTGCGGCGTTGGAATTGATTCAATATCCACGGCTATCACGCAGCATTTCGCGCTCGGAGCATCCATTCGTCCACCGCCGACAACTTCGCGGCAATTGTGAGCGCGCCTTCCGAAATCGAATCAACCAATCACCGATCGAGGTTCTGCTATCTCGCCACGTCCGGCGCGTACAAGCCGACGAGACGCGAGATGACGAACGCCATGGAGAGAACGGAGATCAGTTCTTGGAGGATGACGAGCGACTGCGCTGCTTTGCCAGTCGGAACGACGTCGGTGAGTCCGACCTGCGTTACGACGTTGCAGCTGAAGTACGTGATGTCGGCGACGTGCAGGCTCTTCGTTCCGCCGAGAGCCGAGAACGAGCCGTGGACGAGGTGTGCGACTAGGGCGTAGAGAAAACACCACAACACGCCGAAGAGGAGGTAGACGTTCGCACAACCGAAGAGCCGGTCGCGCGTAACTCTGCGTGGTGCCGCACCATCGTTCTCTCGCGCGACGTTAGACTCTCTTCATGGCGGTGACGGAAGTGGCCCGGTCGATCCGAAACGTGATGCGCTCCACCGAGATTCTCGAGGTGCTGGTGCGGCACGGCTTCGCGGATGTGGTGACGCAGATCGGGTTCGATCGGCTCTTTGAACGCGGCAAGCGATTTCTTGGGGCGGCGCCGAGTCCTCAGATCGAACACTTGCCGCGTCCGGCGCGCATGCGTCTCGCCATGGAGGAGCTCGGCCCGACGTTTATGAAGCTTGGGCAGATGTTGTCGTGCCGCAAGGACCTCATTCCCGCCGAGTGGGCCGACGAGTTCGCGAAACTCCAGGCGGAGGGTCCGAAACTTCCATTCGAGGTCATTCGCGAAGCGCTCGCCAAGGAGTTCCAAGGTCGCGAGGCGACACTGTTCGCGTCGATCGAAGAGACGCCCATCGCCGCAGCATCGATGGCGCAGGTGCATCGCGCGACGCTCGCCGACGGAACGCCCGTCGTACTGAAGATCCTTCGACCCGGAACCGAAGAACGCACCCAAGCCGACCTCGAGATCTTGCAGACGTTCGCCGAGTTCGCCGAAGCGCATCTCAAAAACAGCGGATTCAGCCCGCGCGATGTGGTGCACGAATTTGGGCGCGAGCTGAAGCGCGAGGTGGACCTCACGTACGAAGGACGCAGCACCGATCGGCTCCGCCGCGCTTTCGAGAGTGACCCCAACGTCGAGTTCCCCGTCGTGTACTGGGACGTCACGACGCGGCGCGTGCTCGCGCTCGAAGAGTTCAAGGGCGTTCTCCTCTCACGGCTCAAAGACGGCGATCTCACGCCGGAGCAGCGCACCGAAGTAGTCTCACACGGCGCCGATGCTGTCGCGCGACAGTGCCTTGAAATTGGTCTGTTTCACGCTGATCCGCATCCAGGCAACCTGTTTGCGCTGCCGCGCGCGGACGGCCACGTCGCCGCTGGCTTCATCGACTGCGGTATGACTGGGCGCATCGAGCCGCGCACCATGGAGCAGTTAGCGCGGCTGGTGAAAGCAGTTGCTGAAGCAAACATCGATGAGGCGATCGCCGTCGCTGGACAACTCGCGAATGTGGAACCGAAGAAGCTCGACGAGCCGGGTTTCCGCGGCGACATGGCCGAACTCGTGCAGTCATTCGAGGTGACCTCGTTTGATCAGTTCAACTTACCGGGGCTCCTTGAGAACCTGTTCCAAACGATGCGGGCGCACCACATCCAGTTTCCTGCGGAACTCATTCTGCTCATCAAGGCGCTCACGACGATCGAAGCTGTCGGTCGCAGTCTCGATCCGACGTTCGATCTCATCGCTCATATGCGCCCAGCAATTACGCGGGTCGTCGCTCGCCGTTACGGCTGGGCGGCGCTGCGCCGAAGGCTGCGGGACGGCATCGCGCAGTACGCGTTGGTTGTGGAAGAGCTTCCGCGCGAAATCATGATGCTGATGGGAACCGTGAGGCGTAACAACTTCGCGGTGAATCTTCAGCACCGTGGTTTGACCCAGCTCACACGCACCATCGAACACGCCAGTCGAAACATTGGCTTCGCATTGATGGTGACAGGCCTCACGGTGAGTTCGGCGATTCTGATTCTCGCGAGCGATCGCGGCGGGCGCCCCGGGCTTCTCACCATTGGCACCGGGGGTTTCGTGCTCGCCGGGGTCATGGCGATTTTCTACGTGATCGCCAATCGCCGCTGGATGTCCGACAAGCGGAACGCACGCGGTGACGACGAGCAGTAACTGAGTCAGGCGCGCTACCGCTTCGCGGACTTCTTCGCGGTTGTTCTCGCGCTTGTCTTCGCGCTTGTCCTCGATGGAGAGGACTTCTTGGCGGACGTGCGGCTCGCTGGTTTGGCACCTGGGGACTTCGCGCTCGCCGCCTTTCCCGCTGGCACCTTTTTGCTCACCGTTCTGCCGCTCGACGCGCTACGAAGTGCAGCACCGAACCCACTCAGGAGTCCTGAGATGCCCATCGCTACTTCGCTCGCGACGCCTGCCGCCGCGCGGCCGCTTGCCTTCATCGTCTCCACAGCGAGGTCGGGCGCGCGGTGCGCCGCAGTCGACAGCGCATCGCGTGTTGCGGGCGCGAGCTTCGTGCCTGCCTTCTTGGTTCGACGCACGAGTTCATCGAGGTACTTACTCGACTCGGCAGACATGCCGCGCGCTGCGTCGCTCACCGCTGAAAGGAAATCTGCTTCGAGTTTCTTCACGGTGGATGCCAGGGGCTTAAGCTCGTTGTCCGTCATGCGCTGGGTCGCGGTCTTCGCGTGCGCGACGGCGCGGCGCGCCGATTCGGCGCTGGCCGCGATCGCGTCGGACATGCCGTCGAACGCTTCATGCAAGACGTTTTTGTGATCGGCGGGAACTGCCTTCGCGAGCCCCGCGCGAACACCTGTGAACGCATCCTTCACCGCGGCGCGCACATCCGACGCGCCGAGCTCTCCCGCCGCGAGTGAGTCGCGCACAAGCGCGTGCATGCGCGATCGAATGTCGACGCGATCTTCGACGATGCGCTTCGCTCGTTCAGAGGTCTTCGTTCGAGTCTTCCCAGTGATTGATTTGCCAGTGGTTGATTTCTTAGCCATGATGATTCTCCGAGGCGGGTACGCGTGACCGCCTGCCCGCATGGTAGCGATGCGATTGTGCCGGTCGTGTGCGACGCATCAACGACAATTACTCCGGCAACGAAGAAACACCCACGCCGTCACCGGTCCTCACATGAGGAGGTCTGGCACGACCGTGCCCGCGACGTCTGTCAACCGGTAGTAACGACCTTGGAGCTTGTACGACAGTTGCTCGTGATTCACGCCTAGGAGATGCAGCATCGTCGCGTGAAGATCGTGGACGTGCACCGCGCCGTCGACAATGTTGTAGCCGTAGTCGTCGGTCGTACCGTGCACTGAACCCGGCTTCACGCCGCCACCCGCCATCCACGCCGAAAAGCACCGTGGATGGTGGTCGCGACCGTAATTGTGGGTGGTCATCGTCCCTTGGCAGTAGGCAGTACGCCCGAATTCGCCCCCCCAAATGACGAGCGTGTCGTCGAGCAGACCGCGCTGCTTGAGGTCGGTGACGAGTGCCGCCGACGCTTGATCGGTCTGCTGACATTGCGTCGTAATGCCGCGCGGCAAATCGCCGTGCTGATCCCACCCTTGATGGAAGAGCTGCACAAAACGCACGCCGCGCTCGACGAGCCGGCGTGCGAGGAGGCAATTGGCGGCGTAGGTCCCGGGCGTGCGGGCGTCGGGACCATACAACTCGAACGTCGCATCTGATTCCGTCGAGCAATCACTCGCTTCGGGCACACTCGTCTGCATTCGCCACGCCATCTCGGCTTGCGCCATGCGGGCTGAGACCTCGGGGTCGAGGGTAGTCGCTAACTGCTCCGCGTTCAACTTCGCGAGTGCGTCGAGCATCGAGCGCCGGGCATGCGGTGACACGCCCTCTGGATTCGTGAGGAAGAGAACTGGCTCACGTCCTGCACGAAACTGCACGCCTTGATGCGAGCTCGGTAGGAATCCACTGCCCCAGAGGCGCGAATAGAGCGGTTGATCGCACGAAGCGTTCCGCGAGACAAGCACAATGAACGCTGGCAGATTCTCGCTCAAGCTCCCGAGCCCATATGAAAGCCAAGCACCCATCGATGGCCGGCCCGCTTGCTGGTGACCGGTGCAGAAGAACGTAATCGCGGGATCGTGATTGATCGCCTCGGTGTGCATCGATCGGACGATGCAGAGGTCATCAACGATCTTCGCGGTATGCGGCAAGAGATCACTCACCCATGTACCATTCGCGCCGCGCTGCTGGAATGGCGTGAACGAACCCGCAAGCGGCAGCAGCGATTGATTGCCACTCATCCCTGTAAGGCGCTGGCCTTGTCGCACCGAGTCGGGAAGTGGTTGCCCGTGCTGCTCACGCAGTTTCGGCTTCGGATCAAATGTCTCCATCTGCGACGGTCCGCCCGCTTGAAACAGATAGATGACGCGCTTCGCCTTCGCGGTCGGCAGGCGAAATCTCGACGTCGCATCGACGGCAGAGGTGCGACTGCCGACGATCGACGCGAGTGCGATGCCTCCGAGTCCCAGCGCCGATTGGCCGAGGAAGTGGCGCCGCGTGAGCGCGAGAGGATGGTCGTGAGCGAGTGTCATCGTGAGGTGGTACCCGCGTCTGAAGCGAGAATTGTCGAAGCAACCAGCGTGAGCGCGGCAAGTGCCGGGTCAGGTGTCGCGGTACCGACGACGGCCGCACAAGCAGCGGCGTCAACGCTGAATGCGGCCAGTCGGTCGTCGTAGAGCGTACGCAGCGCCGCGAGTTCGGCAGGTCGCGGATCGCGAGCGACAAGCAATCGAAACGCGCGTTCAATTCGCTGCACTGGATCGGACCCGACGTCGCGGGCGGCGCGAGCAGCTAACAATTGTGCGCACTCGAAAAAGACCGGATCGTTTACGAGCGCAAGCGCCTGAAGCGGCGTATTCGTCGACTGTCGTCGCGCTAGGCACTGCTCGCGGCTCCCAGAATCGAACAACAGCATGTTCGGCGGTGGCGAGGTGCGCTTGCGGGACGTGTACAGGCTGCGGCGATGCGCGTTGTCACCGACGTCGGGCACGTACCCCGAAGTGCATTGCGAACTCGCGCCAGCATCTTCCCACAGTCCCGCAGGCTGCCATGGTTTCACGCTGGGGCCACCTCGATTTTCGACGAGCAACCCAGACGCCGCGAGCGCCTGATCGCGCAACATCTCCGAGGTCAAGCGCGATGACGGACCGCGCGAGAGGAGCACATTGTTCGGATCTCTTTCGAGCTTCGCTGCGGTATTGACCGACGATTGACGAAACGTCGCCGAGAGCATCATGCGGCGGAGGAGCGCTTTCACATTCCAGCCGCTGGCGGCAAACTCTACCGCTAACGCGTCGAGCAGCTCGGCATGCGAAGGTTGGTCGCCTTGCAATCCGAAGTTCTCTTGGGTGGCGACGATGCCCCGTCCGAAGCAGATCGCCCACAAGCGATTCACGGCAACTCGCGCGGTCAGCGGATTGCGGCGATCGATGACCCACAGCGCGAGCCCGCGCCGATCATGTGGCCAATCGGCAGCGAACGGAAGAATCGCATCGATCGCGCGATCTGCATGTACTGGACGCGCGAGATCAGGCTGGTCGTAGGCACCGCGAACGAGCACGAAGCGATCGCGCGGCATCGGACTCTCTTCCATGACCATGATTTCCGGTATTGACTCGAGCAGATCTTGGTGTACTGCTCATGCCGTGCGCAGCGCGGTAAATGCAGCGCGACACTCCGGGTCTGTGTTGATCGCCCAAAAGCGACGAGCGTCATCGTCGTCTAGCAGCCTGTGGTTCGGCTGAACGTCATTCAGCTTCACGATCTCCAGTGCCGTGAGTTCGCGATCGAAGATGCGTAGCTCGTCAACGGCTCCACCTTTGAATCCGATGTCACGGTCGCGGGCACCGACTTGAAGGGCACGAACGTTGGCCGGCCCATCGAGATGATCACGTTCGATCTCGGTCTCTACACGGACGCCGTCGATCGAAATGGACATGCCTCGCGCGAGCGACGAACCGTCGCTCGTTACGGCGATGTGCACCCAACGGTCGACCGGAATTGCCGCGCTGGTTCGTATCGCCGCGGCAGAGCCGGGCCAGTTGTGGACGATTTCCCAGCAGAGCCGGCCGTCTTTGAGAAGGATTTGCCAGCCTTGTTGATCGCTTTCGATCGTGAACTGACTTGTGTGAACGATCACCGCTCTCTCTATCGCGCTCGGACTCTTGATCCACAGCATGGCGCTGAAGGGATCGCATCGTCGATACGAGGGGACACCCAGGAGGGTGATTCCAGTGTCGCCATCGAATAGTGTTGCACGACTGCCACCGATCGCATCGGGACCATCGATCGCACCGTCGAGCGGAAATGCCGCGATAGGTGGCGGAATCTCAGGATCGGGCACGTCGGTCCGAAGGAGATCGAGAGCATCGCGCCGCGCGGACAGCGTCTCTGTGAACGACGTGTTCGCGCTCTCAACCGCTGCGGCGAGTTGCACGAGTGCCTCACGTTGCGGTGCGTTGGGCAAGCGCAGCGCCGGTCGTGGGGCCGTGCGCGTCGTATACGGATACGTGCCCGATTCATCGATCGCGCCAAAGAACGCTCCGAGGCTGTAGTAGTCGCGCTGCGGAATCGGGTCATATTTGTGGTCGTGACAGCGAGCGCACTCCACCGTGAGTCCAAGAAACGCTGCGCTGAATGTCTGTACGCGATCGGCGATGTCTTCCTGCCGCAACTCTTCGTCGATCGACCCGCCTTCGTGCGTCTGACGATGAAGACGATTGAACGCGGTCGCGAGCCGGTTGTCTTGCGTCGCGCCTGGCAGTAAGTCTCCTGCGAGTTGTTTGGTGACAAAAACGTCCCATGGCTTGTTCGCGTTGAACGCGGCGATGACCCAATCACGCCACGGCCAGGTATGACACTCCCAATCGGACTGGTAGCCGAACGTGTCGGCGAATCGGGCGACATCAAGCCAATCCGGTGCCATGCGCTCGCCGAAACGTGGCGAAGCGAGGAGCCGATCGATTTGTTGCTCCCCCGCGTCCGGCGCGGTGTCTGCGACGAATGCGTTGGTTTCTTCGATCGTCGGTTGGATGCCGTTCAGTGTGAGAGCGGCGCGGCGCAACAGCGTCGCGCGCTCGACCTCCAACGCGGGTTGAAGTCCGGCAGCTTTGAGACGATCGAGTACAAACGTATCGATCTGGTCACGACACCACGAGTCGGTCGCCGATGGCGGCGGGGCGGTGTGTTCTGGCGCGACGAATGCCCAGCGCGGTTGATAGTCGCCACCCTCGGCGATCCAACGCGTCAGGATGTCGCGCTCGGACAGCGACAAAGGCAGGTTCAGCGATGGCGGGGGCATCACTTCCTCGGGTTCGTCCGAGGAGATGCGCCGCGCGACTTCGCTCGCTTCGATGTCGTGCGGAACAATCGGAAATCCGCCACCGCGCAGCACCGCGCGCGAGCCTTCTTGCGTATCGAGTCGTAGTCCGCGCTTCCGAGCGGCGCCATCCGGACCGTGACAACGGAAGCAGCGATCAGCCAAGATCGGTCGCACGTCGCGGTTGAAGTCGACGCGCGGCGCTGCGGTGACGTCTGCAGTGCAGATACTTGCGAAGACGACCTCGGCAGTGAGGATGAGGACAGCAGCTCGCAGTGCTCGAATGACAAGCCGCATCGCCACCGAGTATATGAGTCATCGCGATAACGCGATCCTTCTCGGAGGGGAGCCGCTGAAGCCAAGCAGCCCGAATGACTTTTGCCACGGGCTGCAAGACTGCAATGATGATCCGCGACCTTACATTCGCCGACCGCGACGCCCTCGTTGAGTTGCACCGCGCTGTCGCGGCTCAGGGCGGAGGGATCGCACGCGAACTCGATGAGGTCGAGGCGGCAGTCATTGACGCGTTTCTCGGGCGGTCGCTGTCCGAGGGGATCGCGCTCGGTGCCTTTCAGAACGGGGTGCTCATTGGCGAGATCCACGCGGCGAGGCTAGAGCCGCGCTGTTTCGCTCACGTGCTGGGACATCTCACAATCGCAGTTGATCCGTCTTCGCAGGGACGCGGCATCGGTCGGCGCGTGTTCGAGTCGTTGCTCGTACGAGTTCGCGACGCGATGCCCGACATTCTCCGCGTCGAGTTGTGGGTTCGTGAATCAAACGTGCGCGCAATTGGCTTATACGAATCGCTCGGGTTTGTGCGGGAGGGGCGGCTCCAAGGAAAAGTGCGCTCGGCGAGCGGCTTCGACGCAGATATACCGATGGCGTGGCTGCGTCCCGGTGTCGCTGCACCTTGAACGCTCACCGCGCAGCGATCACAGGCAACGACGTGCTCGCTCTCACGCGAATCGGGACGCTTTTGAACATTGGCGTTCGGCTGCGCGGGTCGGCGCGAGCGGGAACTAACACATTGGCTTCGGGGTAGTACATCGCAGCATTTCCGGCGCGGATGTCGAACGGGCGTGCGAGGATGCCGTCCATCGCGCCCACCTCACTCTCGACGCGCACGCGATCGTCGTCCTTGATGCCCATCGCTCGCATGTCGTCGGGGTTCATCAGGATCACGTCGCGTCGCTCTTGTCCGCGGTAGAAGTCCTGGTCCTCGTACACGATGGTGTTGAACTGTCCCTCGCTTCGAATCGTCATCAGGCGGAGCTCTCCACGCGCCGGGTTCGCGTCCGAAGCTGCCGGTAGGGGAGCAATCTGGAAACTCGCGCGGCCGCTTGGCGTCGGAAAACGCGCGGTGTGCTGGATCCGATTCGGCACGACGAATTCCTGCTTTGACCGCTCGATGCCTGCGAGTTGCGCGAGATCGGGAATAGCACTGGCGATGGCATCGCGCAGCGACGCGTGCCGCTCTAGCGCATCGAAGTCGAATGGCCCACGCTCCTTGAGCACACGCCGCGCGATTGCTGCAATCACTTCGACTTCGCTGCGCGGTCCGTCAAAGCGAGGTGGGCCGCCGTCGCTGACGCGGACAAAGCTAAACATCGACTCTTGCGTGGTCGGCTGCGATTCCTCGTCACGGGCTCGCACCGGCAGGATGATCGACTCCTTGCCGCGCCCGTGAACGTGGCCCGTGTTGAGCGTTGTCGAGAGGAATACCGTTGTGTCGATTGACCGGAGTGCAGGACTAGCCCACGTCGCGTTCGGGGAGGAACCGAACAGATTGCCGCCGAGATGCAAGGCGAACCGAACACCACCGCGCGACGCCCGCTCGATACACGCGAGGGTGTCGAGCCCAGGCTCGCGTGGCATTGTTACGCCATAGCGCGTTTCGAGGGCACGCAAAAAATCGACTGACGGCACGGGAACGACCCCAACAGTGCCCATGCCCTGAATGTTGCTGTGACCTCGGAGCGGCAGCAGTCCAGCCCCTTCTCTTCCGAGCATGCCGCGCAGCAAGGCGAGATTCGTAATGGCGTGCACGTTGGCAACACCGTGTTCGTGATGCGTGATACCCATCGTCCACGCGAAGACCGTGGACTTTGAGCGGGCAAGGCGCTCCGCAACACGTCGTATCGTCGTTTCGTCAACACCAGAAGTCGCGACAATCTGTGACCAGGGCAACGAATCGATCGAAGCGCGCCACGACTCGATGCCGGTGGTCGATTGCGCGATGAATGCCGCGTCAATTGCGTTGAGCTCGAGCAGGGCCTTGGCTACCCCTGAGAAGACCGCGGCATCGCCGCCAGCGTGGGGCTGCACATACTCGTCAGCAATTGGAGAGCCGAAGAGCAGCGAGCGCACATCACTGGGGACGCGGAAGTTCACGAGCCCGACTTCCCGAATCGGATTCACGACGATCACCGCGCCGCCGCGCCGCTTCAACTCGATGAGGTTGCGCATCAGCCGCGGATGATTCGACGCCGGATTCGCGCCGATGACGACGATGCAGTCGCTGCGATCGAGATCTTCCAACGTGAGCGTTCCGGCGCTTGAGCCGATGACGGACTTCATGCCGACGCCGGAGGCGTTGTGGCAGAAGAAGGAACAGTTGTTGACGTTGTTCGTGCCGTAGAGTCGTGCGACGAGTTGGAGCAAGAAGCCAGCTTCGTTCGACGAGCGACCGCTTGCGTAGAAGAACGTGTCCGCGGGACTCGCGCCGCGCATGGCGATCGCAACTCGATCGAGCGCATCAATCCAGCTCAGGGTGCGGTAGCGGTCGTCACTCGCTCCTGCGTACAACGGTTGCGTGATGCGTCCTGCTGCCTCCAGTTCGCGCGGAGAGAACGCTCCAAGCTTCGCGAGGGTGAACTCATCGAAGAATCCATCCTTTATTGCGCCGCGCATGTCGGCCGCCATCGCTTGCACAGATTTCTTGCATACTTCTGGAAAGCGCCCGGCCTCGTTCGTCATGCCGCCGCGCTGGCCGCCCATCCCGAGCGCGCACGTTTTGCATGCGTTGTGTGAACGTAGACCACGCCACATGCGCAGGAAGCCGCCCGCGGCACGCGCTTGTTTGAGCGTGTACCAGATCGCGGGCCATCCGCCTCCGGCGCTAGGAAGCGATCTGCGGGGCGTCTGCATGCGCGCAGAGTAACCGCGGGCGGCTGGTGTCAAACGTCCCCAGCACCTCAGTTGCCGCAACGACCCCAGTTGTTGATCACGGCGATCAGATCCGATGCGTCGACAACACCGTCGCCGTCGATGTCACTAGGAAGATTCGACGGGCAGACGTTGGTTTCGCCCCAGCTCGCGATCAGCTCCGACAAGTCGCTCCCGTCGACATCGCCACTGAAGTTGATGTCCCACGGGCACTCGGGCGGCGTGTAGCCGTCTACGTCCTTGAACAGAAGCGTTACCTGCGCCGCACCAGTGTCACTGCCGGTGAGCGTGAACGCAATGCGTGCGCCGATTGAGCCGAATGAGGCAGGTCCAGGTGCATTGGGGCCAGGTAAGCCAAACTGTGCACTTGAACTCATGACAGCCGAACCGGTCGTCGCGATCGCAAATGGACAGTAGAAGAGCCATGCAACTGGTTCGCCGTCTGCGAGCGGCTGAATGACGCCCTCCTGATCCGCACACGAGAGACTTCCCGGGCCACTCGAGGTAAGTGTTAGCTTTCCGGTTCCACCAAGGAGCGATCCGCCTTCGATGAACGGGCACACCGGGACGTTGATTCCAGCGCGGAAAACATGCGTGTCGACGGTCGAGTTCACAACGGTGATCGTGCCGAGCAGACTCGTCGTCGGATCGTTCGTGTAATCCGCAGTCACGTTGAACGTGACCTTCCACGAATCATCCTCGGCAGCGAACGTCGCGACGTAAGCTTGACCCCCGGTCGGCGTCGGTGTCCCCACGATCGTCGCGGTGATGGTTTCTCCCCGGTCAGCGGAGAACGAAACGGTCGCAGGCGGAGCCGCGCCCATGGTGTATGTCGCTGTCGCGAACACGCCAACGACGAGTGGAAATTTCAGTAGGTACGAGATGGCGCGGCCCCGGAGGCTCGCTGAGGCGGTGAAACAGGTCTTCTTCATCGTCGCTCTCCCGGAAAAAGATGTACGAGGCGACAGCGCAGTCAACGTCTCGCTCTCGACCTCACACCCCTCTTGCGCCGCTCATCGGTGCCACGAACACTGCCCTCAGTCGCCTAGCCTAACTGAAACGCTACAGCAATCGCGGCAAAACTCCCTGTGAGATAGGAATTAGGGAACTCTCCCCTGCGTGCCCGCGCTACGCAGAATTGCGCACCGCGACGCGCCGAGCGGCGGCGCAGATCTTGAGGGACGTTCCTCGCGACACCGCGGAACCGATAATCCTCGCCCTCTCGGGCGATTCGGTGCGAACGAACGCCGAGGCTGCGCATTAGGAGATCTTTCGGGCCGTTGCGTCCGCGCGGAAGGAAAAATCTGCGGCGGAGCGTGACAGGCGTTCGTCTCTGCCATCGCGATCGAAATTTTCTTGTCGCTGCCGACCAGACTCGCCAGCGCGATCACGCCCCGCCAAACAGCGACGTGAACCACGCCCAGAGCTTTTGTGGTGCCTCGGCCGAAAGTAATCCGTCGCCAACACCCATGATTGCCCAGCCTGCGACGAGACCAGCGCAGATTGCTTCCTTGCTGTCCGACCAGAATCGTCGAGCAAACGATGCAGCTGGCTTGCGATCAGATCGCATCTGCATGAACGTGAAGAACGCAGCGCCAGCCCACATTGAAAGTGTGGACGTTGGAGGGATGAGAACGCCGAGGCCGATCGCGACGGCTGAGAGCGGGAACTTGCCGCGCGTCGCAATGCGGAGCATCTCGAGGACGATCGCAGCGATCGCGCCAACGAGCATTGCCCACGCGGCGCTCACAGGTAAGACGCCCCACAGTTTCTGAATACCGTGGACAACTTGGATGATGTCGTCGCCAGCCTTCGTGTTGCCAATTCCTTCGATGAGGCGCGCGACGGCCGCCCACTGCACTGCGCCCGGCATTGCGAAGCCGCCGGTTTCTGTCACGTGCGTTTCGATAGTCTCGGTGCCGTTTGGATCCCACCTCGAGAGGAACAAGATGAAGAAGAGCGGGGTTGCGGCCAGGGCACCGGCGAGAATGCCGATGCAGTGTCCCCACGCTTGCTGACGCGGCTTCGCGCCAAGCATATAACCGGGCTTGATGTCCATGAGCAGGTTAGAGGCATTGCCCGCAACCTCGGTTGTCATGCCTGCCGTGATCAGATTCGTCGCCGGACTCGTCGGCTCGATCGCGCCGAAGGTGAATTGTGTGATCTTCGACAGTGACCCAGTCGGAGTGGTGCTCGTCAGCGCAGTTGCGTTTGCTGCGATCAGCGTCAGCAAGAGGATGAGCGGGATCGAGAGAAGCCCAAGCCACGGATCGATGGTGAAAAAGTAATAGTTCATGACGACGGTTACGACCGTCATCACGGGAACGCCAACGAGAGAAATCCAAAGCGGAAACTCGATGTCCTTAAGGCAATCGTCGCCGCCCTTCTTCTTCGAGAACATCCCGGTGATCGCTGAGGCCAGCAACTTCGGTTTCGCGAAGAGTCCGGCAAGCGAAGCCGTCACCATCATCGCGATGCCCCACCAGAGGCACCAGTTGTTCACGATGTGGGCGCGACTGGCGTTGAAGTTCACCAATCCGGTCTCAGCGTTCGGCATCGCGTTCTTGAGAAACGGTGCGAGCTCTCCATTGTTCAACATGATCGGCGCGATCACGAGGAAATTGATGAGGCAGCCGATCAAAAGGCTGTTGGCGATTCGAATGCCCATGAGCCCGCCGGCACCGAACATTGAGAGGTCGAGAGTTGGCACGATCGCAAGCTGTTGGAGTTGATAGCCGCCGACGGTCGGCACCCACAGATTGTGCTTCGCGGCGAGCTCGTAATACCACTCATCGAGTCGCTCCGGCAGGGTCCACACCGCGCCCGGTGTCTTCGCGATGCCAAGCCACTTGTACTGAACGAGCGTTTGATACGCGCCACCAACCCAAAACTGAACCAGCCCGCCGATGAGCGCAGCGGCGAAGAGCGACTTTGCTTTGAACACGCCGACTGCGGCTGATGCCGCGTTCGCCGCGCGCTCTGCTGCCGACGCGCTCGCTGCGGCGACTGACGCCGCGAGATTCGCGGCCATATTCTTCGTCCCGCCGATTGGCGCGTCGGGATACAGCGAGTCCAGCACAACGGCAGCCGCGCGACCTTCAGGGAATGGCTGCTGTTCGTTATTGATGAAGCGGCGCTTCATCGGAAATGCAACTAACACGCCGAGTATGCTGGCGAGGACGTTCCAGATGAGTATCTGGTGCCAGGGCATCGGCTTGTTCAAGACGAACATGTATGCCATGAGCGCGCTGATGAGCGGACCGGTCATATAGCCAGCGGCAGTCGCGATCGACTGCACCGCGTTGTTCTCCAAGATCGTCAAGTCTTTCGCGAATCCGATGCCAGCGAAGACTCGGAAGATCGCGAACGAGAGAATCACGCTCGTGACTCCTACGCCGAGTGACCACCCGGTCTTCGCGCCGATGTAGAGATTCGTCGCGCAGAGCACGCCGCCGAGGAAGAAGCCCGTGATGCCAGCGCGCAGCGTGAGTTGCGGCATGTCCCCGCGAAAGACGTTCTCAAGCCACCAACGGTCCTTTTGTTCTGGCGTCCACGTGCGAACTTGTTCGTCGTTCAGTTGGGGCAACGCCATAGAAGTCGGCTCTCGTGTTGGGCTGTCGTATCGGGCGGCCGCAAGACGCCTGCCGCTTCGCGAACTTTACCGCACGCCACGCGGAGAGGCGCGCCGGCTCAAGCAGTGACCTGTTGCTATGGTGCGTCGATGTTCACTCTGCACGCTGCGGCCGACCGCGGCCGAACCGAGATCGGTTGGCTGTCGAGGCGGCACACGTTTTCGTTTGGTGGCTGGTTTGATGCGAAAAAGATGGGCTTTCGTGCACTCAGAGTCATCAACGACGATCGCGTGAGTGCGGGGGCGGGGTTCGGTACGCACGGCCATCGCGACATGGAGATCGTCACCGTTGTGTTGGAGGGGACCCTTTCCCACCGCGACAGCCTCGGGCACGAGCAGGCTCTGTTCCCCGGCGAAGTCCAAGCGATGACTGCCGGATCTGGCATCGAACATAGCGAATTCAATGGTTCGTCGAGTGAACCGGCGCACTTTCTCCAGGTGCGGATCCTGCCCGCACGGCTCGGAACCAAACCGAACTACGGTCAGAGGCTGTTTGCTCCGGAGGAGCAGCGCGGTTGGCTTCGTCGAGTCGTATCGGGTCGAGATGCTGATCGCGACGGAGCGCTCGCGATCGGCCAAGACGTCGACCTCTGGCTCGGTTCATTCCGCGCGGGCGAGCGCGCCGAGCACGTGCTTGCGGCTGGCCGCGCTGCCTATGTGCATGCCGCCACTGGCTCGCTCCGAGTGAACGGCCAGAAGCTCTCGGCTGGGGACGGCGCGGAGATCGTCGACGAGTCGAGCGTTCTCATCGAGGCTGATGCGACCGGCGGTCCAACCGATGGACAACCCTGCAGCCAGATTCTGGTCTTCGATTTGGCGTGAGCTGTTTTGCGCCGCGCGCGTCGCGCGGTACGGTGCCTCGCTCATCGCTCTACCCCACACGGTCTTCCTGAAGTTCCTTCCGGTTCGGAGTAACGCTTGCTCGGGCACCTTCTCCAAACCGAAATCGAAGATCTCATCACGAGTCGCTCGTGGGACGAGTTGCGTCGTGCAATTGCCGGGCTCACCGATCAGGATCTCGCCGAAGTCATCATCGACCTGCCGTCGGAAGACGAGGGCATCCTCTTTCGCTTGCTCCCGCGTGACCGAGCCGCGAACGTCTTTTCGTACCTTCCGGTGGAGTATCAGACGGAGTTAGTCGGATCGCTCTCGAGCGATCAGACGCGCGATCTTCTTGAGCGAATGACACCCGACGATCGGGTGTCGCTGCTCGACGAACTGCCAGCGGAAGTGACGCGGCAGTTGCTTGAAACGTTGAGCACCGAGACAGCGCGATCGACGCGCACGCTGCTCAACTATCCGCCCGAAACTGCCGGTCACGCGATGACGCCGGAGTACGTCTCGCTGCGTCCGGACATGACCGCAGCGCAAGCGATCGATCAGATTCGGCGATCTACCCGTCGCACAGAAACGTTCGCAACACTCTTTGTCGTCGATGCCGGCGGTCGGTTGTTGAACGATCTCAGGCTCGCGGTGCTGGTGCGAGCCGACCCGGCGGCGCTTGTCGGAGATCTGGCGACGGGCCCGCTCGTCGCCATTCCCAGTCGCGCGACGAGCGAAGATGTCGTTCGAACGTTCGAGAAGTATGACCGCACCGTACTGCCGGTGATCGACGACCTCGGCGCGATGCTCGGCATCATCACGGTCGACGATGTGCTCGATACTGCGCGGCAGGAAGCAACCGAGGACATTCAGAAGCTCGGCGGTCTTGAAGCAATCGATACCCCGTACGCGACGACGAACTTCGTCACGCTGTGGCGGAAGCGCGCGGGCTGGCTCTCGATTCTCTTCTTCGGCGAAATGCTCACCGCGACCGCGATGTCGCACTACGAAGCCGACATCCAAGCCACTGTGGTACTCGCGCTCTTCGTGCCACTGATCATCTCCAGCGGCGGAAACTCTGGGTCGCAAGCCGCAACACTCATCGTGCGCTCGCTCGCGCTCTCGGAACTCACGCTGCGCGATTGGTGGCGAGTCGCGTTCCGCGAAGCGGCGAGTGGTCTCACCCTCGGTACGTGGCTGGGTGGGATTGGCTTCGCGCGCGTGATGGTTTGGCAGTACCTCGGTTGGGCGGACTACGGCGATCACCACGTGCGACTGGCGATCGTGGTGTGGCTGAGCCTCATCGGTGTCGTTGGATTTGGTTCGTTTGCTGGCGGCATGCTGCCGTTCGCACTGCGGGCAATGAAGCTCGATCCGGCGACGAGCTCGGCGCCATTCGTTGCGACGCTCGTCGACGTCACGGGGCTCGTCATCTACTTCAGTGTGGCGGCGTTGATACTGGGCGCGACGATGGGGACGTGATCGCGCGCGGCGTTTGTGGTCGCGCGAGTACCGCGATGGCGACAAGTGTTACGAGTGCGAGCGCCGATCCGAGTATGAAGGTTGCGCCGGGGCCGTAGGCGTCCCAGAGCCAACCCGCCGCCACGCTCGATACGAGTGATGCGACGCCGCACGACGCGTGCATGATGCCGAGGCCTTTGCCGCGCGCGTCGGAAGGAACGTGATCGACGACGAGCGCGCGGCGGACACCATCGGTGCACCCGACCGAGATGCCGTAGAGCGCGAAAAGCAGGGCAAATGCTGCGATATTCGTTGTGAAGGCGAAACCTGCGTAGGTGACCGCGTACAGCGCCACGCCGGACGCAATCACCGGCCAACGACCGACGCGGTCGCTGAGTCGCCCTAGTGGCGACGAGACGAGCGCGAGAACAAGCGAGAAGCCTGCGTAGGCGAGTGCCACCTGCCAAGCCGCGAGACCCAGTGTTGACGCGCGGAGCAGAATGAACGCGTCAGAAGAATTCGCGAGCGCGAAGAGAACCAGACATGCAAGCCCGCGCCAGTATGTTGACGAGAACCTGCCGCCGCGCTTCGGCTCAGCACTGACCGTAGCGCGTGGTTGCTCTCGCAGCGCGAGCGTCAGCGCGACCGCGCCAAGCCCGACGACTGCTGACGCGCCGAGTGTCCAGCGGAGTGCAAGAGCCCCCGAACTCTGCAACCACCAAAGGATCACGACCGCGAGCGTGACGCCGACGAACGCGCCAGCGTTATCCATACCGCGGTGATACCCAAACGCGCGTCCGCGCTCCGCAGGATCGATCGCATCAGCCAAGAGTGCATCGCGTGGACTCGTGCGTAATCCCTTGCCGAACCGATCCACCATCCGCCCAGTCACGGCCATTGGCCAGGCGCCAGCGAGAGCAATGATGGCGCGACCGAGCGAGGGAAGTGCGTAGCCGATGCGGATGTATCCAACGCGACCGCCAGTGTCGCTCCGAATACCCGCCCATGCGGTCGACAAGCTGATCACAAGCTGCGCGAGGCCCTCCATCAGGCCGAGTACGACCTTCGGTGCTGCCAGCGTGCCAGCGAGGAAGAGCGGCATCACTGGATACGCCATCTCCGATCCGATGTCACCGAAGAAGGAAATCCAACCGAGGATGATGATGGTGCGCGGCAGCGGGCGACGCGGTGGCGTGGGGTGCGTCGTCACGGTGTGCACTTGAGATCCGACGGAGTGTTAGCGTTCGCGAGCAATGGTGCGCTGATTGAGACCAGGCATCGACGCTCAGGTGGAATCGCCTCGGCAAGCCGACCGCGATGATGTAAGACGAACTCCGCGAGGTCGCGCACGGCGTCGGCGCGGTAGACCCCGACGCAGGGTTCGATGCGATCTGTGTAAGCGAGAATCGCCGTTGCGTCAGGCCGCGCGATTGCTGCCTGAAGAATTGTGCGGATCACGTCAGCGCTCACCGCAGGCAAGTCGCCGGGCAGCACAAACACCGCATTCATGTTCGAGAGAGCGGTGAGCGCACTCAGGATTCCGCCCGCTGGCCCGACGCCCGGGTGCGAGTCGTGCAGCACGAAGTCACCGCGCGCCGCTACGGCCGGATCGCATGCACCGACCAGTGCGACGCGCGCTCCGAATACCGCACGCAGTGCCGCGATTGGGCGATCAACGAGCCACGTGCCGCTGGCAAGCGGCTCGCGCAATTTGTCGCGACCGAAACGCGAGCTTCGACCGCCGACGAGGACGATCGGAAGCAGCGTCGCGAGCGCATCAAGCACCCTGGTGAATCCCATCGGTGTGGAGATCGCGGAGCGTCGAAATCGCATGCGGAAGCACGTCGATGATCGCATCAAACTGTTCGGTCGCGCCGCGGGGAGAACCCGGCAGGGTGATCACAAGCGTCTGACCTATCGTGCCTGCGACGCCGCGCGAGAGAAATGTCAGCGGCGTTTTCGCGAGGCAGCGATGTCGTGCGAGTTCCATGAGCCCCGGGGCCTCGCGCTCAAGAAGGGTACGCACCGCTTCGGGCGTGACGTCGCGCGGCGCGAAACCAGTGCCGCCGGTTGTCACAATGAGATCGATGCTCGCATCCGCGCGCGACCACGCTCCGACGCGCTCGCGGATGCGCTCAGTTTCGTCCGGCACGCACATCGTCGCGACGACGACTGCGGCAAGTCCGTCGCGCAGCCGCGCGACGAGTACTGGTCCCGAGAGGTCTGGTGTCTCGCCGCGCGAGCAGCGGTCGCTGATCGTCAGGACGGCCGCCCGGATCGCGTCGCCCTTTGTCACGCGCTCGCTTTCCATGGTCCGCTCCTGCCGCCGGTTTTCTCGAGCACGCGCACGCCCTCAATCATCATCGCGCGATCAATCGCTTTCCCCATGTCGATGACCGTGAGTGCAGCGACGGCGACGGCGGTGAGCGCCTCCATTTCGATCCCCGTCTTCGCGGTTGTGCTTGCCTGGGCGACGAGATGTACGCGACCGGGCTCAAGCGTCGCCGTCACATCGACGTGCTCGAGGGGCAACGAGTGGCAGAGGGGAATGAGTTCGTTAGTGCGCTTTGCGGCTTGAATGCCTGCGATGCGCGCCACCGCTAGCAAATCACCTTTCACGAGTGATTGCGCCCGAATGGCGGCCTCTAACTCTGCGCTGATCCGCACGAAGCCCTCCGCAACCGCGCGACGTGCCGTGACAAGTTTGTCTCCGACATGCACCATGCGGGCCGAACCGTCGGCGTCTATGTGCGAGAGCCGGGATGCGTCCGCGGGCGAAGTCATGTCCGCATGGTCGCTTATGCGGTCCATGGGAGGAAGGGCCACGGACCCGCGCCGCTGCTATTCGGCGGGATTTCGACGAATCCATCGCTGCGAGCAGCGCTCGCGATGTCGCCCGATCCGCGCCCCGCGACGAGCGATCCGCGGCCCACACCGATGAGTCGGACTGGTCGGTGCCACCAGAGGGGAATCGGGGCGTCGTCTGCCTCCTCAAGCGTCACAGCACTGACGTGCTCGGGCGTGGGCACGCCTGCGACGCGCCGCAGTGTGGGAACGACGAATCGTCGTGCGGTCACCAGCACCGACACCGGGTTGCCCGGGAGCGCGAGGACCGGCTGACCGCGCGGAGCGATGCCAGCGAGGATCGGCTTCCCGGGGCGCTGTGGCAATCGGTGAAAGAGGACTTCGACGCCCAGTGAATGGAGAACCGAGGGGATGAAATCGCGCTCACCCATCGACACACCGCCGGTGAGAACGAGTGCGTCCGAACGCTCAAGCGATTCACGCACCGCCTCGCGAAGCGACTGCTCGTCGTCTTCGACATGACGAGCGTCGGCTGGCGATACAAACGGAAGACCATCGAACATCGCCTTCAGCGCTGGTCCGTTGCTATTCCGGATGTGCCATTCATGAGGCGACGACTCGACGGAAACGATCTCGTCACCGCTCGTCATGACTGCGATTCTGACGGAGCGATGGACCAAGGGGCGCGCGATGCCAAAGGTGGCGAGCGCGCCGGCTACTGCGGGGTTGATGATGGTGCCCGCGGGGATGACGGGGCTTCCTGCCCGCAGGTTCTCACCGCGTCGGCGAATGCTGGTGCCGGGGCGAATCGCGATCCACGCGCGCATCGTGTCGCCCTCGACATGCGCGTCTTCATGTCGAACGACCGCGTCGGCACCAGGCGGAAGCGCCGCGCCGGTGACGATGCGAAGCGCCGCCCGGGGCGCGAGTGGAGGCGGCGCGACGCCGATCCGCGGAGCCCCAACGATTGGCAGCGGTTCCTTGCCGCAGTCCTCCGCGCGCACTGCGAAACCGTCCATCGCGCTGACGTCGCAGGGTGGGCTGTCACGATCCGCCACGATCGATTCCGCAAGCACGCGCCCGGCGGCGTCCACGAGTGCGACTGACTCCGTCGCGTTCGGCGCGATGCGCGCGAGCAGCGCCTCGAGCGCGGACTGCGGCGAGGAGTACGTGAACTCGCTCAAGTCTTCTCCGCGCGGTCGATGACGTCGAGGACCCAGCCACGGGCGCGCATCATCGATGGGAAGCCGATGGTGGGGGCGCAGAGCTGCGCGACGTGGAGCAGCTCTTCGCGCGAGGCACCAGCATCGCGTGCTTTCCGAGCGTGCGAATGAGCAGCGCCCTCAAGCGCAGCGCCGCACGAGATGGCAAACTTCACGAGCGCGATCGTCTTCTGGTCGAGTGGCCCGGAAACGGTGCACGCCTGCCCAAAGGCTTCATACGCGGCCATCAATACGGGTTGTTCGACGTGCATCGCACCATAGGTATGGGGCGGTGTGGAGGGCGTTGTCATGGGTTTCTTCCAATGGGCGCGACCGCCGTTAGTATCTCATCGATGAGCGTTGTTGTACTTCTCTTCGGACCACACGCTAGAGCGCTGGGGCGCGACCGCGCGGTCGTTGTCCTCGGCGACGACGCGACCTGTCAGGAAGTACTCACCGCGCTGCGGGCGCAGTATCCGGGGTTGGCAACGCTCATGCACGGTGCTCGCCTCGCGGTAAACTCAAGATTCGGGACCAGCGCTACCGTGGTGAACACTTCGGACGAACTCGCGCTGATCGCGCTGGTGGCGGGCGGATGACGATCTCCGTACGAATTGTGCGGGGTCCGCTGGTGCCGCGAAGAGCGGGCGGCGAGCGTGACGCGCCGAGCGGAACCGGCGCGCGAGTTTCGTTCGAGGGACTCGTGCGGGCTCGGGAAGGCGACCGAGCGATCGTCGCGCTCGCGTACGAGGCGTATCGGCCGATGGCTGAAACGACGCTCCGCGAGCTTGCGACGGAGATGCTCGCAACGCACGGTCTGATCGCGATCGACGTCGAGCACAGCGAAGGCCACGTCTCCGTCGGTGCGTGTTCGTTCCGCCTCGTGATCGATGCAGTCCATCGGAAAGAAGCGCTCGCCGCGAGTGACGAGTTCATCGACCGGATGAAACGCGACGTTCCGATCTGGAAAACGCAGATCTGGGCCGAGAGCTAACGTTACGCTGTACGACGTGGCAGAAGCGCCAGTGCAGCGACGAGCCCGATCGCGCATCCCCATGACATCCCGAGCCATAGGGAGGCTGCGCCGGTCACGATCGTGATGCTGAGCTCCCGAGTCGACGCCCGCGCGAGCGCGATACGCCCCAGTTCGATCGCCGGGACGAAGAGCATGACGCCGAGAATACTGGCAGGAAACGCGTTGCACAGCGGGACGAGCGCCGCGCCGAACGCAAGTGCGAGCACGACCTTCGCACTGCCGAGCATCAGAATCGAACCGTTCGTGCGGGCACCGAAGCGATACTGCGCCGCGAGTCCGCCCGCGCCGTGGCAGAGAGGCATCGCGCCGAAGCACGCGCCCGCGAGGTTCATGACGCCGACCGAGACAGCGACGCGTCGCGGACTCGCTGCGGCGTGAGGGAAGAGCGTCGCCGAGAGTGCGCAGATGGCAACGACCGAGTTCAGCAGCGTCAGCGGCATCTGCGGCGCTGCGGCGAGCCACGCTGAACGCCACGACGCGCCGTCCAAGTTCACGATGTCCGGAATGACGAAGGCGAACGCAGGCTGATGAACGCCAGCAATGCGCGAATCCGCGGGCAGGGAAGTGGCTGCGACTACCAAACCAAATGCGAAGAGGATCGCAGCAATTGGCCAGCGTCGAGATGAGGCGAGGAGCAGTACCAAGACAAGCGCCACGATCGCAATGGCACGTCCGTCGAGCGTCCACCACGCAGAAGTTCTTGTGACGAGTTCGAAGCCCTTCCACGCCAGCGTTCCTGCGAGCGCGAGTTGAAGTCCGCGCACGACCGATTGCGGTAGCCAGCGACCGATGCGATCGGCGAGTCCGACGCAGCCGACAAGCATCGTGACCGATCCGACGATCGCGCCTGCAGCTGCGACTTGGGCGACGCTGAGACCTTGCGCGATCGCGATCGTCGCGATCGCCTTCATGGGCTGGACCGGCATGGGAATGCGAAACAGGAATCCCGTCGCGAGTGTGCAAATGCCAGCGAAGAGCAGACTCGTCGTGAAGTCGATAGCGCCGCACGCGCTCATGGCGAGTAGGAGCGGAAGAAACGTTCCGAGATCGCCGAGAGCACCCGACATTTCGCCGACATCGAATCGCGCTGCGCGCAGGTTCGCGGCGATCTCGCGCGGCGAACGGCTGAGCTGCGTCAAGACGCTCATCCGCCGATCGCCGACATCGATCGTTCTGGGCGCTCGAACTGTTCGGAGCTGATGTGATGTCCCGACTGTTTCGTCCATGTCGCGTCTCGGAGGAATCGCCGCAGCGCGGCGTCGTCAGAGTTCCCAACGAGAAGGGGTCGCATGTCCCACTCGGTGTTGGAGAAGAGGCACGGGCGCACCTTGCCCTCGGACGTAATGCGCAGTCGCGAGCACGCGCCGCAGAAACTTCGCGTGACCGGCGCGATGATGCCGATCGAGCCAGCGCTCCCATCGGCGAAAACGTAGCGCTCGGACGTACTGCTTGCTTCGTCGCGTCCCAGTCGCGTGAGTGGAAACGCCTCCTGAATCGTGCGGACGATCTCGTCAGCTGAGACGACCGAATCGGCGCTCCAACGCTGGCCGTCGTCGAGTGGCATGAACTCGATGAAGCGCATTTCGATGCCGTAGCGCCGCGCGAGACCTGCGAGCGGCACGACTTGGTCCTCGTTCTCGCCGCGCACGACGACGGCGTTCATCTTGGTGTCGGAGAATCCGGCGGCCAAGGTCGCTTCGACGCCTGCGAGCACGCGATCGGGTCCGACTGTCGCTCGTGTGATGCGACGAAACGCGGCGGGGTCAACGGCGTCGATAGAGATGGTCACGCGGTTGAGACCGGCATCGCGCCAGCGCCGCAGCGCGGCGAGTTCGAGCGTTGCTCCGTTCGTCGTCAGCGCGAGATCGATCGCTCCACAGGCCGCAACGCGCTCGATGATCTCATCGAGCTCCGCCCGCATGGTCGGTTCGCCACCAGTGAGTCGGATCTTCGTGATGGAGAGCGACACCGCGACGTTGGCGATGCGCACGATGTCGTCGACCGACAGCAATCGATCACGCGGCATGAATCGCGCTGACGGCTCAAGGCAGTAGGTGCAGCGAAAGTTGCAGCGATCGGTGATCGAGATGCGGAGGTCGCGAATAGAACGCCCATGCGAATCGCGGAGCGGGCCGGCGTCATCCGCGCAGGGTGTAGCCGTCGGTGGGCGTGACTCGAGCTGTGGGAGAGCGACGGGGGTCATGCTGACGTGAACCGAAGTGAGACGATGCTTCCGATCGGTGATGGGTCCTAGGGCGAACTGCATGCACCGTACAGGATCGGAACCTGACGATGATCTATTCTCCGGCAGGGTAGCGTTTCGTGTCGTGGTTACCCCGTGGCGAGCGTACACCAAGCTCCTTTACTCTCGTGTCGATTGCTCGCCGAGCTGGTTCGGTCAACGATTCGCGTAGGCGTGGGGCACTCCGGATATCGTGTCCCGCGATGACTCGTTGTCGTTCACTCAGTTCGGTTGTACTTGTTGCGGCGACGGTCGCGGCGTCCGGCTGCCTCTACGTTCCTGCGGAACAAGGTGCAGCCCCGACGCTCTTCGGAGCGCCGCAGCCGCGCGCAGCGCCTCCATCGACGACGTTCGACAAAGCTCCGGAAGGCAAGGTGAGCGTCGAACAGCTTGGTGAGATGGTGCAGGGGTTCGCTGACAGCTTCTACTCGCTGCTCAGTTCAGCGATCGATCAGCTTGTGGCGGCTGCGCGAACGCCGGAAGAACGGCTCCAGTTAGAGCGATTTCAGTCGCGAACGATCATCGCGATATACGACATCGCGACGAACCCCGATCCCTTCTCGCAGTTGCTCGATCTCACTGTCGTCGTCACGCTGACCGCGACCATTGCGATTGACGAAGCGAAGGCCGACGACCTGCTCGGGACGCCCGAACGAGCACAGATACTGAAGACGCCGCTGCGGAAAGCGCGCGAAGACGTGTGGGAGATCGCCTCGCGCGTGCTCACGCCGGAGCAACTGGAAACACTCGATCGGCTCATATTTGATTGGCGCCGCGACAACCCGGATGTCGAGAGCATTTCGTTCGTGCGCTTCGGGGACTTCGCGACGGGCCGCGGCAAGTCAGTGATTGCCGACGTGCGATCTGGCACCGGACTGCTCGCGCCCGTCGATGATGCGAAGAAGGAGTTGAACGAAACACGACTGTTGGGCGAGCGCATCTTTTACATGGCAAAGCGAGCGCCGCTCCTCATTAGCATGCAGTCCGACCAACTGCTGAGCCAAGTCGCGACGACACCCGAAGTGAAGCAAGCGATCGATGTCGCCGAGCGCCTCGCGACGAGCGTGGATCGCGTGTCACTCGTCGCGGAGAAACTTCCGGCAACGCTCATTGCCGAGCGCGAGAACATCGTTGCGTCGATCGAACAGACATCCGGAACGCTGCGATTGACGCTCGCCGACTACGAGTCTGCGATTGGGCGGACCGACGACCTCGTCCACAGCGTGAACGATCTTTCGGTTTCCGCCCGCGAAGTGCTGCGATCCGTTGATGGCGCCGCGGGCACGCTGACGAAGACTCTTGAAGCCGCCGAGCGGGTCGCAAAGCAGTTTGCACCAGCGCCCGGGAGCGAAACAGCCAAGCCTGTCGATCCCGAGGTCTATGCCCGCATGGTCGCTGATGTCAAAGGCTCGCTCGTGGAGTTGAACAAGGCGCTCGAGTCGACGCGCACGCTCGCGGAAGGCTCGTTATGGGCGAAGCCGCTCGAAGCTGCCGACCGAATTTCGAAAGCGCGCGTTGAGCACGCGAGTTCGGAATTGCGCGGCTTGGTCGATGTCATCTTCCTCCGCGGGATCGTGCTGATCGGACTGACGTTCTCTCTTCTCTTCCTCTACAAGGCGTGGTCCGTGTATCTACGCCGATCGGCGAACCGCCGCGACAATCGCCAGACCGATTCCCACTTGCATCAAGAGATCGCACCATGAACCAGTCACTGCACTTCAATCGCCGCGGAACGCTGGCTTCGATTATTGCTGTCGTCGCGCTGTCGCTCGTCTCTGCGTCAACGCCAGCGCCCCAGGTCGAGAACCCCGTCGATGCGGCCATGCCGCGCTATGAACGTATCAAGGAACTGTCAGGAAATGTGCGCATCGTCGGGAGTTCGACAGTCAGCGGATTGCTCGCGCGCATGAGCGAGCCGTTCCGGACCGAGTATCCGGCAGTGCAGTTCGACGTGAAGGGCGGCGGATCGGCGACGGCGGCGCCTGCGCTTCTCGACGGAACCGCAGACATCGCGGCGATGAGCCGACCAATGAGCGCGACCGAGAAGAGCGACTTCCAAGCGAAGTTTGGCTACGCGCCGACGGAGATCGCGGTAGGCCTTGATGCGATCGGTGTGTTTGTGAACAAGGACAATCCGATCACGAGTCTGATTGTTGCCGATGTCGCGGGGTTGTTTAGCGATGGCAGTAAAGGCAGCCCGACCGCAAAAACGTGGGGTGAACTGGGGCTCTCCGGCGAATGGCAGGGTCGCAAGATTGTTGCGTTCGGCTTTCGCCCGGACTCAGGTGGATCGAGCATCATGAAGGAGTCGGTACTCGCCGGGGCAAATTTCCGCCAAGACCTCAAGGTGCAACCTGGTGCGACGGGAATCGTGAACGGAGTCGGTGCCGAGCCGGGGGGCGTTGGCTATGCCAGCCAGTTCTACCGCTCACGCGCCACGAAGATGGTTCCGCTTGCTGCGTCGAAAGGCGCCGCGGTGGTCGAGGCTTCGCGCGAAACCGTGCTCGACGGGACCTATCCACTTGGTCGGCGTCTGTACGTCTACCTGAATCGGAAGAGCGGAACTGCTCTCGCTCCAGCGACACTGGAGTTCATCCGCTTCGCGTTGAGCCGAAACGGCCAAGAAGTCATCGCGAAGGAAGGCAACTTGCCGCTCCCCGCCAGCCTCGTCGCTGAGGGAAGGGCGAAGATCGGCTGACTCCTTTGACGAGTCGGCTGAGTCGGCCGCTGCTACGCGCATTTCTCGCCGGTGCGCCACCGAAGCAATTCGAAGTTACTCGTTGACCGCGTCGCTCGGGCGACGCATCATGCGATCGATTCGCCGCCGCGCGCGGCCGTCGCGCCTCGTTCGGCGTGAGCGGCGCGCGTCGGACACCGCATCGCAGTTAGGGCTGCAGCGGGGTCCACAACCCGGGCCCACAGAGAGGGCCTACAGCTAGGGGGACACCATGCCACAGGTCAACTTTGGTACGAAGGATGAGCCGAGCTTCCAACTTGAATTGAGCAACGATTTGATCGCGGTCCGCACCCGGAGTCGTCGGTCAATCCGAGGAGTGGGGCCGGTGCGACCGGCGCACGCCGCAGACGTTGACGACGGCGCGCTCGTCGCTGAGTTTCCCGAGGCGGGCATTGAGGTGTATCGCGTGCCCGTCGGTGCGGGGAAGCGTTCGCTCGACGACCGCAAGCGCAGTTTGCGCACAGCGCCGGACACGCGATTCGCTGGCGGGGTTCTCGTCGATCCAGATTCCGGCGAGCCAGTCCTCTACACCGAGAATGTCTTTGTGAAGTTCAAGGACGACGTCGATCCTGATGATTGCCGCCGCGTCATCCGTGAAGCGGGGCTCTCCATCAAAGAAGAGCTCGATTACGCGACCAATGCGTTCTTCACCGGAGCGGTCGAAGGCACCGGCCGCGACGTCTTCGCGATCGCGCAAGACCTCTTCAAGCGGAGCGACGTCGAGTTCTGCCATCCCGAGCTCGTGCGCCCGAAGGCACAAAAGGCCATCGCGCCGCAGCAGTGGCACCTCAAGCCGACATCGGTCGGCGGCGTGTCGGTGAACGCCCACGCGAATGTCGAAGCAGCGCACCTAACAACGCGCGGCGAGGGTATCACGATCGCAATCATCGACGACGGCGTTGACATTGATCATCCCGAGTTCGGCTCGTCGGGCAAGGTGATCGCCCCGCGCGACGTCACATCGAGCAGCGACGATCCGCGCCCGAAGGACACATTCAACCAGGCCGACAATCACGGGACCGCGTGCGCCGGAGTCGCGTGCGCTGACGGCAACTTTGGAGCATCGGGCGTCGCGCCGAAGTCTCGGCTCATGCCGATTCGCCTCGCCTCAGGACTCGGCTCGCAGTCAGAGGCAAACGCCTTCAAATGGGCCGCCGATCACGGCGCTGACGTCATCTCGTGCAGTTGGGGACCGACCGACGGCGCGTGGTTCCGTCCAAGTGATCCCGCACACAACCAAGTCGTGCACATTCCCGCGAGCACGCGCCTCGCGATCGACTATGCGATCGCGACGGGTCGCGGTGGCAAGGGATGCGTGATTCTCTTCGCGGCAGGCAATGGCAATGAGCGCGTGGAGAACGACGGCTACGCGAGCTATCCGAAAGTGATGGCGATCGCCGCCTGCAACGACCGAGGCAAGCGCAGCGTGTACAGCGATTTCGGCGCTGCGGTCTGGTGCGCGTTCCCGAGCAGCGACTTTGGTCATGCGCCGTTCGGCCATCCCGACGCCCTTACCTCGGGCGTATGGACCACAGATCGCGTTGGAACTGCTGGATACAACAGCGGCCATCTCGCAAGTGGCGATGGCGCGGGCAACTACACGAACGATTTCGGTGGGACGTCGAGTTCCGCGCCGGGCGCCGCGGGCGTCGCGGCGCTGGTGCTCGCTGCGAACCCAGCGCTGAAGTGGAATGAAGTGCGCGACATCTTCCGTCGTGCAAGCGAGCGCATCGATCCACAGGACGGCGCGTACGACGTTGGCGGACACAGCGACATGTATGGATACGGACGCATCAACGCTCGAACCGCGGTCGAGCTCGCACACCCGCAGCCAACGAGCGGCACCACGGTGACGGGGACGTTCAACGCGCCGATCCCTGACTTGCATACGGTCGAATTCGCGCTCACGGTGTCGGAGACTGCACCGCTCGAATCGCTGAGCGTGCGCGTCGACCTGAAGCACACGTACATCGGCGATCTCGTGATCACACTCGTTCCGCCTTCGTCGACGGGCGTGAACCCAGTCGTGCTCCACAATCGCTCTGGCGGTGCGACAAAGAACATCAAGAAGACCTACGAAAAGACAACGACGCCGGGGCTCGGTGCCTTCGCCAACGTGAATTGCGCTGGCACGTGGAAGCTCAGGATTCAAGACGCGGCGGCACTCGACAGCGGCACGCTGGTTTCGTATGCGCTCGATTTACAGGTCCCCCATGCTGATCGGTTGCCGATGCCGGAGCCGTTGTCTCGGGCGCGGGTCACGACCGAGTCAAAACCCAGTGCGCCAGCGGTGCGGCGGACGCGCATGTCGAAGAAAGTCGTGACGTCTCGCCGCTGAGACGCGGTTGACCGAGTCGTTAGGGGAGTTCCGACGGGGCGGACGGACAGTCCGCCCCGTCGGTTGCTTTGACTTATGATGGCCCAGACATCGATGGACTCAGTAACACAACTCTTCTTCGGTGACGGCGCTGGTTGGTTCACCGCACCAGCGCTCATTGGAACGCTCGGTTACGTCATCCGCATGCTGTTGACGACGCTGCTAGGAGGCGACGGGCACGGTGGTATGGGGGGCGATGGTGGGGGGCATGATGGCGGCGCTGGACACCATGACGGCGACGGCGTCGGCGGGCATTGGGGGGCGACGATGCTCTCGGTGCAAGGAGTGCTCACCTTCGCGATGGGATTCGGCTGGGGTGGACTCGGTGCCTATCGCGGCGCAGGTTGGTCGGCAGTTGCGAGCATCTTCGTCGCGGTTGCATGCGGCATCGCGTTCCTCGCGTTGTTAGTCACGCTCCTACGCGCGACCAATCGGCTGCAATCGAGCGGCAACCTCAACCTTAATCAATTCGTCGGAACGACCGCCGAGGCGTACACCTCCATCCCGTCAGCGGGAAGCGGTCGAGGTCAGATCAGCGCTGTCGTCGGCGACCGGCAGCGTTACATCTACGCGGTTGCCGAGGGCGAGGAGATTCCCGCGCGGGCGCGGCTCCAGGTGGTTCGCGCGAACGGTGACAACACGGTGACGGTCCGCCGCGCATGATTCAATATTGCTCGACGTCGGGCGCGGATCTCGCTGGGTGTCAGATCACGCGCGACGGTTGACGATCTTCAGAGGCAAGGAACAAGCGATGCAGCATTGGATGACGCTGGGAACAACGTTCGTAGCAAGCGCAGGGCGACCGCAGATACCCGGCAACGTGCCAGCCGTGTGGGCAGGGGTGATCCTCGCCGCACTGTTGGTGGCGCTGTCGGTGACGGTTGTCGTCATCCGCTACTACCGGCGCTGCCCGTCGAACCGCATTCTGGTGATCTTCGGCCGCGTTGGCGGCGGGCGTGCTGCGAAGTGCATGCACGGCGGTGGCACGCTCGTCGTGCCGCTGATCCAAGATTGGGCGTACCTCTCGCTTGAGCCGATGGCAATCGATATTCCGCTCTCTGGCGCGCTGTCGCTCAACAACATTCGCGTGAACGTGCCAGCCACGTTCACTGTTGGCATTTCGACCGACCCGGTGCTCATGAACAACGCGGCAGAGCGTCTGTTGACGCTCGCGACGCAGCAGATTCGCGAACAGGCGCAGGACATCATCCTGGGCCAGTTGCGCCTCGTCATCGCGACCTTGACGATCGAAGAGATCAACAAGGATCGCGAAAAGTTCATGAAGCTCATCAACGAGAACGTAGGTCAGGAGATCAACAAGATCGGCCTCGAGCTGATCAACGTCAACATTCGCGACATCACCGACGAGTCGGGGTACATCGAAGCCATCGGTAAGCGTGCTGCGGCTGAAGCGATCAACCGAGCGAAGATCGAAGTCGCGCAGCAAGTTCGCGATGGCGCGACGGGCGAAGCGATGGCGGTCCGCGAGCGCGAAGTCAGCGTTGCGGCGCAGCTCGCGCAGTCGGAGCAGGGGAAGAAGGAAGCTGAGAGCAAGCGCCGCGCGATCATAGCGGCCTACGAAGCCGAGGCCGTCACCGCGGAGGCCGCTTCTCAGCGCGACCGCGAGGTGTCGATCGCACAGCGCGGTGCTGAAGCGTTGTCCGCGAAGAAACTTGCCGAGCAAGAGCAGCGCGTCCGGATCGCGACCGCCGAAGCCACGGCTGTCACGGGCGAGAACGAAGCTCGCGCTCGAATCGCTGAAACGAGCGCGAAGCTCGGCGAAGTCGAAGCCGAGAGCAAGCGTCGCCGCGAAGTTGCGGCTGCGCAAGCGTCGGAAGCGATTCTCATCGCGCAGCGGCAGCAAGAGATCGCGCGCATGGCGAAAGAGACGATCGCTCCGGCGGAGATCGAGGCGAAGCGCATTACCGTTGCCGCCGAGGCTGAGGCAGAGAAACGGCGTCTCGAAGCGCGTGGCGAAGCCGACGCAATCACCGCGAAGTACCAAGCGGAATCGGAAGGCGTTCGACTTGTGCTTGAAGCGAAGGCTGATGGTTACCGCAAACTGATCGAGGCCTGCGGCGCCGATGGTTCGATCGGACCGACGCTGCTTCTGATTGAGCAGTTGCCGAAACTGGTCGCCGAACAGGTCAAGGCGATCAGCAATCTCAAGATCGACAAGATCACCGTCTGGGACACTGGCCCCGACGCCTCGGGCCGGAACGCGACGAGCAACTTCCTCTCAGGAATCGTCAACAGCTTGCCGCGCCTGCACGAGCTCGCCCTCCAAGCTGGCGTCGAGTTACCGGCAGCCCTCGGCAAGTTGAGCGGCGAGCATCGGGAGAAGCGCGCGGACGACGCACACCATGAGGCACCGAGCGACGCTGCGAAAGGCGTGAAGTCAACGAAGGCGAGTTAGCCCGAGGCGCGGCCCGATTTCAGCAGATATTCATGCGCCGCCGCATTGCCGGTCGTTATGCTCGTCTAGCGGAGGCAACACGAATGCGGCAGAACTCTCTCTCTCTCTCTCTCGGGCGTTAGTGTCGTGGGCGCGCTAGCCTCGCAGGTCGACGCGGCAAACTACTTCGTCCGCGACTACGCGGCCGCGCCGAATGCCCCGGGGACATCGTGGGAGACAGCGTTTAGCAAACTGCAAGACGCGCTGTCGGCCGCGAAGGGGAGTTCAGGTGCCGACTTCATCCAAATCGCTGTGCCTGCGACGGGATCTGCGTGGAAGGCAGGCTCCACCGTGTACGGCGCGTGGGGCGGGTGGCTAGGTACGACCGGTGGGCAGCCAGCGCAACTCTCGACGTTTAAGGTCGACGGCGCAACTAGCGCGATCCGGCTGCTTGGCGGATTTCCCGCCACCGCGACGACGGCTAATCCAGGGTTTGACCCTCTGAACAATCACGTGGTCCTTTCCGGCGATCTCAGCGGAAACGACACAGCGTGGGCAGGGCTTGAGGACGACGCGACGAACGATGAGAACGCGTATCACGTCATGACGATCGTCGAGGTCTTCAACACCTCGATAATCGATGAACTAACAATCGAACGAGGTAACTGTGCCGAGTTGATCGGACCGCAGTTGCCCGACGAGACTCCAGGCAGTCGCGGCGGCGGCGGATTGCTCGTGACGTCCACTCCTGTAGCGCCCAGCCGCGGTGAAACTCCGGTCACGATGACCATCGCTCAACCCTACATTCAGAATTGCATCATCCAACTCAACGCCGGTGCGAAGGGTGGTGGGCTTCTCGCGACGAGGCAGACCGCGTTCGTGAGCGGCGAAACGCTGCCAACGGTTCATCTACGTAATTGCACGGTCCGCGGGAACCGCTGCAACGAGTATGGCGCTGGCCTTCGAATGAACAACGGCCATCTCGACTTCGCAGCCACGCTCATTGTGGCGAACGACGCGACCGCCCCGTGGGGCGGCGGCGTCTTCTTGTCGTCGTCCGCTTTGGTCGGCTTCGCGTACAAGCGGTGTGACGCAACACTCAGACACTGCACCATCGCGCAGAACAAGTCGTCGGGCGACTCATGGGCTGACTTGGGGTGGGACTCGCTGAGCAGCGACTCCCAGATCACGCTCACCAGCACGATCCTCAGCACCAAGCTCGCGAACGGGGTGAGTTCCGACGTCGTGACCCAGCGGGGCGGTGGCGGTGAGGTCGGCCGTGGCGAGGCAACGGTGACCAAGTGCGCAATCACGATCGGCCACCCGGATTGGGATCATCCGCATGTTGCCGAGGCGTACGACGTTGTCGACCCGTACTTCGTCAACGCCGGGCCGGGGGTCGCACTCTTCGCTCGCGACTACCACGTGCACCGCTGCTCGCCAATTCGCGATCTCGGCGAAGTGAACTCGAACGATTTGCTTGTCGACCTCACCGACGTCGACCACGACGGTAATCTCGACGAAAAGCTTCCAGACCGCGTGTGGGCTGCGCGAGTGCAGGATAGCGACGGCGTTCCCGGCGCTCGAACGGATGTTGGTGCGTTTGAACACTCTGACTCGCAGTGTCCTGGCGACATCAATTTTGATGGCGTCGTTAACGCACTTGATGTCGGGCTCCTTCTTGGGAACTGGACCTACACCGAACTTCCGGTGCCGGAGGGCACGAACCCGAGCTGGTGCGACATCGCGAGCCCTGGTCTCGTTCCGCAATGCATGTGTGCCGATTTCAATCATGACGTGCGGATCGATGCGTCGGACCTAGGAGTTCTCCTCGGTGCATGGGGCGCGTGTGTATCCGGATCGATGAACGGCATGGGGAACGGCATGAGCGGCGAGAATGGTGGCGAATCGGCTTCGGAAGAGAGCGCCGAGACAGTGGTCACGCCAACAGATTTGGCGGAACTCTTCAACTTTGGATCGACCGAAGACTTCGCTGATTGGTTAGGTACGCTCGCGCCAAGCGTTCGAGCAGAAATCCTATCGCTGCTGGGCGGAGGTTGATATGTCCACCCTCGCTCTCGCCCCCCCGGAACCTCGTAGTGACACTTCGAATGCAGTGCTCGCGATCGCGATCTTCGCTGCGATCGCGAGTTCGCCTTGGGCCTGTGCCCAATGCGCCTACAACGCATTCATACTGGAGCAGCCAGC
>Ga0209591_10000468_pt1 | contig 52407 bp, 44 predicted proteins | sample MAT01_FD_187207 | JGI IMG/M metagenome (GOLD analysis project Ga0209591, IMG submission 187207) | Freshwater microbial communities from Lake Fryxell liftoff mats and glacier meltwater in Antarctica - MAT-01 (SPAdes) (version 2) | ecosystem: Environmental > Aquatic > Freshwater > Ice > Liftoff...
TGACTATGATATCGCCCAAAATCTTGAGTCTACTTTAGTAGACTTTCGCTATTAGCCTTGGAATTCATTCCAAGGTGGGTGAGGAGGCCTAGCGTAAAGCTATTTTTAGCTTAAGTTGACACCTATGACAGATGTGCGTCCCTACGGGAATACTTCTGAATTCACCAATTCTGACTCCTGAATTCTGCTGTATATGTTCATCTGTGGTAAATTATTTTTTTGTACCTTATCTGTGCGGTAACTGCTATATCAAATGAAGACAAGAAAGATCCAAAATGACAATTCAACAGCCAAGCCGTCTCAATACCGATGTGCGAACAACTTCAGCTAATTAAAAAAATAAATTTAGTAGTAAATTTTATAGATTCTAGGATTTACGCATTGACAGGAAAGACAAAATATGGGTGATGTGAAAAACCACATCTGTCGTAGGGGCAATTCATGAATTGCCCCTACAGCGCGGGTCTATTTACCATCAAAAAATGATTCATAAAAATCTGAAACGACGTATTTACCTTGATACACAACATGGTTCTTTTGTACAGTGCGTAAGTCCTAGATTCAAAAAAATTAAGTGTTTATGTCAAATATAATATCAGAATTGTGGACTAATTTTTTTACATCGGGATCATTTATTCCACATGGGCACTGCTATCTATGGCAAACGAATTTAGTTTGGTTACACATATTATCTGATGGATTCATTGCACTAGCTTATTACTCGATTCCAGCGACACTCTTCTACTTTGTCCGCAAGCGGCAGGATTTGCCCTTTGATTGGATTTTTCTCCTGTTTAGTGCATTTATCGTAGCTTGCGGCACTACTCATTTAATAGAGATTTGGACACTTTGGCATCCAACCTATTGGGTGTCGGGGTTTGTCAAAGCAGTAACTGCGATGATATCTGTAGTTACAGCACTACAACTTATACCTCTAGTTCCACAAGCACTGGCACTTCCTAGCCCTGCTCAACTAGAACAAGCAAATCAAGAACTTCAAACACAAATAGCCGAACGCTTACGGGTAGAGGAGGAACTACGAAAATACCAGAATCAACTCGAAGAAATGGTTGCTGTTCGCACCAATGAAATTAGCAAGACTAATGAGCAATTACAACAAGAAATCCTTGAACGCCAACGTATCTTAGAAATTCTTCGACAAAGCGAAGAACGTTATCGTTACTTAGCTGAGGCAATTCCTCAACTTGTATGGACAACTAATGCTAACGGTGAATGTGATTTTTTTAATCAAAATTGGTGCGAATACACTGGGCTAACATTAGAGCAATCCTTGGGTTCTGGTTGGTTGGCTGCATTGCATCCAGATGATATCCAAAATGCTGATGAAGTTTGGTCTAATGCTGTCAAAAATAGCACTATATATAACAATGAATATCGCTTTAAACGGGCTTTTGATGGCTCCTATCGTTGGCAGCTAGCGCGAGGTTTACCGCTCAAAGATGAGCAAGGTATTGTAGTAAAGTGGTTTGGAACATGTACAGATATCCACGAACAAAAACAAATACTTGAAGAACGGGCACACCTACTGGAATTAGAACAAGTAGCACGAGCTAAAGCAGAAACAGCCAATCGAATTAAAGATGAATTTCTGGCCGTCCTCTCTCACGAACTACGCACTCCACTAAACGCAATTCTCGGCTGGTCAAAGTTGTTGCAAACTGGCAGGTTAAACCAAGCGAAGACATCTGAAGCACTAGCCACAATCGAGCGGAATGCCAACTTACAGGTTCAACTCATTGAAGACTTACTGGATATCTCCAGAATTTTACAGGGCAAACTGACGCTAGATATTACAAAGATTAATCTAGAGTCTACGATATTGTCCGCACTACAGACAATGCGTTTAGCGGCAGAAGCAAAATTGATTGAGGTAAGTACAGTATTTGAACCCCTGATGGGGGAAGTTATGGGCGACTCTACTCGTTTGCAGCAAGTCGTCTGGAATCTCCTGTCTAACGCTGTCAAATTTACACCCAAGGGAGGAAAGGTAGAAGTGCGACTAAAGCAAGCTGATGGCTATGCTCAAATTATAGTTAGCGATACAGGTAAGGGAATTAGTGCTGGATTTTTGCCTTATGTATTTGATTACTTCCGCCAAGCAGATAGCACCTCTACGAGAAATTTTGGTGGATTAGGACTGGGATTGGCAATTGTGCGTAATATCGTCGAGATACATGGCGGTATCATCAAAGCAGATAGCCACGGTGAGGACAAAGGGGCAACATTTACTGTTAGTTTGCCGCTTCTGCAAGATGAAAGCCCAAGGCTGAAGGATGAACAAAACTACGCTGTATTATTAACTCCTAAGTCTTTACCTCTCACTGGCGTTCGGGTTTTAGTTGTCGATGATGATGCTGATTCGCTAGATTTTGCTGCTTTTGTATTAGAGCAAGATGGGGCTTTTGTTATTGCGGTATCTTCCGCTTATGAAGCATTACAAACCCTAGCAGAGGTAAAGCCAGATGTATTGGTCAGCGATATTAGTATGCCCGACATGAATGGCTATATGTTAATCCGTCAAGTGAGAACTTGGACACCAGAACAAGGTGGACAAATTCCAGCGATCGCCTTGACGGCTTTTGCTAGAAACGATGACCAGCAAGAAGCACTAAAAGCTGGGTTTCAGATGCATTTACCCAAGCCTTATAACCCAGAAGAATTAATTGCAGCTATTGCTAAACTTGTTGAAGAAAACGTGTCAAGAATTAACTAAAAAAGAACTTTTTACTTTTAATAAAGCCTCAGCTATTATGTACAAATGGACACTTGTATAGCGGTTCTCGTTCACGTGAGGTACACCCGTAGGGGCAATTCATGAATTGCCCCTACACCTTGCGATATAATTTTGTACCGCATCTGAGTGGAAACCGCTATATGAGATTAGACTTGTATCAAGTTAGGTTAATCACTTATAATTCTTGCTAGAACTCCGCCAAAGGTACGCTTTTACTCCCCTCCTGGCAAGCCTAATGTGTACACACAAGTCGAAAAATTCTCTACCCACATTTTTGTCAGAGTGAAACTGTCACACTCACCGACATCCCGCCCAGAACTGAAGTTCAGGGCTGATAGCGAAAGTCCACTCAAGTGGACTGAATTGATCATTTAGCCCACTTGAGTGGACTTCAGCTATGGGACTCGAAATGAATTCCGAGGCGGGATAGAAAAGCAGTGCGAGATTTATTAATAAAGATATGGCTGCGGCGAGAATTGTGTGGTATAGTGTAGCCCCGCAAACAGAGAGGGACTGGGGTGTTTTTTATGATGGCAATTAGCCGCACTCGATATTACATGTAAACCAAGCAGGTAAGGTAATAAAAATGCTGAAAAATAAAAATCTACTGGTAGCAGCTATTATCTGCTTGTGTTTGAGTAATGGGAATACTGCCTTTGGTAAAGATTTTGGCGTTGTTTTATCAAAGATTCTAAGCTCAGATCAAGCAGCAGTTGCTAAGAACAAAAACGCAGTCGCTAACTTTGAGCAAGGAAGCAATCTTTACAAACAAGGAGATTTCAAAGGAGCAGAGGCGGCTTTTCGGAAAGCAATTGAACTAGAACCGAACTTTGCCCAAGCTTATATTGCTTTGGCAAATACTCTCGACGATCAAGGGAAACCACAAGAAGCGATCGCACATTACAAAAAAGCCATTAGCCTCGATTCTAAAAACTCTGGAGCATACTTCAATTTAGGTTTGACTTTAGCAAGACTCAATCAGTTAGAAGCTGCGATCGCACAATATAAAAAAGCTATCAGCCTTGAACCCAACTATGCAGACGCTCACTATAACTTAGGAAATGCTCTCTACGCTCAAGGCAAGCTATCAGAAGCAGTCACCGAATATACATCAGCTATTCGCCTCAAACCCAATTATGCCCCAACTTACACGCGTCTGGGAAATGCTCTGTATGATCAGGGTGAGTTAGCAGAAGCAGTTACTCAGTACAAAAAATCCATTAGCTTTGATCCCAAGTATGCAGAGGCTCACTATTACTTAGCGAACGCCTTGTATGCTATAGGAAAGCCAGCCGAAGCAATCGCCGAATATACAGCAGCTATTCGCCTCGCTCCAAAAAATCCCGCAGGTTATAACGCCTTGGGAAATACTCTGTACGCTCAAGGCAAACTAGAAGAAGCGATCGCACATTACAAAAAAGCCATCAGCTTCGATCCCAACTATGCAGACGCTCACTATAATTTAGCAAGCGCTTTTTACGCTCAAGGCAAGCTAACAGAAGCGATCGCCGGCTATAGCGAAGCGATTCGCCTCGATCCCAAACATGCACAAGCTTATACGGGTTTGGGAAATGCGATGGATGATCAAGGTAAGCCACAAGAAGCGATCGCACATTACAAAAAAGCTATTAGCCTTGTACCTAACGATGCATTCACTTACTATAATTTGGGGATCACTTTGGGAAGAGAACAACAGCGAGAAGAAGCGATCGTTAATCTCAAAAAAGCCAGAGAGTTATTCCAAGCTGAGGAAAACAAGGAAATGCTTGAGCAAGTTGATCTGCTAATCCAAAAAATGAATATCCGAACGAATTGAATAAAGGGCATGGGGCATTGGGTATGGGGAATTGGGACAAATGACTCAAGAAAAGGGTAAAGTCTATCTCGTAGGTGCTGGCCCTGGAGATGTGGCATACCTGACGGTAAAAGCTTACAATCTCTTAGCTGCTGCTCAGGTTTTAGTCTACGATGCCTTGGTAGATGCCCAATTATTGCAGTGCGTACCATCTGATTGTTTGAAGTTAGATGTTGGAAAACGCGGTGGTAAACCCAGTACAACCCAAGCTGAGATTAACAAGTTACTGATAAAGCATTGCCAGCAAGGGAAACAAGTTGTACGGCTCAAATCAGGCGATCCGTTAATTTTTGGGCGTTGTACTTCCGAAATTGAAGCGCTGAAAGCATCTGGTTGTGATTTTGAACTAGTACCAGGAATTTCCTCAGCCCTAGCAGCGCCTTTGTTAGCAGGAATTCCCCTCACCGATCCTGTGTTGAGTCGCACTTTTGCAGTGCTTACAGCTCATGAACCAGAAGTTTTAGACTGGGAGGCACTCTCACGACTAGAGACATTGGTAATTTTGATGGGAGGGCAACATCTGCCAGAAATTATACATCAACTGGTGCGACACGGGCGATCGCACTTAACACCCATTGCCATCATCCGTTGGGCAGGAACTCCTCGTCAACAAATTTGGATAGCGCAACTGGACAACATTGTAGAACAAACCACCGAATTATCCCTTTCTCCAGCAGTAATTGTTATTGGCGAAGTTGTTGGGCTACGGAAGTACTTACAACCTGAGAATATATATTTAGACGAAATTATCAGGCAGGAGCCTGGAGAAAAGCATTCCCAGGTTCCGCTTGTGAACGAGAGTATTCCTATACCCCAACCTATGTTAATTAACTTCCCCTCATCTCGTCTTCCTCTCAGTGGCAAAACAATCTTGGTGACACGTTCAGTTGGACAGTCGAGCCAATTTAGCGATCGCCTCATCGCATTAGGTGCAACAGTCATCGAAATGCCTACCTTAGAAATCGGCCCGCCCTCCAGTTGGCAAGCTTTGGATAATGCGATCGCTCATTTATCTGACTTCGACTGGTTAATTCTTACTTCTACCAATGCCATAGACTACTTTTTTGAAAGGCTAAACGCCCAAGGTAAAGATAGCCGTGCCTTAGCAGGCGTTAAAATTGCCGTCGTTGGTGAGAAAACAGCCCATTGTCTCAAACAACACTCTCTCCAACCAGATTTTATTCCCCCCAACTTTGTTGCCGATTCTTTAGTAGAAAATTTCCCAGAGAAACTAGATGGTAAAAAGGTTTTATTTCCCAGAGTTGAAAGCGGCGGAAGAGAAATTTTGGTTAACGAATTAACTATCAAGGGAGCAAAGGTGATAGAAGTTGCCGCATATCAATCTTGTTGTCCTAGTGGGATTCCACCAGAGGCACAGTTAGCTCTCCAAAACCGCAAGATAGATGTGATTACTTTTGCCAGTTCTAAAACTGTACAATTTTTCTGTCAACTTACTAACAAGATTTTTTCCAACAACTCTGATCCTAGTCAATTCTTAGAGGGCGTTTGTATTGCCTCTATCGGGCCGCAAACCTCCAAAACGTGTCATTTTTTATTCAGGCGTGTGGATGTAGAAGCCCAAGAATATACTTTAGATGGTTTAACCCAAGCATTGATAACATGGGCGACAAATTGTTAGATGGGGGGCAAGGGGAAGAATAATAATTTCTGACTAATAACCAATAACCAATGACCAATGACTAATGACTAAACGTATAATCGGCTTAACTGGAGGTATTGCCACAGGTAAAACCACTGTCACCAATTATTTGGCTAGCGCTTATAAGCTGCCGATTCTGGATGCAGATATTTATGCTAGAGAGGCAGTATCTTTAGGTTCGCCTATTCTTGGTACGATCGCTCAACGTTACAGCGAACAAATTTTACTACCAGATGGCAGCCTCAACCGCCAAAAGCTAGGCGAAATTATCTTTAATCGTCAAGATGAACGCAACTGGATAGACAATTTGATTCATCCAGATGTGCGCGATCGCTTCCTCAAAGCAATTGCCCTATCTTCCTCACAAACACTGGTGTTAGTAGTGCCTCTATTATTTGAAGCTGGGATGACTGATTTAGTTACAGAAGTCTGGGTAGTGCGTTGTTCTCAAGAGCAACAGCTACAAAGATTGATACAACGAAATCATTTAAATAGAGAACAGGCACAAGCCAGGATCAACAGCCAATTATCTATTGAAGAAAAAGCGGCTCATGCAGATGTAGTTTTAGATAACTCTTCCACCCTCGAAGTACTACTGACGCAAGTAGATGTAGCTCTAAAAACCACAAATAGGGACTAAATACTATTTATATTAAAAAATATACATAGAATACATTCTCAAAATATAAAAGGTTTATGAAATAAATATTATTTAGCAGGGCTATTTCGTTCTAGACATAAACCGCCCAGAACTAAAGTTCGGCGGCTCATAGCTAAAGTCCGTTTTAACGGACTTTAGTCTTTTCTCAGTCGTCTTTAGACTACTTTCGCTATTAGACTCAGAATTTATTCTGAGGCGGGCTAAATGAGAATAAAATAGCCCTGATTATTTAGTTAAGGATCGTGGATTAAATAAAATGCAAAACTTCATCCTGTCTCTAGCTTCCCTCTCCTTTATAAGGAGAGGGATTGAGGGTGAGGTAAGCCAGGGATATAAACTATATGTTATTTAATTCTTATTCCTAAGTAAAAAATACTCCTGTCTAACCCAGATTTGTCAAATAATTCGGTGGTTTTACAGTTGAAGCTGTGGTTTATAGTAATGTAAATTTAAGTGGTTAATCAACAAATAAATGCTATAGACCTCTGATATCGTACTAGATAATATAATTCTAATGATGCTCAAAGTTCAAGGTATAAAGTAATAAATAGTTAACTTTTACCTGATATATGCAAAATCATGAATAACCTAAAAGGTTATTGAGCAAAAAATATCATTGGGTAAAAATTAAATATTAATAACTCAGGATTAAGATTTAAAGAAACTTAATTTTAAATTATTAATGCTATTTTAATATTATTTTATAACTACCTTGTCAACGAACTACTTGTAATTTATTTTTTGCTACTTGTGGGTGTGCAGGCACTTAATTAGATATTGCGTGATGTATTGGCTTTACTAGCTCTCAATGCGGTTGATTCCTAACTAGATTGTCCACCTGTTCGATTCTGGATTGATGATTGAAAGGAATTAAAATTCACCTAGAGTCCAGAACCCTTCGTTATAGATTTCTTCTATGGGAGAACTCACTTATGTCTTTGATAAGAATAGGTTTGAACTTAAGTTTTAGTTTTTTAAGTAAGTTAGCCCTAGTTAGCTTTCCAGCAAACCAATCAAAACAGAAGAATAAAATACACGATTATAGCCAACTAGTTTGCGGAAGCGACTACGTATTTGAGCGCCTCAATGAAGGAACGATCGGGTATATGACTGGAATCGGGAAAGGGATTAAACCCTGCGATCGCATTATTTTACGAGAAGGTTATGAATCTTATCAATATCAAGTTGAGGAAGTTGATTATTACTCAGATCCATCTGATATGTGGATAGCTTTACTCAAACAAGTGCCGATTGAAGAAGAATTCAGAAGTCAGAATTCAGGAGTCAGAATCAAGACGCGACGCTCGTTCGCCCTTGACGTCTCCCCTTGGGAGAATACTCGGTAACGCTACGCTATCCGCCAGTCGTACAAAATTCATTCTGTTAGCGGTAGCGGGGCGTTTAGCCCATTCTGACTCCTGACTACTGAATTCTGTTCAATAAACCAAATTCAGAGTTTGGCTCACTCAGACTTATACAATTTTAGTAATTAGTTAACGCTTAAACTGCTTGTAGTTTCTTTGACAACTTCATCTGTTTTAGGAGCAACTGAAAGATGCATAACATGCACCGTACAAGGAGCATGGTGAAGAACATAGTTACTCACACTACCAAGAAATAGTTCCATCAGCCCAGAACGACCTCGACGCCCCATCACAATTAGGTCAGCGCTATGACTATGAGCAAAATCACAAATGATGCGACCAGGATTACCAATATTTTGTGTAAATTCCGTATTTACATTTACTGCGGTAGCTTGGGCGCAGAAAAATTGCAACATCTGGATTCCTTTATTTTTAAAGTCATCCCACTGCTTTTGGTATAACTCGAAGCTTTGACTGCTCAATCCTGGATAGTAGTCAAAATTAGACAGCATAGATACGTAAGGGCTACCGTCTTCTTCGGGAGATAGGACATGCACTAGCATTAAGCTAGCTTGTGTTAACTTTGCTAAACCCAACGCTTCTTCAAAAACCTGTTGCCCTATTTCCGAGCGATCTAATGCAACTAGAATCTTTTTAAACATCATATAGACCTCCGATTTCATTGGTAATTGGTCTTTACAGTTTTGTTTTTCCAAATGCTGGATTGTAAAAAATGACTAATCCCTCAACTATGTTTAGCGACTTGTTAATTTTAAATTTATTAAAGGTTTTGGCCCCTTATTTATGTTTATAGCAAAATAATTTGAGAAACTTGTGAAGAAAACATTTATCTTTGACTATCAGGGAGCATCCCGTTTTGGAAGAAACATCTTTGTCCCCTCACCTAAATTCCTCTCTAAAGGTTGGGAAAGGGGCTATTGATGCCATAGATTAATCTGGTTTTATTTTGGTTCACCAAAGTGATTATCTGCTGTTAACGTACTGTAGCAAGGTTAAATTTAGCGATCGCTGCGTGGGGATTCATTCAAGGCAAAATCCCGCCAGCGACTTCAAGTAACCGTCAGGCGGGAGAAATAAAAATACTTTCCAAGAGGTGAGAATACGTGCGCTCTTGGCGACAGATTAAGCTTTGATGCGGCTTGGCGAATATTGTTGAATATTGTTGAATATAGCGTTTCTCGTTTACGTGAGGTACACCCGTAGGGGCACGGCACTGCCGTGCCCTTAAACTTCGCAATATAATGTTGTACTGCATGTGCATGGGAACCGCTATATGTTGTAAATTGAATGCCTGAGTGTTCTTTGATGTAAACGCCATGCCTACGGCGGTAAACTACGCCCTAGCGAACTTGACAGAATTTAAGCGCTGATGACGCAGGCATTGTCTTGACCATCGTCTACAAACATCTTTTATAAATTGTCTGTCTTCGTTAACTAAAAGCTCATCTGGTTTATCAAATCTGCGTAGATTAAATTATCTAGAGAAGGGATTTCCTTCATTTACCCCTTGAATCCGAAACTGCGGACATGTTGTCCCAGATAAGCGTGTTCCACTAAATGTAAAAGTAGTGCCGTTGGAATTGATAGCATTACCACTTATCCTCCGATCTGGAACAAAGTCTCCTCTTACTTCACCGTTCAATGCGATACTTACTTCTGAAAATGGTTTTGTGACTGCTTGCCAATTTCTCTGATCCTTACCTAGATTTGTACGGCTATAAGTAGCCTCTTGTCCAACAAAGCGTAGGTTACCGTTGAAGTCAAATTCAAAACAAGCTGTAAAATCCTCTCCCTGACTCGACTCAACATCGACATTGTAGATTTTGCCTTCCACTCCAGCTTGTACTGGCGCAGCAAACAAAATTATTTGTCCAAGTAAACAAGTTAAAACTAAACCACACTTAGATTGGATGATTTGCACTGACATAATTGTTTACCTCCGTTATGCAATCAACTAATTGGTTACAAACTTAGTATAAAGCTTAATTAGATACTCGATAGGATGGATAATTTACAGCGTAATCACTATTGACAAAACGAGTTATTTCTTAAACTGCCACTAATGCTTTCCTTTTAGGAGGAATGGAAATCGCTATAGTTAACGCTCTTGGGTGGGGATTGGTAGGAGACAAGATTGAGACTTCTCCCCCGCTCCCTCCTCTCTACTCCCCTTAATTAAGATTCTGGAACGATCGCAACACCATCCCTGAGATTGAGCAGCCCTGATATAATAACTTTATCTTCTGGCTGTAATCCTTCAATAACTTGGTAATTATTATTTTTGATCTCGCCTAGCTTCACTCGCTTTTGCCGAGCTACTTGTTGAGATACACCTTGGGGAGATATTTCTGTTTCAACTACATAAACAAAAGTGTCTCCACCTACACGAGTCATTGCTGTTGTGGGGATTAAAATTCCGGGGCGCTGATTCCAGAACACTCTAGCCCTTACCAATTGATCTGCACGTAACTGACCGTTAGGGTTGTCAAAAAGTGCTTTTATCAATATTCCTTGGGTTTCATTACTAGCAGTAGGTGCAATGAAAAATACTCTACTTCTACCAAGCTTTTGACCTTGTGTGTTCATAACCTCCACTGGCATTCCCTTACGCAATTGAGGCCCTTGCTGTAATGGCACAGAGATGTTGACTTCTAAAGGTCGATTTTGCGCGATATTAACTAATTGTGTAGAAGTATTAACTTTTGCACCTACTTTCACAGCCATGTTGCCAACTGTGCCACTAAAGGGAGCGGTAATTTTATCGGACTGGGGCTGTTGTGTTTGAATATTTACATTAGCTTGCTGCAAAGTTTTTTCAGCCTGCAATATATTGGCTCGTTGTGCTTGAATTCTAGAATCAATTACATCAAGATTAGTCTTAGCATTGGCGAGCCGATCAGCAAACTGATTGCGAGTCTGTCGAGACACGGCTCCTTCTTCAGCTAGGGTGACAAACTTTTCGTAATTCTGCTGGTACAATTGCACATTTGCAACGTAGGATGGTCGTTGTGCTTCCAGGGATTTGAGTGTAGCGCGGGCATTTTCCAGTTGCACTAAAAATCCTTGAGGCACAGCATTGCTTCCATTGACACCTGCAAGGGAAGCAGGATCTACTTGGAGAATTGCCGCTCCTGCTGCGACTGGATCTCCCGATTTGACAAATATCTGAGTAACTTGGCCCTGAATCCTCGGCTGGAGCGTGACTGAGCGCTGAGATTTTAGGCTAGCAATAAAATCTGAACTTTCCTCAATAATGCCGCTTTGTACTGTCGATATTTTGACTCTTACCCCTTGAGGTTGAGCATTAGCATTTGTTGGTGCTGAATTTTGCGGAGTGAGTAAACGCCAAACTAGAGTTGCTCCGCCCCCTAACAATAGTAGTGCAGCTAAAACCCAAAGCCACCGCCGTTTTCCAGAAGGTGGCTCAAATGAGGTTTGTGGAGCTTTTTCTCCATAATCAGTTTGAGGCTCAGGGGATGTCATGGCTTATGAGGAACTTAAGGAACAAATTAACTAGAATTAAATCAATATTTCATCTGTTGATATGGAAATTACTGATTTGGCATGAGGTTTTGTGGCAAATTATGTGTTACCCCATCCAAATATACAGTTTTGATGATTCTGTCTAAATCTACCGAAAGGTGAATCCCTAATTTTCCATCCAGTTATCATGCGTACAATTTCCCTTTTCGGCACAGTGATGCCTACAGTAATCAACCGGATTTAATATAAGACATTACTGCGCCAAACTACTGTTCAGTAATGTATAAATAATTGCGAATTATATTATCTAATGAATAACAATTTTAATACTGTAGAAGAGGTTAAACAATGGAGAAATTTTAGATTCAATAATCAAGACTACGATTTATCACATCTTAATGCACACTGGGCTGAATATCTTGACGACAAAGACGAAAATAATCCGATCCCATACAAGTTTATAGTAACCTATGGCTTACACTGCTTTACCAAAGAATCAAATGAGCTTTCCAGCGACGAATCACAATTATTGATGTACCACGCACCAAATGAGTCCAGACAATTCAGTTTTGAGAGATATGAATTCTCAAAGCAGTTACCTAGCATTATCAAGTCACTATCTGAGAAGACAACGTTAGTCTGCCACGCTGGGTATAGGAATTTTGCAACCGTTAAAGTTTTAAATTCAAACGATATTGAGGTTGATTATTTTGTTGTTTTCAGAGTATTTAAAGAAACCAAAAAGCTTAGATTGCATGCTATAAGTGCCTACCCTAAATACGAAGGTATAGGTAAAGTAAGAAAAGTAGGCTTTTTCATCATAGCCAAAAACTTATTGAATAATCGGAAATTACCGAGTTGATAAATAACAAAGGCTCCTTAAGGAGCCTTCGCCAAAAAATAAATTTTTGGTATTCAGAACGTCTTTACCGGAATTCCTCGACCTCAAAGGTAACGGGATGTCATGTTTAGGACATGTCTGCTGCATCCACAATTTTACATATCTCCAAAAAATACGTATCAACCCAAGTTTTACAAGGGTTATAGATTCATTTTTGGAGATGTCTATAGTATAGTCTATAGTTTTAATTCGGTCAAGTCCAATGGCACTAATAAAAGCTTTAAGCCATCCAGAATAAGATTACAGCCAAATGGCACGCTTGTAACACTAATTCGCGTGTGCGATCGCTCTTGAGTGGGAAATAAGGATCTTGAAAATTTGCTACTCCTAAATCGTTAAAAGCCAAATCTCCATTTTCGCCAACTCCGAGACAGCACAAGTCAATTGGTTGTGCTTGCAGTAGTTTAGTGTAGCGATATCGAGTTGATGATGTATCAAAAAAAGTCTTACATCAGGTCATGTAAATTGATTTTTTATGGCTTGTGATAAATCCGGGTTTGGTTTAACTCACTGTAATCACTGTTCCCACACTCTCATTCGCCAATCTATCCACCGCACACACAGCATAAGTTCCCGCTTGTTGGACGGTAGCGAAGGTTGTGCCAGCAGACAAAATTCGCCCAATTGTCCAAGTATCGCCAATTTGCCGATAAAGTGTCCAAGAACGAACTGGCTGATTATCACCAGGCTGCCAACTCAGTTTGCGGTTATTGACTTGTAGTTGAATAGGTGGAGGGGGCGGTGTTGTATCCTGCCAAGACAAAGTTGGAGCTAACGCAGGTTTGTTATAAAGCAGATTTTGGAATTTATCAGCAATGCCCTGACTATTTTCTGTCAAAACACCGACATTAAAGAAGATATTCCCCAGTGACAACCGTCCAGCTTGGCTACGACTAAATTTGACTTGCTTTTCAATCTCATCACTCTCTCGACTCTTGTTGCTTGGTTCTGTGAGATTGTTACCAGCGTAAACGTGTCTTTGCTTTGTATTTACCTGTGTCCACCACTGTAGCAACGCCGAATAACTTTGTTGTGGTTGGTCTGTGCGCCAGTAAAGTTGAGGTGCAATATAATCAATCCAGCCTTCTGCTAGCCATTTCTTCGAGTCAGCATACAGCACGTTGTAAGCATCTAACCCAGTAATACCAGTGGGTTGTCCGGGGCGATAAATCCCAAAGGGACTAATACCAAATTTAACATCGGGTTTGGTTAGTTTAATTCCCTGCCAGAGGCGCTGTACCATTCTGTTAACATTGTCCCGTCGCCAGTCGCCAAGGTTGAGTGTACCACCAGCTGCTTTATATACAGCGTAGGTTTTATCATCAGGGAAAGGTTGTCCCTCGATGGGATATGGATAGAAATAATCATCTAAGTGAATGCCATCAACATCGTAGCGCTTGACTACATCGAGAATTACGTTGTAAGCTCTATCCTGAACTATTTTCAGTCCTGGGTCCATCCAGCGTTGAGTTTTCCACAAATAAACGCTTTCTGGATTGGTAGCTGCTATGTGGGGACGGACTGTTTTGGCTGGGTTGGTGGAAGTGCTGGCGCGGTAGGGGTTAAACCAAGCATGAAGTTCAATATTGCGCTTATGACATTCTGCGATCGCAAACGCTAAAGGATCATAAAATGGTTCTGGTGCTTGACCCTGAGTTCCTGTAATCCAACCACTCCAAGGCTCTAATTTAGATTCATATAACGCGTCTCCCTCCGGTCGCACCTGAAAGATGAGGGCATTAAAGTTTAGCGCTTGTAATTTACTAATAATCTCGCTGAGTTCAGCTTTTTGTTGGGCTACAGAAAGTCCTGCCTTGGAAGGCCAATTACTATTCCACACAGATGCTACCCACGCGCCCCGGAATTCCCGACTATGATTTACCCTAACAGTACCGATAGGTGCAGGTGTCGGCGTTGGTATCGGTGTTGGTGTTGGCGTTGGTATGGGTACTGGTATTGGTGTCGGTATTGGCGGCTGCACTAAGTAACTAGAGGCAATTTTTTCTGCCTGACCTAAATACACCAAAGCTTGATAAATAATCACTGCCACATCTGCACGGGTGGCTGCAAGATTGGGATTGAGTAATTTGATATTTGGGAAACTAACCACCAATCCAGCGCTGGTGGCAATAGCTACCTGATTTCTACCATACCCAGGAATCTGAACAGAATCTTGATAAATTTGTGGGAGTTGTGAGAGGAGGTCAGGTTTTACTTTGGTGCCAATTTCTAAGCCTCCTACCAAAGAAACTAAAACTTCCACCCTAGTAATTCGGTTAGCAAAACGGAAACTTTTATCAGGAAACCCGCTAAGAAATGCTTTTTCGTAAGCTGCTTGAATGGCGGCTGCTGCCCAATAATTAGTGGGTACATCAACAAAGGGGACATACTGCCGCTTCTTGGAAACTGTCCCAAATGCGTTGGCGATGATGGCGGCAAATTCAGCGCGGGTAACAGAGTTATCGGGGCGATAAGTACCGTTAGGCAATCCATTGACAATACGACGTTGGGCTAAGGCTGTAATAAATAAGCGTGCCCAATGGTTTTGAATATCCGAGAAGGGAGTAGCAATAGATACCATTGTTGATTGCAGCTAGCTGGCCTTGATTTTGATTTCTTTAGCTAATTTAGCAATATCAGAGCGATCGCTGCTGCAATGTCTTAGTAAACTGTCACCTTCTCACCTTGTCTCACCTTGTCTCCCCTGCTCCCTCATCCCCCATTCCCCATCTACTAAGTAGGATTTGCAGCTTCGTTAGTAGGATTCGAGGTAGAACGCGCATTCAATGACAGCATTACGCGGGAAATGCCAGTGGAAATAATGCTGACACCAACAAGTGTGCCAAGAAGCCAAGGCGCATTAAAGGGCCACTGGAACCAAATCATTGCGCCTAAGACCAGCGTAATAATGCCATCACCTAGTATCCACGTCCAGTTATCTTGCGGACGTAACTGGAATGCGAGAATTAACTCGAATGTACCTTCAGCCAGTAAAAAGCTGCCAAGCAACAGAGTCAGTGTGAGAATACCTGTATAAGGATAAACAAACAGCATTATGCCGGTTGCAATATAAAGTCCGCTCAATAGAAGTTTCCAAATAAAACCTCCTTGGTGGCGGCTTTGAGTGGCATAAACTAGTTTTGTAAATCCGGCGAAAATCAAAATCACCGCAATCCAAGTCTCAGCAAATAAGGTCGAGAGACTAGGCGCTGCGATCGCAATAACCCCCAAAATACTCAAAAGAATACCACTTATGAGTGACCCATTGATATCCTTGTTAATATTTCTAGAAACATCGGTTGTCATACAAATCTTTTCCCTATTCTTAGACTAAACTCTACATTTAGGTTAGGGAATTTCTAGGTAACAGGGTATGAACCCTAAGATAGACTCATCAGTATTAACTTCATTGCGATCGCGACTAAAATTCACGACTATTGAGACACTAAGCGAATTTTTGAGTAAGAATACTCTATTGCTCAGGACTTGATCGATTAGCACGCTGAGAACAAGTCATGAATAATATAATAACTATTGCCATCATCTGCGATCGCTGCTGGGTGTGATATAAAATTTCACAGTTACAGAATATCTAAGCGTCGGCTTTGTACCCTTCCCTACGGGACACCAGGGGCAAACGGGATCTTACTATGTGCAGCCGTGAGTTTTAATCGTCAGGTATATTTGCTGATTACTTTCTCAAAATGCTTAAATGCTTTCTCAAAATGCCATTTGATTTACTCATTTTGATGTTTTCTGCAAGTAAAATGACATTTGACTTTCTCAAAATGCTTGGATGCTTTCTCAATAAATAAGTGAGCCATGACATCTTCTGCCTTGACTGGTAGCACCACGTTATTCAGACAGTGAGATTACCGCGATCGCTAATTGCTATCCTTGTAGGTTCAGCCCTTGCTGTATCGGGAGCATTGATGCAGGGTTTGACACGAAACCCCTTAGCAGATCCGGGTATTTTGGGTATTGAATCGGGAGCCGCCCTCTTTGTCGTTGTCGCAACTTTCATTTTTGGCAGCTTATCCTTAAGTATTTACGCACTTATGGCATTTTTGGGTGCGGGAGTAACAGCAGTATTAGTTTACACCCTTGGTTCTCTGGGACGGGGAGGAGCCACCCCACTGAATCTGACGGTAGCAGGAGCGGCCTTAACTGCTCTGATTTCTTCCCTCACCACTGCTATCCTCATTATCGGTCAACAAACACTCGAACAAGTTAGATTTTGGTTAGCTGGTTCATTATCTGGTCGAGATTTTAATTTATTCTTACAACTACTGCCTTTCGTCGCCATCGGATTAATAGTAGCTTTTGCCCTCGGCAGACAAATTACCTAGTGTGGTAAAATTCACTAGAGAAGACGACTCTCTAGATTAGCTAAGTAAGCCTTGGGGTCTCTGCGAAATCGATACTGTTCAATTCCTTTTTTGCATGTCTATCCGCCTCATATATGGGTTTAATTGCTTCTTTCAGATAATGGTAATGACATAAACCATGAGCTACTTTCGGTAATGCTAACCCAACAGCTTTGCGAATTGATTGTTGCCCATCACTAACAACTCCATCAATTGGTACATCCAGGATATTAGTTACTTCTAATAATAACGCCGCTAAATCTTCATTCCTTGATGATAATAAGGTTTTAGCAAGTAAAATTTCTCAGGGTAAGCAATCTCGAATTACCCATAATACCTCATGTCCAATTTCTGGCTGCATCCCATCGATGGCTAATATTACCCGTCCTTGATTAGCCACTATTGCTTTTAACCTTTTATGGTCTTTTAACCATAAAGAAAGTAACTCGTCATATCTGTCAATTAGGTGCGTGACCGTTCGTTGACTTATACATATACCCTTTAATTCAAGGTGAGTGTGTATTTGGGGAACACTTCTATCTTCCTGGTACCGTAATGCTCCTATATAAGCAATCACATCCAAACCAAATTCGCTCTGTGGTAGAGCTAGTGAGCCTTCTTGCTCTGGTCGATATGCTTTTTTGTACCGCAGACATGACTTATTTTGACATCGACGAATTTTTAGCTGTAGTTCTACTACCCCATTTAGCGTTCTTATATGTCGAGGATTATTGTATTCATTAGACATCTCCGAAAACTATCAAAGATTTGCTGTGGCTAGCTTATAGGACGCAAATGCAAGCATCAAAAACTAGCTAGTCAAGACGATAAAATAGGAATTTGAGATACTTACTGATAATAACAAAGCCAAAATATGTAGTTATGTGCATTAATTTTAGCCTGATGGCATAGGATACATTTCGACTGGTAATATTAGCGCTCCAATTCTTAATCTTACTAATCCACAAATTGTCAAGATAACTTGTTCATACTTTTTAGGATTCAACCTAAATCTGTCTTGAACAACTCGAAAAATTTTTACCGAACGGATTCGATGTTCAACAAATACTCGTTTGGATGAAAATTCCTTTTTTTTGCACACAATCGAGTACTTCAAACGATGTTGCTTCTGGTTTTAGACTTTTTCTTGCCAAGTTTTTGCACCATTATTTCGCTACAAGGTCAAGATTACAGGATTTCCACTCTTCTCTAGTAAGTTTTGCCACGCTAGAATAAATCTAGTGCCACTGCACGGGTATAAGCTTCTGTAACATCACCGGTGAAAGTGTGTGCCAAACGATCAACTTGCGGATCTCGCAGAGTCACACAAAAGGGTAGATAGCGGGGTGCTAGTTTGGAGAGTGCAGCCAGGAGTTCTGTAGAAGCGGTGACATCAACTAAGTCGGTAATCACCACTACAAGCGCCCTGCGAGTTTGATGCTGCACAACATTTGTCACTGCCCCCAAATAATCAGATTCAAATAATACTGGTTGAATTGGAGTTAGGCGATCGATTAGCTGATTCAAATGATGTTGACCGCGTTCTGGGGGAATCCACGTATGCATCTGGCTGTCAAATACACCAACACCCACGCGGTCGCCTCGATGTAACCCCGCCAAGGCTAAGGATAAAGTTGCATTCAAACCCCAGTCAAATCTCTGCAAATTCTGCACTTTTGCTGTCATCAACCTTCCCCGATCAAGTAAAATCAGCAATGTTTGTTCCTGTTCGGGTTCTAGAACTCTTACCAATGGCGTTGCATTATTATAAGCCCCAACCCGACGGGCAGTAGCTTTCCAGTCAATAAACCGCAAATCGTCACCAGTGCGATAGTTCCGCAGTTCGGCAAACTCTGTACCAATACCAGTTTTGCGAGATTGGCGGATTGATCCTGATGATTGCAATGTTAAACGAATTGTGAGCGATCGCAACCCAACTAAATCAGGATAAACTTTCACTGGCAGGCTTTGGGGAATTTGCCAATCATCCCAAGCTAATCCCCAAATTCCTAACTGTCGAACTTGAATATTTCCCCAAGGAAACTCTCCGCGCTGTGTTGGGTTGACGGTATATGTCAATTCCTGGGTGCTGTTACTCTTAACAATAGCTCGGAGTGAGGGTGCTGATACACCAAACCCTGTTGGGTAGTAATCGCAGATTTTAATTAGGGCGTTGGCATTTGGCGATGTGACTTTTAGCACCACCGGATTATCCCGCCCAATGGATAATCGCAACAGTAGTTCGCGGGTAATTTGCACGCGAGAACGGCGTACCTGTAAACCATCTACAACCATCAATCCGAGAACGATCGCATCAAATAGCAAAGTGATGGCGATCGCTGCTTTAATGCTGAGAAAAAGGTATAGAATCGGGGCGATTGCTATACCTAAAACCAGTAATAAATAAACTCTTCTGGAAGGAACCATTTTAGAAATTAGGAGAATGACGATTAGCTTAACCTACGTCATCATGGGCAAAACGGTTAAAGAGGAAGTCTAGGGCATAATTACGTAGTTGGTAGTATTGTGGATCTTCCATGATCCGGGCGCGATCGCGTGGACGAGAAAAAGGAATTTCCATGACTTCACCTATTTTCGCATGAGGCCCATTGGTCATCATTACCAATTTATCTGCTAAAAATAGTGCCTCGTCGATGTCGTGGGTAATCATCAGCACTGTACAACGGTTATCGCCCCAAATTTTCAGCAATTCTTCTTGTAATTCTTCTTTGGTGATGGCATCCAGCGCCCCAAAAGGTTCATCTAAAATTAAGACTTTCGGGCGAATCGCCAAAGCACGGGCGATAGAAACTCTTTGTCTCATACCGCCGGACATTTGCATTGGTTTCTTTTCCATTGCGTCAGCCAGTCCCACCATTGCTAGATGATCGCGCACGATCGCTCTTTTTTCGGCTTGTGGTTTGTTGGGATAAACGGCGTTAACAGCTAAGTAGATGTTTCCAAAAGCAGTCTGCCACGGTAGAAGGGCATAGCTTTGAAAGACAACCATTCTGTCTGGGCCTGGTTTGGTGATTGGTTCTCCTTCTAGTAATACTTGGCCGGAGGTGGGAAAGTTAAAACCGGATACCATATTTAGTAGTGTCGATTTGCCACAGCCAGAGTGGCCGATCACACAAATAAACTCGCCCTGTTCTACGTTAAGGTTAACGCCGTCGAGGACGGTGAAGGGGCCTTTCTTTGTCGGGTAGACTTTGGTAACATCTTTAATTTCTAGGAAAGGTCTGCGGCTGGTAGTTGCAGGGACGAATGGTTTTCCTAGTGTGTTTGTAGCTGTAAAGTTGCGGTTTTGCATGGTGATTTAGGGATCAAAAAGCTAAATGTACGCGATGTGCAAATGAATATTCTGACCTCTCTCCAAACCTCTCCCCTAGAAGGGGAGAGGCTTTGAATTTTCCCCCTTCCCTTGTAGGGAAGGGGGTAGGGGGTTAGGTCTTTTGTTGGTTTTTCCAGATGACGTGAAAAGTTAGATCATTAACGGAGTTTAAAGCCTCATTAATGGAGTTCAAAGACTCATTAAAGAAGATAAAAGGTGGATTCATCCAGTTCAAATACTCATTAACGGAGATAAAAGGTGGATTCATCCAGTTCAAATACTCGGTAACGGAGATAAAAGGTGTATTCATCCAGTTCAAATACTCATTAACGGAGTTTAGAGGTTCGCGTGTGATGTGCTACTTCTTCCACTTCCTCTTTCTCTCGCCATTCTTTTATGATGCGAGTCTCCTTCTCGGTGCATCAAGAACAACTTCCGCGACTGAAAAATCACGTTTAATTTTCAAGTTGTTGAGATAAGCGATCGGATCATCGGCGTTAAAGGGAGTACCGTCGAACAGTTGGATCGGTTGGCGAATATAGCTAATATCCAAACCTAATTCTCGTGCGGCGGTGCTGAAAACACGCACTCGACACACCCGTTCAACAACTTCTACCCAATTTCTAGGAAAGGGAGTATCACCCCAACGCGCCAATTGACTCATAATCCAAATTTGTTCGGTGCGACTGGGACGGTTGATTGCGGAATCGGAATAAAACTGGTGATGGGCATAATCTCGCAACGGATGGTCTAAGTCACAGGTAAGACTATTTGGATCTTCGAGTTGAATGTATTCTAAATCAGTGCTGACATACTCCCGCCCTGCTAAAATTTGGCGAATTTCTTGGGTATTTTCGGGATTTGCACAATACTGGCAAGCTTCTAGCAAAGCTTTAGTCAAAGCAATATGCGTATTTGGATAATTTTCTGCCCAATCTTCCCTCACACCAAGAACTTTACCGGGGTGTCCTAGCCAAACTTCTAAGTCGCTGGCGATGGTAAAGCCGACATCTTCCACAGCAGCGCGGTAGTTCCAAGGTTCGCCCACGCAGTAACCATCGATGCTTCCAGCTTTTAAGTCGGCTACCATCTGCGCTGGGGGAATGGTCTTCATATCCACGTCGCTATCGGGGTCAATTCCACCAGCCGCTAGCCAGTAACGCAGCAGCAAATTGTGCATAGATGCGGCATGTACTACCCCCATTGTGTGCCTTTGCTCACGGGTGCGAAGCAGGTATCTTTTGAAATCTGATAAAGTTTGTACGCCTTGGTCGTAAAAGTGTTTTGCCAAGGTGATGGCGTTACCGTTGCGAGTCATGGTAAGGGCGGTGACAACGGGCAGAGGTTGGTTATTATGTCCTCCCAAAGTTAACCACATCGGCATCCCTGAAGGCATTTGAGCCGCATCCAAATAACCACCACTTATGCCATCTTCTATACCCCGCCAGCTACTTTCGCGCACTAGGTTAACTTCATCTAAACCATGCTTGACAAAAAAGCCTTTTTCTTTAGCAATTGCTAAGGGGGCGCAAGCAGTAAGAGGTAAAAAGCCAATTTCTAGGTTAACTTTTTCTAATCCATGACGGGCAACGTCGGCAATTTTCCGCGCCCGAATTTTCTTAATGCGCTTCTGCTGATTGAGGAAGTAAATCATCTCACTCCGCAAACTATAGTAGCTGGGATGTTCTACTACTTCCATCCGCTTACGGGGTCTGGGAATATCTACTTCTAAAATGTCGCCAATTTTAGATTCGGGGCCATTGGTTAGCATCACGATTCTGTCAGATAACAGCACCGCTTCATCGACATCATGTGTCACCATCACGGCGGTAACTTGATTTTCTTCGCAGATTTGCATCAGTTGTTCTTGCAAATTGCCGCGTGTGAGTGCATCCAATGCACCAAAGGGTTCATCTAGCAAGAGTAATTTGGGACGAATCGCTAAGGCGCGGGCGATCGCAACTCGCTGTTTTTGTCCACCTGATAACATTCCCGGTTGTTTATCAGCGTGGGGACGCAAACCCACCATATTAATATGTTTGTCGATAATGGCGTTGCGTTCATCTGCGGGTAAACCCTTCATTACCGAGTCCACCGCGAGGGCAATATTTTCTCTTACCGTCCGCCAAGGTAATAAGGAATAATTTTGGAACACCACCATCCTGTCTGGTCCAGGTTTGGTGATTCTTTGTCCTTCGAGAGTGACAATACCCTCAGTGGGCAAATCCAAACCAGCAATTATATTTAATAGAGTGGATTTGCCGCAACCGGAGTGACCAATTAAAGAAACGAATTCTCCTTTTTTAATTTGAAGATCGATTCCTTTGAGGGCGATATATTGACCACCGCCGGTAAGATTAAAAACTTTGTCAATTTGGTCAACAGCTACAAATATACTCATTTGTCATTTGTCCTTTGTCATTTGTCGTTTGTCATTTGTCGTTTGTCGTTTGTCGTTTGTCATTTGTCATTTGTCATTTGTCATTTGTTTTTTACAAATCACCAATACAACTCTTGGAGAGGCTGCATTTCGACCCTTCGACAAGTATTACAGTGAGCAGTTACCTGTCGAACTGCTCAGTATAAGTGACCAATGACTAATGACTAATGACTATTTCTGTTCTGTCGGTAAAATCAGGTTTTGAATCCAAGACATACATTTATCTAGTAACAAACCCACTAAACCAATGTAGACTAGTGCCAAGATAATCTCGCTGACGTAGTTGTTCTGATAAGCATCCCAGATGAAGAAACCGATGCCTACAATACCTGACATCACAATTTCAGCGGCGATAATTGCTAACCAAGCTAAACCAATTGCAATTCTCAAACCTGTAAAAATGTAGGGCAAAGCAGCAGGAATCAGGATGTTAAAGAAATAGTCTTTCTTGGAAAGTTGGAGAACTTTGGCTACGTTGTTATAGTCTTGGGGGATTTCTTTAACACCTACAGCTGTGTTAATAATAATCGGCCAAATTGCGGTGATAAAGATCACAAACAAAGCGGCGGGTTCGTTTTGTCTTAAAGCTGCCAAAGCAATAGGAACCCAAGCCAATGGTGGTACAGTTCTTAATAACTGAAATAGAGGGTCTAAAGCTTTAGACATGGTTTTATTAGTACCAATTACAATGCCTAAAGCAATACCAACCACAGCAGCCAAAGAGTAACCAATAGCCACCCGTTGCAGACTAGCCCAAATCTGCCAAAATAGTCCTTTATCAATGCCGCCTTTGTCGTAAAAGGGATATAAAATCAAAACCCAAGTATCCTGTATAACCTGAATTGGGCCTGGTAATGTCGCGCCAGGAGTCCAAGAAAATAGTTGCCACAAAACCAGAAAGATAACAAGAGCAATAAATGGTGGTAAAAGCTCAGGAACCTGTTTTTGTAATCGAGATATAAAACCGTTGTTTAACTTTGAACTTGCTGGTCTTCGTTGAGCAATTGTCATAAACTTGGTTCTCCTAAATAATCACTAATGACTGTTAACTAAAGACTAACTTTCTTAATTTGCAGACTCTTGAGATATGCTTCGGGGTTTTCTGGGTCAAATTTTACGCCATCAAAAAATTCTTCTATACCACGAGATGTGGTTGTGGGAATATCAGCCGCCGGAATTCCTGCTTCTTTTGCAGCTTCTTTCCAAATATCTTCGCGGTTAACTTTATCGATTAACGCTCTAGCTTTAGCAGCATTATTCACAATATAATCTTTGGGCAAGAATCCCCAGCGCACGCTTTCGGTGATAAACCATAAATCATGGCTCTTGTAAGGATAAGAAACATTACCTTTTTCATCCTTCCAATACAAAGCTGCCATTGATCTATCATCAATTTTGCGACCATCACCCATGTCGTATTTACCCATGTATGGGTCGATTAAAACATCAATTGGTACATTAAAGTAAGCCCGTCCTGCCACAATTTCTGACAGTTCTTTGCGGTTATCAAAGTTGTCGCACCATTGTTGAGCTTCCATTAGACCTTTTAATAGTGCTTTTGTCGCTTTGGGATGTTGGTCAACCCAGTCAGCCCTCATGGCTAAATATTCTTCGGGATGATTTTTCCAAATTTCTGCTGTCAGTGCAGCCATGAAACCGGTTTTGTCTTTGACAATACGATAAGGCCAAGGGTCGCCAGTGCTGAAAGCATCCATTGTTCCTGTTTTCATATTGGCGACGGTTTGCGCTGATGGAACTGTGAGCAATTTCACATCTGTATCGGGGTCAATACCACCAGCTGCTAACCAATAACGAATCCAAAAATCTTGGTTGACATGGGGGAAGGTTTGGGCGGCTGTGAAGGGTGTGGGTGAGGCTTTAAGTTTGGAGAATAAAGACTTAGCACTGGCTAGTTTTAAGCCTATACCGCTACCTTGGTGTTTGTTGGCGACCGCAATCCCATTCCCTTGTGTAATTAATTGTGCCAAAACATACATGGGAATCTTTTTATTACCTTTAGTAATTAAACCTTCAGTAATTAAATGGGGCATAGGCATTTGCCATTGACCACCATCAATTCCACCACCAGCAGAACCAATTTCGACGTTATCTCTAGCTGCACCCCAAGACGCTTGTTTCGCTAACTCCACATTGGTCATGCCATACTTTGCAAAAAAACCTTTTTCTTTGGCAATAATTAAAGGTGCAGCTTCTACAATTGGAATATATCCTAAATTGACTTTGGTAACTTCTGGGGCTTGCTCTGGACTAACATTACTATTGGCAGCTGATTGAGCAGTCGGTGCAGTTTGAGTGCCACTACCAACAGGTTCCGGTGGATCTCCTAAACAGCCTTTGAGGAATACAGCGCCGGTAGATGCTCCGGCTGTAAAAATGAATTTGCGACGGGAAATTTGATTAAAAAATTCTGTCATAATATCTCCTTTGAATGTAAATTTTATTTTTTTATAGCTATGAAAATTCAGGCAAGAAAAACGTTATATTTCTTGCTGTATTAATGATTAATCAAGCTATATTTGACAAAGCAACCGCAGCCATTCCATCAATGACGCGGCTACTTATATAAAACTCGGTTAATTTATTGACTCTACTCTAGTGTGATGCAGAGGTGTTATTTACCTTGTTGAAATCAGTTTACAGCCTTTGAAGCTAAATTGGTTAACTTCGAGTCTCGATTTATTAAACAAATATTAGATTGGATGCATAAGAAAAAATTTATCTATTTTCCTTAACTATAGGAATCATTTCTAATATATAAATTCTTACTTATGAAGACTATTGTATTTACTCTATGATTTACTGTCTCTGTTTATTTTCTAACTTAATTTTAGTCATAATGTGTCATATATAAGTTTTCATTTATCATGACTATTATGTTGAGACTATGATTTATCTAGCAATCCTATTTGATTTGGAAACACCAAGAGGCTCAGATCCCCGACTTCTTCAAGAAGTCGGGGATCTTTTTCTTCGTAACTCCTATACTGATTGCTACGTCATGTCCAGATAATTAGTTAGTTATGATTGTCTCAACTTAGCAAACAGTTGTGAGTAGCTCATGTAGTGTATTCGGCGTTAATCCTCACGTAGTCATAACTCAAATCACAACCCCAAGCTTTACCTGAACCATGACCATTGCCAACGTTAACGGAGATTAATATAGTATCCTGTTGGAGATAAGCCCCCGCCGCTGCTTTTTTCAAATAAGCACTCGCTGCTGCACGGTCAAATTGCAGAGGTTGCCCGTTTTCCAACATTAAGAAATTCCCTAGCTTAATTTGCAGGTTTTCTTGCTCAAAGGGCACACCTGCACGTCCGGCGGCGGCGGCGATGCGTCCCCAGTTAGGATCACGTCCAAAGATTGCAGATTTAACTAAGGATGAACCAGCGATGGTTTTGGCTATTTGTCGGGCTGAGAGTTCATCATGGGCCCCTGTCACTTCCACTTCAATTAGACAGGTTGCGCCTTCACCATCACGAGCGATCGCTTTGGCTAAATGCTGGCAAACTGCTGTTAACATGGCCTCTAATTTCTCTGCTTCTGCGCCCCATTCTGTAATTGCTGGGGTGCGAGATTGACCATTTGCTAAGGCGATTAAGCTGTCGTTGGTGCTGGTATCGCCATCCACAGTAATGGAATTAAAGCTTCTATCAGATGCCCTTGCTAACATCTGCTGCCAAAGGGCTGGCGAAACCACGGCATCACAAGTAACAAATGCCAACATGGTTGCCATGTTCGGGTGAATCATACCGGAACCCTTGGCAATGCCGCCAATTCGTACTGGGCGTTCGCCTATAGTTGTCTCTAGGGCAATAGATTTAGTTACCAAGTCTGTAGTGATAATTGCTCCGGCGGCGGCATCTGAGCCTGTTTCTGATAGCGCTGCTACCACCTTGGGAATCCCGCTTCGCAAAGCATCCATCTTAATTCTTTGACCAATCACGCCAGTGGAAGCCACTAACACAGATTCAGATGGGATGTTTAGTGCTTGACCTACTGCCATAGCAGATTCTAAGGTATCAAGGTAGCCTTGAGTCCCTGTAGCTGCATTTGCTTGTCCGGCGTTGCAGAGGATGGCACGAGCGCTATGTTTAGCTTGCAAGCGTTGACGACAATATTCTACGCAGGCAGCTTTAACTTGGCTAGTGGTGAACACACCAGCTGCGATCGCTTCCACCTCTGAGAATATCAAAGCTAAATCTGGCAACCCCGAAGCTTTCAACCCTGCGGTAATTCCCGCCGCCTGATACCCTCTTGGTGCTGTGATGCCACCTGTGATTTTTTGCCAATCTGCCATTATTCTTCCTTACAACTATCAGGTTGGATAGGTCAATTTGTGCTTTGGAAAAGTGCTTTGGAAAAGTGATGAGTTAGGAGTTAGAAGTTAAGAGTTATTAGTTTTCCCCTACTTCCCCTACTCCCCACTCCCTTTTATTGTGAGTTTATTTGCTGATGGCAATAATAATGCACCAGTTGGCAATTAGCATAATTGTTTTTACCTTTCTTATGACGAAAGACAAAAGCAAAAAAGGAGAGCGACGTAAGTGGCTCTCCAGATCATTACGGTGCATCTTTTTCTCACACCATATCACTTATGACGTAAGGGTTAATACTTATTTATTAAGATTGTTTCTAAAAATTTGATGAAGATTTTACGTAAATACCGCAGAAATCAAATAAATAAAGAGAGCCACTTAGGCAGATCTCCAGATCATCAGGGTGCATCTACTTACCACAGCATAGCATTTTAGGTATGCGGGCTGTCACCAGTTTTTATATGAAGATTCTGTGAAGAATCACCGGGAAAATACGTACTTAGAGATTGGGCATTGGGGATTGAGCATTAGTTATTTTTTCTTGCTTCCCCTGCCCCCTCTGCCCCCTAACTTCCTAGACGTTCAGCTTTTTCTCCACCAATTCGTTAGTTAGCTTAGGATCGGCACGTTTGCCTGTCTTTTTCAGAACTTGTCCGACAAAGAAGCCTTTGAGGTTGGTGTTGCCGTTGCGATATTTTTCTAATTCTTTGGGATTAGCAGCTATGACTTCATCAACGATGGGTTCTAGTACACTAGGATCGGTGATTAACTCTTGACCGGCAAAGGCTTTTTCAGGAGAAATACCAGTGAGCAAATCTGGCAACTTTTCTTTAGCTTGAGCATTGCTAATTTTGCCCGTTTCAATTCGAGTGATAATATCAGCTAAATTGGTAGGAGTTAGTCCGATTTCAGTAATACTGAGTTTTTGCTTATTGAGGTGGGCTGCAATATCTTGAGTAATCCAGTTGGCAGCAGCTTTCGGATTTGCTCCAGATGCGATCGCAGTTTCAAAATATTTGGCTACTGGATGATCTTCTGTCAACACTCGCGCATCATAAGCCGAAAGCCCCAACTCGCTTTCATAATGATGGCGTTTTTGGGCTGGTAATTCTGGTAGTTCACTGCGCCATTGCTCTAATTCGGCATCTGTCACCTCAATTGGTGCTAAATCTGGTTCGGGGAAGTAGCGGTAATCACTAGAACCTTCCTTAATCCGCATACTACTTGTGCGTTGAGTGCCTTCTTCCCACAGCCGAGTTTCTTGGATAATGCGATCGCCTGCTTCGATGGCGGCGATTTGACGCTCAATTTCGTAGTCAATCGCCCGTTGGATGGCGCTGAACGAGTTCATGTTTTTAATTTCTACCTTAGTGCCAAATTCCTTGCGTCCCACTGGACGCACAGAAATGTTGACATCGCAGCGCAGAGATCCTTCTTGCATATTCCCATCACTTACGCCGAGATATCGCACAATCCGGCGCAATTCTTCGGCATATTCAGCAGCTTCTAGTCCAGAACGCAAATCAGGTTCGGAGACAATTTCTACTAACGGTATACCTGCGCGATTGTAGTCTACCAGAGAATAGGAAGAACCAGAGAGGCGAGTCTCGTTCCGAGAGGCTTCGCCAACGCTACCAGCATGTACCAATTTTCCAGCATCTTCCTCCATGTGCAGACGTGTGATACCAATGCGTTTACGAATAGGATTCCCCTCAGCATCTACCAACTCTATTTCTAACCAACCATGTTCTGCGATCGGTAGATCATATTGAGAAATTTGGTAATTTTTGGGTAAGTCAGGATAAAAATACTGTTTCCGGTCAAATTTGCTATATCTAGCGATTTGACAATTTAGTGCCAAACCAGCCTTGACAGCGTATTCTAATACTTTTTCATTGAGTACAGGTAAGACCCCAGGTAAACCCATACAAACCGGGTCAATGTTAGTATTGGGGTCAGCACCAAATGCCGTAGAGCTATTAGAGAAAATCTTGGTGTTGGTACTCAGCTGACAATGGGTTTCTAAACCAATAATCGCTTCATACTCAGTTTTTACGGTCGTAGCAATGGTCATAATATCAATATTTGGGCATAATCCTTGTAGTGGTACTATTGTAGCCGCGTATTGAGTTGCCCTGAAGACGGTTATTTGGGTGAGTAATGCTTACCCTCATGAGCTTGAAAAGGGAGGTGCAAACCTAAGGTGAAGAAAATCTTGATTATTGGTTCTGGGGGTGCTGGTAAATCCACCCTAACCCGCGAACTGGGAACCATCTTAGGCTTAGAAGTGATTCACTTGGATGCTCGTACTTTCGTCTAACACACCCTACAAGACTACTTAGATTTTTTCAAAAACAATTTATGGTTCCTATATACACCCCTTAATTAATCGCTGAAACTCTTTAATAATAAATCAAACTATTAAAAGAAATTAGCACTCAAGGTTTGCTAGTGCTAATTATTGACTGAATTTAATGCCTATGATATAGATATAAACTATACTTCTTCTAGATGCTTTAGCTACTTGTTAGACGTTATGTTAGAAAAAGCTAAAGCTTTACTGCAAGTAATTTAAAATTAGGAGTGCTACCATGAAATACACTTTTGATCTTGTCGGAGTATCTCCGCTTTTGCAGTTTTTTAATCACCAACAGCAAAATGGGCAAAAACCACCCCACCAAGGCGTGGAATACTTGGGAATGCATACCTGTACACTAGATACGTTTCTAGAATCAGTGGAATCAGTTCCAGCAAAGTGGGATTGGAATCTGGATCAAGTGGTAGATACCGTGATTCAGTTTTGGTTGAATAACTCAGACAGTATTCGTTATTGGAAAGTGCGCTTAACTGATGCTGGTAAGGATAATTTACTAGTCGCAAGATTGGCGGATATAACCGCCTTACAAGCTGAATTTGAATCCCTACTAGATAAGGAGTGGTGAAGAGATAGGTAAAATTGAAAAAAAATTCAGGGGTGGAGCAACTCTTGCTCCGCCTTCAGTCAGAATGCACGCTTTTTTCTGTTATTCTCGTTTTCAAGTGCTTTGACAACTTTGAGATATAAATTTTTTACTTTCTTCGTCTAATTTTCTGGTGTTTATGTTAACACTCAAATATAATAAAGAATAGCAAGTGGTTCGCGACTGTAATGTCGGTAAATGGGGATTCATAGAGGAGTGTTGCATCCATAACACCGTGTTCGGTTAGGTAGTCCACAATCATATTCGCAAACTCAATCTGATTAGAGTTAAGCTTTATCTTTAATTGAAAAATTATCAATCAGGGTTTGGGCGTATGCTGTTTTGAAGGTAATAACGCGGGCAAACTCACCCTTAAAGTGCGGGTAGTTGAGATTGAAGCGTTTACCAATGAAATCGGCATGATCTTGGTTCTTAGCAAAGATAATGGTTTTCCCCAGGCGATCGCCACCAGCAACTTTCAGCCCCCTGGTCATCAGATGCGCTAACACCTTGTCTACAGTATCTTGATTAAATAGCCACTTGTTGACTGCTTCTGCTTCCACGCGCTCAGGTGCGTTGCCTTGATCGCCAGAGGTTTACCATCATCGCCCCAAAGTACTTAATCTACAAAGCCTTTGCCTGATGCGTTGGGCATTCCTGTAACTGGAAACTCGCGTTCGCGGGGTTGATCGAGCGCCCACCCTGCTTCTTTAAGCAAGAGGTCGATGAAGATATCGCGGGTTTGTGCTTCCGAATAGTCGTGAGTATCTGGGTGGCTGGTGCTGGCTTTCTTGGCTTTGGCTACCTCTATCCGTAATCGCTTTAGTTCTTCATCCAGTGAGTTTTTATCTGCTAGAAGTGTTGAGAGTTTTTCATCGCGCTGGCGTAGTTGGTTTTCTAGTTTCTGGAGTTCAGTTCGACTTCGCTCACTGACCTCAGGGCTTCGCTCGTAGACGCTCGTAGAGCGGTGAGGGGGTTTAGAAATTGCCAATGGTTAATAGATTTAAAATATGATGGATATAAGTTAATAAAATTAAAGGGATAACCGGATGCTACCAAATGCTCAATAAACTCATAATGTTGCCACAGACAGCGATGGTTGGTGAGCGGCTTGTACTGAGCGAAGTCGAAGTAAGTCGAACCATCGCTTTCATCTAAACCTTGAGTCCGATTTTTGTCTAAAAGAGATTCAATTTCAGCTTGAACCATAGGCGAAAGACGGAGAGCTAAAATTTCTTCAGGAGATGGTAACTTTGCTAAAAACTCTAAAATTTCAGTCAGTCCAGAAAAACCTGTAGAAGGATTAGCCATAATTTCTCGCAATCCTAGAGCCAAAATCTGGGGTAAATCTTCCTTGCGAGATTCTAAATTCCGAGCAATCTCATCAGGTATGTCTAAAATAATTTGCATAATTTTGGATCTCAATAATATAACTTAGAGGATGTTGCTCCCTTCGACTTCGCTCAGGGAGCGTTCTTGTGATGGCTGAGCGAAGTCGAAGCCAGCAACCCCTACAACATCACATATCCTGTAAAAATTCCGTATAACTACGCTTCATATATACAAAGCATCAGAGAGTACGCGATCGCGAATCCGAGGTTTAAGCCCATTAAAGGTTTTCATCACATCTCATCCTTGCAAAACTTCAGCAACAGTCAACTTGAGATTAGCAAACAGAGGAGAAGCGATCGCCTGACTTACGCAATATACCTGCTCCTCATAAAAACCCTCCACCCATTCCAACACCGTCACCTTTTGGGCAATTGGGTCAACAATCCAATACTCATCAACCCCCCGTGCTGCATACTCAGATCGCTTGTACCGATAATCCCTACTAGCTTGATTAGGACTTACCACCTCAACCACCAACAGAGGCGGCGGCATATCCATCAAAATTAGCGATCGCGTAGCTCCTTCCATTACCTTGGCTAACTCCTCAGAATACACCACCAAATCAGGCACACGCACCCCCACCTGTCGGCTATGCACAGCTACCTCTGCCTTCATTCGCAACTGATCAGATGGAATTCCCAGTTGAGAAAAATAGATTAATAGAAATATAGCAATCCGTTGATTAATATCACTTTCGGAAGGCATGGGTATTAATTCTCCATTTTCTAATTCATATAAAGTATCCGTCCCATCGTCATAATTAAGGAATTCTTCAAAGGTCATCTTTTTAGCGGCTGCAACTGTCATTGCTTTTTCTCCCATAGGTAGCTTGTATTGCTTATTTTAACAATGCCTCTAATTTCTCCATCCCCTGCTGAATCTCCACCTCCAGCTTTGCCAAATCAGCAAGGATGTCTTTGGGTGCGCGATGCTCTACCTCTTCATGCACCACTTCCTTGTAACGATTCAAACTGAGGTCATATCCCTGAGTCGCAATATCAACCTTGGGTACACAGAAACTCTGAGCCGTGCGGGGTCGCTCCAGTTCTGTAGTATTTCGCGATCGCCAACGAGTCAACACATCCGGCAGATTATTTTTATTATGTTCCTCTGCTGTTAAGTCCGCAGCAGGTACAGCACCCAGTTTATCTTCAGAAAGCAAAGGCGCTCTTTTATCGTCCAAACTCCACCCGTCAGCCTTCACATCGTAGAACCAAACAAAATCAGTTCCACCAGAAAGCCGCAAGTACCACTGTAAGGCATTGCGTAGCAATGCTTACTCAGGGGCTTTCAAACTTCCTATCCTTTCTTGTAACTATCATTAGGCGATGCCTATTCATTTTCCTCAAATTTGAGCATTCTTGTAGTCTAGAAACAATTGCAAATTAAGGCTTTGAGATTCATTGCCATCTGAAAATTCCAACTTCAGTGGTCTAAAATATAGCGCTCAGTGTTGACAATTTTTCAAGAATCGAATAACAAGGTGGCAGCAGAATAAAAAAAAGCGTTAGTGCATTCCTACCTAGAAACTAACTAACGCCCTTCATTAAACTTCATACGCTTAACATAATTATGCCAGAAAATACGGATTACAAAGCTTCTAAACCACACAATCAACCTATTGCCTATAAAGAACGCCTCAATTCTTGGGCGATCGCTCGTCTACTTCCTAATACGCAACGCGAGATTGTTGCTCGCTTCCGCAGCCGTTCTGATGCCGATGGCTATATGCGGCACCTCCCCCAAGAAATACCAAATGCTTCTTACATGGTTGTTTTTGATTGTCAACGCCAAGAAGCTGTGATTTAACGGATCGCGGAAGTCCCCATCTTCTCTGCGAGACGCTAACGCGAACAAGGTACTCCTAAGATGGGGATTGTGAGCGGGTGATAAGGATTACATCCAGAATTTGTTTTTACTGTGTAAAAACAAATTCTGGATGTATGACGAATCCCCATCGCCCTTGGCGTCTCCCCTTGGGAGAAGATTTTCTGGTAAGATAGGTGATGTCTTGACCATCAATGCCACAAGCGAAAACCAAGCTAATAGGTATATGTCGCATCGCCCTTGGCGTCTCCCCTTGGGAGAAGAGAAAGATTTGGGTCTTGGGAACCAGGACTCCTGCCCTTGGAGGGGATGTCAGACTAAAAAAACTACGGAGTTTTTGAGGCTATTCCCGATGAATTGGGAAGCTCAGACTTCAGCCGTAGGCAAGTCTGAGTAGTTCACGGTATAAGTATAGGCAATAGACCTATCTTGAAAGAGGGCAGTTTTCCGTAAGCTCGAACTGCCCTCTACCTTCCTTGATAAAAAAATTAAAAATGTGTAGGCATAGCCCATCAAAGACATCGCTTACGTTTAAAATCCGAGTTTCTGAGCCAGTAAGCCTTTGCGCGTAGGGTGTTAGTGAGCCAGTAACTTTAAGTTTATTTGCGTCAGCCACCCTGACGGCGAATTCCTCTCATACTCATAGCCGCTTCATCGTCCAACTCCTCCATTCCCAGTCGAAGCGTATAATAATCGCGACCAAACAGGTTACTGACATTAGAATTGCAACCTTCCTCATATATCCTACAGTCAGGGCAAAACCAGACATTAAAAACCGCCAAAATCGATGCCAAAATTCTCCAATCCTTGCAGGATATGCTCAGAGGAGATCGTGTGGCATTTGTTGAACTGATTGAATGTTATCTTACAGAGACACCGAAACTGGTGCAAGATATGAGCGCAGCTATTACAACTCAGGATACCCAAACTATATGGAAGACAGCCCACCAACTTAAGTCCAGCAGTGCTTCTGTGGGAGCGATCGCCCTGGCACAGCTTTGCAAGGTGTTAGAAGCACAGGGATGCAGCAGTAAATTAGAAAACAGCCTAGAATTAATCTCACAACTATATCAGGAATATGAACAAGTTAAAACTGCCTTACAAAAAGAACTTGTGAAGGAAGTACCATGAAAGCCGATGCTCAAGAAAGCCAATCTTTAGTTCTAATTGTTGATGATGAACCTTTTATTCGCATGATACTACGGCATTTCTTGGAGCGGGAAGGCTATCAAATAGCGGAAGCTCAAAATGGCATAGAGGCAATAAAAGTTTTTAAGCAATTGCATCCTGATATAGTACTCCTTGATGCCCTAATGCCAGATATGGATGGGTTCGAGTGTTGCACTCAGTTACAGAATTTTGATTGTAGCAAGTACACTCCAGTTTTAATGGTTACAGGACTTGAAGATCAAGAGTCAGTTGACCGGGCATTTGAAGTAGGGGCAATGGATTATGTTACCAAACCAGTCCATTGGGCGGTTTTGCGACAACGGGTAAAACGCTTGATTCAGCAATCTCAGTTACAGCAAAAACTGGAAGCTGTTAATGTGGAATTGCAGCGATTAGTTACTATCGATGGATTAACTCAAGTAGCTAACCGCAGACGGTTTGAAGAGTATTTTAACCAAGAGTGGCAGCGCATGAAACGGGATAAAAACCCTCTTTCCCTGATTCTTTGTGATGTTGATTTCTTCAAATTATATAACGATACCTATGGTCATCGGGTAGGCGATCGCTGTCTTCAAGAAATTGCTAAAGCTATCAAAGATATTATTAAACGTCCCGGAGATTTAGTTGCCCGTTATGGTGGGGAAGAATTTGCTATGATTTTACCTAACACAGACACCGAGGGTGCGACTCATGTTGCCGACAACATTTGCCATGCTGTCCGCACACTAGCAATTCCTCATAAAAATTCCCAAGTTAGTCCTTATGTAACCCTGAGTGCCGGGTTTACGACAGAAATTCCTCAGCCAGATTCTGACTTGGAAGAAATGATTTCCGCCGCAGATCGGGCATTGTATCAAGCAAAGGCAGCAGGACGCGATCGCTTTGTGCAAAATATTCAACTACCCAAAAATAAAAATTCCTGCTAGTGCGCCAAATTACACACACTTTCTATCTCTTGAAAATGCAAACTCACCTTTAAACCATTCATCCAAGACTGATCAATTAGATGATCGTGTTGCAGCCGACCTACAACAATACCAGGATTAATACCGATACGTTCCGCAAAATCAATCACATCAGTTTCAGATTTAAGCTCCGTTAATTCCCCCTCATACTCAGGTGGGAGCAAAAATTCCCGCGACCATTTATCTGCTTGGCGTTCCTGCTCCGATTTCAAACTTTCCCCACTATTCCATTCATCAAGAAAAATATTTTCTTTATCATGTAGCAAAATATGTGCTGCTTCATGGAAAAAATTAAACCAGAAGCGGTCATTGGTTTTACCATAAAGCGAAAGTTGAATCAGTGCCTTATGTGGGTTTAACCATCGTGCAACACCACTGACGTGCGCTTTCTTGATTGATGGTACTAAAACAAGCACAACCCCTGCTTTCCAACACAAATTTTGCATCTGTGGTTCAAACTCCTCTGGCGGTAACACCGTCAAAGTGCGAATTTCCCGCACCGCCTTTTCAAATTTTGGTTTACTGTACTTGGGACACTCTAGTTGTTCTGCTTTTATTTCGCCCAACCGTAACCAAGTGGAAATAGCACCAACATCACTTTGCTCTTCGCGTGTACGACGAAAAGCAACTTCCATACCTGCATAATAATTCTGCCAATCTTCCGGCGAGGCAACACCAAAAAATTGTAGTAACTTTTTTACTAAACCAGGCTTATTCTTGTCAATTAAACGGCACTTAGGAATTACACCTTGGTTCATCAATTCTTTGACTGGTAACTGATCTAACCAGGGTGTCCACTCCTTTAAGCGGTTTTCTTCTTCTATCCGTACTAAACCTGCACGATATTGGGCTTCACGATTGAGCCAAAATGCTGTTGTACTGCCTAAAACTCGTTCTAGCTTCAGGGCTGTTTCTTCATTGATGGGTGCTTTGCCGTTGATCAGTAGGCTGATATGTTTCGTAGTGTAGCCTAATCGCTCTGCTAACTGTACTTGTGTCCAATCACGCTCTTCTAAGAAATCAGCAATGGTATCACCGGGAGGAGATACCCAATCTGGAGTGAATGGCCGGGTTGTCTTAGTCATGGTAATCTCCAATGAAAACAATACAAACAGCAGTAACTTTTGACCAATCAATGCTTTCATCCTCGGTAAGGGGGATGGGGTCGTTAGCTGGCTTAAATACAAGTCGTTTACCACCTTCTAGGTCTACTGCAAATTCACCTGCACGATCTCCTTTTAAGGGATGAGGACGACCTGCAAATAATTCCTTGACACAGCTAACAGCTGCAAGATCAGCCAATCGGGCTATCAATTTCTTGGCACAGTTTGCACCCAATTTTCTTTGCGCTAAGTCTTGTTGTTCGCATAGGTTTTGCAGTTTGCGGTCAGCGAAGGTGATTTCCATGCGTTACTAGACTAATATAAGTTTACCATTTTGGTAAACAAATTTTTTATTTCCCCAGAGAATCTAGCATATCAACTAATCAGCAACGCCTAAAAATCTACCCCTCGTTTAAGTTCTACACCTTGATTTGCATAATGTTTATGGCAATAAACCTCTGAGTGGACGCTAGCCAAGTCGAAGTACGCAGGTGGATTTTGACAGCGACCAGTGATAATGATTTCGGTGTCGCGGGGTTTGCGGAGTAAAGCTTGGACAATAGGTTCAACGGGGAGTAATTCTAAATCAACGGTGGGATTTAGTTCATCGAGAATAATAGTTTTATACAGACCAGAGGCGATCGCAACTTTAGCGATTTCCCAACCCCTTTCGGCTTCTACATAATCTAATTCTTGCCGGGAATTTCGCCAGACGATCGCATCTCCACCGCAGCGCTGATGATCCACCACTTCTGGATATGACTGCTGCAAGGCGGCGATCGCTGCGTCTTCTGTGTAGCCAGTACCACCTTTCAGCCACTGCATAATCAACACACGGGTAGACCCTGGATGATTGATTCCCCTACCAATGGCCTGTAAGGCTTTGCCCAAAGCACTAGTAGACTTGCCTTTACCAGCACCAGTATAAATTTCAATCCCTTCAAGTAAGAGGGCTTTGGCTGTTGGGTGGTGATGAGGTTTCATTTCTGAGTGCAAATCTGCAATATCGAGCAGCTTTTGCGGTGCGGCGCGTCCGGTAGCAATGATTTCCAACTCTTGGGGTTTGGATTTTAATGTCTTTACCACTTCATCTACTGCTAACAAACCCAAATCCAGAACTGGGTTAATTTCATCCAAGACGACAACTGAATATAAACCACTAGCGATCGCGCCTTTGGCTACATCCCAACCCCGCATTGCCTCATCTCGGTCAAAGGTGGTAATTTCCTCATGACCAAAAAATTCGGCTCTCCCAGTGCGAACCTGGTCAATTAAATGAGGAAACCCGCGTTGCAAAGCTGCGATCGCGCCATCTTCGTCATAATCACGTTCAGGCCCTTTTAAAAACCGCAGCAATAAAACGCGGTTAGAATTGCTAGGCGTATTTATCCCCAAGCCAATAGAGCGCAAAACCACCCCCAAAGCCGCTTGGGACTTACCTTTACCCACGCCATCGTAGACGTGAATTTGACCAACGAGCCGTTCTTGACGCACTTGCGCCGTGCGAATACCAATACCGTTCCTTGTCATTTCTCGAAAAGCTATAAGTGGCAGTCTTTAATCTTACCTAACGTCTTGTAATCTTAGGTAGAGAAACTGCTTCTCTGATGCCTCCGTATAATGTATAAATAATATCTGCAAGGGAATACTAGCACACCAGCATAGTAAAGGACAAAAACAATGTGATAAGCGGCTCAAGCCCTTAATCAGTTTTAGTTGTATATTAGTCCAAGCAGGAAAGGGTAATCAACCTGTTTAAAAACCCAGTCGCTGCGTAACAAGCAGACGCTGAACCTTGACAATTGAAGATATGGGGTTCTATTCCATAGTTCTAGTTTCTGCCCAGGAATAGGTAAAATCTTTATGGGAACTAGACGAACAGCATTTATAGGGGCGTATAGCAATACACCTTTATCAAACAAATTTTGGAGTAATCCAACTACGGTAGGGCATACCGGAAGTTAAAGCTTGGGGAGAGAACCACCTCTGCTTTAGTTAACGCAAGGAGGCTAAACTAAGTGGACTCGTTGAACCAAGAATCTCCGCGTCTTTAGACCGGAGAGTGTCAAACTCTCTACAGTTAACCCTAACCCTTGACCATTTATGCCTGAAAATTGGATGCTTCCCAGGATTTTTCCTATTGGTGGAATTCTGTTTGACTTTTTATTTGTACTGATTGCCATCCCCATTGAAGCGTATGTTTTGCACAATCGACTAAAGTTTGACAAAAAAACTAGCATTTTTTATGCTATCTCTATGAATCTGTTTTCTAGTGTAATTGGTTGGTTCATCTTTTTTGTAGCAGAACCAATGCTGCCAATACAGATGAAATCAGAATTAATTAACTATATGTTTTTTAATAGTTTTAAATCAGCGAATACACAAAGTTTATTAATTTTAACTGCTTGCATAATTTTTTTTGCTACTTTTATAATGAAATTTTTCATTTTAAGGGTATTGCTAATATCATTGAGTGAACCAGTTGCTAAAAAAGAAGAGGAACGTCAAACATCTCAACGGCGGCGATGGCGTAATTTTAGTAGTGCTAAATTACAAAATACCAATTTAGTGATTACTACCTTAATTGCAAATTCTTTGAGTTATAGTGCTATAACCATTATTTTATTGTTTCGCTCAAAATAGCAAAATGTTACTTAACTCAAAGGAAAAATAGTGATTAATAATTAATCAGGTGGAGGGATAAACATGAATTTGCTACTTAAAGATGTATTTGGAATTTTTAAATTTGTTCAAGCGCTTTATGCAGGAATTAGAAAGGTATTAGTTCCACCCAAAGCTTATTCTTGGCAAACATTTGTTTATTTGAGTGTTTTTTCTTGGGTAGTTTCATTTTTTGCTATAGGTTATATAAAAGATATAATTGCCTTTTTCGGTTGGTTATTTTTAATTGCTGGCACAGCTTGGTATACAACTGAAGATCCTTTGAGGGTTCCTGGTACTTTTATGCCAGTCGGGGCAGTGATCACTGGATTCTTAGTGAGTGTTTTTGCATTTGGAAATCAACAGGATGTTATTACACCAAGAATAATCGTTTTTTGGCCGACAATTTCAGCGCTAATTACGGCAATACCAGAATTTATTGAAGGTAATGATACCGATGCTAAAGCTCGAATTCCTAAACCAGAAGACCGCCAAAGAATCATAATTTTAGTTGCTAGTAGTATGCTGCTAAGTTGCTGGATTCAGTTTCACTTTGTGATGAATAATTGGTTCCAAGAATATCCTAGTTTGCAGGCAGATACTTTTAAAAGTAGTACCGTTGTTGTCAGAACAGAAGAACGGCTAAAAATCCCAGAAAACGGCGCTATAATTCTAGAGAAACTTCAACCAATAGTGGTAGAAGAAATAGCCCAAAGACCTTGGTCGGAAGTAGAGAGATGGCTGCTACCGAAATATGTGAAGCCGCGGGTAGGAACTCTAGGGAGAGGAGTAATTCAAAAGAACTTGGGTAAATATGAAGAGAAAGAACTATGGCGCGTTGAACCGCGCGTAGCTAATACTAAATCTGGTAGTATGTCTGAATATATATTAGATTTACTAAGTATTTGGAGCGGCCCGAGTTCTAACCCACGGGGCTATTACTTGAAAAAATCTTGTCGCATTGCAGCACTTGCAGCAACTAGCAATTCAGACAATAAGATTACAGTTGCAGAAATTGAATGCGATCGCGGCAGTAAACTTTTTGCTGGATCACCACCTCCACAGCTGGGGGAAGAGCAAGGAAAAAACTAACTCCCAATGACCAATTACCAATGACTAATAACTAATAACAAATGGCTATTAACAGAATTTTTGTATTGGCAAAGAATGTATTTCAGGAAGTGGTACGCGATCGCATCTTATTTATTATTGGTTTTTATGCGCTGATAATCGCCATTGCTTTCCGTGTCCTTCCTGAATTTGCAGCAACGACTGAAAACAAAATCTTTTTAGACTTTGGGATGGCGGCGATGAATGCCATCGGCTTAATTGTGACGATATTTATTGGTACGGGACTGGTTAATAAAGAAATTGAAAAACGCACTATTTTGGTGTTAATTGCTAAACCTGTCAGTCGCAGCGAAATTATCGTCGGCAAATACTTGGGTTTATCCGCAGTAATAGCTGTGCTTGTTGCCACGATGACAGCAATTTATCTATTATTTCTGCAATTTGGTAACATTTCTCATTCAACGACCAGCATTTTAATTGCTGCAATTTTCTTATTTTTGCAGTTGTCATTAATCACCTCTGTGGCTATTACCTTCGGTGTTTTCACTGCTTCTTTACTGGCGACTGTTTTAACCTTTGCGGTATATTTAATCGGAAACATTACTCAAGATTTAGTACAACTTGGTCGCCTGAGCGGCAACCCTGGTATGGAACGTCTAACTCAGGGTTTGTTTCTCATCTTACCAGATTTGTCTCGATTAAATTTAAAAAACGATGCCGTTTATGGTCTGCAAGCACTACCTGACACAACTGCATTGATTACAAATGCTGGCTATGGCTTACTCTATAGTGCTATGTTGTTAGCGATCGCTATTTTTATCTTTTCACGACGTGAGTTTTAGTTATTGGGCATTGAGCATGGGGCATTGGAGCAAACAGAAAGTTCTTCTCTCCCAACTCCTAACCCTTCTCTACGAGACGCTGCGCGTAGCTTGCTTCTCCGTAGGAGTACGGCAGGCTCAGGGCATCGCTCTTAACTCCTAACTCTTAAATAATGACTATCTGAGGTTGCTCAATTGTGCCATCAGGCATGATAGTATCCCGGAGCTTGGCATAAATCAAGTTTGTCTCCCAAAGATTTGCCTTATTCAAGTTTGCCTTGGTTAAATTTGCCCATGTCAGGTCTGCACCAGTTAAGTTGGCCTCAGTTAAATTAGCTTCTAGTAATTTTGCTCCACATAGCTTTGCTCCTGTGAGATTTGCTCTAACTAAATTAGCTTCAATCAGTGATGCTTCAATTAATTTGGCTTCACTTAAGTCTGCTTCTCTCAAATCCACATCACATAAAGAAGCACCCCAAAGATTACTACCTGTGAATTTTGCCCGCCATAAGAAAGTTCCGCACAAATTTGCTCGTGTTAAATCAGCATTAATCAAATTAGCTTCGCACAAAGATGCTTCATACAAATTAGCTTCACGTAGGTTAGCTTGCATCAGATTTGCGCCGCTTAAATTAGCACGAGTGAGGACACAACCGCACAAATTTGCATCACGCAAATCCGCTCCTATGAAGTTAACACCACTTAAATCAATTCCTTTCAGGTCGATTCCACGCAAGTCACATCCACTGAAATCTCGGCGCTGAAAATATTTATTTGTGATTTGACTTAATATAAGTTCCTGTTGATCAGCATAATTTTTCATGGTATTCACCTCTGGGTGTAATTTATCTCAAAGGTTGAGTATGATAGTTACCGTATATTGAGAGTACACCGCAAATGGAGATCATCTGAGTAAATAATCAGAGATAAATTCCCAAAAAATCGCTAGGAGCTTGAAAATGCGTTTTTTAACTGGTTTTTAAAACAAGAAATGCTGACATAGGTCAGCAAACAATAACAGTTGATTGTTATTAGTCAATGTCAAAAAAAAGCGTAGGCTGCGCCCACGCTAATTTTTAGATTACAAAATGCAGCTTAAGCAGCAACAGGTTCCAACAATTTAATATCAGAAAAGATAAATTCTTGAATAGAAACTTGTCCTGCTGTCTCGGTGCGAATCTCCCGACGATTTAGGATGAAATAGTCACCAACTTTTTCATATTCATCGATAAATTCGCTTCTACCGCCCTTTTGTTCGCCAGTCTTGGGATCATGGTACACAGAGTCATAGCTGTGAGATAAGTAGCCTTCCCCGGTGTCGTGACTGGTGAAGGTGTCAATGGTCACATAAGTACCGTGGATTAAACGGTGAACATGGCATACTTCATTATTGCGGACTTTGTATTTATCGCCCTCAGCCTTACCACCCATTAAAAGCTCAACTGCACCAGTTTCGTCAGTTTTACCATAGCTAAACGTATTGGCGCTGTGGGTGTCTTCAAAGCTGCGGCGGATGCGGTGAATTGCTATCTCCCATGCTTGACCATGAATTGCCTTCTGGGCTGGCTCGTCATCTACATCCAAAACTTCGGCTTTGAGATTGGCACTGATGATAACTTTGCCTGTAAACACTTTATCATCATGCTTAAAGGTAATATTTGCGGTATAACCAGGGAAATTCTTGTCCCAAGTGTAGCGGTTCTCATAAGCAGCCCGGAAAAGTTCCTGAGCAGAGAGTTGTGTAACTGTCATGTGCTTCTCCTAGTCGCTACTGTAATTAGCGTTTTAGTTTCCTTGGTATTAGCATAGAAGTAATTGTTGAGGCTTGGATAGTCCCCAACTGGGTACACTTATGGTTAATTCTCTCCACACCGTATTTGATGCGATCGCTAATGTCCAAAATGAGCAAGAATTAAGGCTAGCTCTCACGGATAAAATTGGTGAGCATTTTGGTGTGCAAAATTGGGGCATTTATTTCCTAGATGAGCAACCAACGGCCCAAATCGATGTTAAGAGCATTCCGGCAGTATGCTTAGAAAGCAATCCAGTCGGGCGTTACGTGGTTGAGCGTCACGCTCCCGCCCATGAACAGTTATTATTATCACCAGCAGACTGGAAGCATTTTTGCTCACGCTCAGATCACGAACATGTGATGAGTGGGCCAATTGTTTGCGATGGTCGTCTTGTAGGAACGCTTAACTTGGCTCGTGACAAGGGAAATCCTGCTTTTAATGGCAACGATTTAGCTGATTTGAGTGCCTTATGCATTCATTTATCAGCAAAAATGGCAAATCTACGGACAAGACCAAAAATATCCCATTCTCTTTTAGTAAATCCTCTAACAGCGCGTGAGTTAGAAATTGCCGAATTAGTGGCGCAGGGGTTAACGAACGCGGAAATTGGGGAAAAACTTTGGATTACGCAAAATTCCGTCAAACAAGCTTTGAAGAGGATGTTTCGTAAGTTGAAGGTTTCGGCGCGTGCAGAAATGGTGGCAAAGCTACAAGATATACAAGTTTCTTGAAGGTGGAACAGTTTATCCTAGCTAACCACGCTGATGGCAGGGTTAGCGATTTTTAGGACTTATCTTGTATTAATCTGAATTTTGCAGTAGGGGCGCACAGCTAACTGTACGCCCCTACTAAAGGACTATATTTTATGCAACTGAGAAACGCTACAATCTATCATCTGCAAGGGTAAGCGCGTTACCCAAGTATTAGAATTCGGTGATTAGTCACCACCGCCCCTATTATCGGACAGAATTCAGGAGTCAGGAGTCAGAATTCAGAATGAATTCTGTGCGAGTGGCGGATAGCGGAGCGTTAGCGAGTCCGCGATAGCGCAGCGTCTTGATTCTGACTCCTGTATTCTGGCTTCTGAATTCTTCTTCAATACTCTTTTATTGGCGAAAAGTTATTAATACTTGCTGCCAATGGGATATCGTAACGCATTTAGCGTCCAAGTTTGTTTGAGACATCTCTGGCTGCCTCTGCCGCACTGTCGCCTACATCACTAGCAGTTTCTTGAGCGCCCTTTACGTATCCAGCTCCAAACTCTTTAAAGGCTTCTCCTGACTGTTGCCCAATCTTCTTAAGTCTTTCACCAGGAGAATCTTCGGTTTCACGAGCATCCTTAAACCACTGCCCTACTGTTTTCGGTCTTTGAGCATCATTTTGCTCTATCTGTTCGCGGACTCTCTCCTTTAAGCCTTTGTCATTTGGCCCATCACTAACATTTGTCGTCAGCACTAGAAAACCAACTACGACCACAGCCAAAAAAGATTTTACCTGAAGTCCTTTAAGTAGGGAACTGATGTTACCAATGGTCTTAGAAATTAAATTTATCATGCCAATTAGCTTTTTTTTGACTACAAATAAAGATTAACTATAGAAAGGTAATTATCCTTCTAGCAAAAGGCATATTTTAGTTATAAAAAAGAAATATATTTTAAATCTTTAGGAAGAGGTGATTTCTTAGACGCTAATTGGTCATTGCGAACTGAACGCAGTGAAGCAAAGCGATCGCAAAGTACAGATGTTGCGATCGCTTCATTTTACAACTTTTAGAAACGCTAGTAAGTAGGTAGGCGTAATTAAAGATAAGATAAAACCATTAAGCATCAGCCCTGAACTAGAAGATATTGCCAAACGTAATCTATTTGCTACCCAACAAATCAAAAGAATTTTCGCCAACCTAGTAGTCTGTCAAGTCAAGTTTGCTAGGTTCGTAGTGAGCGCTTTAGCGCTCAAATCAAGGACTAAAGTCCTTACTACAAACTTATTCATCCATCAAAGTTGGTCTGGTGGACTACTAGGAAAAGGGCGAGAAGTAGGTAAAAAAGCTGATTTTCTGTTGGGCTACCGCTTTGAAGACCATTGGGAAGAAGCAATTGAGGATGTGAGAAAACGGTTGGGATTAGCATAAATTTCTACAATTCATCCGAAAAAAGCTTTTTAATGCTCAATAACAGCTTTTTTAGTAGTCTCTCTTTCTGTTTATAAATGATGCTTGAGATTACTTCGGCTGGCAAATGTAGCACTAAATACATTTTTAATGCTACATTTGGTCTTTAATACAGATATAAGTTAAAAGAAAATGTATCTCTGGTTAGATAAATTATCTATCTTAAGACATAGATACTTAATGCATAAAAATAAATAGCTACTAATAACAATCAATAGTAAGACGACTTTTAGGCTAGAGACAAAGTTTTGTCTAAATGAGTGGATTTATACCGTAATCCCTAGATATTGAAGGGCTTGCAGACGGCAAATTAATCCACATTTTTTCCTCAACACGAGAACTGCTTCAGGTGGAAAGCCAAAGGATGAAATACTGGATAAGGAAATTCGCAATCTGCATAATATTACTGTATAACTTGCTCCTATCAAGTGATTACGCAGGAGCAAATCAACTTTCAAACATTGATGTGCAACAATTAAATGCACTCCCAACTATTGAAAACTTAGCAAGTGCTGACAATAATCTTGCTAAGAGCAGAAAAGAAGATTTTTGCCAATTTAATGAGATTGTAAAAAAAATAGATAACCTAGAGGGACTCTTCACACTTTATTGCAGTGGGGATTCGGGCAAAATTTACTTAGAAATTAAACCAGAGCAGCTAAATAAAGACTATCTAGCTATAGTTACATTGGAATCGGGCGTCGGGGAAAAGGGAATTTATAGTGGATTACCTCTATCTGATTTTCTCTTCTACTTCCAACGAGTCAAGAATAGATTGCACTTTGTTGTTCGTAATGTTAAATTCCGCGCAGAAAGTAGGCCAGAACAGCGATCGCTTGCTCGTTCATTTAGCGATTCAGTTCTTTATTCACTCGAAATCCACACTATTGAACCACGCAGCAAAAATATTCTAATCAGCCTGGATGAACTGCTAATGCAGGATTTTCCCGGATTAACTACCCTATTAAAATACTCTTTGCAGGCTGATTATCACTTAGATGCAAGCAAGTCATATTTTGGGGATGTTAACAGCTTCGCAGAAAACGTAGAAATTGATTCTATTTACGGTTTTTCATCACTAGAAGGAGCAAATTTAGTCACATTACCCGATAGCAGGGCACTTACTCTGAAGGTACACTACAGTTTTTCTCAGCTTAAAGAAAACACTGGTTATATTCCTAGACTTGCAGATGACAGAGTGGGATATTTTATTACTGCTTTCCAAGATTTATCTAATAATAATGCTCACGAATCATTTGTCCGTTACATTAATCGTTGGCATCTAGAGCCATCAGATCCTAACGCCCCCTTATCTCCACCTAAAAAGCCAATTGTGTTTTGGATTGAAAATGCTATCCCACTAGAGTACCGCGATGCGATTCGTGAAGGTGTTTTGATGTGGAACAAAGCTTTTGAAAAAGCTGGATTTCAAAATGCTATTGAAGTGCAGCAAATGCCAGATGATGCTGATTGGCAACCCGCAGATGTACATTACAATACTATTCGCTGGTTCAATTCTTTAGATGCAGGTTTTGCCAGAGGCCCAGTGCGCGTTAACCCACTCACCGGGGAAATATTGGATGCAGATATTATTGTAGATGCTAATATGGTGCGTTCAATTCAGCAAGAATATCACGCACTGATGGAAGGAAATTCATCTTTTACGGATGGACACTTTTCTCAACTGGGCAAAAACCCATGTCCAGGTAATTTATCTGCAATGTTCTCGAAAGGTTTTAAAGCTTTTCCTGAACAACATTTAGTAGACAATGACTTCTGCTATAGCATGGAGTCTTCAGATCAAGCCGCAATGGGGGCGTTGATGTTGTCAATTTTGCCAAACACTACACCCAGTAGTGAAACTATGAAAAAGTATGTGCATCAATATTTGCGTTCTCTGATTGCTCACGAAGTCGGGCATACTCTCGGTTTGCGCCACAACTTTCACGGCAGCACCATGTTAGCGCCCGAAGAATTAAATAATACTGAAATCACTCGCACTAAAGGTTTAGTGGGTTCGGTGATGGACTATCTACCCGTGAATATTGCACCACAGGGAATACAACAAGGTGACTATTTCCCAGGAGTTGTTGGGCCCTACGACGAATGGGCAATTGAGTATGGTTATAAAAGAAGCCCATCAGTAGCACTTGAGGGAATCATTCCAGAATCAGAAAAAGGTTTTTTGGAGCAGATTGCACTGGTGTCGCCTCAACCAGAATTATCTTATGCAACTGATGAAGATATCTGGGACATTAATCCTTTGGCCAATGTCTGGGACATGAGTAGTGATGTGCTACTTTATTCGCAGTGGCAAATGGATAATGCCCGTTTTATGTGGCAGCACCTTGACAAGGGTTATCTATCGAAAGGCGAAAGTTATAGTAATCTGCGAGTCTCATTCAATAGAGTACTTAAATATTATTTTCGCAACGCCACCTTACTTTCTAAATACATTGGTGGACAATCATTTCGGCGTCTCCATGCTAGTGATGATGCTTCTTGGACATTTGTACCAGTTTCACTTTTAAAACAACGTCAAGCATTGACAAAGTTACAAGAGTATGTATTTTCTGATAATGCTTTCAGTTTTTCACCACAATTGTTGAATCAATTAGCACCATCGCGCTGGGAACATTGGGGTAGTTCTGTACCTAACAACCGCCTTGATTATCCAATTCACGATCGCATTCTGGGTTTCCAAAGTGCGGTACTGCGATCGCTATTAGACAGCGATCGCTTGAATCGTTTACAAGATATAGAATTAAAAACCCAGCCTGGAGAAGCGCTTTCCATCCCAGAACTGTTCGACACCCTGCAAACAGGCATTTGGACAGAAGTTTTAACCCCAGGAGAACCAAAGCCAATTTCTAGCATCCGCCGTTCATTGCAACGGGAATATCTGAATATTTTACTAGAGATGATGTTGGGTACTAATGATACACCTGAAGATGGTCGAACACTGGCTTGGTATAAATTGCGCCAACTGCAAAAAGCCATTGATGTCAGACTAAAACAACTGAGTGAAAGCCTTGATGTTTATACTCTAGCCCACTTAGAAGCTTCTGGCGATCGCATCGCTAAAGCATTAAATGCACAGTTAATTTCTAAGTAGTCATTTGTCATTAATTATTCTCCCCCAAGATACTTTTGCAATAGCCCAATGAAAACTTCTGGCATTTCCAAATGAGGTAATATTCCTGCATCTGCGATCGCACAAAAATCTTTAATTGCACTTGGATTTAAATTTGCCAATCGTCGTCCTAATTTAATGCTGGTAAATTGTGCCTTTTCTCCCCAAAAAATGACCGTGGGAATTGTCAGTTGCTTAATATATAAACTCACATCAAAGTAAAGATCGCCTCGCAAAAATGACAAAGCGGCAAACTTTGCATTAGGCTGTTGTGCAGAGGTTAAATAAGCCTCCACCATTTCTTGAGATAGTCGTTGTGATTTGGCAAACAGAAAACTTTGCAGAAAATTTCGGACTGCAATTTCATTTTCAGCACCAAGCATATAAATAAAATTGTCCAACAGAGGCGCATTGATCACCGAAAGCGGAAGTCTGCGTCCAGCACCCTGCCCAAAATCATCAAATCCAGAGGGAGACACCAAAAACAGTGCTTTGAATAAATTGGGTTGAACAATAGCTAGACGAATAGCAAAAGCGGCTGTTAGAGACGATGCTACCACTGTCACAGGTTGACGACAAGTTTCAATGATAAACTCTGCGATCGTGCTGAGATAATCTCTAATTTTATAATCCCGGACTGGATGAGCCGATTCTCCCCAGCCGATTAAATCGGGAGCTAAAATGTGGTAATTAGAGGCAAAAGCCGGGTAAACTTTAGACCATTCATACGCAGACGCCCCACCACCAAAGTTATGGAGAAACAGTAGTGGAGGTAAATCTTCAGTATCAGCGATGGCTCCGCCAACGCCAGGAGCGAACGCCCAAGGTGCATTCGTTTGGGTATAGTAAACCATTGCCCCCAAGGATGTATGGATAAGTTTATGTCCAAAGCCAGGAGGTTGAAACTGAAGCATAAAATTAAAAAGTATAGTTTAATGGCACTTTACCCGAAGGCAAAATTACGAGGTATAAAGTCAAGCTTACCGATAAATATCGGAGTAAGTAAACTTTTTGTCTCCTAAGCTATTTCATATTTAATTTGCATATAGCCAAACTAATTCATAATTCATTCTTGTTTTTGGTCACTATCCCCTGTGATCTGAACAACTTGATTTAGGTTATCACCACTGATGTGATAGGCTGCCCCAAAACCAACTACAAAACGGCCGTCACTCGGAGTTAGCTGGAAAATCCGAAAGTCAGACAAGCCGCGCAAAACCTCGATAATTTGACCAAACCGCCCTTGAAATTGCTCAACAATTTGATTCCACTTGTCAGTTTCACGCTCTATCAAATTTGCTGTACAATCAAAACTCAAACGACGACGGGCAAAAATTAGATTACTCTTCGCTTCATCCTCAATAAATAAGACACTAACATGAGGATTCGCATAGAGATTTTTAGTATGAGTCGAAAGACCACTGACGTAAATGTAGATATTCTTGGAATCATCTATTACAAAGGGAGTATAACTAGCATTGGGTATTGCCTGTGCGTTCACGGTGCTAATAATTACACTCTCTAATTCTTCTGGAAACTTTTCGTACTCAGCTTGAATGTCTTCAAGTTGGCTCATAAGTAAATTACCGTTTGGAACACCTTATTAAGTATCCTAACGTGATTGAGCATTATCCAAGTTATGAGTACCGGAGGATTTCCAGAAACAGACATTGGGCTAAACTAAAGAAAGTTATGAGGACGCAAATATGACTGACAAAAATCGTTCTCAATGGGATTTAGGCAGGTTTATCGAAACCCTGACTTACTTTGAGGTAATTCCTTTCCTTAACTGTCTACAGCAGTTAATCCAAGGTCGTCCTAAGGATAATCAAAATAGACCCAATGGAGGAAGAAACGTGGGTGTAATATTAGTAGCAGGTGCAACAGGCGGTGTAGGTAAACGAGTAGTGCAGCGATCGCTCCAACAAGGTTATAAAGTTCGCGCCCTAGTTCGAGATATTGACAAAGCCCGGTCAATTCTTAGTAATGATATAGACTTGGTAGTTGCGGATATCACCCAAGCAGAAACTTTAACTTCTTTAGTTATGGCTGATATCCAAGCTGTAATTTGTTGCACAGCAGTGCGCGTGCAACCAGTTGAAGGAGACACAGCAGATAGAGCCAAATATTATCAAGGTGTTAAATTTTACCAACCAGAAATTGTTGGCGACACCCCAGAAAATGTAGAATATCAAGGTGTTAAAAACCTAGTCCAAGCGGCGGCAAAATATCTACCACAAGCAAACGAAAAACCGATATTTGATTTCACAAAGCCATCAGCAGAATTAAAAGATTACTGGGGGGCGCTGGATGATGTCGTCATGGGTGGCGTGAGTGCTAGTAATATTCAATTAGTAGAAAATACAGCTTTATTTGCTGGTAATGTCTCCACCGCTAACTCTGGTGGATTTGCTTCTGTCAGAACCAAGAATTTTGATCCACCCTTCAACTTATCTGATTGCGAAGGTGTGAAATTGCGCGTCAAAGGTGACGGTCAGCGTTATAAAATATTCCTGCGGACAGATACAAAATGGGATGGTATTGGGTATAGCTATTCTTTCGACACCGTAGCTAATACGTGGATAGATGTTCACATTCCCTTTGCAGATTTGATTCCCGTCTTTCGGGCAAAAGTTGTCAAAGATGCGCCGCCAATTGAGCAGAATAGAGTTTGTTCATTCCAACTGATGTTGAGCAAATTTGAATATGATGGCGCTTTGAATCCTAAATTTTTTCCCGGTGGTTTTGCTTTGCAGTTGGAATCAATTAAAGCTTACGGCGGGACAAGTTTACCACAATTTATCCTCGTCAGTTCAGCAGGCGTGACTCGTCCCGGACGCCCTGGCATTAATTTAGATGAAGAACCGCCAGCAGTGAAATTAAATGACCAATTGGGAGGAATTTTAACTTGGAAGTTGAAGGGAGAAGATAGTTTAAGAGAAAGCGGAATTCCTTATACGATTGTTAGACCTTGTGCCTTAACTGAAGAACCAGGAGGGAAGGAATTAATATTCGAGCAAGGCGATAATATTAAGGGCAAAATCAGCCGTGAGGATGTAGCAGAACTTTGCGTGCAAGCTTTAAAACTAGCAAAAGCTTCTAATGTAACGTTTGAAGTAAAACAGACAGACAATACTGTTAACTCTATCGATTGGCAGAAGCTATTTTCTAATTTAGTAAACGATAAATAAGTGAAGTGACTACAAAATTATAGCGATTCCCAGGTGGATGAAGTACATATCAAAATCAAAACCTCACCCCCAACCCCTCTCCTTACTAAGGAGAGGGGAGATAAAGCACAGCTTTATCGGGGTGAGGTTAAGTTAAGCTGTACCTCACTCTTATTAGGAAACGCTATATACTCTGTAGCCATCCCAACATATCCTGTCTAAATAGACTGTTATGAAAAAAATCCAAGTGCTAATATTTGCCGGGATTTTAGCAACAATTATCTGGGGTGGGTTATTTGGAAAGACTGCTTCATCCCAGCAAGTGGAGTCCCGTATCTACAATCTGGAAGCGGACTTTAATCGTGTCGAGTCACGATTAAACCAGATAGAGTCTCAACTGGGTTCAAGCCGCCAGTCTCCATCCCCAAGAACAAGACTTACTCCACGCCAGTCAACTGGTTCCAGAAGGAACTTATCACAGCAAGATCAGATGTTTGATCGGCTGGCAACTTTGGTGGTTGAATTGAAGCAACAAGTCAACAAATTAGAGGCGCGAGTTTCTAAATTAGAAACTCGTTAAGTATTTAAATTACCTTGTGTACAACATGGCAAGACTTTTGGATTTCCCAAGAGTACGAAGTGATTAAATCAGACTAGGGAGCATAACTAACCCAACAAGAGACAGGGTTACGATCTGGCGACTTAGCCAATCAGCGTTTTCGCGCAGGATATGCAGAATACTACCGTGAACTACTGTTTCTATCTGTATCCGCTCCTGTATAGGGAGATAGTAGGGGCTTTTGGGGGTGCTGGATAATTCCTGTAACCCTTCGACTACATAGCGGTTAGGAACATGACTTAGAATTTGACACTCCCCGGTCTAAAGACACGGGGATTCTTAATTGAACAAACTTAACTGCTCAAAAAATATCCGTTTTTCAGGTATTACCTTAGATATACGGTTCTTGCCCTGATCCCGTTTGCCATTACTG
>Ga0209591_10000469_pt1 | contig 52400 bp, 50 predicted proteins | sample MAT01_FD_187207 | JGI IMG/M metagenome (GOLD analysis project Ga0209591, IMG submission 187207) | Freshwater microbial communities from Lake Fryxell liftoff mats and glacier meltwater in Antarctica - MAT-01 (SPAdes) (version 2) | ecosystem: Environmental > Aquatic > Freshwater > Ice > Liftoff...
CTTGATATAACCTAAATTCCGGGCATGAGCAATCAAGTTCAGCATGGAACGCCCCACAATCGTCACTACACGGTTTTGCTTTTTGGCGATATCCAAAATCATATTGATGCGATGCACACTGGAAGAAAAAGTAGTGACAAATAATCGCCCAGTTGCTTGACTAAATACTCTCTCCAGATTTGGATAAACTGAACGTTCTGAAGGTGTAAATCCTGGTAATTCAGCGTTGGTGGAATCACTCAGGAGGCAAAGAACGCCTTTTTCACCATGTTCTGCTAGGCGTTGCAAGTCAAATTTTTCACCATCCACCGGGGTATGGTCAATTTTAAAATCCCCTGTGTGAATGACTACACCAAGAGGAGTCTGAATGGCAACAGTAAAACTATCAGCAATGGAGTGGGTGTTGCGAATATATTCCACCAAAAAGTTTTTGCCAATCCGTACCACATCTCGTGGTAGAACAGTTCTAATTTCTGTGCGATCGCGCACTCCTGCTTCTTCTAATTTACCCTCTAGCATTGCCATTGCTAGCCTGGGCCCATAAATCACGGGGATATCAAATTGCTTGAGATGGAAAGCAATTCCGCCGATATGGTCTTCATGACCGTGAGTCACGATCATCCCTTTAATTTTGTGGCGATTTTCGCGCAGATAGGTCGTATCTGGGAGAACAATATTTACTCCATGCATCGCCTCTGTGGGAAAAGCCAATCCTGCATCTAACAGGATAATTTCATCGTCATACTCAAAAAGACAGGTATTTTTCCCAATTTCATGCAAACCGCCCAAAGGAATAATTTTCAAGGCGGAATTATTAGCTTCGTTTTTAGCCATTTTCTCCTTAGATTGTTACTTGTGGTTAATTTAGTTGATAGTTAACGAACTTGTATTTAAGACAACATCATTTGTCTTTTAATTCAGTCCCAAAGCAATCAAGTTTTAATTGAAGATTTCAATTTTTTATTCAATAAAAGCGACTGTACACTGAAGAATTTATAGTATGTCTATCAGTCCTAGCACAGATTTTTAAATTGCAACTTATGAACAATTATGAGCATTGTTTATATGTATCTTTAGAAAGCAGCAGATTAACAGCGCCTAACCGGGTGGTGGCTAGATTAAACTAAGTTCTTTCAGAACTGCTTCTAACTTTTGACTTACTTCTAAGTCAGCTTCACATAGGGGCGGACGAGTTGAACCAACCTCCCAACCTTGAAGTTGCAGTGCTTTTTTCACTGGAATGGGATTTGAAGTGAGAAATAAAGCTTTAAACAACGGGAAGAGTTGGAGATGAATGTCGCTTGCTACCTCAATTTTTCCCGCACTAAAAGCTTGGATCATCTGCTGTAGTTGGTTTCCTACCAGATGAGAAGCCACACTTACCACGCCCTTTGCCCCGATCGCTAACAAGGGCAAAGTCATGTAATCATCACCAGAATAGATGTGAAATTCTTTTGGTGTCAAGCGGCGAATTTCGCTTGCCTGATCTATACTACCAGTGGACTCTTTAATTCCGATAATATTGCTAACCTCAGCTAACCGGGCAACTGTTTCTGGCTGAAGGTTTTGTCCGGTACGACTAGGGACATTGTATAACAACAATGGTAGGTCGGGACACGCTTGTGCTATAGCCTGAAAGTGTGCTTCCAATCCCGCTTGTGGCGGTTTGTTGTAATAAGGAACAACTTGTAAGGAACCATGTACTCCTATTTTAGACGCTTTTTGGGTGGCTGCGATCGCTTCTTTGGTGGAATTTGAACCACAACCTGCAATTACCTTGGCTTTTCCGGCCACGGAGTGCAATACCTCGACAAACAGCTGGTATTCCTCATCCCAACTTAGGGTAGGGGATTCTCCGGTTGTGCCGCACACCACCAATGTATCTGTTCCGTTGTTAGCTAGATGTGCTGCCAGTTCTGCCGCTACATCATAATTTACACTACCGTCTGCTTTAAACGGCGTAATCATAGCGGTTAAAACATTGCCAAAATCTCCCACCCTTTTTTCACTCCTGATTACCCATGTTTTTATATCTTGGTGGTTCTCTATTGTAATAACCTATCTGCAAATTTATTTCAACAGTAATTTGCACATTTGGTCTTTTTCATTAGTTATTTGTTTTTACTAATGACTAGCTTGAAACGTAAGCTTTAGAAGGTTTGAGTAGATTTTTTTCTACCAGCAACTCGGCGATTTGTACTGCATTTAATGCTGCGCCTTTGCGGATTTGGTCACCACATAACCATAATTCCAAGCCACAGGGATGAGAAATATCCTGACGAATTCTTCCCACTAAAACTTCGTCTTTACCAGTTGCTTCAATTGGCATCGGAAAATAGTTAGTTTCCCAATTTTCTACCAACTTCACTCCAGGGGAGGAATTTAAAATCTCTCTGGCTTCCTTTGCACTAAAGGGAGTCTCAAACTCTAAATTAATGGCTTCTGAATGGGCCCGGAGTACGGGAACCCGTATACAGGTTGCAGTGATTCTGATTTGCTGCGTACCAAATATTTTTCGGGTTTCGTTGACCATTTTCATTTCTTCCTCACAATAACCCAAATCGTTTAATGGTGAGTTATGCGGGAATAAATTAAATGCCAGTGGGTAAGGCAATACCTCAGCGACTGGCGGCTGTCCTTGTAGTATAGCGCTTGTTTGCCTTTTGACTTCTGCCATTGCTCTAGCACCAGCACCACTAGCAGATTGGTAGGTTGCAGCGACGATGCGTTGCACTGGTTTAATTTTATGCAATGGCCAGACTGCCACAGCCATTAAAATTGTCGTGCAGTTGGGGTTGGCAATAATGCCTTGGTGATTAGCTGCGGCTTCTGGATTCACCTCTGGCACTACTAAGGGAACTTCCGGGTTCATCCGAAAGGCACTGGAGTTGTCAATTACCACTGCGCCCTTTTCGACAGCAATTGCTGCCCAAGCTTTGGATGTGGAACCACCCGCACTAGCTAGTACTATATCCACATTTTCAAAGGCGCGATCGCTCACTGCCTCTATTGGTATATTTTCTCCTTTAAACCGCAGCGATCGCCCTACACTCCGTTCTGATGCCAATAGCTTTAAGTCAGCAATTGGAAAATTACGGATTTCTAATAATTCCAGCAACTCTGTGCCAACGGCACCAGTCGCCCCCAAAATAGCTATACGATAGGATTTAGACAAACTCACTTCCTCCTTTAAGAGGTTTATTTGCAATTTCTTGGAACATTTGAAGATTTACTTATATTTAAATGGCGATCGCACTCTCTAAATGCATTTTGAATAAATTGAGATTTTTCTCTGATTTAGTCTATAATCTCTTGATTCTAAATAATTATTGAATACATTTATTTTCTTGATTATTTAAAACATTAAGTTATGTTGCACTCTACAACAATGGTTATCCCATTTATCCTATCGATTTCAACTATATATTATTATACAATAAACAGCCATTTAGCAGAAAAATAGAGATATCTGCACTTAGGTGTTTCATCGGCATCCCACTTGTAATGCGACGAACGTCTTAGCTTCAAAGTTGCTTACCAAGATGATGAATATACTATGATCTAAATGGATAAAACCAGCACAGCATAAAACTGAGCTATACGGTTAGGTAATAGATGCGATCTTGTATCACAACTTACTAATAGCTAGACTCAATACTATAACTTTAACTTGAGAGTACTAACTAGTACAGCGTGGCGTAAATAAACAACCCATCCCAAACGAACAAAACGCTTACGCTGTATTCGTTTTGACTTTTGACTTCCGCCTTGCGGTACTAGTCGCTGAGAACCAGGATATCACGGCGTTAGCCCACTGGATAATTAATTCCTAAGTTTTCGAGGGAGAAAGAAGAACTAATGCCAAATGTCCCCATTAACTAAATTGTTATGAAAGGAAAATGTCAAGTCCTTGGTGATTGGCAGTAAACTGGATCTTTGCCCCAGGACAAACATCCATCTTTGGATGTCATAAAGCCTTTTGGCATCCCATTTCCTTAAGACACACCAAGCCTAAACGCAAACAATTATTGCATCTTGTGTGTACTTGGAGTATAAAATACCAGAAAACTAGAGACGAAGCATGAAAGTTACCCAGGAAAAACTTCCCGCCAGCCAAATTGGCCTGGAAATAGAGATTACGCCGGAAATTACCAAGCAAACTTACGAACAGGTCATTAAAAACTTAGCGAGTACTGCCAATATTCCTGGGTTTCGTAAAGGCAAGGTGCCTCGGACGATATTGCTACAACGGCTGGGTACAACTCGTATCAAGGCAACAGCGCTGGAAGAACTAATTCAAGACGGCATTGAGCAAGCAGTTAAACAAGAAGCTATCCCGGCAATAGGTCAGCCGCAATTGCGCTCCTCTTTTGAGGATTTAATTAAGAATTATGAACCTGGAAAACCCCTGACGATTTCGGCTGCTGTCGATGTAGAACCAGAAGTGAATCTAGTTCAGTACACTGATTTACAAGCCAAGGCTGAAGAAGTCAAGTACGAACCAGAACGAGTGGACGCTACCCTCGACAAAGAACGTCAAGAATTGGCGACATTGATTCCTGTGGAAGGACGTGCAGCCCAAATCGGTGATATTGCCGTAGTCGATTTTAAAGGTTCATTCGCTAGAGTTGAGGGCGAAGACGAAACAGCTGAACTAGAACCGATTCCCGGAGCCGAAGCAACTGATTTTCAAGTTGAGTTGCAGGAAGATAAGTTTATTCCAGGCTTTATTTCGGGAATAGTGGGGATGAATCCGGAAGAAACCAGAGAAATTGCGGCACAGTTCCCAGATCCTTATGCTAATGAAGATTTAGCTGGAAAAGCGGCAACTTTCACAGTGACGCTCAAAGAACTGAAGGAAAAGGAACTACCAGAAGTAAATGACGATTTCGCCCAAGAAATCAGCGATTTTGAAACCTTAGAGGAGTTACGCGCTTCTTTGGTAGAGCAATATCAAAAAGAGGCGGACGACAAAACAAAAACAAATAAGCAGGAAGCGTTGTTAACCGAACTGCTCAAGCACGTAGAAGTTGACTTACCAGCAACCATAATTGAGCAAGAAGTGGATGCGATGCTAACGCAAACAGCAATGCGGCTGTCTCAGCAGGGATTAGATGTGAGAAAGTTGTTTACTCAAGATATTATTCCTCAATTACGGGAGCGATCGCGCACTGAGGCAATTGAACGCATTAAACGCTCTTTGTCCTTACGTGAAGTCGGTAAACGCGAATCTATCCAGGTAACACCAGAAGAAATTGCAGCCAGAGTCACAGAACTTTTGGAACAGTACCCGGAGGAACAAGACGTTGATGAAGATAAACTGCGCTCAATCGTGGAAAACGAACTATTAACCGAAAAAACCATCGATTGGCTCTTAGAACACTCCTCAGTTGAACTTGTACCCGAAGGCTCCTTGAATCCCATAGAGGAAATAGAAGCCGCAGAATCTGATGCTGATGCACCTCAGACAGAGGAAGAAACCAGCGAAGCTTCAACTGAAGTCACTGAAGAATAATTAAAAATCCCACAGCCATCAGTTCACCAGTTCTGAGTTAAAGTACTGGTGAAATGGGTAAATTAAAGGAGATGAGGGAGCAGGGAGCAGGGGGAGAAATAACCAATGCCCAATGCCCCATGACTCTTGACTCCTAAAAACTCAGGGATGAAGACAGAATAATTAAAGAATTAATGAATTCAGCAAATTGTGACACATGTTATCGCCTGAGCTTGATACTGTGTTACACGAGAGGAAATTATATGAGGCATAATGGTTAACACGTACCTATAAAAATCCCATTCGTCGAAAAGGCAGCATCTGCTGCTGAAACATTTGTCCTAAATTATCGTCAAAGAAAGCTTGTATGCTTGTATCGCAGTCGGGAAATAACCCCATCAGCAACCAAAGCCGAATAAACATTAACTCCCAGTTGAGCAGCCCTAGCAACATCGTGCCGATGGTGGTGGAACAATCTGGCATGGGAGAAAGGGCTTTCGACATCTACTCCCGTTTGCTGCGAGAGCGGATTATCTTTTTGGGAACGCCAATAGACGATGCCGTAGCCAACTCAATCGTGGCTCAGTTGTTATTCCTAGACGCCGAAGACTCAGAAAAAGACATCCAACTGTATGTTAATTCTCCTGGCGGCTCGGTCTACGCAGGCATGGCAATCTATGATACAATGCAACAAATTCGCCCTGATGTTGTTACCATCTGTTTTGGATTAGCCGCGAGCATGGGGGCATTTTTGTTGACAGCAGGGGCTGCCGGTAAGCGAATGTCTCTGCCCGACTCCCGGATTATGATTCACCAACCACTTGGTGGCGCTCAAGGTCAAGCCATTGACATTGAAATTCAAGCCAGAGAAATTCTTTACATTAAGGCTAAGTTGAATCAGTTAATGGCTCATCATACTGGTCAGGCCATAGAAAGAATTGAAGCAGATACTGAGCGCGACTTTTTTATGTCGGCAGAAGAGGCCAAGAACTACGGTTTGATTGATCAGGTCATTTCCAGGCAAAATCTTCCCACAGCAGGGGAAAATGTCACCATTCTGAAATAAGAGGCTGGTATGTCTAAGTACGACTCCCATTTGAAATGTTCGTTTTGCGGCAAGTCTCAAGAGCAGGTGCGTAAATTAATAGCGGGGCCGGGAGTCTACATCTGCGATGAATGCGTTGACTTGTGTAATGAAATACTAGACGAAGAGTTACTCGATACAAATGGTGCGGCAGCACAACCGGCACCAAGAGCAGAACCACCTCAAAAACGGCGGACTCAATCTTCTAGTATTTCGTTTAATCAAATACCCAAGCCAAGAGAGATTAAAAATTATCTAGACGAACACGTCATTGGTCAAGACGAAGCAAAGAAAGTCCTGTCAGTAGCCGTTTACAATCACTACAAGCGGTTAGCGGTGATTCAGTCTAAAGCCAGTGGCAAAGGTGGGGCGGATGATGCTGTAGAACTGCAAAAGTCCAACATTTTGTTAATTGGCCCGACTGGTTGCGGTAAAACTCTCTTAGCGCAAACCCTAGCGAAAATCCTGGATGTACCCTTTGCCGTTGCTGATGCTACAACGCTGACGGAAGCGGGGTATGTGGGAGAAGATGTGGAAAATATCTTGCTGCGACTGTTACAAGTGGCAGATTTAGATATAGAGGAAGCGCAACGAGGAATTATCTACATTGATGAAATTGACAAAATCGCTCGCAAGAGTGAGAACCCGTCAATTACCCGCGATGTTTCTGGCGAAGGCGTGCAGCAAGCCTTGTTGAAAATGTTAGAGGGAACGATCGCCAATGTACCACCCCAAGGAGGGCGCAAGCATCCTTATCAAGACTGCATCCAGATTGATACAAGTAATATTTTGTTCGTCTGTGGTGGTGCTTTCGTAGGCTTAGAAAAGGTTGTGGATCAGAGAGTTGGCAAAAAAGCAATAGGCTTTGTGCAACCTGGAGAAGGCCAATCGAAAGAAAAACGGGCAGCAGATACTCTCCGCCATCTAGCACCAGACGATCTAGTAAAATTTGGCATGATTCCCGAATTTATTGGGCGCGTGCCAATGGTAGCAGTAGTAGATCCGCTAGATGAAGAAGCGTTGATGGCGATTCTCACCCAGCCACGCAGCGCCTTAGTAAAGCAGTACCAAAAACTGCTGAAGATGGATAATGTCCAGTTAGATTTTAAACCAGATGCTTTACGAGCGATCGCTCAAGAAGCTTACCGCCGTAAAACTGGTGCTAGAGCGCTGCGAGGCATTGTCGAAGAACTTATGCTGGATGTAATGTACGAGTTACCCTCCCGTAAGGATGTGACACGTTGTACAGTAACACGGGAGATGGTCGAGAAGCGATCGACTGCCGAACTGATAATACATCCATCTTCACTACCGAAACCAGAATCAGCCTAATAGTCATTAGTCATTAGTCATTAGTCATTAGGCAAAAACTAAGGAATAATAACTATGTACCAAGGACAAATGACTAATGCCTTATATTAAAGTTCGTGGCGTTGACCATTACTACGAATGGGTGAAAAAATCATCTGGTTCTTTGCTGAAACCAGTGATGATTTTCATGCACGGTTGGGCTGGTTCAGCTAGATATTGGCAAAATACCGCTAATGCTTTATCGGAGCAATTTGATTGTTTGCTCTACGATATGCGGGGATTTGGCCGTTCTGGTGGGAAGCCAACCATAGCCGAAGCAAGTGAAGCTGTTGCCGAATCTGAGTCTCCCCAGGAAGAATCACAGGCAATCAGAGAGTTAACCTATGAATTAGAAGAATACGCTGATGATTTGGCAGCTTTGTTAGATGGGTTGCATATTCAGCGTGTTTATATCAATGCTCACTCGATGGGCGCGTCTGTTGCCACTTTATTTTTTAACCGCTACCCCCAACGAGTAGAACGAGGAATTTTAACCTGTAGCGGCATTTTTGAGTACGACGAAAAATCCTTTAGTGCCTTTCATAAATTTGGTGGCTATGTAGTAAAATTCCGTCCCAAGTGGTTAAGCAAAATTCCATTTGTTGACCGGATGTTTATGGCGAGATTTTTATATAGTTCAATACCACATTCTGAGCGGCAAGCTTTTTTGCAAGATTTTCTCGAAGCAGATTACGATGCAGCTTTAGGGACAATTTTTACTTCCGTTAGTAAGGCTCAATCTGAAGTGATGCCACTTGAATTTGCCAAGCTGAAAGTGCCAACTCTACTCGTGGCGGGGGAGTATGACAAAATTATTCCAGCCGAGATGGGGCGTAAAGCAGCTGCACTTAATGACAAAGTGGAATTTGTGATGATTCGTAACACAGCACATTTTCCGATGTTGGAAGATGCTCCAACTTATATGCAACTAGTGCAAGAGTTTTTGCAAGTCTCCATACCAGAACCCCAGGTGTGATAAATTGTGGGATTTCCAAGAAATAAATTATTCAAATAAACTAACCACAGAGACGCAGAGAACCCAGAGAGCTTGGAAAAACGGTTGACAAGCTAAATCAAAAAATAGGCGATCCTGAATTGTCAAATCAACTTAAAGAACAGGGTGATAGGTTGACGGAGCTTGACGACAAGGTAACTGCACTTGTTAAGGCTCATCAATGTCCAAGTCGTAATAGTATTTGACCTTTGCTACAACCTAAGCAACTTGGTAACTTGTGCAATTCTTCTAATTCTGAATTAGTCTCATCTTGCAGTGCCGTTGAGATAGTTAGTATCTGTTCTCGCATCAAAGTTAGTTGCAAGAAGTTATTTTCGGATAGCTTGCACAAATTCGGCAACAGCGTCGTATTGGTCAGGATGTCCGATATATTGCAGTAACAAAGCTGGATCTAAATTTGGTAAGAAACCACTACGGTTTACTTCTTCATACTCGCCAACCGCGTTTAACCGGAATATCTTTATTTGGTCAGATTTCCAGAACCAAACTTCAGGTACTTTCTTTGGTTTGAATAGCTCCTTCCGGTTAATAATACCACTAGTAACAATAACTTCAATAACAATGTCTGGCGTTTCTTTATTGCTGCCAATGGTGCCCCTACAGCATGGTCTATTTACGTAGTTTACCGCCGTAGGCATCGCAGGATAATTAAGAAAAGCCTGAAAACTTCCTATTTTAGGTAATGCACATCACGATGCATTTGTACAGTGCGTAAGTCCTATTATCTTTGAATTAACTCAAACCCAGTTCTCGTTTTAGCAAGTTAATTGAGTTAGTACCTATATAATTTTCAACCTTAATCAGCTTTGGTGGACGAATAATATCTTCATCAAATGCTTGCACGGCTGCTTGCACCGCGGCAAAACTGGCTTGATCGGTGATAATTATCTCAGCTCGTTTAACCATTGCTTGAAGTTTATAAGCATCTTTTGGTTGCGAAGTCATTACTAGTAGTTCATCTCCTCGCAGACCGTGGAGGATGACTTCTGCGGCTCTGGCAATCCCGGAACTGAGGCTAACTATGCCAACACAGTTTTCTTTTGGTAGGGTTTTCAAGAGGTTGAGTTCTTTGCTGTAGTCGTAGATATCCAGAGGAATTACCCGTGCAGCTTTAGGAGCTGCGATCGCTTCCACATTACTGATAAAATACCGACTTGTGACTACTGTCGCAGAGGTGGTTTTATCTAACACAGCAGTTAATTCTTCCATTGCTACCAACTGGACTGGTATTTTTAGCGATCGCTCTAATTCATAAACCATCAACTCACCAGCACCCATGTCATAAGATGGAACTGCAACCAGTACCCGCGCACTACAACGCAAGCGCCAGTCAATTTCTGCTAAAAATAGCTCTCTGGCTTGATTGAGTGAACATCCTTGGGTGAGCAGATCATCGAGTGCTTTCTGGACAACTTGATATGCATCAGGATTTTGTTTGAGAATTGGTGATTGCAGCCTGCTACCGCCCTCATGACCTTGGGGACGAACATAAATTCCTGAACCAGCCATACTTTCAACAAATCCGTCTTCTTCTAGTTGACGGTAAACTTTGCTAATGGTATTACGGTGTAATCCAGTTTGCATTGCTAATGCCCTTGTGCTTGGCAATTTGTAAGCAGGGGGATATTGCCGAGAAGCGATCGCAAACCGGATTTGATTAAACAGCTGGGTTGATGCGGGAATTTCGCTGTCTGGCTGAATACGGAATTGAATCATCAGCAAACCTCCTGAATACTGAATACTGAGTGGGGAGTGGGGACTTGTACTGAGCGTACCCCTGCGGGGAAGCAAGCTACGCGTAGCGTCTCGTAGAGAAGCCGAAGTAGTGGGGAGTGGGGAGTGTTGGTTTACTACTGAGCACTCAGCACTTTTGACTCAGCCCTCCTTTCGTGATCGGCTGCATTTGCTACATGTCAAATATTTTATTTACATATAAAGTTTTTCTGGTACAAATTTCTAATGCGCTCCTATTGGTAATTGATAATTTAATTGAAAATAACCTGGGCATACTGGCATAGTTATATCAAATAAACACACGGTTAATCATATAGCACTGGTAAAAATTATTATGACAGAGCAAGCAATAATTACCACAACAGTTAATCTTTTGCAAGATAATATTCAAGTGTCTGCTTATCTGGCAGAGCCAAAAGAATCTGGATCTTACCCAGGAGTGGTGGTATTACAAGAGATTTTTGGTGTTAACGTTCACATTCGGGATGTTACAGAACGAATTGCCAAACTTGGATATGTAGCGATAGCACCTGCACTTTTTCAACGGGCTGCTCCTGGCTTTGAAACCGGATACACACCCGAAGATATTGAAACGGGCAGAGGCTACGCGATGCAAACTCAAGCATCAGAGTTATTGAGCGATATTCAATTAGCAATTGACTACCTCAAAAATCTGCCCCAAGTCAAAAAAGATGGCTTTGGCTGTATTGGCTTCTGCTTTGGGGGTCATGTTGCATATCTTGCAGCTACCTTACCAGATATTAAAGCTACGGCTTCCTTCTATGGTGCTGGAATTACCGCCCGCACACCAGGAGGTGGAGCTCCCACTGTTACCCGCACCAGAGAAATTCCAGGCACTCTCTATGCCTTCTTTGGCACAGAAGATGCTAGCATTCCACCCGAACAAGTAGATGAGATTGAAGTAGAGTTAGAAAAATATAAAATTCCTCATCGTGTGTTTCGCTACGATGGAGCTGATCACGGATTTTTCTGTGACCTTCGTGCCAGTTATAATCCTAAAGCTGCTGCTGATGCTTGGGAGCAAGTCAAACAACTCTTTAGTCAACTGAACTGAAGCATACACAGCCAAGTTCGTTTTTTGTTATTTGTCATTTGTCATCAAAAAGCAGAGATAAAAGACAAAGGACAAATGACAATCTAAACTCCAGTTGCACCATATCAAATAACAATTAATCTTCAAAAGTCATGAATTCCGAATCGAAACTTTCTCAAACAGCCAATTCGCCGTTTACAATGGACGATTTTGCCAAAGCACTAGAAAAACACGACTACCAGTTTCAAAAGGGACAGGTTGTACATGGCAAAGTGTTCCAACTTGACCATGATGGGGCTTATGTCGATATTGGTGGCAAGTCGTCAGCTTTTCTACCGCGCGATGAGGCTTCTTTGAGAGCAGTTACCGATTTATCGGAGGTGCTGCCATTGCAAGAGGATATGCAGTTTTTGATTATCCGAGATCAAGATGCAGAAGGTCAAGTCACCCTTTCTCGCAAGCAGTTGGAAATTCAGCACATCTGGGAACGATTGGCCGAAATGCAGGAGAATGCTCAGACTGTGCAAGTTCGGGTTATGGGTGTAAATAAAGGTGGTGTCACCGTTGATATTCTTTCTTTGCGTGGGTTTATTCCGCGATCGCACCTAGCAGAGCGTGATAATTTAGAAGCACTCAAAGGTCAAAATCTGACTGTGGGCTTTTTGGAAATTAATCGTAACACCAACAAACTCATCCTTTCTCAGCGTTTAGCAACTCGTTCTAGCAACTTCAGCTTATTAGAACTAGGTCAACTGGTGGAAGGTAAAGTTACTGGCATCAAGCCTTTTGGTGTGTTTGTCGATTTAAATGGTATGGGGGCATTGCTTCATATCAAGCAGGTAAGCCAAAAATTCATTGATTCTTTAGAAAAGGTATTTCAAGTTGGTCAGCCAATTAAAGCTGTCATTATTGACTTGGATGAGGGTAAAGGGCGGGTTGCTCTTTCTACCAGAGTTTTGGAAAACTTCCCTGGCGAAGTGCTAGAGAATATGGATGAGGTGATGGCTTCGGCTGAGGCGCGTGCTAATAGGGCTAATAACAAAGCTGCTGAATAGTTTTGAAGTGGGGTGTTTGCATAAAGTATAAATAGTGCGTCACCAATAGCGCCCAAAAATTGATCAATAATCCAAATTGTGGGTTATTTTATTACTCCCCCTGCATCTACAAAGATGTGGGGGGATTTTAAATTGGGAAAACAAGAATTTCAGTCAGCTTTAGATCAATACGGTTCAGTTAAGGCTAAAACTCTTTGTCAAAGTCAGTTTTTTTTAACGTAGACGCTTCTCTACGAGACGCTACGCGTAGCTTGCTTCCCCGGAGGGGTACGGCTTCCCGCAGGGTACCGCAGAGGCGCAGAGGACACAGAGAGAAGAAAAAAATGCTTAACTGAACTGTATTGAGCTTTAGATGACTTTCGCTATGAGCCGCAGAATTTATTCTGAGGCGGACGTGTGGGCAATGCCAACATTCTGTAATGATGCAAATACTTTAGTCTACAATCTCACATTTCAACCCATCACCCGCCATAGGTTAGAAACCTACGGCTAATAGCGAAAGTCCTCTCAAGAGGACTAAACAAGAATTAATCAGCCCTCAGTGCTAGGTATCGGATCTTTAAAATATTGATTAACTCGTAGAAAACAAACCTGTTACAAATCTCTTCGGACTAATGAAAAATATAGCGCTTCTCGTTTCTATGCAATACTGTCTGACCTCACTTCCATTCCTCTCTCCTAAAAGGAGAGAGGCTTTGAGTTTTACTCCCCTTCTCTGCAAGGGAAGGGGTTGGGGGTTAGGTCTGTATTGGACTTAAGTTAGTAGTTAATGCATCGAAAAAATGGATAAAGTCGAATTGAGTAAGCAAAATGGCATTTGACTTACTCAAAATGAGCTTTTACTTTCTCAAACCCCAGTTTGCTTTCTCATTTTGGTGTTTTCCGCAAGTAAAAGGAGCTTTTACTTTCTCAAACCCCAGTTTGCTTTCTCATTTGAGTGTTTTCCGCAAGTAAAATGAGCTTTTACTTACTAATTTCAGTATTTTCAGCAAGCAATTAAGCATATTAAGAAAACAATATGCTTAATTGCTGATTCATTACAGTAATTTACGCACTCGTGACAACTATCCCTTTGAGATTACTTTTCTTTATCTTTATCCAATGCTTCCTGGATTGCACGACGGCAAAATTCTGGAGGATCATCCTTGGTGGATAGTTCTTCCTTCATAGTTTTTGTGACACGTAAATTAAGACGTTCACTTAAAGGTTCTTCCCTCTCTGATTTAAATGGGTTTAAATTTTCTGGATGACCTTTAGGGTTAGGCATTTATGTAGAAATATAAATATAAGTTGAATCACTGGTAGGCAGCAGATTAAATTGTTTTTTAGTGGTTGCAACAACTTGCCGGAAGTACAACCACCAATATCCAATTCAAAAAATGGACACTACTATTTTATGTTCACGCGTTCCGAACTTGAAATCAAGACGATAAAAGAATTACGCGATTTGTGTCGTAGATACGGTGTAAAACCTACTGGGAATGCAGGCTACAAAACCTCGTACATCGTAACTCTGATGGCATTTCCACTTTTAGCGCTCCAACAAATGAAGCTAGGTAAAGGGTTAAAATCCCCTAACTTTAACGCTATCCAGGTAATCAGTTCTGCGATTGAGGAGATGAATTCACCCACAGATGAGCAAGCAGCACTGATTCGCATCACTTTAGAGGGCAGAAAAATGAGCTATCCTGACCGATACCAGCAAGAGAATCTGCTGAACTTGCACAAAGCTAAGATGTCTCTTGAACAAGCTGTTGACTTGTTGAGCCAGTAAAACTAATCCCATTACCCCATCCCCTGCATCTACAAAAATGTGGGGGATAATTTTTTGAGATTAAGATAAATAAGGTGTGACTTATTGGCTAATAAAGACCTAACCCCCAGCCCCTTTCCTACTAGGGAAGGGGAGTAAGATTCAAAGCCTCTCTCCTTTTAGGAGAGAGGTTTGGAGAGAGGTCAAAGTGTATTGCATACAAACGAGCGAACCCCTATATAAACCCTGTAACTATTCAATTTAGGTATTTATATGTTTCTAGTAACTGGAGCAACGGGAGGAATTGGTCGCAGAGTTGTGCGACTCCTCCGACAACGAGAACAGTCTGTGCGGGCATTTGTCCGCCTTACCTCGCGCTACAGCGAGTTAGAACACCGGGGTGCAGAAATCTTTATCGGTGATTTGCTGCATGAAAAAGATATTCAAAAAGCTAGTCAAGGTGTGAAGTATATTATTAGCGCCCACAGTTCTGATAGCGATGCTCTATCTTTAGATTACCGCGCCAATATTGAACTAATAGACCAGGCCAAAGCCAATGGCGTAGAGTATTTTGTCTTCATTTCCGTACTGGGAGCCGATCGCGGATATGAAGACGCTCCTGTGTTTAAAGCTAAACGAGCAGTAGAGCGATATTTGGCAGCTAGTGGCTTAAATTACACTATTTTACGCCCATCTGGATTAGCATCTAACTTGCTGCCACTAGTAGAACAATTTCGGCAAACGGGATTGTATCTGCTGATTGGCGATCGCAAAAACCGTACCTCAATTGTCAGTACCGATGATTTAGCAAGGATAGTGGTGGATTCTGTGACAGTTGAAGGCGCTCGCAACCAGATTTTACCAGTGGGAGGCCCGGAAATTTTATTACGAGAAGATATTCCCCGGATTTTTGGTCGGATATTCAACAAACAACCAGTAATAATTAACTCACCACTATTTGCCGTTGATGGGTTACAGAGTGCATTGGGTTTAATTAATCCCCAAATCCAAAAAGCTTTGGGAACTTTTCGCACATTGCTAGCAAATGAGTTTTTCTGTACAAAAGATGAAATTGCCAATTTGGAAGCGATTTATAACTTCCAATTGGAGACATTAGAAACCTTTTTGCGGCGCTATCTAGCAGTTTGAAAGGGGAATGGGGAGTAGGAGGGGAGCATCCCAAATGTTCAAAAACCTTGATAGCCCTCATCCCCTAACCCCTTCTCCCATGTTTGGGAGAAGGGGAACTAGAGTCATTTCCCCCCTCTCCCATGTTTGGGAGAGGGGCTGGGGGTGAGGGAAAAGAGTTAAGCAAAATTGGGATGCTCCCAGTAGTAGAGACGCGATTAATCGCGTCTCTACTGGGGAGGAAAGAGTAAAAGAAAGGATATAAAGGACAAACAAACAATAAATCATTCCCCATTCTTAAAATCTAAAATTCTATGAAATCTTCCCTAGCTGTAAATGCTGCTCAAGCACGTCAGACAAAAGAGCGATTCGCCCAACCAGAGGAACAACTCACTTATGAATTGGGGAAAGCAGTACAGGAATTGCCACCCCTGTACACGAGATTATTAGCGGGAACGATGACTGCCATCGTATTTGGAACGATCGCCTGGGCGTACTTCTCGCAAATAGATGAAGTAGCAACAGCACCAGGAGAATTAATTGCTTCCACACAGGTAAGACCGGTGACATCCTTGGGTGGGGGGTCAATTGTTGCTGTTAAAGTGAAAGAAGGCGATCGCGTTACTAAAGGTCAAGTTCTAATTCAAAAAGATCCAGACTTGCAAATAACCGATGTTTCCCGCCTAGCCAAATCTTCTAGATTGATTCAGGACGATTTGCAACGTTTGGATGCAGAACGCACCGGAGGCAAAACTACTGGGACTAAAGTACAAGATGAACTTTTAAGTTCTCGCCTGCAAGACTTCCAAGCGCGTCAAGCAGGGGCGGAAGCAGAAGCAAATCGCCAAATAGCACTTATAGATCAAGCCAAAGTCCGCTTGACTCGGTTGCAAGACAACTTAGTGAATGCCAAAAGCAGCGTTACCAATGCCAAAACCAACCTTGCTAACGCAGATAGCATCCGAATTAAAATTGAAAGTAATTTGGCACTTGCAGAACAAAGGGAAAAAAGCCTACGCAGCTTAATGACTTCTGGTGCTGTGCCTCGTGTCGATTACTTAGATGCCCAAGAAAGATTAACTCGTGCAAAGACAGAAATCACTAGAGCGCAAGATGAAGTGACTAACGCCCAGAATAGAATCACAGAGGCTCAAGATAAAGTCACATCATTAGAAAAAGATATTGCTGCCCAAGTCCAAGAAATTCGCCAAGCAGAACAAGCTTACAATGCTGCACGCAGTCAGGCGCAGCGTGTAGCATCAGAACGCCAAAGTGAAATTTTGACCCAGTTCAACAAGCGTAAAGAAGAACTGACAACTGTTCAAGGTCAATTAGAACAAGCGAGGAAGCAGCAAGCTTTAGAAACGATTGAAGCTCCTGTTGCCGGTACAATTTACAGAGTTAAAGCCACCAAAGGGCCAGTGCAATCAGGTGAAGAATTGCTGTCAATTTTGCCGGAAGGGGAAGAAATGCTCCTAGAGGTGAAAGTTCTCAACCGCGATATTGGGTTTATTCGTCAAGGAATGAAGGCAAAAGTGAAAATGGCGACTTTCCCCTTCCAGGAATTTGGCACTGTGAATGGGGAAGTTATGCAAGTCAGTCCGAATGCAATTGTTGATAAAGAATTAGGCTTAGTTTTTCCCACCAGAATTAAGCTAAGTAAACACTCAGTTAACGTGCGTGGTCAAGAAGTAGAATTTACACCAGGTATGTCTGCTTCAGGTGAAATTGTCACTCGTAAAAAGTCAATTTTGACATTCATCACTGAACCTGTGACGCGGCGGTTCAGTGAAGCATTTTCCGTTAGGTAGATTTGTAGCCTCTGCTGTTTTTATAGCGTTTCTTAATCATACAAGGTACATCATAGCCCCCTCTTCGCAAGCGGGGAGGGGTTCTTGTACTTAACTCAATCGACAACCGCTATATCAGCTACGCCTAGCATTCCACAAAACACTGATTTAGTCTTGGTAAACCAAAGCTTTCAAGAAGAATTTAATTATTTTTCCTATTTAATTTCATTACTTCATCAAAAAAGTCATCCTGCAATTATTAATCTTATTTGATATGGCGGTTCCCATTTAGATGGAGTACAACATTACATAACGAGATGTAGGGGCACGGCAGTGCCGTGCCCCTACGGCTCACGTAAACGAGAACCGCTATAATTAGCGGCAATAAAGGTGTGCTTAATGGCCAGGTCTGCATTAATAATATCTTTGCAACGGGCTTATAAAATTGCTAAGGCATCGCTCAAAACTGGCATTCCCACCGATGAGATAGTTGATATTTTAAAACATAGAACCACTCGTCGCCGCTTACTTTATGGGGGTTTGGGATTAGCAAGCGCATTAGCTACAGCTACCTGGCATAATGGACGTGATTCTACGGCTTTTGCCACAATTCCCAAAGTGCTGGTAGTGGGTGCGGGAATTGCTGGTTTAACTGCTGCCTACCGCTTACGTCAAGCTGGGGTTCCTGTAGACATCATTGAGGCTAGGAGCCGCGTTGGTGGTCGGATACGTAGTTTAGCCAACGCAGCAGGTACTGGCGTGACTGTAGAGCTTGGTGGAGAATTCATTGATACAGATCATACGAAATTGCGATCGCTTGCTCAAGAACTTGGTTTAACAATAGTCGATCTACTCGCTACTGATAAAGGATTAGTGCCAGAAACATGGTACTTTCAAGGACGCAAAATTCCTGAACTAGAAATTATTAATTACTTCATTCCTTTAGCACAGAAAATTGAGGAGGATTTAGTTGCCATTGGGGATGGAGATGTAACTTATCGCTCTTACAATCAGGCAACTTTCGCTTTAGATAATACCTCCATTGCAGAGTATTTAGAGCAAGCAAAAATTAATCCCATTCTGCAAGAAATGCTGTATGTTTCTTATACTACTGAGTATGGACGAGAAGCAGCAGAACAATCCTGTTTGAATCTAGTGTTTTTGATTGGTACTAACACTGATATATTCTCAGTCTACGGTGAAAGCGATGAACGTTACACCATTCGTGGTGGTAACGACCAAGTACCCCGTCTGCTAGCGGATTACTTAGGAAATGCTATACAAACTGACACAGAATTAGAAGCTATTTGTATCCGTCCCGATGGTCGGTATCGAGTTAGTTTACGGTCTGGGTATAGAACCTTTGATCGTACTTATGAAAGAATTTTGTTGACATTGCCCTTTAGCACTTTGCGTTTAGTGAAGTTGAAAGTCAATTTACCAGCAATCAAAGAGAAAGCGATCGCAGAATTAGGATATGGTACAAATGCCAAATTAATTACAGCCTATCAACAAAAATTGTGGCGCACTAAATATAACTCAACAGCAGCAACATTTACTGATACAGGCTTTCAAAGCACCTGGGAATCCAGTCGCTATCAAAAAAGCTCCAAAGGTCTGATTACTAATTTTACTGGTGGTGAACATGGTTTATCTTTGGGCAAAGGTTCAGCAGAATCTCAAGCCGAAATACTATTACCACAACTAGATCGGATTTTCCCAGGAATCAAAAACCTACGTCAAGGTCAAGCCATTCGCGCCTATTGGCCTGGAGAACAGTACACAAGAGGCTCCTATGCTTGCTATTTAGTCGGACAATGGACAGGGATAAGTGGAGCTGAACAAGAACGTGTAGGTAATCTATTTTTTGCTGGTGAACACTGCTCTTTATCCTACCAGGGATATATGGAAGGAGGTTGTAGAACAGGTGAAGTTGCAGCTCGGAAAATCCTCAAAGATTTAGGTTGGCGAAATATCTCTGCTGAACAGAAAAAACCAGTTACTACCAATCGATTAAATCGCTATCATCCCAGGATTCCAAGAGACGAACGTTTTTCTGACGACTACACCCAAGAGTCAAGGTAATTGCCTAGCAGCTTGGCGTTAGACATCGCCTGACCGATTAAAGAACCGACATCATAACTATTAAAACTAGAAATAGTCTCTGGTGTTAGATATTCTGCTGTTTTTGTAATCGCCTGACCCATTAAAGAACCGACATCATAACTATTAAAGCTAGAAATAGTCTCTGGTGTTAGATATTCTGCTGTTTTTGTAATTGCCTGACCCATTAAAGAACTGACATCATAACTATTAAAACTAGAAATAGTCTCTGGTGTGAGATATTGCGCTGCTTTTGTAATCCCCTGACCGATTAGAGAAGCAAAATTGAAACTATTAAAACTAGAAAATGTCTGTGATGTGAGATAATTTTCGGTTGTTGCGTTTATCGCTAGCAAGTTGTTGCTAGAAATCGCCTGCCTTGCCAGAGAACTAACATTGGAAATCTTAAAATTAGAGAAACTAGAGATTGTACTTTGTAAACTATTTCCTGCTGTGTCTGGGTAGGCGTAGCTCGCACTTCGGCTGCGCTCAGTGACCGTCGTAGACATCGCCTGACTCGGCACAGAACTAGAAATATTTGAACTAAAGTTTGTACTTTGTGTACTATTTTCTGCGGTTTCTGCCACAATCTGACGGACTTGGGCATCAGTCAAGTTGGGGTTAGCACTAAGCATCAGGGCAACTACACCAGCAACATGGGGAGCAGCCATAGACGTGCCATTATAAGTGGCATATTGATTATTCAGAACTGATGAATAAACCTTGACTCCTGGGGCTGTGACGTAAGCGATTTCATCCGTTCCAGAGCGGTTAGAGAAGTCGGCCAGATTATTATTTTTATCCACAGCCCCAACAGCAATTCCCGACTTGTATGCATAGCGGGCGGGATAGGCTGGTGATGAGTCACCATTATTACCTGCTGCCATGACGACAATTACTCCTTTGCTGCTGGCGTAGTTAATGGCTGACTCTAAAGTACGATTGGAAGATGCGCCTCCTAAACTGAGATTAATCACATTAGCTCCATTATCCACAGCGTAGCGAATACCTTTAGATATGGAACTATAGGAACCAGAACCAGATTCATTTAAAACTTTTACGGGCATAATCTTGGCATCATAAGCAATACCAGTGACACCGTAGTTATTATTTTCTCCTGCGATCGTGCCGGAAACATGAGTACCATGACCGTTGTTATCTAGGGTGTTGTTGTTTTTATCAGAGAAGTTCCAGCCGTAATTATCATCAATATAGCCATTGCCATCATCATCTATACCGTTACCCGCAATTTCTTTGGTATTCGTCCAGATATTATTTTTTAAATCCTCGTGGTTATAGTCAACCCCAGTATCTACAACAGCAACAACAACACCTTTACCTGTGTATCCCTGTGCCCAGACTTCTGGTGCTTTAACAAGGTCTGCTCCCCAATTATTGCCACCAAGATCAGGAACATCAGCAAAAGTATTCTGACCAATAGCTCTAGCCACTGCTGCTGCTCCATTAATCAAGCCATAGCCATTGGTGGAGTTATAATTTTGAGTGCTAAAAGCATTAGTAGTAGCATTACTGCTATTTTCGGAGTCACCATTATTTATCAACCGCACATCAGCATCGGCTGAGTTATAGCTACTACTTCTACTGAAGTTGAGGCTGTAGTCATCCTTCGTATTGAAGCTATCTAATGAGGAGATTGAAGTGATATTGAGCCGTTTATTTGACAATACATTGTTATTAACATCATCAATCAGCATAAGTATTTTTCTCAAAGATAGTAATTGTTTTTTGACACTTTGAAGCTTTAAAATCTTTACAAGAAGATTTCAATGTGTGAATAAGCCCCATTCTCAATAATTACTATGAAATTTCATAAGAAAATGCTAATTTTATTACTAAAAAACATTCTGATAAGTGTGGTTTTTATTAAGAGTAAATTGCTCAAGTAAATCTTAAATCTTTGAAGTGTATTAATGGAGACTAATGCAATGAGAAGAAAACGTTATGATTGTTACTACTTTTAAAAATACTGCGATCGCTGCCTGACTTTTCACGGCATCTGGAAAACCTCTCTCTAAATCTCTCTCCTAAAAGGAGAGAGACTTTGAATTTTCCCCCCTTCCCGTGTCGGGAAGGGGGTTAGGGGGTTAGGTTTTTGGTGGACTTTTCCACATAACGTGAAAAGTCAGGAACGCTGCCTATAAAAGTATTTACACCACTCAGGTTGGAGCGAGGCTAATATTGTGAGTATCTTCGCTCGATAAACGAGCTAACTAAAACGTATTAGGAGCAAGGCTAATTATTAAAATCATCAAAATTAAAATGGCGAATGGAGCTATGCTCCATTCGCTAAAGGCTATCCTTAAGATGCTTTCCAAAGGTTTATCTTTGATGTAGCCACAAGCTTTGAGTTAGTTAAATGTTTGCTTGCTGCCGTTGATATAGTGACCAATACAAACCCTTTTGTTGCAACAATTGTGAGTGAGTACCACGTTCGGCAATCACGCCTTGCTCCAATACCAAAATCAAATCAGCACGTTTGAGGGGGGCAAAGCGGTGAGCAATCAAAAACACGGTACGATTAGCGGAAACTTTTTGCAGGTTTTGCAGTACTTGCTGTTCAGTTTCACTATCCAAAGCGCTGGTAGCTTCATCCAAAACTAAAATCGGCGCTTGAGAAAGAAATAGCCTTGCTAGGGCAATACGTTGTCTCTGTCCACCAGATAAAGCAGTACCGCGTTCGCCAACATTGGTTTCGTAACCGTAGGGTAATTGACTGATAAAGTCGTGGGCTACTGCTAGTCTTGCCGCCTCTACTACTTGCTCTGCGGTAATGTCGGGACTACCGAGAGTGATATTTTCCAAAATAGTACCGTTGAATAAAAAGTCTTCTTGGAGAACTACACTAACTTGTTGCCGCAGTGAGGCTAAATCGGCACTTTTTATATCAAAACCATCAATAAGGATGCGTCCTGATTCAATTTGATAGAGGCGTTGCAATAGCTTAGACAGAGTACTTTTACCAGAACCGCTACGTCCGACAATGCCAACAAATTGCCCTGGTTCGGCATTGAAAGAGATTCCGCGCAGAATTGCTTCAAAGTTCGGGCGGTAGCGGAAAAATACTTGCTCGAAGGTGACTTGCCCTTTTAAGGGTGGTAAAACTAGGCCAGTTCCCAGTTCAGCTTCTGGGGAAACGTTGAGAATATCACCAATGCGATCTACAGAAAGTAGCACTTGTTGGAGGTTTTGCCACAACTGTACTAAGCGCAAAAGTGGCCCCGTAACTCTGCCAGACAGCATTTGAAAGGCAACTAGTTGTCCGATTGTAAGCTTTTGTTCGATGACTAATTTTGCGCCAAACCAGAGAATCAGTATGGTAGACAAATTGGTAAGAAAGTCACCAATATTGCTGCTGATATTGGAAGTGGTAGAAGCTTTAAAACCTGTGCGAATGAAGCGAGCAAATAAGCCTTCCCAGCGATCGCGGGCTACTGGTTCTGCTGCATGGGCTTTAACGGAGTGAATTCCGGTGATTGTCTCTACTAGAAACGATTGACTATCGGCACTCCGGTTAAAAGTTTCGTTGAGCCAGTTACGCAGAATTGGTGTTGCAACTATCGTTAAAGTCGCAAATAGCGGCAGTACTGCTAAGGCTACAAAGGTGAGTGGGATATTATAGTAAAACATCAATGCTAGGTACACCACAGCAAAGATGCTATCCAAAATCACAGTTAATGCTGTACCTGTGAGAAACTGACGTATTTGTTCGAGTTCCTGGACTCGTGCTACTGTGTCTCCGACGCGCCGCGACTCAAAATAAGCCAAAGGCAGACGCATCAAATGGCGAAATAGCTGTGCTGATAAACTCAAATCCAGACGACGAGCTGTATGGGTAAAAATGAATAGGCGCAGAATGCCAAGTATGGATTCAAATATGGCTACTAACAAAAGTGCGATCGCCATTACATCGAGAGTCGGCAAACTCTCTTGCACCATCACTTTATCAATGACGACTTGCGTAATTAGTGGTGTTGTTAACCCCAAAAGCTGCAAGGTAAAAGATGCTAACAATACTTCTGTGAGCAATCCCTTATATTTCCAAACTGCTGGGGTGAACCAACTGAGGTTAAATTTTTCTTGCTGGGATATGAGTTCTACTTGCCACAATCGCCCATCCCAAGACGCTTCAACTATCGACTGCGGTAAGCTTTCACAAATGCGATCGGGATTGAGAGGGTTAGCGATAATTAAGCGATCGCCTTTAACTCCATAGGCTACCACCCAAGATGGACTCTGGGGTGAATCTGAATTCCACAGCAGTAAAGCTGGAAATGATAACTGTCGCAACTCACCCCAACTCACTTGTAACCGCCGCAACACTAACCCTAACTTTTCTCCTGCTTCCACAACCTGTTTTGGGCGTTGTCCTCTGAGTTGGCGCTGCACCCATTCCAGTTGCACAGAATTTTCTAACTGTTGCGCCACCATTGTTAAACAGGCAGCAGCAGTGTTCCAACTGGCAACAAAGGGATAATTTGAGATGATCAGATTGGCAGCCGGAAGTCCTTTTTGGGGTTGGAGGCTGTGGGGGCTAGAAGTTCCCTCTGAGGCTGGCGCTAATGAAGGAGTGGAAGAAAAGGAAAATGTGTCTTTCTCTCTCTCCACATTCACTGGTAAAACTTGCCAGAATTCCTGAATTTGTGGGTTAGAAAATTCTGCCCACAGCGCTGTATGCCAACACACTACTACTACTTCTTTACTAGCAGCTACAGCTTTAAAATCCGCAGACAGCTTTTGGAAATCACCAAACCAATCCCCCACATCTAGGGCGGCTATTGGTTTACCAACCCCCTCTTCTCGTAAGCGGACTTTCCCAGCCACAATTAAGAATTGATAACCGCCAACATCGTTTGACCAGATTTTATCTCCAAGACGATACTGACGAGTTTGGGATTCCTTTTCCAATCGGGATTGTTGTTCGGGAGTCACCCAACATAACGGTGGCTGATTCCAAGGCAAAGAAGCTAGCACTTTTAATCGTAAAGATTCATTATCCAGAATATTTAACTCACTTGTAATTTGACTGTCAGTTTTTGAATTTTCTCTGCTAGCCATTTCTCAAATAACTCATTTTGTAGTGCAAGATTTAGTTGAGTATCTTCTAAAGACGCTGGCAGAAATTGTTCTACTCGAAACAAACCATAAGGCCCTTCTCCTTGGGGAGAGTCTTTGCCAACGATTTCTATTGGCCCGATTAATTGTCCAGGACTGGCCACATCAATAGCTGCCCGTAATATATCCGGCATACTTCCTCGGCTGACTATTCCCATCATGCCGTTCACAATTCGATCATCTGAAAGGGAATACTCTTTAGCTAGTTGCTCAAAACTACCTCCTTCTTCAATTTGAGTTTGTAGTTCATCTGCCAATTCTCGATTATCAACAACGATCCGAGAAAGTACTACCCGATCCAAAAAAATTTTACGTTCAATAAAATATTCTGGGACTTTTGCTTGTGTCACTACAGCTTTTAGCTTTTCTAACTTGTAACCAAAAGCTACTGATGTGTAAAAGGTAGCGTAATCTGTGTTGTTGGCTTTTAACCATTCTTGAAAACTTTGAGGGTCAATCAGTTGGTTTTTCAGTCTAAAGTCAATAATTGCTTGTTCAGTTATTGCTGTACCAATCTCAATATCGTCTCTTGTTCGGATTTCTTCTTCAATTACGTGCTGGCGGAGAATATCTCCAATGAACTGTCCCAATTTTCCAGAGGCTTGCAGATACTTTACTGCTTCCTCAATAGAAATTATTTTGTCATTGATTGTCAAAAATGATAAAGATTCCATGAAATAACTATGTGAAAATGGTTAAGCACTTATAAGACTTTTAAATTAAATCATATAAAAAGTATTTGGTCATTGATGATTAAATATGATGAAGATTTTATGAACTAATTACATCTAAATGGTCAAAAAATTATATAACTAGTAAATAAAATAATTTCCCATAATTAGTTTTACGGTCTAGTGGGGACAGAACAGGATTTAAAATATCATTTATAAGGCAAAATATGTTGTGTAACCAAATCTTTATAAATTCAGAGAACTAATCAGCTAGCTAGTAGTCTGCCAAGTCAACAATGCTTGATTTGAGCGCTGAAGCGCTCAAATCAAGGACTAAAGTCCTTACTACGAACTTATTTACCCATCAAAGTTAGTGTGGTGACGTACTAAATAGGCGAAAATAAAGTAAAACATATTAAGAATTGTTTCTTGCCCGTTGCTAAAAGTAGAGCTATTGTGTTGCTTTTGCTACCAAATTTATAGCAACTGAGGTGGGAAACACTTGTCATACTTAGCTTTAATAAGTAATACTTTATTCTCACCTGTCTACTTAATTATATTTATCCATGTCCAGGCAAGTAGCACAGCCGCGATCGCACCGATTAATGTATTAAAAATATTTACTACTTCATTGGTCAGCCAGGTATACTTAGATTGCAATGTTGCCCCAATCACACTTTCTAAGTTCGTGGCAATAAATGCTGCCAGTACACACCAAACTACTCCTAATAGATCAATTAAACCAACTCCCCAGCCAACAAATGCGATCGCTACAGAAGCCACAATCCCAGCTAAAGTCCCCTCTAAACTTATTGCCCCTTCTGTACCGCGAGGCACTGGTTGGAGTGTGGTAATTAGAAAGGTGCTTTTACCATAAGCTTTACCGACTTCACTAGCAGTGGTGTCAGCCAGCTTGGTACTGAAACTCGCTACATAGGCTAACAATAATAGGGACTGGGGACTTGTACTGAGCGCAGTCGAAGTATTGGGAACTAGAGATTGGGGACTAGGTACAATAAATCCCGAATTTATTATCCCTACTCCCAAAGCACACAATGCCCCAGTCAAAGCCGAACCCCAAACATTTTCTGGGCCTCTTGCCCCAGAACGCTTTTCAGCAATTCCTTCAGCCTCCTTCTGCGCCATACCGATGCGGGTAACGCCAGAACCTACCAGAAAATAAAACATTACTACTGCATATCCTTGCCAGCCTAGAGTTACCCAAATTAGGATGGCCAGAAACCAGGCGTGAAATAATCCAGCAGGGGTAAGCAGCTTTTTCGGAGAAATCCAAGCTAAACCCAATAGAATTGTGTTTAATCCTACTGCCACCAACCAGGGATTTACAGAATTAATTAAGGATGACATCAGCTAATCATGAGTAATTTTGTCTAAACATCAACAGAATAACGAATTTGTCATGCTTAGTGCTAAATCTCTGATACCTCCCCAGTTAAAGTAATATGTTTGTATTATTAACTGAATAGCGTAGGCGTAGACTTGAAAGCTGAGTGCAAAACCACAAACAATATCTTAGATATACACTGCAATATTGACTAAAGAACGTGGATTAAACAAAATGCAAAACTTCTGTTTAGTTGGGTGGATTCTTCGAGTAAGTGGGTCAAATTAAATATAAAACCTCACCCTGCCTCCGGCTTCCCTCTCCTTAGTAAGGAGAGGGATTGAGGGTGAGGTTTGATCTTATATTTAATTACGGGTTATTAAATTTACGTTCCCAAGCGTCTGCCCATGCAAACCTAAATTAGTATAGCTGTATATGCAGCAACTCAAGTGTTACTCAGTCCCCAATCTTAGTCATAAGGATAAAGGATATAAGTTAATGTCAATTGAAACTGTGTTCAAGTTGACCACAATCAAGATTTAACAGCATAAATTGTAGATAACATCAACTACTAGTACAGCGCGGCGTAAATAAAGCTACAATTTTAAAACTTGCAAATGTCTTGATATACAAAACTTTTGACTTTTGACTTTTGACTTCCGCCTTGCGGTACTAGTCTTTTCCACACAAGCTATGAGCCAAACTTTATTCCATCTTGCTTTCCCTGTAACTGATATTGCCCAAACAAAAGCATATTACGTGGATGGCTTGGGCTGCATTCCTGGTCGTGAAAACCATCACGCCCTGATTCTTAATCTCTACGGTCATCAATTAGTGGCTCACGTCACCAAAGAACCCTTGACACCGCAACACACTATCTATCCTAGACACTTTGGGCTAATTTTTACCCAAGAACGTGACTGGCAAGACTTACTAAAAAGGGCACAACAACAACAGCTACTTTTTCGTGAGCAAACCAAAAACCGCTTTGTTGGTTCTCCTCTTGAGCATCGCACTTTCTTTTTAGAAGATCCCTTTTATAACCTCATGGAGTTCAAGTATTATCGTTACCCAGAGGCGATTTTTGGGAGTTACGAACATACGCAAATTGGGGATAGGGCTTAAGAAATTCGTAATTCGTAATTAAAGATGAATAAATCCAGTACGGCAACCATTCTAGTAGAGCGGGTGCGTAAATAAACATACCATTTCAAATGGCGCAATAGCTTGGAATACAATTATGCGTGAATGCGTGACTTCCGCCTTGCGGTACTAGCTACTGACTAGATTTTTTATTCAGCAAGGGTAGCTTAATAGGTTCTGCTAAAGCTGCTTTTACTACTGCTAAACTCCTGGCGTCTGTCAGCATCCAAGGGTGTAGAGCAACTGGTACTATAACTTCGCGTCCTACGGACATTTGTGAACTATTCGCTGGGACAATCATCAAATCATAAGGTGTCCAGATAGACGTAAAATTTAGCTGCCTCAACATTACAGCATCAGAATTTAAATCCTTGAGAAAAACGCTGTCGGGGCGCATTTGTACGCAACCAGGACGCCAGGAACCATAAGCAACCACAGTTCCATGATGGGGCGAAGAGATTGTGATAAATCGCTCAACACGGTTAATTCCTCCCAGTCGCTGGACATAGTAACGGCTGACAATTCCTCCCATGCTGAAGCCTACTAAATCTAGGCGTTGTTCAGGTGAAAAGGTGGCTGTAATATAATCTGCTACTTGCTTTGCCAACTCATCAAGACCGATATTACCATTATTAGGTACAAGATTCAGGGAATATACAGACCAACCCTGTAGTCTTAACTGAGCCGCCATTTTATAGAAAACTGCCTCTGTATCGTCAATCCCATGTATTAACAAAACGGGATTGCGTTGTTGATTTTCAATGTTCATTTACAAAATCTAGCTAAATTAAGGGGTGTATTTCACTTTTGTAGGTACATACTGCTCTACAAACTGAAGCTGTTGCTTTTCGGATTCTTTAAAAGACATTTTTGCAAAACTGAAATGCTCTCAAAGATAGTTCGTATAAAATTTAACTTGTAGCCAGCGCTATTTGCCAACAGGCTATGACACTCTCCCCATTGGTTGAAAGTAAAGCGGTTGGTTTTCTGCAATCAGTAATTTTCAAACAAATAAATGTTAAATTTTGTAAAGCGTGCTTTCAGAATCTTGCTCTTAGTTACAGTAAAATTTAATAATTAGTTCTCGGTGTATAAAGGTCGCAAGTGCTTGCAAAAAAAACATTTGCCCTGTGGTTTTACTAGAATGTTGATTAAGCACAAGCCTATAAGGGTTGTCACCACAATGGAGTGGCACAAAGTAGAAAATGTAACATTTTGTCGTAATTATTAACAATTACGGTTGAGTTTCAAATATAAAAGGTAAAAGGTAGGAGTAATTGTAATGGATTTTATCAAAAATTTAATTTCAGGTATTTTGGGTTTCATTACCGGACTGTTACGGGGAAAGAAGAAAAGCAACGGCTACTTCTTGGAATTGGACGAAGCCAAAGATGCTGCTAACGAGGTAGCATCGAACGCAAAGAAAATAGCAGAGACAGTTGCATCGAATGCTAAAAAAGTAACGGCAACAATTGGATCAGAAGCACCAGAAGCATCCAAGCCAGCTTCATTGAACGGAACAAAAACCGCCGCAGCTAAAAATCCCAAACCAGCCGATGTTACGCTTGTCCAGACTGCTGAGGGTCTTAAAGTTGAACCAGGCAAAAATGCAAAAGCCGCAGCAGCCAAAGTCCTCAAAGAGGAGCCAAAAGAAACTACCTTTGCGCCTATATATCTCGCTCCTTCGGCTACTAGCTCTAATGTCCGTCGGCGTCCAGGGGCAAATATGAGCGTTTACTTAGACATGGCACGTCAGCTTAAAACCCCTGGTTAAATCACAGAGACGCGAAATCTCGTGTCTCTGTCGTGTATTTATATTACCGATGAGTTAAGTGTGAATACGCAAAATTATCACAAGTTTAGCAGTTGTAGATGGAAGAACTCTCCAAAGTAGGAGCGATCGCTTAATTTTCTCTACTACAACTGCATCTTTTGCTTTTGGGTTAGATACTTTATTTGTATAACTAATTGGCATCTTTAACAAACACCAGTCCACTATATAAATGAAAAGCTGAGTCCCAATTAGTCTGTTCTCTACGCAACAAATGAACATGAGACTTTACATGACCCAGCATTTCTGTTTTATCTAATGTTGTATCTGCAAAAGAAGTGAAATCTGACCAGATTTGGACTTGAGGCAGTTGCTGGTTAATCCAACTCGATAAAGTATTCCAATTAATTCTGATTGTATTTTGGCTAGCTTGGGGAATGATTTCTAAACCTTGCTGGAATTCATAGCCGTTATCATAAAGTCGGAGAATGCAACGTCTAGCAGGTATGTGTAAATCACAAAACTGAGCATAGTCTTGTGTTTGAGTTTTCCATTCCAGTTTCCGGTGGGCATCAACATCTACAACTTGTTCAAAAATAGGTAACAGTCCCACTACTCTTGCTGTTACTTCTAACCAGTCAAAGGTAAGAGAACCGAACTGATTTGTCTCATTACGGCAAACAACAGTAGCTTGTGGGGTAGATTCTTGGAAATATTTGACTTGATAAACTTGAATTTGCTGAATTTGAGCTATTGTTGCCCAAAAGCAAGGAATGCTAGCCTGCTGTAACTGTTTCCCGTAAAATTTTAGTTCTCCCACTTGGCCAATGCGGTACAACCTCCAGCCACGACTTGGCAGTAACAGCCGTGCAGTGTAGGGGTCTAGCTGCATAATTTGGGCAAATTTTCGAGAAGCTTCTGTTTTGAGTTCGTTACTAAGTGGCTCTAAAACTAGTACGCCAAGTTCGGTATTATTCCCTTCGGCTGTTGCTTGAGAAATGGCTCTTTGTCTTTCTTCTAGTTCGATTTCTTGTAGCCGTTGCAAACCTTGACGTGCGAGGGTCACTATTCTAGTATTCCTCGTATCTCGCAGCAGTTGCCGATAAACTTTTTCTGAGTCCTGGTGCTTTCCAGATACTTCATGCAACCGACCGAGATAAAATTGTACCCAAGGATGTTCTGGCGATTCTACTAGCAGCTGTTTCAGTAATTTAGCAGCTGTTTGATAATCTTTCTGCTCAAAGGCGATCGCAACTTGCTCAATCATGTTTCAATCCACTGGATCAATGTCTCGCGCAAAATCACTTTTGCGTGAGCTATAAATCATTTATACTTCACAAGCTGCGGTAATCAAGGATAATGCTACTACTGGGGCTGTAACTGCTCTCAAGATGCGGCGACCAAGGGAAACAGGTTGAAATCCAAATGCGATCGCATTCTCGATTTCTTGTGTTGTCCATCCTCCCTCTGGCCCAGTAGCAATAACAATCGTTTCTTGTCCTTTGTCATTTGTCATTTGTCCTTTGTGCTGTAAGCAATCTTTTAAATGGGGAAACTCACCACGCGCCACACAGATATATTGCTGGCTGTTTGCAAATGACAAACTTGTGTTGAAAGCAACAGGCTCTAAAATTGTTGGTACAAATGAGCGCTCTGATTGCTCGGCGGCTTCTGTTGCGATACGCCGCCAGCGTTCGAGCTTTTGAGGACTAGGATGAAGCAAAGTGCGATCGCTCAATACTGGTGTAATACAAGTTACTCCCAACTCAGTGCAACACCGCACTACTTCATCAAATCCATTGCCTTTAGGCAACGCCACCATCAGCGTAATTGATACAGGTAATTCAGTTTCCACCAAAAGCGCTTCTAAAACCTGTGCTTGTTCCCCTGCTAACTGCGCTAACCACCATTTTCCTTTACCATCCATTGCAATAAAGCGATCGCCTTCATGCAAGCGCAACACCCGCCCCAAATAATGTTGCTGTTCTTTGGTGAGCAAAATTTGCCCTTGTTGAAATTGGGAAGGTGCGATCGCAATTCTTTGCAGTTGAGACATGAGATTTGAGAATTTCAAGAATATAAAATCAAAGATGGACACAGATAAATCCATCTGTGTCCATCATGGTTTAATTATTTATTCGGCTTACGAAAGATTCTGGAAGTAGGCTTCTAGCGCTTCAGTCACTAACTGAGTCATCGGCTTACCTTGGCTTTGGGCTACTTCCTTCAACTTGCCATAAACCTCTTCTTTTAAATTTACCCGATGGCGCGATTTGCTTGCACTATTGGCTGTTTGGGGTTCGTAGGTGGTAGTAAATTCGCGGATGGCATCAAAACCAACGCGATCGCAAAAATCACCAAAGCTTTCCTTAGATTTCCGAGATTTCTTAAAGTAGACAAAAATCGGCTCTAAGAAACTTTCTAAATCATTATGGTGCAGCTTTTCTGTGTAAGGTTGTGCCAATCGAGTCTGATTTGGCGAACCCCCTAACCATAATTGGTAAGATTCTGGAGCGCTACCAACAAAGGCCAATTCTGCTAAGTAGGGACGAGCGCAGCCGTTAGGACATCCTGTCATCCTTACCACAAAATGTTCTTTTTGTAAACCTAATTTATCTAATAGAGCGCGAATTCGCTCCAAAATGCCTGGTATTGCTCGTTCTGATTCCGTGATTGCTAACCCGCAAGTAGGCAAAGCCGGACAAGCCATTGCATACCGCACTAAAGGTTCGATTTTACTAGGGTCGTCTCCGACACCGTGACGGCTGAGAATGTCTTGAATAGCTTGCTTGCTATCTGGTTCGATATCGTAAAAAATCAGGTTGTGGTTCGCACTTAGACGGATGGACAAGTTGAACTGCTCGACAATTTCCCGCAAAGCGGTTTTCAGTTGAAACGAACCTTCATCCTTGATTCGACCATTGTCAATAGAAATTCCTAAGAATAGCTTGCCATCACCTTGTTCATTCCAGCCGAGGAAGTCGTAATATTTAAACTCTGGCAGTGGTTTGAAGGCTTCGACTGGTTTACCGAAATATTCTTCAACTTGGGTACGGAATTTATCTACGCCCCAATCGTTGATTAAATATTTTAACCTGGCATGACGACGATCGGTGCGATCGCCATAATCTCTCTGAGTCGCAACAATCGCTTTCACTATGTCGTAAACGTCATCTTTGGTAACATAACCGATGGGGTCTGCTAACCTAGCGAAAGTTTCTTCTTTACCGTGTGTTCTACCTAAACCACCACCTGCAAAAATATTAAATCCTTCTAACTGTTTCTTTTTATTGGTAATCACTACCAAAGTCAGGTCTTGAGAATACAAATCAATCGAATTATCCCCTGGCACCGTCACGCAAATTTTGAACTTGCGCGGCATATAGTACGTGCCATAAATCGGTTCTTCGTTGTCATGGATAATAGTGCCATTCCCATTGCGTTGTCGCGCCGCCTTCACCTCTGGGTCTTCTTCTGCACTAATTGCTTTTTCCCCATCTAACCAAATTTCATAATAAGCGCCCGTTTGTGCTGACAACAAATCAGCAATATTCTGGGCATATTCCCAGGCATACTGATACTCTGGGCGATTCTTAAAGGGGGCTGGTGGTGCCATCACGTTGCGGTTGATGTCGCCACAAGCTCCCAAAGTCGAACCCAGATTGTTGACAATTGTAGCGATTGATGTCTTAAGATTCTTCTTTAAAATACCGTGCAGTTGGAAACCTTGACGGGTAGTTGCTCGTAACGTGTGGTTCCCATATTCATCAGCTATTTTATCTAAAGCCAGATACAGCTGCGGCGGTACTAAACCACCTGGATTTTTTGTCCGCAGCATGAACTGGTAATCTTTTTCCTGTCCCTTGGTGCGGTTGTCGCGGTTATCCTGCTGGTAAGAACCATGAAACTTTAAAAGCTGCACCGCATTTTCGGTAAAATGGGTAGTCTCTTCAAGGATCTCACTTGCTACAGGTTCGCGCAAAAAATTACTATTTTCCTTGATTCCTTCTACTTTGGAAGGCTTACGGGTTGCGATGGGGGAAGGAGCAGATTTAACCATTAGACTTGTATAGTATTCTCAATAAAGCATTACGTAGACGCCGAATCAGCACTCTTCGGCTACTTTATCCCCGGTAATCCGGCCGGAATAATGAGGAATGTTTTAATTTTACCACGGCGAAAGCAGGCTTTGTCAGTGATCTAACACTTAACAAAACCAGCTTTTTGAAGTAGTGAGTTTTAAGTGCTGTTAGCGGATAGCTAAGGTTTAGCCCGTCCTGAGTACTTAAGTAAAGTATAAACTGACTGAGGACTCAATAATCTTTTATTTGAAGCGATAACCAATACCACCATTAATGCTAACAGCAGGAGTATCGCTATTTTGATAAGCACCAATTCCTACCTTGGCGTTAGTGTAGACGAGGAAATTGTTAGCAACTTCCGATTCAACACCAGCACCTACCACAACGGAATCTCTGTTACCTATAGGAGTTGGTGAGCCATCTTTTTCTACAAAAGAATAACCACCAGTCAAATAGGCATTAGTTCTATTAGCGATGGGCACATCCACAGAAAGTTCTGGGATAATGGCACTTGTTTTATCACTCCAGAGGACATTACCGCGTACAGAAAATGGCGTAGTTCCTAATTTCACGCGACCTGTGACATTACCACCAAATGTGGCATCATCGTTGATACCTTGTCCGCCACTGGTAACGCCACCTGCAACACCAGCACCAATATAGCTAGCATCAGTACCTTTTTTGGTTTCAGCAGAAGCTTGACCAGCTGATAGAACAAGAGGAGCAATTATTAAAGAAGACAATGCAGAAATTGTCATGAAAGACTTGAGTAAGCGCTTCATAATTTTTACCAAATTTTGTATTTTTTACTTGTATATTCCAAGTCGAAAATTGTGTGAGAATGTTCCAAATGTTTCCCATATTTTATTAAATGAATGTTGCTATTGATGCATAACCCTTACAGGTTAACTATCCCTAAAAATCATAAATAAGCTGTTATAATTACATTCAATGTCTTTTCATCTGGGTTCTTTGTTCCAAAAATAGACGCTTTTCAAACTGGCACAATATTTGGAACTAAAACTAAGTCGGGATATGGTAAAAAAATACCCGATTAACAATTTTTTGCCGAGCTTTTCACAGATGATGAAAAGTGGGCTGTAGCATCCGTTGCAACAAGCTATAGAGGGAATCTATAAAGTTAATTTTGAGCAATTCTTGTGGAGATTGAATAATGCTAACCGCTACAAAAACGTTGTCTGGTTTGATGGGTTTATGTGTCGGTGATGCGTTGGGTGTGCCGGTGGAGTTTACTAGCCGCGCTGAACGAGTAAAATCTCCAGTGACAACGATGCAGGGTTATGGCACATGGAATCAACCACCAGGAACTTGGTCAGATGACAGTTCCTTAAGCTTTTGCTTGGCAGAATGCCTTTGTAGGGGGTATTCGTTAGATGCTATAGCTAATTCCTTCTGGCGCTGGTACAAGGAGGCTTACTGGACTCCCCGTGGCGATGTCTTTGATATTGGTCAAACTACCCACACAGCAATTATGCGCCTGAAGCAGGGAGTTGTTCCCCATCAGGCGGGTGGAAAGGTTGAAAATAGTAATGGCAATGGTTCATTGATGAGAATTTTGCCAATGGCTTATTGTCACAGAAACTTCACTTTAGGCGAATTGCTGGCGCGGGTACATGATGTTTCGGCGATTACCCATGCTCATGCGCGATCGCAAATGGCCTGTGGCATTTATATTAGTATTGCAGTGGCGCTCTTGGAAGGGGCTGACCTTCAAACAGCTTATTTACAAGCACTGCAAGATATCCAAACAATTTATTCTGTCCGAGAATTTTTGTTAGAGAAGCCCCATTTTGGCAGAGTTTTCAGTGGTGAGATTGCCAAGATACCAGTGGAAGAGATTAATTCTGGTGGCTATGTGATTGATACCTTAGAATCATCCCTGTGGTGTTTATTAAATAGCTCGTCTTATTCTGAAGCGGTGTTGAAAGCTGTCAACTTAGGTGGAGATACAGATACTACCGCCGCCGTCACCGGTGGGCTGGCGGGAATTTACTACGGCGTGGAAAATATTCCCAAACAATGGATGAACCAAATTGCTCGTAGACAAGACATTATCTACTTAGCAGAGCGTTTTAAAAGGGCTGTTTACGCTTAGGAGTAAGAATTAAATAATCATACAATTTATGTCCTTGGCTTACCTCACCCTCAATCCATCTCCTTATAAAGGAGAGGGAAGCTAGATACAGGATGAAGTTTTGCATTTTATTTAATTCACGTTCCTTATAGCGTTTCTCGTTTATGTGAGGTACACCCGTAGGGGCACGGCAGTGCCGTGCCCTTACACTTGGCGATATAATGTTGTACCGCATGTGAATGGGAACTGCTATAGAGTTATTAGTTGAGAGTAAAAAGTGAGGAGTTATGAAAATCCTTACTCCTCACTCTTTACTGTTAACTTGCTGAGAAATCCACTGCAAGTAGGCTTGAGAACTGGTAACAATTGGTAAAGCAATAATTTCTGGCACTTCATAGGAGTGCAATTCCTTAATTTTGGCCTCCATTGCCGGAAATTGAGCCAAATCAGTTTTAATCACTAATTGCCATTCTTGCTCTTTATGCAGTTCCCCTCCCCAGGTGTAAATTGAGTGAATTGGTAACAGACTGACACAAGCAGCGAGTTTAGCTTCCACAAGGGCATTAGCAATTGCTTCTGCCTCTTGTATATTGCTAGCTGTCACCAATACCACACCATAGCCAGCAGGTGTCTCCATGACCTCTAAACCGTTGTAGACAACGAGTAGACCTGACCATCAATCAGCAGTCGTGTGATGCCCTTAGCTTGCAAATGAGTCCGAGCCTTATGGAGCATTTTACTATCAGGAACTTTAATTACGCGATCGCGCTTCGTAGAAAAGCGCTTGGCGACGCGATGGTTATCAAAGACCGGCAGAGTTCTTTGCTGGGTTTCCAGGCTAGGAATTTGCCCCAAATCACCAAAGTCTTTGAGAGGACGGGTAATTAATTCTGAGGAACGGTCAATCACCAAATAGCAAGTTTTAGGCAAATTGGCTATTGACAGAGGTAAAACTTGAACTGATGCTTCACCTGGTCTTCGTTTTGTGACTAAAGGTCTTTCCTCATCCAGGTCATCGTCATCAAAGTCTTCTTCCTCAAAATCATCATCTTCTAAATCATCATCTTCTAAATCGTCCAAATCCTCTGATTCGTCTAGCAAATCTTCGCCCAGCATCTGCGCGATGACAGCCGCTCCTGGATGCTCATTTTTTAGCGGTGGGATGGAGATGCTGACTATTTCCGGCGGCTTTGGCTCTGGAGTTTCTAATTTCTCTGTGACTCGGAGCTTGGGTTTTTCCGTCGCCGAGGGGCGTCGCCGCACCCGTCTACTAGCAGCGATTGACTCCGCCGTTTCCTCTGAGTAAAGTTCCTGCTCTACATGAATTACCCGACGTGGTAGTGGCTCAACCTTTGGCACTTCCACAGGTGGGCTTTCGATGATGGCTGGAACTTCTATCTCCGGCTCTGGTTGAATCAGTAGCGGTAACTGCTCGTAGCTTACCTGCGCCCTACCCTCAGGAGTTCTCGCAGCCCGCTTTAAAGAGACTAAGTATTCATACTCATCTTCTGGCAAAGTGCTTTTGAGCAGGCGACTAATTGTCGAATTACTCACACCATAGCGGTCTGCCAAAGTTGAGGTTGTTTCGGCAGTCTCTCGATATAACTTAAGAATTTCTTGCTTGTCAGAATCTGTTAATTTTCTCACGGTAGATACCAAAAATCTTTACTAAGCTCGTTTTCGTCCACTGGTACGGCGCGTTCTTCTTAGTGATGCGTCATATTCTAAAACAGCGCCCATACCAAATAACACTCCACTAAACACCCAAAACACTTCTAATATCTCCCCACTTTGATAATTGGGGCCTTGGGCATATTTAAACCACATATCTGCAATGTAAAGCGAAAAGGCCGCCGCTGCAATCATTCGCCAAGACTGGGAAACTCTTCCCCCCCAAAAGGCTAACAGCAGAGTGGTAGCAATAATTAACAGAACCACATCGCTAACTACGTAAAACCAATTCAAAATAGCAACTAGCAGTTCTGAGGGTTTTTCCTGTTGCATAGAAATCCACCATGCCAACATACTACCAAACACAGCAATTGCCAACACAATTAGCCACTGCCATTTTTCCAGATTGATTCGCCTGGAAGCCACAGCTAAAATCATGCCTGCGCCAAGTAATAGATAACTAAGTACAAAAAATATATCGCCTACAGACACATCTGGTTCATCTTTTAAAACTATTTCGGTATAGCCGAAAATTATCCCCCCAACGAAATAGGAAAGCATACCTAAGCCAATCAAGAGCCAAACATTTCGACCACTGACGATTTGCGGACTCAGCCAGTTCCTCAAGCATAAGATACCGGCAGCCAAATAAGCTAAAGCTTCAAAAATATTTGTGCCAATCACATACCACTCGGCCCGGCTTTCAATGCCATCTGCTCCGGGAACTTTGGCACTAAATAACAAAAAGTATAGCAGTGCGAGTACGGCCCAGCCAATATTAGCTAAGACAATGTTCTGAGTGGTGAAAATGGATTTAGAAAGGAACGAATTCTCGTAAGAGTTATTCATAAAACTTGACTATGTAGATGCACTCTGGCAGTATTTTGAGTTAAAGGACTGTATATCTAGCAGTGTGTCTGCTAAGTAATGCACAATCGGACACCAAAAGCAAGTGCCATTGGTAATAATTTTGTTACTGCCATAGTTTACCCAGTGGGGATTGATTTAGCCAACTGAGAAACAGCGATCGCTCGGCTTCTGGCATATCTTCTAGCTTATAAATCACTTGTTTGGTAAAATTAGCGTTGCCAAAATAGCCCTTTCCTAATCGATGCAGTTCTTGTAACAGGATAACTACATGATTTTCTTGCCAATCAGGTATTTTGGCTGTTGGCAAAGGATTAGTAGATATCAAATATTTCACTGCTTCAAGGGTTGATGCTTGAGGAAATTGTTTCTGCTGGAATACTCCCGCAATATCTTTCTCAAACAACGCAGCTTGCCTAGCACCTAAAAACTCTTCAATGTCGATAGAAACACCCTGCAACAGCAAAATACTAGCTTGGATTAAAATCGCCGTTTTGCCATGACCACCTGTGTCACTATCCAGTTGCTCTAAACGGATTTTACCCCAAACACTAAACCGTTCGGGTTCTTCTAGTAAAACACAGGCTTTACCTCGGTTATCCGTTAATTCTCTCCATAAGGCTCTAGCTTCTTCTTCTTGACTAGCTTTGAAGACACTAATCAAGCGAAAAGTCTGCCCTTGATAACTGAGAATCGGCACCTGCTGATCCTTTTTTGGGTGCTGAATGGTTGATATTTCAACATCCTGCCGTTTGAGAATAAACATGGCACTAGCAAATAACTCCTCACAGGGGCACTCTTAATATGGAATATATAATGGCATTTGGCAGCATCGGCAAGGCTGAAATTACCTAGCATACTGTGGAAATGGGCCTAGCGATCGCCATATCCTTCCCGAAGATAGCCGTCCAGAGGGCGGTGGCGTTAACAGGCAAATAACCCCTTGACAACTCAATATATCTAAACCAATACCCCATCTGTTTCGTTTTTAGTGTAAATTGACTAGCTAGCGACTAGCATCTTAGCCTTGCTAGTGATAAATCTGCAATTTTCGATTGCTTCTTGGTACGCAGAAACGATATAATAGTTTTGATGACTCCTTTGGGAGCCATAAATTTGTATTGGGCGCGTAGCTCAGTGGATAGAGCAATTGCCTTCTAAGCAATCGGCCGCAGGTTCGAACCCTGCCGCGCTCGTTTTAAGTAAATATGAACCCTCAAGCGGTGTGAAGTGATATGATGATTTCCACGCTTGAGGGTTCGTTATTGCTGCATCATACCAAGAACAAGGGCGATATTGCTGCTACAAGAGCGATCGCAGATCTAACGCTTAAAGGATATTTGATTCTTACACCACTTGTTTGTGAGCATTTACCTTTTAATTTTGTTGCGTACAAAGACGATAAATTTTACAAAATACAAGCTAAATATGCAGGAGATAATAGAGTAGTCAATAAAACTATTTGGGTCGATAAAAATGGTACTCATCAGAAAAAGTATAAAGTAAATAACTTTGACTTTTATGCTGTTTATCTGCCTGATATAGATAAAGTTGTTTATCCATCAATTAACTTTAATGGTTGCTATATAACTACCCAGATACCTAATTCAGCTACACCCTTTTACTGGTGGGAAGATTTTACAGAATTAACGGAAGCAGCGTCTAAGCGAACCTACAAGGAGTTTGGCGTTGATTTAACAACTAGAAAGGTTAACCCAGACTCTAGAATTCATACCAGAAAAGTTGAAAGACCATCAAAAGAAGAACTAGAAAAATTGGTGTGGGAAAGGCCAAGCGCACAAATTGGGAGAGATTTTGGTGTGTCTGATAAGGCTGTAGAAAAGTGGTGTAAGGCTTATGGTTTAGAAAAGCCACCTAGAGGATATTGGGTGAAAAAGGCTTATGGAAAATTAGAGTCTTGAAAAGAAACCCAAATAGAGTATGGAAGCTTACTACTTTTCCCACAAAATCAAAATAAACTGGTTTGTATAGAGTTATCTAGTTCAACTTTCCCTCTTTTGGATACATAATCAATTAATTTAACCCAATCAATTTGATTGTTTTTCATAAAATTGAGTATAAAGTCTTGAGTCATTTCATTAACTTTCGCAGCGTATGTAGATTTAAAGTTTTCATCTCTCTCTTTTGCTTTTTCATCAATTAGCACAATTATTTCTTGATAAAGATTATCATCATTAGATATAAAGTACCAAAAATCCTGACCAGCATATTTGTAATAAATTTTATCAACATCTATATTAGTTTTTAAATGTACAGTTTCTCTTCCATACATACAGCCATTTACTGCAATAATTTCACTGGTAATACCATTCTGTCTTAAATTTTGTTTTGCTATTTTAAAATTATTTCTCATAGCGGTTATCTGGTCAGAATTAGCCCAACTAGTTCCAGATTTAATTCCTACTATATAATAATTACCATCTCTTTCAAATTCTAAGTCTACACTTTTGAAATTAGATTTGAAACCATTATGTAAAGTTTGAGATATATAGATAGCAAATCCTTCTAGGAAATTTCCAAACATTATTTCTTCTTGTGAAGAGAGAAAAGCATCGACAATACTTTTTACCAAATCTCCAGCTAATTCAATATTTTTAGCTTTAAACAAATAAGGATTTTTCCGCTTCAGAACATCTGTTAAACGTAATTTATTTAGGCTATTAAGTCTATTGTTATAGAAGGGAGTAACAACTTCCTCTGAAAGATAATCATAATAATTGTGATAAAGAGAATTATTCATAGTAATTTCAGTTGGGTAGCATTCTTATTGACAGCATTTACCTCCGCTATTGCTAACTCATAGTAATCTGATTTTATTTCTATACCAATATATTCTCTGTTTAGCTCTGTTGCAACTACACACGTAGTACCAGATCCTACAAACGGATCAAGTACCAAATCCCCTTCTTGAGTAAATAATTTTATAAACCATGAAGGAATTTCTTTGGGGAAAGCAGCACTGTGACTCTTGTTGTTACACTCTGTTGCTAAATGTAAAACATTTGTGGGATATACTAAATCACGACCTACCCAGTTCGCTACTTTCTTACCAAAAGGACTACCAACTTTTGAATTATCCCGCCTTTTATCTGTTTCACTCAAGTTTTTCAGTCTTGACTTCGCCCAATCACCCATTGGAACCATTACTTCCTCTTGGTACATATTAAATTTTTTTTGCTTATTGAACTGTAGACATCTCTCCCAAGCATCACGAAAACGATTTGACCATTTACCAGGAAAACAATTTCTTTTATGCCACATAAATTCTTCTGTCCACAACCAACCTTGTTTTTTCATCTCCAATATCAGTTCTAAAACATATGTGTGGCGTTCGCTATTAACTACTCTTTCTTTGATGTTTAATATAAATGTTCCATCATCCTTTAAAACTCGTTTCAATTCCTGAGATATAGGTAAAAACCACTCCACATACTTATCAGGATGAACCCCCCCATACGTATTTTTTCTACTGTCAGCGTATGGAGGCGAGGTGACAATAAGATCAACAATGTTAGGAGGCATAGATCGTAGATTATCCAAACAGTCGCCAAGGATAATTTGATTACGCAGCTCGTTTAAATTCGGAGTAGATTGATTATGATCTGAAACTGTGGATATTTCTGAAGAAATACTTAAACTCATTTTTTAGTAGATACAAAATTATAGAAACTTATTAATAGCATTCTTTTGGGACTCGGTACATTGGAATAAAGCAGTAAAGTTTTGTAACCTGCCAAAGTTATGAGTACATTTCAAGCTCCTGCATAAAAATTTTAATCTTTACTAACTTAAGAAGCTCCTTACGAGGATTGTACTTATAATCTCAACTTTAAGTGTATGCAATTTCTGAACAGGAAATTTCCTAAAGTGGTTTAAGTTGCTCTAAAAGTTTAGTATCAAGATATTTTTGTTCTATAATATCCACCGAATTATCACACCATTTTGCAACTACGGCAGTAGAAACACCTTTAGCAATTTGCTCAGATATGAAAGTATCACGACACGAATATGGTGTGGTTTTACGTTCTACTAATGGGTCTACAATTTTATCCCAAGCTCGACGTGAAAAGTTTCTGTAATGTATTGATACTCCTTCTGGTGATGGAAATATTAAAGATTCCGGCTCAAGATGTTCTGGTTTGATTTCTAAAATTAATTCTTGTAGTCGTTGGTTACAGTTAAAAACACGCTTTTTATTGTTCTTAGAGCCATTAACCCTCACCCTTTCACCATTTCCCACCTGAACTAATGCGCTGTCAAAAGTAATTTGAGAACAATCAGGTGTAATATGCTTCCATTGCAGACCGATAGCTTCTGATGGTCGGCATCCTGTTAAAAACAAAAACTCCACAAATGATGAGTAATGACTGTAGCCTATACCTTTAGACGGTTTGTGATTTTTAAAAGCCTGAATTATTGTTTCCTTCTCTTCTTCACTGAAGGCGTTAGGTTGTGAATTATCCTGCCACTTATGCTTAGGAAGCTCGTTGTACATCCCTTCAAAAGGATTAAAAGTTACTAAACCATGTTTCATTCCCCATTTACAAGCTGCTGAAAGATACATGAGTACATCTTTGGCTTGTGAGTTAGTTGTTTGTTGCAACAATGCAAGTCTGATTTTTATACCCTCATCCAAATCTTGATATGGACAGCGTTTAATATGTTTTTCTAGTACAGCCAATTTATCCAGTGTTCTAGGTTTTAGAGATTGGCGCTTGTAATCAATGTACCTATCCCATAGGTCTGAAATTGTTAATACCTTCTGTTGTTCGCCAGGAGTAACTATAGATAAATGTCTCTGTGGCTTGTACTTAGCAAGTGTTTCATCAAACTCGCCAGATAAGATGTCTAACTCTATCTGATGTGCTTTTTGTTCTGCTAGCTGACGATTTGCTGGTGTATCAGCTAAATTCAGAGTCAGATATTTTTGTGTACCTTCGTAAAGTTGTCTTGGCAGTCTCAGACGTAATCGACTTTGAAATGATTCAACACTTACTGTTCCTTTAGATGCCTTTTGTGTTCTGTCCACTGGCTTTGACTATTAAAATAATTTGCTCTATAAAAATCATAGTCAAATCATAGTCAAAAAACAAGCTGATACCCAAAATTCTTTCCTGGTACTCAAATCATAGTCAAAATCATAGTCAAAATAGCCATAAATATAAGTAAAAAATTAGCTTTTCAATATCTGAATTACTTCAGAAGCCTAAAAGCCTTACTTTTACGTTGATTTTTTTACAGATTTAAAAAGCCCGTGACGAGGATTGAACTCGTGACCTCACCCTTACCAAGGGTGTGCTCTACCACTGAGCCACACGGGCGAAATTATCAATATATCAGCTAGAAGTTACAATGCTGGGAGTTTTGATGCTCACCCAGTCATTATAACTTATAACTTCGTAAGTGGTGGGCCGGGCTGGATTTGAACCAGCGTAGGCGCTAGCCAACGGATTTACAGTCCGTCTCCATTAACCACTCGGACACCGACCCGATTTGTCTCACGATTCAAAATCGTAGCACCACCTTTTATAAATAGCAAGTGGTTAGAAAAAATAACTTGTGGGTAGAGATCGCAACAAAACCACGTCTCTACAAATTGTATAAAAAATACTGGTTACACGCTCATCTCCAGCATTCGTTGCATTGGTCGCAGTGCAGCAAGGCGAATATCCTCTGACATGGTAATTTCGGGAGTGCGATTTTTCATTGCCCAGTAGAGCTTTTCTAGGGTGTTTAACCGCATAAACGGACATTCGTTACAAGCACAGTTATTCATCGGTGGGGCAGGGATGAAGTGCTTGTCAGGAGCTAGTTTTTGCATTTGATGAATGATTCCCGGCTCTGTCGCAACGATAAATTCTTTGGTGGGGCTGCTTTGACAATACTTGAGTAAAGCGGCTGTGGAGCCAATAAAGCTGGCGTGGCGCAATACACTACTTTCACATTCTGGATGTGCGATCGCCTCTGCTTCTGGGTGGGAAATTTTTAACTCGACAATTTTCTTTTCCGAAAAGGTTTCATGGACAACACAGCTACCTTGCCATAGCACCAAATCTCGTCCAGTCTGTTCCATCACATACCGACCCAAATTCCGATCTGGGGCAAAAATAATCGGCTGTTCTTTCGGTATCTGCTGGACAATTTTCACAGCGTTGGAACTGGTGCAAATAATATCGCTCATTGCCTTGATATCAGCAGAACAGTTGATGTAAGACACCACCAGATGATCTGGATGCGCTGCTTTAAAAGCTGCGAATTCGTCTGCTGGACAACTGTCGGCTAAAGAACAACCAGCATTCAAATCTGGTAAAAGTACTAATTTATCGGGATTAAGTATCTTTGCTGTTTCTGCCATGAAGTGAACACCAGCAAAGACGATCGCATCCGCATTGGTTTTTTCTGCGGCTTTCGCTAGTTGTAATGAATCCCCAATAAAGTCGGCAATATCCTGAATATCTGGCTCTTGATAATAATGTGCCAGGATAACTGCGTTGAGGTCTTTTTTGAGACTTTCAATGGCGGCAAACAAATCTAATGGTAGTTCACCCAGTTGGGTTTTTTCTCGTTGAGCTAATGCAGTGGTAAACACAGTTTAGGGGTGCTTTATGTTGCAAATGTATGTCCTGTGGATTCAATTATAGTAGTTTTTACCAAAAATAGTGGACGGTTGATATTTTGGGGTTGTGTCCAAATCGGGCTGAGTTTCATATCCTGGAGATAGACGGCAAGGAAAGTGGCATGACCAGTCAGAAAACTCAATCGATAAACCTCAAAATTGCTGTAGTTGGAGATATTCACGACCAATGGGAAGTGGAAGATGGCGTTGCACTCAAGCATTTGGGTGTTGACTTAGTGCTGTTTGTCGGGGATTTTGGCAACGAGTCGGTGGAAGTGGTCAGAGCGATCGCTTCTCTCGATATTCCCAAAGCAGCCGTAATGGGCAACCACGATGCCTGGTACACCGCCACCGAATGGGGACGCAAAAAGGCTCCTTATGACCGCTCTAAGGAAGACTGGGTACAGGAACAACTCGATTTATTAGGCCCGTCCCATGTCGGTTACGGTAAGTTGGATTTTCCCGCTTGGAATTTAACTGTAGTGGGGGGTCGTCCCTTTACTTGGGGTGGGCCAGAGTGGAAATTCGCGGAAATCTGTAAAGAACGTTACGGTGTGACGAGTTTGGAAGAATCCGCCGATCGCATCTTCAAAGCTGTTAAAAGCGCCGCTTACGAGACAATTATATTTTTGGGTCACAACGGCCCTAGTGGGTTAGGCGATCGCCCCGAAGACCCCTGCGGCAAAGACTGGCATCCAATTGGCGGCGACTTTGGCGATCCAGATTTTGGCGAGGCAATTTCTCATGCCTTGACTGCTGGTAAAACCATTCCTCTGGTGACATTTGGTCACATGCACCGAGATTTACGCCATACCAAGAAGGTGCAGCGCAAACCTATCTTTAGAAGTCCAGAGGGAACAATTTACTTAAATGCGGCTAGTGTCCCCAGGATTGTGGAAGATGGTGGCGAAAAGTTGCGTAATTTTTCTATTGTCTCCCTAGAGGCGGGTGTGGTTTCGCAAGTTTCCCTTGTTTGGGTGGGTAATGACTTTCAGGTTGCTAAGGAGGAAATTTTGTATGAGCGCTCAAATCCAGTAGTGCAATCTGCGTAGATGATAGGGTATAGTATTATCTGTCAGCTTTAGTGCTAACCAACAAAAGCGCCTGAATAGCGTCTGAAAGTACGGTATACACGAGTTTGACAGATTTACTGGAGAGGTGGCAGAGTGGTCGATTGCGTCCGACTTGAAATCGGATGAGGCTAAAACCTCCGGGAGTTCGAATCTCCCCCTCTCCGTTGAATGAATGTTGTTATCAAGTGCCACATCTGTTTTGCATCTACAATATATCCAAATGGATGCACAAACAGCATTTGGTTAACTACTGATGAAAAATCTCAATATTAAAGAAGAAGCTCGCAAATTAATTGAAAAATTGCCAGAAAATTCTACATGGGATGATTTGATGTACCAAATTTATGTTCGGCAAACTGTTGAAGCTGGACTAGCGGATAGCAAAGCTAGTAATGTCATTTCTGTACAAGAAGTGCGGAAAAAATTTGGATTACCAGAGTGAACGTTTACTGGACATCAACAGCAGTAGAAAATATGTGAGCAATTTATACTTATATATTTCAAAACTCTCAGTTTCTATTGAAAGTTTAAAGTTGAGTTATACCACTTTAATTTACAGTAGTAAATTCAGTTTTCTAACCCAACCCAAATGCAACTAATCTTTTAGTGTTGGCTTACCATACTACTAAGTTATTTCTGAGCCTCTATACAGAGGGGAATCTAACCTAAGATGTTGCTAAAATTAATTTTTACAATAAAGGTGTTGAGAGTAATTAGTATCAAACTCTGGTTCACCAGGAAATAATGACTTTTTATCGGAAATGATAATTTGAAATACTAAAAGTTCAAGAGAACGTTTAGCAAACCAATCCGAAAAAGTTGTTACGTCTATTATATTTTCACGAGTAAGAGGTTTCAGCTTAACTAAACTTTTACCTTCAAACAGTTGAAAAGCTTCGCAGAAGTTGGATTTATTGCCTTCTTTCATCTGATTAAATATATAGTTAATTACTAGACATGCTTGTTCTGGGTGAAACCCATTTATGAGTAATTCTGGTAAACCTAAAGCCGAAGCACCAACAGAATAACAAGTTATACCGTTGTCCTCATCTTCAAAAATATTGATGTGAATGCCAGAACTTTTAATATTGTCCCAAATTTGGTACTCCAAAACAGAATCCATATCTTCTTGACTTAAAGTCATAATAGGTCGGACAAGCAGTTTATCCAGTTGTGCGCCTCGTAAATCAGTTCCTCGTAAGTTAGCGCCTGTAAGATTAGCACCCGTTAAGTTAGCATCACTCAAGTCAGCATCACTCAAATCGGCATTTTTGAAATTAGTACCACTTAAGTTAGCAGAACTTAGGTTTACACCACTTAAACTAATCCCCTCTAAATTCATTCTGCTAAAATCTCGCACTCCCTCATGATAATGCTTTAATATCTCTTTCTTTTTTATGTCTAAGGAATCATCAGCTTTAATGGGAGAAGGTTTGCTTACATATTTTCCAACCGTAAAAAATATATTTAACGTTTCTTTCAATAATTCAGCATGATTCTTCTTTTCTAGTTCTTTACAAGCTTGAATATGGGTAAACTTTTTAAGGTCTACTAGAGTCCAATATGCAATGTGATTCAAAGCATGATGTTCCCAATGCTCAGGACTATTCTCCCATTCCTGTTGACGCTTTGCGATGACTTTATGTCCAAATTGAGAAGTAAATTGCTGAAATAATTCTTTGATAGTTATTTCCATGTTGAATGCCTCAGATTAGCTATTTAGAAAAGAGTACAGGTGAGTATAAGTCAGTCTTTTGCGAATCAAGTGACCTGTTGATTAACTTATCTTGTGAGACTCTAGTTATAGAGTTCCCTGGAATCTTATCGAAATCACGGGTTCAAGTTTAAAATCTGACTAACAAGCGCGATCGCTCCTCTCCCCTGCTTGCATCGTGCTAGCATAAGGATAAATCCTGCTTTGAGGTAAAGCGATGGCTACCCTTTATGTAAGAAATTTACCCGATGATTTGTATGCAAAGCTGCAAGAGTTAGCCGCATCTGAACACCGTTCCATTAATGCCCAAGTTATAACTCTGTTAGAGCAAGCTTTGAAGACTGAAGCACAGCAAACGGAAGACGAAAAGCGAAAAAATGTCCCAAAACTTCTAGAGGAAATCCGTCTTCGCTGTGAACAGCTACCAACTGATATCGAATGGCCTGACAGCACTGCGATGATTAGAGAAGATCGGGACAGATGACAATTCCTCTTAGATGCGTCGTGGATGCGAGTGTGGCGGTTAAGCAATTTATTCCCGATCCGCTAACAGCCAAGGTTAATCAACTATTTGCTCACCTTACCTATCCACAGACAGAAATATTTGTACCTGACCTGTTTTACATTGAGTGTGCAAACATTTTGTGGAAGTATGCTCGTGCAAGTCGTTACGATGTTTCTCTGATTCAAGGGAATTTAGCTAGTCTCAAAGCTTTTCCCTTGCGTGTTGTTTCTACTGCTGACTTGATGGCGGATGCAGTTGCGATCGCCTTAAATTATGGAATCTCCGCTTAGAGGATGAATGAACAAGTCTAATTTATTACTAGCCCTAGCGACTAAGCTACTTCTAAAAAATCTCTGTCTAATGGATTCTCTGGGAAGAATACAGCAGGTGAAAGATTGAAAAATTCTGCTAGCTTTTGAATGTGTTCAACCGTTAATTTACGCTTGCCTTTAAGTACATCAGAAACAATTGACTCCGTTTTAAAAATAGGCACTAAATCCTTTTGCTTAAGATTCAATTCCGCAATTAAAACTTTGAGAAGTTCTACTCCATAAATATCTGGAACCAAATCCTGCTTGGATTCGTAATCATAAATCAAAATTCCCAGTAAATTCAAATAGTCTTCTTCTGACTCCGTTAGTTCCCCTTTATCAAGTAGACTATCGACAACTGCTTGAGTTTTTTCTAAATCTTCTTCATGTTTTATGGGACGCGGGGGGAAATGTGTAAGTAATTCTGTGTAGCTGGTGTGATGATATAACATTTCTTCATTATAGAATTAGTTGCTTAATTATTAGGACTAATATTGGTATCTTACTAATCTTAGTTTTACCTAATTGATAGCTTCTAATTAGTGCTAGCTATCAAACCATTCGTCATTCTTCCATTTGTCTCTATCGTATTCTGCATGAGTAAGAAACTCACGAATATATATAACTTTGATTTTATAGTTAATGCAGGTTATTAGCCTATATTTATTACCTCCAATATCAAAAATGATAAAGTTTTTTACTTGGTCAGGCGCAAAAACAGAAGTAGCTTTGACATCAGTAAAACTATTCCAGTCTTGCGCTTTTACAAGTTTCTTCCAGGCTCGTATGCTAGGTTCAGCATCGGGGTGCTTTTCACAAGCTTTATTAAGTCTGGTTTCTGTAATAATTCGCATATATTATAAGATTGTCCTTTGTTGTTGATCAAATACATGAGCTTTTCCTCGCGTTGTATAATCCAAAAAAATTGAAAACCTTAATAATAAGGTTGAGATAATCTTAGCAAATTGCGAAGTAAAGTACAAGTGCTTTGCCTTGTGAGTATTTTTACTTCGCGAATCGGTGCAACGGAAAAAGCGATCGCACCCACAAACAAAACCAAAGGCGATCGCTCCTCTCTTCCCATGCTTGCATTATGCTATCATTTTGATAAATTCTACTTTGAGGTAAAGCGATGGCTACCCTTTATGTAAGAAATTTACCTGATGATTTGTATGTCAAGTTGCAAGAGTTAGCGGCATCTGAGCACCGTTCCATTAACGCCCAAGTTATAACTCTGTTAGAGCAAGCTTTGAAGACTGAAGCACAGCAAACGGAAGAAGAAAGGCGAAAAAATGTCCCAAAACTCTTAGAGGAAATCCGCCTTCGCCGTGAGAGTCGCCAGACTGATGGGGAATGGCCTGATAGTACTGCGTTAATCCGAGAAGACCGAGACAGATGACTATCCCTCTCAGGTGTGTTGTAGACGCAAGTGTAGCTATTAAGCAATTTATACCAGACGATCCACTAACTCCGAAAGTTAATCAACTGTTTGCTCATCTTGCCAATCCCCAAACTGCAATCTTTGTCCCAGACCTGTTTTACATTGAGTGTGGCAACATCATTTGGAAGTATGTCCGCGCTAGACTTTATGCTGTCGCTGATGTACCAGCAGATTTAGCTACTCTCAAAAGCTTCCCTTTGCGTGTCGTCTCCACAGCTGATTTGATGGCGGATGCAGTTGCGATCGCATTAAATTATGGAATCTCCGCCTACGATGGCTCTTATGTAGCACTTTCACAGCAGGTAGGTGCTACTTTGCTGACTCTTGACGGTAAGCTGGTGAAGGCAATAGCCGCTTCGTCTTACAATGTTTCCTCGTTTAATGACTTTGAGGTTCCGCCGTTGGAGTCAATGTAGAAGCGATCGCTTTTCCTCACTATAATATTCAACCCCAAAGTATTGGATGAGACTAAACATCTCGATACATCAGGGTTGGGGATGAGGTTCAGACTGTATTACACCGAAGTGAGAATCCCTTGGAATGATTAAGTTGCGCGATCAATTTTTTGCACTTCTTCATCAGATAGTTTCACATTGATAGCTTGTGCTGAGTCTTCAATGCTAGAAACCTTGCTAGCACCAGGAATTGGCAAAATAGCAGGCGACTTGGAACGCAACCACGCCAGAACGATATTATATATTGACACGCCTTTTTCTTTAGTTAAGTTAGCGATCGCCGGAATATCTTGTAAGTCCTGATGGCGACGCCTACCACCAAAGGGACTCCAAGGCAAAAACGTCAATCCTTGTTGTTCGCAATACTTCAACACGCCGTCATTTTCTGGCTGTCGTTGCCAAGGGCTGTATTGATTCTGCACCGAGACAATATCCACTACATCCCGCGCCCGTTTAATTTGTTCAACGGAAAAGTTAGAAACTCCCACAAATCGAATCAAACCTGCCTCGACTGCTTCTTTCACAGGTGCAAGGGATTCTTCGATTGTGTACTTAGGATCGGGCGAATGGTATTGCCAAACATCAATGGGTTTAGCACCACCTAACGCCTCAAAGCTAACTCGAATTGTTTCGCGTAAATGTTCTGGATTGCCGTTGCTTGTCCAGTTACCATTGGGACGCATCAAACCGCCCTTCGTTGCCACAATTACTTGGCTAACATCGCCTTTGTAACTAGTAAGCGCCTTGTGAATTAGTCGCTCGTTGTGGTGCTTATCTGACTCATCTTTGCAGTATGAGTCGGCAGTGTCAATAAATGTAATACCCAGATCCAAGGCCCGATGAATAACTTGGATTGATTCCGATTCGGGAGGGCGATTAGAAATTGACATGGGCATACCACCCAAACCGATCGCACTCACAAAGATACCAGTTTTTCCTAGCTGTTTGGTTTCCATGCTTCTCGCTCTAACTTTCTGCCCCAATTATCTACCAGCTAGGCAAAGCTTGTTTAGTAATTCATCATAAATCCTCCCTAGTACTTAGACTTGGTGATCAGTGAATGGATTAACAAGGGAATACTCTACTCAAGGGTTAAGTATTCTATACACAAACACTGATGAAAATTGTAGAGTAAACTCGTACCAGATTACAGCTAAAGCATCAACCACTCAGATATTGGTTCATCGGGTGGTGCCTTTTTACTGTTTGTTTAAGCTTTTTGATTTACTGCTTATTTTTTGAGTCTGCTTCAGTTAGAATAACTTGCAATCGTCTCTCCCCAAATCAAATTAACTGTGAATTGAGGCGGTTTAATTTGCTGGGAAGTATGGAAAAAATCAAAATGTTTGATCCTCAAGAAGCATACATTTTTACAAAGACTGGTAGCAAAGGATCGAAAACCTATCAAGTTATGATTGTGACTCCATTTCGAGACTTTGCTCTTTTATCTCATGTTAGCTATCAAGAGAATCAAGAAATTACCTCTAAAATCAACGATTTTATCAACTCTGGACAAACTTCCTTATTGGTGCAGCAAAATCAGCGCGATTATCTTTTTTTCTTAATTTTATTTATATTGATTATGATGGCGATGCCTACGGCGGTAAACTACGCTGCTTTTTTTGCAACATCCCCTGTAACTAACTGTACCTTTTATAAAAGTATCAATAAGGTATTTATCGAACGTAAAAGTTTGCGTGTAAACGAAGTTATCGAACATCCACTAGAGAATATTATGAGTTTTGATATCCAAGAAAAGCAATTTAAATACTCTAAGCTTTATCGGGCTGTAATTGTAGGTGACATCTCCTACACTTCTGCTTCGCAGTAAGTGTAGGCTTCCAAGACAATCCGGCTAGTGCTTAGGAGGCTCTTGGCTTTAAGAACGGAATGCCCTACCGCTCTATTCTTTATGTTTATCGCTGC
>Ga0209591_10000473_pt1 | contig 52223 bp, 48 predicted proteins | sample MAT01_FD_187207 | JGI IMG/M metagenome (GOLD analysis project Ga0209591, IMG submission 187207) | Freshwater microbial communities from Lake Fryxell liftoff mats and glacier meltwater in Antarctica - MAT-01 (SPAdes) (version 2) | ecosystem: Environmental > Aquatic > Freshwater > Ice > Liftoff...
CACGGTCACGGTCACGGTCACGGTCACGGTCACGGTCACGTCGTCTGGCTCGGGCTGTCGAGGCATCACGTCCCGCCGGCGGATCCGGTACCATGCCGGCCCATGCGCACCCCGTTCGTCGTCGGTAACTGGAAGCTGCACAAGACCATCGCCGAGTCGCTGGCCCTGGTCACCGAGCTCAAGAACCAGCTCGCCGCGGTCAAGGGCGTCGCGGTCGGCGTGGCCCCGCCGTTCACCGCGCTGCACGCGGTCGCCAAGCGCCTCGAGGATTCGTCGCTCGCGGTGGTGGCCCAGGACTGCTTCTACGAGGAGAAGGGCGCCTTCACCGGCGAGGTCGCGCCGACCATGCTGCGCGACGCCGGCTGCACCTGGACCATCGTCGGCCACAGCGAGCGCCGGCAGTTCTTCGGCGACACCGACGAGGTCGTCGGCAAGAAGGTGCGCGCCGCGTTGGCCGGCGGCCTCGGCGTCATCGCCTGCGTCGGCGAGACCCTGGCCCAGCGCGACGCTGGCACCACCACCGTGGTCGTCGAGCAGCAGCTCGACGGCGCCGTCCGCGGCCTGGCCACCGACCTCGGCGAGCGCCTGGTGATCGCCTACGAGCCGGTGTGGGCCATCGGCACCGGCCGCACCGCCACGCCGGCCCAGGCCCAAGAGGTCCACGCCTTCATCCGCGGCTGGCTGCGCTCGGCGCTCGGCCCGGCGGCGGCCGACGCCACGCGGCTGCAATACGGCGGCTCGGTCAAGCCCGACAACGCCGTCCAGCTCATGTCCCAGCCCGACATCGACGGCGCCCTGGTCGGCGGCGCCTCGCTCCTGGCCGCCGACTTCGTCGCCATCTGCAAGGCCGCCCGCCCGACCTGACGGAAACTACCCGAACAGGCCGAGCTGGGCGGTGGGGCGCTTGAAGGTGGGGGAGGGGTCGCGCATGGAGTCGGTCATGCCGTGGGCGACGTCGAAGCCGAGGCGGCGACGGTGGAGGTCGAAGACGGACTCGATCATGGCCCAGCGCGGGCCCGAGCCGCGGAAGCGCGAGCCGAAGTTGGCGTCGTTCATTTTGCCGCCGCGCAGCTCCTGGACGGCGTGCTCGATGCGGCGGACTCGCTCGGGTGGGAGCGCTTCGTTGATGCGCTCGCGAAACACCGGCAGCACCTCGGCCGGCAGCCGCAGCATGACCATGAACGCGTGGGTCGCGCCGGCGGCGTGAGCCCGCTCGAGCAGCTCGGGGAGATCGCTGTCGTTGAGGCCGGGGATGACCGGCGCGATCGCGATGCCGACCCGGACGCCGGCGTCGGCCAGCATGCGCATCGACTCGAAGCGGCGCGACGGCGGCGCCGCGAAGGGCTCGATGAGCCGCGCCAGCTCGTCGCGCGCGAACGGAATGCTCAGCGTCACCGAGCTCGCGGTGGTCGCGGCCAGCCGGGCGTGCAGCGCGACGTCGCGGCGGATCACGGACGACTTGGTGATGACGCCGACCGGGTTGCCGTAATCGGCGCAGATCTCGAGGCAGCGCTTGGTCAGGCCGTAGCTGACCTCGAGCGGCTGGTAGCAGTCGGTGTCGCCCGAGAACGCGATGAGCGCGCCTTGCCACGACCGCTGCTCGAAGCGCGCGCGCAGCAGCTCGGGCGCGTTCTTTTTCACGACGATCTTGCGATCGAAGTCGGTGCCGGCGCCGAAGCCCAGGTACTGGTGCGACGGGCGCGCGTAGCAGTACGCGCAGGCGTGGAAGCAGCCGCGGTACGGGTTGAGGCTGTAGCGGAACGAGATGTCGGGGCTGTCGTTCTCGGCGAGGATCGACTTGGCGTCCTCCTCGAAGATCTCGAGCGTCGCGGGCGGCGCCTCCTCGAGCCACTCGACGTGAGTCGAGGCCCACGGGTTGGGCGGATTTGACACGGGACGCGGCACGAGCCGGTCAGCGTACTCGAATCCGCCGTGGAGGGAACGGATGTTCAGGTGCGAGTTTGGGAATGAGGACTCGAGGGGTCCGGTTTTGCGGCTCGAGTCGCACCCGTCGCACCCGAGTCGTGCGAAAAGCGCTTTCGTTTCCCAGAGGTACCGATGATCGAAGTCAGTAACCTAACCAAGTACTACGGCGGCCGGCGCGCGCTCGGCCCGGTCTCCTTCGAGATCGATAAGGGCGAGACGGTGGGCTTTTTGGGTCTCAATGGCGCCGGCAAGACCACCGCGCTGCGGGTCTTGGCCTGCGACCTCCGACCCACCGCCGGCTCGGTCAAGATCGGCGGCTTCGACGCGCTGTCGAACCCGCACGAGGTCCGGCGCCGCATCGGCTTTTTGCCCGAGAACCCGCCGCTTTACACCGACATGCCGGTGCGGCTGTACCTCGAGTTCGCGGCCGACCTGCGCGGCGTGCCGGCGAGCGAGCGCACCGCCCGCGTCGGTGACGCCCTCGCGGTCACCGATCTGGCCGAGCGCGCCGACGATCCGATCGGCACGCTGTCGCACGGCTATCGCCAGCGCGTCGGGGTGGCCCAGGCCATCGTTCACCGGCCCGCGCTGGTGATCCTCGACGAGCCGACCCGCGGGCTCGACCCCCGCCAGATCGTCGAGATGCGTAAGCTCATCCACGATCTGAAGGACAAGCACACCGTGCTGCTGTCCTCGCACGTGCTGTCCGAGGTGAGCCAGACCTGCGATCGCCTGCTGGTGCTGGGCGCCGGCCAGATCCTGGGCGCCGGCACCGAGGCCGAACTGGGCGACGTCGGCGACACCGGCTTCTCGGTGTCCATCAGCGTCCGGGTGCCGGACGGCAAGCGCGGCGACCGTGGCCACGCCGCGGTCATCGCCGAGGCGCTCGCCAAGCTCGAGGGCGCCACCGGCGTCAGCGGCGCTACCGAGCGCGGCGACGGCTGGCACGTCTCGATCGCCTCGCCGCGCGACCTGCGCGCCGAGATCAGCCGCGCCGTGGTCAGCGCCGGGCTCGACCTGCTCGGCCTCGAGGCGGCCCGGACCGGCCTCGAGAACACCTTCCTCCGCATGGTCGCCGTCCCGGCGGCGGGCAAGGCCACCAAGCCGGGTGGCGAGCCAGCCGAGAAGCCGGCCGCGAAAGGCAAGGAGTAGCAATGCGCGCGACCTTCACCATCTTCCGCCGCGAGCTCGGCGCGTACACCCGGTCGCCCGTCGGCTGGGTGGTCGCGGCCGCCTCGCTGTTCGCGCTCGGCCTCTTCTATATCGTCTACAGCAGCAAGACCTCGCTCGCGAGCGAGAAGCTCAGCCAGTACTTCTGGGTCGCCGGCGGCACGTCGATGATCAGCGCGCTCTTGCTGTCGTTTCGCGCGATCTCCGAGGACCGCCAGAACGGCTCGATGATCTTGCTCACGACCTCGCCGGTGCGCGAGACCTCGATCGTCGCCGGCAAGTTCCTCGGCGCGCTCGGCTTCCTGACCGTCATCCTGGTGCTGTCGCTGTACATCCCGCTGCTCATCAAGGGCCAGGGCGGCAAGATCTCCGGCCTCCAGATCTTCGTCGGCTACCTGGGCGTGTGGCTGCTCGGCGCCACCTGCCTGGCGATCGGCCTGTTCGCGTCGTCGCTGACCCGCGAGCAGATCATCGCGGCGCTGGTCGGCGCGCTGCTCATCCTGCTCGGCGGCCTCGGCCTGTTCGAGCTCAGCCGCAGCCTCGATCCCCCGCTGCGCGACGTGGCGTCGGAGGTCGGCCTGTGGAGCCGGTATCAGGCCGGCTTCATGCGCGGCATCTTCAACCTCAAAGACCTCGTCTACTACCTGGCCATGACCTACTTCTTCTTGCTGCTCTCGGTGAAGACGCTGGAGGCGAAGCGATGGCAATGAACACTCCCTCGCGCCTGTGGGTGCGAGTCTCGCTGCTCCTCTCGGTCGGGCTGCTGTTCGTCGCGCGGCGCCCGCTGTCCGACCTGCACACCGCCTCGCGCGCGCTCACCTGGATCGCGCTCCTGCTGTTCGCGGGTGGCCTGGGCGCGCAGCTGTGGCGCTGGGCCGGCAGCAAGGGCAAGCGGCGCCAGGCCGAGACCACGCTGCTGCTGTGCTACCTCGGCCTGGTCGTCGCCGCGGTGCTGTACTTCCTCACCACCTCGACCGGCCTGGGGCTGGTCGGCATGAAGGACGCGACGCCCAAGTCGCTCCACAAGTTCGACGTGATGCTCACGATCGCGTGGCTCATCGTCGCGACCTGCGCGGTCATCCCGGCCATCTTCATGGAGGCCACCGTCGGTGAGTGGACCTCCGACGCCGACGACGACGCGGTCGAGTTCCAGCGCATGCGCGAGATGGGCGTGTCGGGCCTGACGATCGCGCTGGCCGCCTCGCTGCTGATGGTGACCTGCAACGTCGCCAAGCAGAAGAACATCCGCAAGGACACCAGCTACTTCAAGACCGCGCAGCCCGGCGAGTCGACCCGCAAGATCGTCGAGAGCATGAAGGAGCCGCTCCACGTGCTCGTGTTCTTCCCGGCGGTCAACGAGGTCGCCGACGAGGTCGAGGGCTACTTCCAAGAGCTGCGCCGCCGCACTGGCAGCAAGATCACCATCGAGCGGCTCGACCGCGTGGTGAGCGCCCAGCTGGCCTCGAAGTACCAGGTGCAAAAGGACGGCACCGTCGTGCTGGTGCGCGGCGACGTGACTCCGCCGGCCACCGACGCCGCGATCCCGGCGGTCGCGGGCGCCGGCGAGAAGAGCGGCAAGTTCGATCTCGACACCGACTTCGACAAGGCGCGCCGGCAGACCGGCAAGCTGCGCGTGCTCGACCAGACCGTGAACAGCGAGCTGCTCAAGCTGGTGCGCGAGAAGCGCAAGGCGTACCTGACCACCGGCCACGGCGAGATCAACGATCCCGACTCGCTGCCGCCGACGATGCGCGGTCGCTACCCCGATGCCAAGTCGGTCGTGGTGAAGACGATCCTGGGCCAGCTCAACTACGAGGTGAAGACCCTGGGCTCGATGGACCTGGCGCGCGACGTCCCCGAGGACGCGACGGTGGTCTTGTCGCTCGGGCCCAAGACTCCGTTCGAGGTCGGCGAGCTGGCGGCGCTGACCCGCTACCTCGACGGCGGCGGTCGCCTGCTGATGGCGGTCGACCCCCAGGGCTCCTTCGAGCTGGGGCCGCTCGAGGGCTACTTCGGCGTGACGGTCGACCGTCACATCGTCCACGACGACAAGAACTACCAGCCCGAGCGCGGCCAGCCGACCGACAAGATGATGGCGCTCACCAACGGCTTCTCGTCGCACCCGTCGACGACGTCGCTGTCGCGGGGCTCGGCCAACCAGGGGATCATGTTGCAGACCTCGGGCGCGCTGCTCGAGACCGACTTCAGCGGTCCGTCAGCCAACGCCAAGCCCAAGCGCACGATCATCATCCGCTCGATGAGCGACTCCTGGCTCGACCTCGACGGCAACCACACCTTCGACGCCGCGACCGAGAAGCGCGATCGCTACAACATCGGCGCCGCGGTCGAGGGCCCCAAGGTCAAGCAGGCCGACGGCACCGAGGCCGAGGGCTGGCGCGCGTTGGTGTTCGCCGACAACGACCTGTTCGCCGACCGCATGTTCCAGACCCTCACCGGTCAGCGCGGCCTCGACACCAACAGCCGGAGCCTGCCCGACGACGGCATCCGCTGGCTGGGCGGCGAAGAGGCCTTCGCCGGCATCGTCAACAACGAGAAGGAGGGCGAGGTGCGCCAGACCAAGCGTGGCCAGGCCGCCTGGTTCACGGCGACCACGGTGCTGGCGCCATTGCTCGTCTTGGGGCTGGGCTTGTTCTACTCGTCGTACACGCGGCGCCGCCGATCGCGGCCGCTCGCGAAGGAGGTCGTCCGATGAAGAGCGTCATCGTCCACGGCGCCCTGCTGGGCGTCATGCTGATCTACGGCTACCGGACCTGGACCAAGACTGACGAGGCCAAGGCCCCGGCTGGTGAGGTCGTGATGTGGACCCGCGACGAGGCGGCGCTCAAGACGATCGAGCTCACCAGCGAGAAGCGCACGGTGAAGCTCGAGCGGCGGGGCGAGGGCGCGACGGCGTACTGGTGGGGCAGCGAGAGCAAGCAGGTCAAGAAGCCGAAGCCGGTGGATCCGACCAAGCCGGTGGATCCGACCAAGCCGGCCGATCCGACCAAGCCGGTGGATCCGACCAAGCCGGTGGATCCGACCAAGCCGGCGGATCCGACCAAGCCGGCGGACCCGGCCAAGCCCGCGGATCCGGCGGTGGATCCGGCCGAGCCGGCCAAGCCGACCGAGCCGGAGCTCATCACCGAGACGGTGACGACCGAGTTCCCGGTCGGGCCCGAGGGCGACAAGCTCATCAAGCAGTACGCCCGCATGCGCGCCCTCAAGGCCATCGGCGTGCCGACCGAGGCCTACAAGAAGGACTACGGCCTCACCGAGACCCAGACCTCGGTCGCGGTGGTGTTTACCGACGGCGCCAAGACGCTCGTCGTGGGTAGCAAGGTCTCGGGCGGCGCCGACCGCTACCTCCAGGACCTCGACACCGGCAAGGTCTTCGTCGTGCTCGGCACGATGGTGTCGATGCTCGAGGGCGGCGAGTCGTCGCTGCGTCCGACCGAGCTGCGCGCCTTCGACCCCAAGGCGGCGGCCCAGGTCGAGATCGCGGCCGACGGCAAGACCAAGTCGGTCGCGCGCATCAAGGTGAGGCCGCCCGAGCCCGAGAACCCCGACCCCCACATGCCGCCGCCCGCCGGCGCCGCGCCGCTGGTCGAGACCTGGGGCGAGGGCACGACCGCCGACACCACCGCCGCGAACTTCATCGACAAGCTCGAGAAGCTGCGGCCGTCGAGCTACGACCCCAAGGTCGAGCTGGCCTCGCTCGAGCCGGTCGCCGTGCTGACCTACAAGGACAACAAGGGCAAGCAGCTCGGTACGCTCAAGCTCCTGCGCCGCGTGAAGGCGGCGGCGCCGCTGCCCGACGGCACCACGCCGCGCACGCAGCAGTTCGAGTACTTCGTGTGGACCGAGCGCACTCACGTGCCGGCGCCGGTGTCGCCGATGCAGGCCGAGCGGGTCGAGCAGGACGTCGCGACGCTGTTCGCGGCTCCGTAGTCGCCGTAGCACCGCGCTCGGGTTCGTCAACGCCGCGCCGCCTGCGCGGCGTTGGCATTTTCGGCGAGGCCGGCGACGGAATACGAGCAACCGTCGCGGCGGTCTTTGGATCGAAACCCACTCGAACCACGGTGCCTTCGAAAGACCAAAGCCCATGAACCTCGCCAGGATTCGTCACGCGCTCGTCGCCGGCGTCGCCGCTGCGGGCCTCGCCACCGGAGCCGGCCTGGTCGCGCGCGCGACCGACCACGAAGCCTCTGCCAACCCGACGGGGTCGGCCCCGACCGCGGTCGCGCCGAGCGCCACCGGCCTGTCGGGCCACCAGATCTCCGACGTCGCCGAGCGCGTCGTCGACAGCGTCGTCAACATCTCCACCACGCAGACCGTCGACGATGGGCCGGGCATGCTCGACCCGTTCTTCAGCGACCCCGGCTCGCCGCGCTACGGCGGCGCCGATCCGCGCCGGGCCCAGAGCCTCGGCTCGGGCGTGATCGTGTCGGCGGGCGGCCGCATCCTCACCAACGCCCACGTCGTCGACAAGGCCGCCGAGATCCGGGTGACCTTGCCCGACGGCTCCGAGGTCACCGCCGAGGTGATCGGCTCCGATCCCAGCAGCGACGTCGCGGTGCTCCAGCTCATCGCCCCCAAGGGCGGCAAGCTCCCGGTGCTGCGCCCGTTGCCGATGGCCGACTCGAGCAAGCTCCGCCTCGGCGCGGTCGTGCTCGCCGTCGGCAATCCGTTCGGCGTCGGGCAGGGCGTGACGATGGGCATCGTCTCGGCGGTGGGCCGGGCCTCGGTCGGCATCGAGGACTACGAGGACTTCATCCAGACCGACGCCGCGATCAACCCCGGCAACTCGGGCGGCGCGCTGGTCGATCTCGACGGCAACCTGGTCGGCATCAACACCGCGATCCTGTCGCGCAGCGGCGGTTACCAGGGCATCGGCTTTGCGATCCCGACCAACATGGCGCGCCCGATCATGGACATGCTCGTCAAGGACGGCCGGGTCTCGCGGGGCTACCTCGGCGTGCAGCTGGCGCCGCTCAACCAGCAGACCAAGGACCACTTCAACCTCAAGGCCACGACCGGCGTCGTGGTGGCCGGCGTCGGCGACGACACCCCGGCGTCCAAGGCCGGCTTGCAGGCCGGCGACGTGGTCACCGCGATCGACGGCCTGCCGGTGCGCGAGCTCGGCAAGCTGCGCAACCAGGTCGCGATGAAGGGCGCCGGCCACACCGCCGAGCTGGCCATCGTGCGCGGCGGCGCGCCGACCAAGGTGGTGGTGAAGCTCGGCGAGCTGCCCGACCGACGCGCGGTCGCCGAGGCCGACCCGCCCCGCACGCCGCAGCTTCGGCGTCAGGCCCCGTCGCGGGGCGGCGCGCCGGGCGGCTCGTTCCACCGCGAGGAGATCATCATCCACCCCGACGGTCGGGTCGAGCGCAAGACCACGCCGTGACCGCGCCGCCCTGACTGTCCGGAAGCCGGACAGATGTCAGAGCGCCGGCGCACGATGGCGCGGTGGACGTCGCCGCGATCCGGGTTGGGCTGCTGGTCGGGCTGCTGGCCGGGCTGCTGGCCGGGCTGGGCCTGGCGCTGGCCGCGAGGGCGCTGGGCCGGCGGCGCGCGGCGCGAGGACGCAGCCAGCAGGCCCGGCAGCAGGGCCGCATCGCGGTCGAGGGCGAGCGGGTCGGCGCCACGCTGCTGCGCGCCGCCGGCTACCAGGTGCTCGCGCAGCAGGTGAGCCACCAGGTCACCGTGCTCGTCGACGACGAGGCCTACGCCGCCCGGCTCCGCTGCGACTACCTGGTCGAGCGAGCCGGCGTGCGCTGGGTCGCCGAGATCAAGACCGGGGTGACCGCGCCCAGCCTCACCCACCCGGCCACCCGACGCCAGCTCCTCGAGTATCAGGTCGCCTACGGCGTCACCGGGGTGGTGCTCGTCGATGCCACCGTCGGCACCGTGCACGAGGTCCGGTTCGAGCTGGACCCCGACGGCGGCGCTGGGCGAGCCGAAACCACGAAGCCACCCGCGATGGGGTGGCATTTCTTGGTCGGCGTCAGCGTCGGTGCGGCGCTGGTCGGCGTCGCGACGCGCTGGCTTTAGGGCCCGTGATCAGCCGAGGTTCTTGCTCGCGAACTCCCAGTTCACGAGCTTCCAGAACTCCTCGATGTACTTGGGCCGCGCGTTCCGGTAGTCGACGTAATAGGCGTGCTCCCAGACATCGATCGTCAGGATGCAGGTCTTGCCGGTGGCGAAGGGGGTGTCGGCGTTCGAGGTCTGCTCGATCGCGAGGCCGTCGTCGTTCTTCACGAGCCAAGCCCAGCCCGAGCCGAACTGGGTCGCGGCCGCCTTGGCGAACTTCTCCTTGAAGTCCGCGAAGCTGCCGAAGCTCTTGTCGATGGCCGCGGCGATGGCGCCGGTCGGCTCGCCGCCGGCCTTGGGCGCGAGGCTGTTCCAGTAGAAGGTGTGATTCCACACCTGTGCCGAGTTGTTGAAGACCGGCTTCTCGCTCGGCTTGCCGGCCGAGGCCTTGACGATGTCCTCGAGCGACATCGACTCGTAGGGCGTGCCGGGGATGAGCTTGTTGAGGTTGTCGACGTACGCCTGGTGGTGCTTGCCGTAGTGGTAGCTGATGGTCTCGGCAGAGATCACCGGGGCGAGCGCGTCGTCGGAGTAGGGCAGAGGCGGGAGCGTGATGGCCATGTTGTTCCTCGTGGGGGGGTGGTGTCGGCGACCGTACCAGGCTCGCTCGCGAGCGCATCGCCGCCCGCGGCATTTTCGAGCCCGGGTTTGCCGCGTACGATAAGGAGATGCTCGGCCCGATCGGTCACCTCGCGTCGCTCGCCGGCTACGGCGTGCGCAAGGGAGCCCAGACCCGCCATGATCTCGACGCCCATCGCGAGCTGGCGTGGCAGCGGTCGTCGCGCGCCACCGACCTGCCGGTCGGCCTCGAGCTGGCCTGGCTGGGCACCGCCGGGTTCCGCCTCACCTACGAGGGCCAGCACATCCTCATCGACCCATACCTGACCCGGCTGCCGCTCCGCGATCTGCTGCTGCGCCGCGTGGTCGCCGCGGACGAGGCTCGGCTGGCCGCGCTACCTGATCCGCTGGCGATCCTGGTCGGCCACACCCACTTCGATCACGCGCTCGACGTGCCGGCGCTGGCCCGGCGCGCCGGCTGTAGCGTCTACGGCGGCGACTCGATGGCGCGCCTGATGAAGCTGCACGGCGAGGCTGAGCGCGCGATCGTCGTCGAGCCGCACCGCACCTACGACCTGGGGCCGTTCGCGGTCACCTTCGTGCCGAGCAAGCACTCGAAGCTCGCGGGCGGGCTGTGGATTCCCTATAGCGGCGAGATCACCTGCGACCACCTCGACGGCCTGATCCCGCAGGCCTACAAGTGCGGCCAGGTCTGGGGGCTGCACATCGCGGTCGGCGGCGTGAGCATCTACCACCAGGGCTCGTGCGATCTCGAGGACGACGCGGTGGTCCACCGCGACCTCGACTACCTCCTGTGCGGCATCTCGGGGCGACGCTTCACCGCGCGCTACGTCGAGCGCCTCCTGCGCAAGTTCTCGCCGCGGGTCGTGGTGCCGCACCACTTCGACGACTTCTTTCGCCCGGCCGATCAGCCGATGGCGATGAGCCTGAACGTCAACCTGGCCGGGTTCGTCGACGAGGTCGGGGCGGTGTCGCGCGACTTCGAGATCCGCACGCTCGGCCTCGGCGAGGCCGTCGGCGCCGCGTAGATGGACACCTTCTTCGCCGAGCTGTGGGGCTCCATGCGGGCGGGCCGGCTGGTCTGGTCGGCGCTGGCGTGGTTGGTGGTGACCGCGCTGGCTCGCGGCTTCGGCCCGGCCCTGCGGCGCCGGCTGACCGCGCCCGCGATCATGCTGGTGCTGGCGCTGGTCGGCGTGGTCGGCGCCGCGATCACCTCGGCCAGCGGCTATCGCCCCGCGCCGCTGCTCACCGCCGCGCTCGCCTTCGAGCTGCTCGCGGTGGTCGGCATCGCGCAGATCGCACTGTTCACGATCGGGCTGCCCCGGGTCGGTGTGGTCGTGCCGCGCATCCTGGTCGACATCGCGACCGCGATCGCCGCGATCATCGCCATGGTCGTGGTCGGCAAGCGGGCCGGCTGGTCGGTCGCCGGCATCATCACCACCAGCGCGGTGCTCACCGCGGTCATCGGCTTCTCGCTCCAGGACACCCTGGGCAACCTGATGGGCGGCCTGGCGTTGCAAGCCGACAGCTCGATCACCGTCGGTGACTGGGTCAGCCTCGGCGCCGGCCAGCCCACCGGCCGCGTGACCGAGATCCGCTGGCGCTACACCGCGCTCGAGACCCGCAACTGGGAGACCGTGATCGTCCCCAACTCGGTGCTGATGAAGGGCCAGGTGACGGTGCTGGGCCGGCGCCAAGGCCAGCCCCTCCAGCTGCGCCGCCACCTCGAGTTCCACGTCGACTTCCGCACGCCGCCGACCGCGGTCATCGACGCGGTGCTGGGCGAGCTCGGCGTCGATCCGGTGCCGTACATGGCGACCGAGCCGCCGCCGACGTGCCTGTTCTTTGGCATCCGCGACAGCTTCGCGGTGTACGCGGTGCGCTACTTCCTGACCGACCTGTCCGTCGACGATTCGACCGACAGCGCGGTCCGCATCCGCATCTACTTCGCGCTGCGCCGCGCCGACATCGCGCTGTCGATGCCGGCCCAGGCGGTGTTCGTGACCCACGAGTCGGAAGACCGACGGGCCCGCAAGGTCGAAGAAGAACGCGAGCGCCGGCGGGCCGCGCTGACCGCGGTCGACCTGCTGAGCGCGCTGGGCGTCGAGGAGCGCGACCGCTTGGTCGAGGCGCTGCGCATCGAGCCCTTCGCCGCCGGCGAGGCGGTGACCCGCGAGGGCGAGCGCGACGAGGGGCTGTATCTCATCATCCGTGGCGAGGCGGTGGTGCAGCTGGGGCGCGGCCTCGCGGCGCGCACCGTCGCCAAGCTCGGGCCCGGCCAGTTCTTCGGCGAGATGTCGCTCATGACCGGCGAGGCCCGCTCGGCCACCGTCCTCGCGGTGACCGATCTCGAGTGCTACCGCATCGACAAGCCGGTGTTTCACCAGCTCATCACCGCCCGGCCCGAGATCGCCGAGCAGGTCGCCGAGATCCTCACCACGCGCCGCGAGGCCCTCGAGTCCGTGCGCGACCAGCGCCGCGCCCCAACCAGCCGGGCCGAGGAGAAACAGGACCTCGCCGTCCGCATCCGCGGCTTCTTCGGCCTGAAGTGACTGGCAGCCTGTGGAGCCGATCGGTGGCGACCAGACTGCCGCCGCTTGGAGCAGCGCGATCCGCGGCATACTGACGAAGCATGGCGCAACCGAACACGCCCCGTTCCACGTACGCCGACCTGCTGGCGCTGCCGCCCAATCTGGTCGGCGAGATCGTCGATGGCGAGCTGTACGCGAGCCCGCGACCGGCCTCCCGACATTCGCAGGCGTCGTCGGCGCTGGGTGGCGAGCTGTGGGGACCGTTCCGCAAGGGTCTGGGCGGGCCGGGCGGTTGGGTCATCCTCGACGAGCCCGAGCTTCATTTGCGCGAGGACGTCCTGGTGCCGGACCTCGGCGGCTGGCGGCGCGCGCGCATGCCGGAGATGCCGGACACGCCCGCGTTCACCCTCGCACCCGACTGGGTGGCGGAGGTCATGTCGCCGAGCACGAAGCGCCTCGATCGCGTCGCCAAGCTGCCGGTCTACGCCCGGGAGGGCGTGGCCCACGTGTGGCTGATCGATCCGATCGCGCAGACCCTCGAGGTGCTCCGGCTCGAGCGCGAGCGTTACGTCGCCGTGCTGACCGCGAGCGGCGACGAGGTGGTGCGGGCCGAACCGTTCGACGCGATGGAGCTGACGCTGTCGTCGCTGTGGGAGCGCTGACTCAGGGCCGGGCCTTGGGTGGGGCGAGGGCGTCGATGGGCTCGTCGTTGTCGGAGTCGTAAGGGGCGGCGGGGGTCTCGCGGAGAACTTGATCGCCACCGGGCGATCGCGGCCGATACGCTCGGCCGTAGACCACGCGCATGCCGCCCTCGGAGAGGCGGCCGAGGATGCGAACACGACCGTCGAGGGTCGTGCCACGGCGGGGATCGGGCGGATGGCTCGTCGGAGTCGCGGGGCGAGGCTCGGAGACCGAGTGCAGGTTCCTCCTGATGGCAGCGTCGCCCAACTATGATGATTCCGGAGGGAGCCTGAAAGGTTCTGTTCCCTGATCCTTCGTGCGCAATGGGCACTATTTCACGCGCTCTCAGGCTACGACACGCACCTTGCGGCGGCCTGAAGGGTGACCGTACCGTCGCGATTGCGACGGTTCTGATCGAGCGTGCGTATCTCAGGAATCACTCGCGCTGACTACGCCGATGCCAGGTTTCTTGCCTCTCGGAGCGACCTGCTCGCTGGTCAGGGTGGCGGTAGCGCCGGGTCAAAGTTGAAGTCACCTGCACACCACGAGTTCCAGTCCTGCCAGCCGGCGCGTCGGGTGCCCCACGACGTGCCAGGAAGAAACCGTCTCACGGCGGGCGAGCCGACGAGCCCAGAGCGCCGGACGTTGATCGTACTCATACCGTCCTGATTCCACACACCAGCCACATCGTCAAAACCATCGGCATCAAAATCCCCGGCCTGCCAACGTATGTTCGGGGCCAACCGCCTGTGTCGGTTTCCCATGCCGTCGGTCCCTGGAACAGTGCGCCGGTGGAGTGGTACATCGAAAGCTTGATCAGCGGCCCGCTGTTCCAATTCTCGCGGCCGATCCATCCCGGCTGGCTGCGTTGCCGGTTCCGGTCCTCGGGTCACATCCGTCGACCGCTGTTGCCAAGCCAATGCTGCTGGTTGAAGGTGTTGGCTTGTGTTGCCGAAGCCAAGCGCACGGTGAGGGTCGCAACATTTCCCGTGTTCTTCCAAACCGTGAGCAAATCGTCGCGTCCATCGCCATTGAAGTCGCCCACGCTCCATTTGGCATCGTCTAGCCCTACTTTCGCAAAAACGGGCGCCTCTCCGACGAGGATTGCCTACATGAAGAACCGAGCAGCGAATGATGCGAGATCCTCGACGACACGGCTCGCGTTTGGTCATCGCTTGCTTGTTCCCTCGTCGAGCATTTCTTGCCCCGTTCTTCAGGTAGGATCCGGAGGGCCTCCCACCGTCGGGAACTGTCCCCGTCGCCAGTCTCGATGCGAAAGTAGGGCTAGCGCTAATTCTGATCCGCCGTACGCGCGGCTGTCAAGGTCTGCCTCATTGCTAGTCACTGCGATGGCCGATTGTCGTGGAGGCTCAGTACACGAACGTCATCGTGCCGAGGAGCATCGCGGAGCGGACTGCGGTGGCCTCACCGCCGTCGGTGCGGATGACGTGGGGAGCGGCGATGTCGGTGACACCTGAGGGGAGCGGAAGCGTCGGGGTGCGCGCGCAGAGCTCCTCCGAGAGATCCGAGGGGCAAAGGATTGTCGAGTAGTAGCGATCCGCGGCAAATCCCAGCTTGTTGAGGCCACGGCGGGCTCGGCCCGGCGCGAGCTCGATGTGAGCCGTCTGCCAGCCGTCGCCCGTTAATTCGATCGTGGCCACCAAATGCGAACGCACGTCGCGAGGCCGCGTGTAGAAAAACAGATCGACGTTCTGGTAGACGCGGAGCGTGGTGGCCCCGGTGCCGAGGATCGCAATATCGATGGCTCGGGGCTCGCGGCTTCCGACGAAGTAGGTGACGCCGACGTCCTCGGACGGGGCCTCAGCGGAGCCTCTGTACCGACGTGCAATCGCGTCTGTGGTGACCACCGCGGTGCGACCAGCCGTAGTCACATACCGGTCGAACCCATACGCGGTGTTAACGATGGAGTCGATCGACCCAAGTTCGATACTCACTGGACTCTCCGCCATGCTCGCGACGGTTGCAGGCGCGGTGAGGCGGTAGATGGAAGAGACCTTGGGAATAGAGATGGTCGAGGTAAACGCTCGAGCAGCGGTTTCCTGAAAGACGCGGTGGTAACCAGGGAACGTGCCGCCGTAGCGTTGCATGCGGGCGTAGGTTTCAAAGCCGGGAGCGGCCAGCGCGAAGGGCCCGATGCCAGGCGTGATCATCGCTTCGGCGCTCTCGAGGTAGATGTCCTCGACTGCGAGGCGATGGTCGAACGCGTAACTGTAAAGGTGCATCGCGTACTCGGGCACCGGCACGTTCTTCCGACCGCTCATCCACGCGACCTCCGACTGGAGTGCGAGAGACGAGACGAGGCCAGTTCGCTCGCGAAGCACTTGTTCGGTACGGTCGGTCGTCGGAAAAAACAGCGTCTGCGTGCGATGGATGCCTTGGTCGGCCCGGTACCGCGCGAGCACGATAAGCGCCACGAGCACAACTCCTCGCTCGAACGTCAACGGGCTCCAGAATCGCCGATGCCCTATCAGGATGGCTATCGCTAGCAGCGAGAACAACCAGTGCTTCGACGCCAAGCGGGCCGGGCGGATCAGCCATGGATTGGTGAGCGTACCGGTAGCGCCCAGTCCCCAGAACAGTGCAATAATGATCAGCGCAGTCGCGTACAGAGCGCGGTGAGCTGTCACGTGGCTTCTGATCGTTGGCCAAGCGGCGGTGATCTGACGTGCGCCGGTGAGCGCCGCGAAGCCGGCCCCAACCCACAAGATGGGCAGGGCGAAAGACAAGTAGTGAGTGAACGCGTAGTTCTTGTACGCATAGAGAGGCAGGACTGCGAGGTTGAACACCACAGCGAATCCCGCCGCGCCGAGCAGGGTCGCGAATCGACGGTCGGTCAGGGGCTCACTGTCGATCGATGCAGCTAACTGTCGGGACACACCCTGACGTAGCCAGATCGCTGCGCCGATCGCGGCAAGGATCTCGATGGCATAGCTCCGTAACGTCCACTGCACGGTCATCAGCCAGGACGTGGTCATCTTGGCGCGCATGTCGTCGGCGGCCACTCGCCACATCTCAGCGAGCGAGATCGGGTGGCCGGGCTCAGTGTACTTCCACCAGGTGTCAGTGCCCATGCCGTACCGGGTTCCGAGCGGCAACTGGTAGATGTTGTTCGCGCTGAAGAATGGTGTGCCCCATTCGCGCATGGTGTCGATTGCGAACGGGAGGCACCATCCGATCATCACGATTGCCGCGAGTCCGTATCCGCGCCAAAGGCGACGTAGGGCGATACCCCAGCCTTCGTCACTGCGGTCGCGCAGCGCTCGACGGACGCCGAGAAACGCGAGCACGATGACGAACGCGGCGCCCACGTTGGGACGGGCCAGGAACAACCACGCAAGCACCGTACCTAGCCAGACGCGGAGACTCCTCGACGACGTGTGCGCGGGCGTCGCGATAAACCGATGAAGGGTCAGGAACATCGCCGTCGACAGGAGCTGCGTGTCGGCGTCCTTCAGATACAGGAAGATGTAGGAGTTCGGATGCGCGAGCGCGAGCGCGACGGCGAGGAGGCCGGCGTTGCGGTCGTTCCAGACGGCGCGGCCGAGCGCGAAGACCAAGAGCAGGTAGCCGACGAACGTGAGGAAATTGTAGAGCGTGATGCCGACCCAGTAGCTGGTCGAGCCGGTGATCTTGTAGAGCCCGGCGATCGCGTAGGCCGTGAACGGGAAGCGGTCGGCGTTCTCCCAACGGGCGTCGTCGAGACGTCCCTCGTGATCGTAGAAGTCGAGCAGCGACGCCGGAAGGTCGTTCGTGGTGTAGCCCCGGCCCTCGGCCAGGTTCTTGGCGATGTAGGCGCTGCGGGTGTTGTCGGTGAGCCGGACGCGATAGGCGGTGTCGGCGTCGAGATAGCCCATCCGCCACAGGGCGAAGACGGCGATCACGACGACCGCGACGCCGACGGCGATCAGGTCGCGGAGGCGGCTGGTCATGAGGCGCGCCGGGCGACGATCACGAGCTCGTCGTCGCCCAGCTTGTAGTAGGGACGGAGCAGGCGACCGAGCGCGCCGAGGGTGGCGCGGGTGGCGCGACCGGCGCCGGCGCCGTCGCTGCCCTGGCTCCGGCGGCCGGCCGACTGGAGCGCGGTGAGCGCGAGGAAGAGCGTGTCGCCGCCGAAGGTGCGCTCCTCGGTAACGGCCAGACCGGCGGCCTCGACGAGGGTGCGCAGCGCGGCCGGGGTGAAGTGGTGCAGGTGGACCGGGACCTGGTACCAGCCCCACGAGTCGGAGGCGAGGCGGCGCAGGCGCGCGGCGAAGTTGGGCACGCCGACGACGAGGCGGCCGCCGGGCACGAGCAGCGACGCCGCGGTCGCGAAGAACTCGGCGGGGTCGGGCAGGTGCTCGACGACGTGCTGCGCGAAGATCGCGTCGAAGCGGACCTCGGGATGGGCCGCGACGTGGTCGGCGAGCGTGCCGGTGGTGACGCGGTGTCCGCGCGCGGCGGCCGCGGTGGCGGGCTCAGCCGACAGCTCGACGCCCCAGGTCTCGAGGCCGGCGGCGCGCGCTTCGTCGAGGAGGAAGCCGAACATGCAGCCGACGTCGAGGACCCGGCCGTGGTCGAGCCCGGCCCGGCGGACCAGCGCGGCGGAGCGATAGCGCTTCTCGCCTTCGATCAGGGTGTGGGCGCCGTAGCCATAGCTGGCGGCGTAGCAGGCGTCGAGCTCGGCGGGCGTGGGCCGTGGCATCGTGGTGCCAGCGCCGCAGCGATCGCAGACGTCGATGCGGTACGCGCCGACCGCGGCGTAGCTCGAGCGCGGATGAAACGCTGAGCTGTGCAGCGCGCCGCCGCAGAGCTGACAAGCACGCGTGGGATCGGAGTTGGCGAGCACGGAACGGCCGTTGATGGCACGAGGCGCGACGAGGATCAAGGCAGCTCGACGACGGTCAGCGCTCCGGTGCCGACGAGTGTGCGCCCGGTCGCGGCGAGAGCCAGCACCGGATCGTTCGGCGCGATCGCCGCCGACGGCGCGAGGATCACGTAGTCGACTGGGGGCAGGGCGGCGAGGGCGCGGCAGTGACGGGCGTTGGGCCGGGCGAGCGGGCGCGGTCGGGTGGGCACCCGACAGGCGGCGGCGTCGGCGGTGCGCAGATCGATGAAGGCGTGGCGGGTGTAGTCGAGGAGGTCGGCGCGGTCGACCCACAGGCCGACCGTGGCGCCGGCCGGGATCGCAGCTTGCGCGGCGCGGTAGCTGGCGGCCTCGCCGTCGGAGGGGCGGTTCCCGGCGGCGTAGGCCCGGGCGGCGTCGACGAGGTCGACCTCGCGCTGGCCCCAGGAGCGAGGTGGAACCCCGATGCGAAAGCGCAGCCCGCCCAGCGCGAGCACGACGGCGAACCCGACCGCGATCGAGATCGGCGCCGGTGCGTCGACGCGGGGAAGCCCGACGAGCACGACGAGGAACCCGAGGGCGAGCCCGAACGGCACCACGGCGAGCCCACCACCGACGAGCGAGGTCGACAGCGGGAGGCCGACGGTGAGCGCGGCCGCGGTGGCGACCAGGACGACCGCGAGCGCCCGATCGCGGGTATCGCGGGTCGCCGCCGACAGGAGCGCCCACAGGATCGCGGCGACCGCGGCGGCGATCGCGAGCCGCACTGGCGCGCCGGCGGCGACCAACGGCGCGAGGCGCGACTCGCGCGCAGCGATGAGGGCGTAACCGGCCAGGGCGACTAGCACGACCGCGGCGCGGCGGGCGCGGCGGGGAGCGGACATCACGACGACGCAGGCGAAGCCGAGCCCGGCCGGCGTGATCGCGGCGAGCGCGGCGGCGACGACGAGGGCCATCGGTGCGGCCCGCGCGCGGGTGAGGCTGGCGTAGCTGGCGAGCACCAGCGCCACGGTGATCCAGCGCGGCGCGAGATCGGGCGGCAGCGCGGGCAGGCCGAGGGCGAGGCCGGCGATCGCCACCGCGACGTAAGTCCGGGTCGGGCCGGGTCGGCGCAGCCCGAAGGCGAGCGCGAGCGCCAGCGCGAGCCCGAGGCCCCCGTCGACGGCATGGCTGGCGCGCCCGTCGCCGAGCACCCAACCCAGGCTGGTCGCGATCACCGAGCCGCGCGGCGCGACCAGCCCGCCGGTCTGGGCGAGCCGGGCCAGCGGCCCGAGCAGGTCGCCGTCACCGTCGACGAACCCACCATCGCGGGAGCCGGCGCCGCCCAGGTAGTGCACCGCGACCCCGGCCGCGACCGCGAGCGCGACCAGGGTGTCCGGGCTCGGCCGCCAGGCTCGCAGGCGAGCCGCGAGCTGGTCGTCGCGCCGCACGATCCAGCTCGCGCTGACCACGACGCCGGCCAGGGTGAGCGCGGTCTGCCCACGGGCGCCGAACTGGCCGGCCGCCGCGAGCGCGCCGCCAAGCGCGACGTAGATCGCGAGGCCCCACGCCACCGCCAGCGCCGCCGGCGCGTCGTGATCGGCGACCAGCCAGCCCGCGATGCGCCCGAGGCCGTGCAGCGCGAGCCCAACGGTGAGCGCGCCGATCGCCGCGACCGCGAGCGGAGGCCCCGGCGGTACCAGCGCGGCGACGACCGCGATCAGCGCGGCCGCGAGCGCGCCGAGCGAGATCAGCGCACGGCTTCCCACACCACGCCTTCGACGCGCGCGACCTTGGTCACCGCCGGATCGCGCCACGGCTCGCCCACCGACGACAGCGACAGGTACAGCTCGGTCCAGCCGGTCACCCAGGTCGCCGGCACCACGGTCTCGACGACGAACGAGCCATCGTCGGCGACCAGACGGGAGGCGAGCTCGATCCCGGCGACCATCAGCGACACCCGCGGTCGCGTGAAGATCGCGGCGCGGTCGACGCGCCCCCAGATGCGCAGCTGCATGTCGCTGCGGCCGCGGATCCGGGCGTGGGCGGACGGGCCGATCCACCGGATCGGCACCGGGCTCGACGACCCCAGCGCGAGCTCGGGCTCGACGCGCACCATGCGCGACCAGCCTTCCTCGAAGACCAGATCGCCGCGCGACGCCAGCCGCCACTCGCCGGTGACGCCCTCGCGGGTGGCCAGCTGCGCGACGTAGGCCTCGCGCGCCAGGTTCTCCGACGACGGCGCGTGATCGCTCCCGCAGCCGGCCGCCGCCGCGAGCGCGAGCGTCAGCCAGCGCCTCATCGCGCGGTCTCCAGATCGAGGACGACCAGGCCGCCTTCGTCGAAGGTCGAGCGGTAGCGCGCGGTCAGCTCGAGGAAGCTGTCGGCGAGATCGAGCTGGTACGCCGCGGCTACGCGCCACAGCTCGGTGTCCCAGAAGATCCGCTCCATCCAGTAGGCGCGCCGGTAGAAATAGCGCGAGTGGTCGCCGCGCACGAACGCGAGGTAGCGCAGGCCGCGGGCCCGGAAATAGGCCGCCTTGGCCTCGGCCCCGACGAACATCGGCAGCCCGGGCGGCGCGCTCGCGAACCCCGGCGTGTCGAGGTTGAAGATCCGGTTGCGCGCGTAGTCGAGGTAGGCCGCGTCGTCGAGGAGCGCGACCAGTGACGCGCCCGCGGGCACGCTGTGCTGCAAGCGCTGGTAGAGCGCGGGCACCGCGAGGTCGGCCGTCACGTCGCGGCGGCTGTGATGGGCGGCGACCAGCTCGGCACCGAGCATGCGGTAGGTCGTGAGCGTGGTCTTGGCGGTGTAGACGAACTGCGCGAGCAGGCACGCGATGACGATCACGCGGCCGGCCGGCGCGATCGCGACCGGCGTCGTCTCGTCGTCGGTGGCGAGCCCGCGCCCGGTGGTCTCGACGATGACGACCAGCGCCAGCGTGGTGACGTAGCCGAACCCGTAGCGCCACAAGTTGCGGGCGTCCGACAGCGTGAACGCGTGGACCAGCAAGACGAAGCCGACCGCGCACGCGATCGTGAGCGCGACCAGCGGCGCGCCGGCTCGGCGATCGCGGCACATCAGCACCACCGGCACCAGCGGCACCATCACGCGCACCGGGTTGGGATCGAGCACGACCCCGAGGAAGAACTGCAGCTCCTGCCACGCGCTCCACACCAGCGGCGTGGTCGGCACGTGGGGGTTGCCGGTGCCGAGCCACAGCGGATAGAGGAACGTGTGGCTCGAGTGCCACGACGCCACCGCGAACGGCACCAGCCCGACGGCGCCGGCGACGACCACGTCGCGCCAGGCCCGGCGTTCGTCACGCCAGGCCCGGCCGCGCAGCCGCAGCGCGAGGACGACCGCGGGGAACAGCACCGCGACCGGCACGTAGTTCTGCCGCAGCGAGCAGGCGGCGGCGGCGAGCCCGCCGACGATCGCCCAGCCGTGGCGTGGCAGCTCGTCGACGACGGCGAGGGTGCGGTAGAGCCCGAGGAAGAGCGCGGTGCCAGTCCAATAGCTGGCGGTGTTGGTCGAGGCGTCGGGCAAGAGCAACGTCACCAGCAGCACGAGCCCGGCGACGAACCGATCGAGCGGGCGTTGCTTGCGGAGCAACCCGACGAGCAGCGCGAGCGTCGTCAGCTGACCGACGCCGTGATCGGCGAGGTACAGGTTCGCGAGCGTGCCGCGCGCGGCGGCGAACCCCGAGAGGATCGTCTGGCCGCCGAACGCCGACAGCCGGCGAAAGCTGAACGGCTCGTCGAGATCGCCGATGTCGAGCAGCCGCTTGACCATCGGCGTGTATGCGATGTCGTCGTCGAAGTGGTTGCCTTGCACCCGGGCGACCGCGCGCAGGACGTTCACCAGCGCGAGCGCGACCAGCACGCCCCACAAGATCGTGGCCTGAGGGTCGCGGGCCAGGCCGCGCAGCCCGCGGGCCCACGCCAGCAGCACCGGCTCGTCGGCGGTGAGCTGGCGCCAGGCCTGGCCGGCGAACCCGAGGCCGAGCAGCGCCAACAACGCCGTGCGATCGAGCGCGCCAAAGGCGAGGAGCCCTCCACTGACCGCGAGCACCGCCCCGAGCCCCCAGGCTAGACGAAGCCCCAGATCGATTCTGGCACCAATGAGCCGCTCGACCGCGTGGCCCCAGCCTGCGAAGGCGACCAGCAGGAAGCCGAGCCACGCCAAGCCGCCCCACAGCACGCTCCCGGGCATCGCCAGCCCGATCGCTCCGGCGGCGGCGGGCACCGCGATCGCGAGGCCGCGAGCCAGGGCGCGCACCGGGCGCGCGGTCACCGGGGCCTGGCTGCGACGATCGCGGCGGTGAGCTCGTCGAGGCCGACGGTGGAGGTGCCGTGGCGCGAGACCGAGATGCCGGCGGCCAGGCTGGCGAGGATCATGGCGTCCTCGAGGGAGAGCCGGGCGGCGACCGCGAGCACCAGCGCGGCGACCACGGTGTCGCCGGCGCCGGTCACGTCGAAGACCTCGCGCGCGGTGGCGGGGACGTGGGCGCCGCGCACGCCGTCGCGGTAAAGCGTCATGCCGTCGGCGCCCCGGGTGACCAGGAGCGCGGCGCCGTCGAGGCGAGCGGCCAGCCCGCGGGCGGCGTCGTCGATCTCGGCCAGGGTCGACGTGGCGTGGCCGGCGGCCCGCTCGAGCTCGGCCAGGTTGGGCGTGATGACGGTCGCGCCGGCGTAGGGCGCGAAGTCGCGCTGCTTGGGATCGACGACGATCGGCACCCCGCGGGCCCGGGCCGCGGCGATCGCGGCGCGCGCGATGGCGGGCGTGATGACGCCCTTGGCGTAGTCGGAGATGACGATCGCGTCGGCGTCGGCGAGCTCGGCCTCGATGGCGGCGATCACGGCGTCGGCCAGCGCGCCGTCGACGGGGGTGCGGCGCTCGGCGTCGACGCGGGCGATCTGGTGGCCGCCGGAGACCAGCCGGGTCTTGCGGGTGGTCGGGCGCGCGCCGTCGACGCAAGTGCGCTGCGCGATGCCGGCGTGGGTCAGCGCGGCGGCCAAGATGCGGGCGCCTTCGTCATCGCCGACCACGCCGATGACGGTCGCGCGCGCGCCGAAGCGCTGCAAGTTGGCGGCGGTGTTGGCGGCGCCGCCCAGGCGATGCTCGGTGGCGACCAGGTCGAGCACCGGCACCGGCGCCTCGGGCGAGACTCGGTGCACGTCGCCGCGCAGGTACTCGTCGATCATCAGATCGCCGATGACCAGCACGCGGTGGCCGCGCAGGTGCTCGACGACGGCAGGCGAGATCGGCATGGCGGCGGACGCTAGCTCAAGCCCAGCAGCGACGCAATTCGCGGCCCGGTGCCGGCCCAGTCGTCGAAGCGCAGGGCGTGGGCGCAGCCGGCGGCCCGACCGGCCTCGACGTCGGAGGGCTTGTCGCCGACCATGATCGACGCGGCCAGGTCGAGGTCGAGGTCGCGGGCGGCGGCGAGGAGCATGCCGGGCGCCGGCTTGCGGCAGCGGCAGCCGTCGTCGGGGCCGTGCGGGCAGCGATACGTCCCCGCGAAGGTCACGCCAGCCTCGGCGAATTGGGCCGCGACGCGCGCGGCCACCGCGTCGGCCTCGGCGACGGTGAGGCGACCGCGGGCGAGCCCCGACTGGTTCGACACGATCACCAGCGCGAGGTCGGGCGGGAGGCCGCGCAGAAACCCGGCCGCGCCGGCGAGCAGCTCGACCGCATCGGGATCGCGGGGATAGCCGACGTCGACGACCAGCGTGCCGTCGCGATCGAGGAAGAGCGCGCGTCGCACGGGATCTGTCAGGTGCTTTGCAGCAGGCGCGCCAGGGTGTCGGTCGACGAGCGGCCGGGCACCAGCGGGACGAACTCGACGCGACCGCCCCAGCTCCGCACCAGCTCGGCCTCGGGGATGGGCTTGCCGGCGGGCGGCGCGTAGTCGGCGCCCTTGACGTGGACGTCGGGGCGCACCGCGGCGAGCACGTCGGTCGGCGTCGCGGCGTCAAAGACCGTGATGGCGTCGACGCAGTCGAGCGCGGCCAGCATCTCGACCCGCTCGGCGGCCGGGAAGATCGGCCGGCCCGGGCCCTTGTTGGCGCGCACCGAGGCGTCGCTGTTGACGCCGACGATCAGCGCGTCGCCGAAGCCGCGCGCGGCCCGCAGCGAGTGCAGGTGGCCGACGTGGAGCACGTCGAAGACCCCGTTGGTCCAGGCCACGGTGCGCTTCATCGACTTGAGGTGCCCGCGCAGCGCGACCAGCTCGTCGAGCCCGTACTCCTTGGGCGACCCGGTCAGCGAGGCCCGCGCCGGCGCGCGCACGCCGCCGTACCCGACGTCGACCAGCTCGCACCAGACGTGGACGATCGCGATGTGGCACTCCTGGATGCGGGCGGTCTCGCGGGTCGGCACCGCCACGCCGCCGTCGCAGCTGGCCACCAGCTCGCGGCCTTGCGCGCCGGTGAGCGCGACCACCTGCAGCCCGCCGGCCCGGGCCGCCGCGATCGCCGCGACGACGTTCTTCGATCGGCCGCTGGTGGTGATCGCGATCAGCACGTCGCCGGGGCGGCCCAGCGCCTCGACCTGGCGGGAGAACACGACGTCGTAGCCGTAGTCGTTGCCGATCGCGGTGAGCGCCGAGCTGTCGGTGGTGAGCGCGATCGCGGGCAGGCCGCGCCGCTCGACCACGTAGCGGCCCACCAGCTCGGCGGCCAGGTGCTGGGCGTCGGCCGCGCTGCCACCGTTGCCGCACACCAGCACCTTGCCTCCGGCCGCCAGGGTCGCCCGGATGATTTCGGCAGACTTGACGATGGCGTCGAGCTCGCCGACCACCAGCTCGTGCTGGACCCGCAAGCCGTCGACCAGCGCGGCGCGCGCGATCGCGGCGTGGTCGGTCACGGCGTCGCCGCCCGGGCCGCCAGCGGCTGCGCGAGGACGGCGTCGATCTCGAGCATGACGGTGTCGAGCGAGACGGTGCAGGCCACCGCGTTGGTGACCTCGCTCGACGGCCGCCCGACGCTGATGTCCTTGCCGTTGTAGACCGTGAACAGCGGGATCGAGTACAGCGGCGGCACCACCGAGCGGACCCGGGTCCCGATCGGCGCGAACAGCACCGGCGAGTCGGCGAAGAACAGCCCGACGATGGGCGCGTCGACCAGGCAGGCCAGGTGCATCGGGCCGCTGTCGTTGGAGACCACCAGCGACGCCTCGGCGAACAGCACCAGCAGCTCGCGCAACGTCAGCTCGCCGGCCGCCGAGAACGCGCGCCGGCTGGTGCACGCGCTGACGATGCGCTCGACGTAGGGCCGCTCGCTCTTGGCGCCGGTGAACACCACCTTGGCCCGCGGGTGCTCGCGCAGCAGGCGATCGGCGAGCTCGGCGTAGCGCGCCTCGGGCCACTTGCGGGCCTCGGGCGCGAGGTCGGGCGAGGTGTTGGGGTTGATGACGAACAGCGTCTCGCCGGGCGCGAGGCGAGGCGCGAGCTTCTTGCGCAGCGCGGCCCGCTCGAGCTCCGACGGCGTGATGCGGGGATAGTGGTAGCGCGCCGACCACTCGCCGAACCGCACGAAGTACTTGTCGTCGGTGGCGATCAGGTACGGCAAGGACAAGAAGATGTCCTTGGTGTGGAAGTAGTGGTTGTAGATGCCCGACACGTCCAGGAGCGTGCGGCGCCACGCCTCCGACTGCAGGTAGAAGCCGGCCTTGCGCGGAATGCCGGCGAGGCTGGCCAAGGTGAGCGGGAACTTCGCGAAGAACTCGAGGTCGACGGCGAGCTCGCAGCGGGCGGCTCGCAGCGCGCGGATCACGCCGAGCGTGGAGCGGGCGAACGTGGCCGGCGTCGACGGATCGATGTAGTGCTCGTGGTCGGTGAGCTGCAGAATCTCGAGGAGGTCGCGGTTGCTCTTGAACGTGACGAAGTGGATCTGGGCGCCCGGGAATTGATCGCGGAGCGCGGCGAGCGCGGGGCTCGCCACGACGATCGAGCCCATGCCGAAGAACTTCATGACGACGATGTTGTGGACCTCGCCGGGCGGCCGGGCGAACGGTCGCGACAGCTCCTTGGCCGCCGCCAGCCCGCTACACACCAGGTTGCCGACGAGCCCGTCGATCCGACGCATCAACTTGACGTTCACGGCCCACTCCTCCCATGCCCCTCGAAAGCCGTCAAGCGCGCGGAAGAACGTGCGCTCCGGCACGTGATCCGCGCGTCACTTGGGCGGCATGCGCAGCGCGCCGTCGAGCCGGATGGTCTCGCCGTTGAGGTAGCCGTTGGCGACGATCGCGGCGACCAGCTCGCCGTACTCGGCGGGGTCGCCGAGGCGCTTGGGAAACACCACGTCGGCGTAGAGCGCGGCCCGCTTGTCCTCGGGGAGCCCGCCCAGCATGGGCGTGTCGAAGATGCCGGGCGCGATCGTGCAGACCCGGATGCCGACCGGCGCGAGATCGCGGGCCGCGGGCAGCGTCATGCCGACCACGCCGGCCTTGGAGGCGGCGTAGGCGATCTGCCCGATCTGGCCGTCGTAGGCGGCGACCGAGGCCGTGTTGACGATCACGCCGCGCTCGCCGGTCGCGGTCGGCTCGGCCTTGCTGATCGCCGACGCCGCGAGCCGCAGGACGTTGAATGTGCCGACCAGGTTGATGCCGATGACGGTCTGAAACAGGGCCAGATCGTGGGGCTTGCCGGTGCGGTCGAGCGTGCGGGCGGCCCAGCCTACGCCCGCGCACGACACCGCGACCCGCAGCGTGCCCAGCTCGGCCGCGATCGCCAGGGCCGCCTCGATCTGCGCGGCGTCGGTGACGTCGGCCTTGGCGAAGCGGGCGCGCTCGGTGCCCAGCTCAGCCGCGAGCGCCTCGCCCTTGGTCTCGTCGCGATCGACGATGACCACCTTGGCGCCGCCGGCGTGCAACCGACGGATGGTAGCCGCGCCGAGACCTGACGCCCCGCCCGTGACCAGCGCAACTGAACCTTCGAGCTTCATGCCGCGCACCATGCCGGCCGCCTGCGCAGCGGTCAAGCTACGGCGCGTCGTCGACGGGGCGGACCACGACCGCGTCGACTCCGTCGGCGAGCCGCCAGCCGCCGGCGGCGGTCTCGATGACGTCGCGCTCGTCGCCGAGCAAGCCCTTGAGGGTCTGGCGGAGCCGCTTGACCGCGACGTAGACGGTGTTGCGGTGGCGCAGCGGATGGTACTCGCGGCCGCCCCAGACGCCGAGGAAGAGCTGCTCGGCCGACGCCACCGAGCCCTGGGCCTCGATGAGCGCGGCGAACAGCTCGCAGGCCAGGGGCCGCCCGCGATCGACGCGCACCGCCGGCGCGTTGCAGGTGATGACGGCGCGCACCGGCTCGATGACGAAGCCGTGGCCGGCGCGCACCCGCTCGAGCTCGGCGTCGTCGACGACCCGGATCCCGCCCCGGCCCGCCACGCGATAGGTCGCGCCGGGCGCCAGGCCGAGCGCGGCCAGCAAGGCCCGCTGCCCAGGCGACGCCGCGGCCTCGCCCAGCGCGATGCGCACGCTGCGACCCTCGCCGTGATCGAGGCCGGCGGTGCCGGCATGCACGGCCGCCAGCAGCTCGGCGCGCCCGCCGATGGGATCGCCGCGCCGCACCTTGATCGCGCCGCGCAGCAGCGCACAGCGCGCGACGATGCGGCCGTGGCCTTCGGCCAGCGCGATGGCGTGGGCCTCGCCAGTGAGCGCCTCGGCCTCCACGACGCCGGCGGGATCGGCGGCGGCGATCAGCGCCGCTGCCCGCGCCACCAGCGCGCGCGCGTACTGCCCGCGGCGTCCGGCCCGACGGTAGTGCTCGAGGGCGCGACCGGCCGCGGCCAGCGCGGTCCGGGGGTCGCCGCCGTGCAGCTCCACGCCGGCCCGCTCGAGATCGATCGCGGCCCGGATCGCCGCGCCATCGACGACGGTGGGGCGCGCGCCGGCATCGGCGGCGTCAAGGTGACGGCGGGCCGCGGCCAGATCGCCGTCGAGCGCGGCGAGCCGGGCCAGGATGCCGCGCGCCATGCGCACGGTCTGGGCGCCGACGTGGGGCGCGTCGAGGGCGGCCTCGGCGATCGCGCGAGCCTCGACCGCGCGCCCCGCGACCACGAGCGCCTCGGCTTGCGCCATGCGGCCGTGGGCGGCCAGCGAGTCGAGCTCGGCGGCCTGGGCCAGGCGGCTCATGCGGCCACTCATGTCGATCGCGCCGGCGATCTCGCCTTGGGCCAGCAGCACGCGCGCGATGTAGTAACCGGCGATCGACGCCATGACCTGATCGCCGTGATCGAACAGGTAGGCGTAGGCGCGCTCGAGGGCCCGGCGCGCGGTGCTCAGCTCGCCGGCGGCCTGGGCGACCACGCCCGAGTACAGCGCGCCGATGTGCTCGCGCAGCGCCCCGCCGGTGGTCGCGCGCACCACCCGCTCGAGGAGCGCGCGGGCGGTCGCGAGGTCGTCGCACTCGGCGCGGGCCAGCACCTCGAGCACGACCAGGATGACCTCGAGGTCGTCCTGGCCCTGGCCGCGGATCGCCGCGGTGGCGTCGGCGACACAGCTGATGCTCGACGCGAAGTCTTCCGGGATCAGGTACGACAGCGCCTGCGACCAGCCCCAGCGGGCCCGCTCGCGAGGCGTGACCTCGGGATGATCGGCGAGGGCGGCGGCCAGCACCGCGCGGGCCTCGTCGCCGTGGCCGCGCAACCCCGAGACGTCGGCCAGCTCGAGGGCGACCTGGAAGCGCTCGGCCGGCGTCGCCGACTGCGCCCCGGCCTGGCGGAACAGCGCCTCGGCCTCGGTGAGCCGACCGCGGCGCTGCGCGACCTCGCCGGCCAGCCGCAACCCTCGCAGCGAGGCGCGCGCGCTCACGCTCACCCACGCCAGCACGTCGGCAGCGTCGGCGATGAGCGAGCGCCGCACCAGCACCCGCGTGAGCATGATGCCGATGGCGTCGCGGGCGTCGTCGACCGCGTCGGCCAGCGCGCGCAGGGTCTCGACCAGCAGGTGATCGAGGCCAGCCGCGGCGATGACGCGGTAGTGGGCGTCGCAGCGATCCCAGGCGTCGTCGACATCGCCGGCCGCGGCGAGGTGGTGGATCGCCTCGACCAGGTACCCGGCGTCGCCGGGCGTGGCGGGGCGGGTGCCGTCGCCGGCGTGGGCGAGGTGAAGCTCGGCGAGGGCGCGGTGGCCGGCGCTGCGCTCGCGGCGACTGGCCACCCGCAGCACCGCGTCGCGCACCAGATCGTGGATGAGCGCGGTGCCGCGCCCGATGTCGACGAGCAGGTGGCGGCCCAGCTCGCGCAGCAGGGCGCCGGCGCCCAGGAGCTGGGCGTCGCTAGTCGACAGCCGGCCGCGGCTGGTGGCCAGGGCGAGCAGCAGCGAGCGGGCGTCAGGGGCCAGCGCGCGCACGGTGTCGTCGAGGCCGCCCTCGGCGCTGGCGTCGCCGGCGAGCTCGCGCAGCACGAAGAACGGGCTGCCGCCCGAGCGCGCAAAGACCGGGCCGGGATCGGGCGCCGGCACGCCCAGCCGCACCGCGAGTTGCTTGACCAGATCGGCGGTGGCCAACGCGTCGAGGGGGCCGATGCGATGCACGACCGGCGGCGGCGCCTCGGGCGGCAGGGCCAGCTCGACGCGCGACGCGACCAGGATGCGGCTGGCCCGCACATGGCGCGACAGGTAGCCCAGCAGCTCGGCGGCGTCGGCGACCGCCAGGTGGTGCAGATCGTCGAGGAAGACCAAGGCCGGGTGGGCCTCGAGCGCGAGCGCGATGTCGGCCAGGTCGTCGGCGGCCGACGCGCCGGTGGCCGCGAACGTGATGCGGCGGCGACGCCCGCCCAGCTGGGACTTGAGCGCGGCGGCCAGGTGCGCCCCGCCCATGCCGGGGCGGGCCGCGAGCACGATCGTGCTGGCGTCGGCCCAGCGCGGCTGACGCTGGGCCTCCTCGACGAGCTTGTAGACCAGCTCGCTCTTGCCGACCCCGCCGACGCCGTAGATCAGGTGCAGGGTCTCGCCCTCGAGGAGCTCGACCGCGCGCGCCAGCTCGGCGTCGCGGCCGACCCAGGTCGCGACCGCGCGCGGGAACGGCGGGATCGCCGATGGCGGCACGGTGCGGCGTCGAGAGAGGCGCTCGCTCACGCCGTCAGCCTAACCCGCGGCGCGCGGCAGGTCACCGGCCGGCGCGCACCGTCAGCGCAGCGCGTCGACGAGCCGGTAGCGCAGCACCAGCGACCGGCCGCCCCGCACGAACCCCAGCGTCAAGGTGGTGTCGGGCCGCAGCCCGGTGATCCAGCCCGCGAGCTGCTCGGCGGAGGTCACGGTCACGCCGTCGATGCGCTGCAGCCAGTCACCCTCGCGCAGCCCCAGCGCGACCAGCGTCGAGCTGGCGCCGACCGCGGTCAGCCGCAAGCCGGTGATCGCGCCCGCGCTCATGGTCGTGGTCACCCGAACGTCGGTGTTGATCCGCATATCTGCGAGAATCAAAGGCGCGACGCCGTGCAGCACCTGGAGCTCGCCGTTGGCGCACCGGATGGCGCGGCGCGACCACGCGGTCACCAGCGGGCAGGGCGCGCGATCCGAGCGATCCGCGCCGGAGGTCAGCGCGGTCACCAGCAGCGGCGCGGCGGCGCTGCCCTCGGTGCCGGCCACGCGCAGCCGGAAGTCGAGCACGACGTCGCCGACGCCCGGACCCTCGACGACCAGCGCGCTCACCGCCGGCCAGGCGCCGCCCATGCGGTCGCGATCGAGGTTGCCGCGCCAGCGCTCGAGCCGGGTGCGCGCGCCGGCCGCGGCGTCGGGCGAGTCGAAGCGGACCTGGCCGTCGAGGTCGACGCCGTCGCGGGGATCGACGGTGACCTCGACGTGGGCGACGATGCCGGCCGACAGCTCGTGCTCGGCGAGCCCGCGGATGGGCCGGTTGGCGAGCGCGCTCCACCGGGTCCGTCGGGTCCGATCCTCGAAGAAGCCGGGCTCGCCGGGCCCGCGCTCGTCGAGGCCGTCGCTCCAGATCGCGATCGCGCCCCGGGTGACCAGCGCCGGGCAGGGCCGGTCAGGGCCGCCGGTCATCGCGACCAACCAGCCATCGCGGGGCAGGGTGTGGCTGCGCGCCACCACCACGCGCGTCGACGCCAGCGCGCGGGCGACCACGCACGGCGGCCACGCGAGCCGACGGGCCTGGGCGATGGCCAGCGCACCGGCCCAGGAGTCGCCGACCTCGGCCGGCCGCACCATCACCACCAGGTCAGCCTCGCCCGGCACCCGGTCGAGCAGCGAGCCGTCGCCGGTGCGATCACCGTGACAGGCCGCGACCAGCGCAGCGACGAGAGCGTAACGAAACCGCAAGCGCACAACCTAGCGCACTCGCGCGGCTGGTGCGGCGAGGGAGTAGCCTGGCGCGATGCTCGCTCTCCGCGCTGCCACGCCGCTCGACGTCGAGACGATCTTGCCCCGGACCCGCGCGCTCAACGACCACGAGGCCATCGCGATCCCGGCCGCGGTGCTGCGCGGCGCGGTGGTGCGGCTCCTCGACGATCCCGGGCTGGGGAGCTGCTGGCTGGTCGAGCGCGACGGCGCGGTGGTCGGCTACGCGCTGGTCACCTACGGCTACGATCTGGAGTTCGGCGGCCGCGATGCCTGGCTCACCGAGCTGTGGATCGACGAGGCGGCGCGGGGCGGCGGCGTCGGCGCCCAGGCCCTCGCGCTCCTCGAGGTCGAGCTGGGCGCCCGCGGCGTGGGCGCGCTGCACCTCCAGGTGCGCCCGGAAAACCCGGCGCTGCGGCTCTACCAGCGCGCCGGCTATGTCGCGTCGCCGCGCATCGTCATGACGCGCACGATCGCGGCTCTGACGGAATGATCGGCCGCGCTCCGCCGCCGCGCTACGCCACTCCCCGGTCCACGAGCGCTGGCGCTAGGACGGCAACGCCTTCGTCGAGGCCGTCGCCGTTCGCGCGGTCTCCGTCAACGACCAGCCGGGGTGAGGGAGTGCGCTAGGCTGCCGGCATGAACGACGCCCGCCTCGCGCAGATCCTCGGCCACGCCAAGACCATCGCCGTCCTCGGGATCCACCCCGATCCGTCGCGACCGGCCAACTACGTCCCGGCCTATCTGTTCGAGCAGGGCTACCGCATCCTCGGCGTGAACCCGGTGCTGGTCGGCACCGAGCTGTTCGGCCAGCCGGTGGTCGCGACCCTCGCCGACCTCCACGAGCCGGTCGATCTCGTCGACGTGTTCCGACGCGCCGACGCGCTGCCGGCGCACCAGGCCGAGCTGCTCGCCACCAGCGCGCCGGTGATCTGGTTCCAGAGCGGCATCTTCAACGACCTGGTCGCCGAGGTGCTCGCCGCCGGCGGCAAGGAGGTCGTGCAGGATCGCTGCACGCTCGCCGATCACCAGCGGCTCGGCCTGCCGCACGTCGAGGCCCGATGATCGCGGTCGTGCTCGGCACCGCCGCGGTGGTCACGGTGGTGGTCGTGGTCGGGCTGCTGATCGACCGCAAGCTGCCGCTTTTGCCCCGCGCCGAACCGACCGAGCCGCGCACCGGACCGGGTCGCGCCGCGTCGACGCCGGCCCGCGCGACCACGGCGATCCCGGGCGAGACCGCCGCGACCGCGGTGGGGGTGCCGGCGGCCTGGCGCGATCGCGTCGCCGCCGGGCGCTGTGGGTGCGGTCAGGCCCTCGCGGTGCAGAGCGACGAGGCGCTGCGCTTCGCCGGTCGGCCCCTGGTGGTGGTGCGGCTGGCCTGCGCGGCGTGCGGTCACGCCCGCTCGGTCTATCTGGAGCCGGCAGCGGGGTAGCGCCCGTCGAGCAGCTCGCGCAGCTTGCGGGCCACGGTCTCCTGGGTCAGCGGCTTCTGCAGGAAGGCGGTGCCTTGGTCGAGGGCGCCGTGGCGCACCACGCTGTCGTCGGTGTAGCCCGACATGCAGAGCACCCGCAGCTCGGGCCGCGTGCGTTGCAGCCGCCGGGCGAGCTCGGGGCCGCTCATCTGGGGCATCACCACATCGGTGAGCAGCACGTCGATGCGATCGCCGTGCTCCTCCATGAGCCGCTCGGCGTCGGCCGGCGTGCGGGCCTCGACGACGGTGTAGCCGAGGTGGCGCAGGATGCTGTGGGCGACGGTGCGGACCTGCGGTTCGTCCTCGACGAGCAGCACGGTCTCGGTGCCCCGCAGGGTCGCGATCGGGGCCAGCTTCGGCGCCGACGCGAGCTCGTCGTCGATGCGCGGCAGGTAGATCTTGAACGTCGTGCCGCGCCCGAGCTCGCTGTAGACCCAGACGTGGCCGCCGCTCTGCGCGACGATGCCAAACACCGTCGACAGGCCGAGGCCGGTCCCCTGGCCGATGCCCTTGGTCGTGAAGAACGGCTCGAAGATGCGAGCCTGGGTCGCGGCGTCCATGCCGCAGCCGGTGTCGCTCACCGCGAGCACGACGTAGTGGCCGGGCGAGAAGCCGGCGTAGCGGGCGGCGTCGTCGGCGTCGATGGTCAGGTTCGAGGTGTCGATCGTGAGCTTGCCGCCGACGGGCATCGCGTCGCGGGCGTTGACGACCAGGTTGAGCACGACCTGCTCGAGGTTGCCGGGGTCGGCCATGACGTGGCCGAGCTCGGCCTTCGCGGAGACCACCAAGTCGAGGTCCTCGCCGATGAGGCGCGACACCATGCGGTCCATGCCGTTCAGGAGCGCGTTGAGATCGAGCACGCGCGGCTCGACGACGCGCTGGCGGCTAAACAGCAGGAGCTGGTGCGTGAGCTCGGCCGCGCGGTGGCCGGCCTTGGCGATCTCTTCGAGGTCGCTGCGCATCGGGTGGTCGGCGTCGAGCTCGTCGAGCAGCATCCCGGGGTAGCCGATGATGATCGACAGGAGGTTGTTGAAGTCGTGGGCGATGCCGCCGGCCAGCCGTCCGATCGATTCCATCTTCTGGGCCTGCCGGAGCTGCTCCTCGGTGCGGAGGAGCGCGAGCTCGGCGCGCTTGCGCATCGACAGGTCGGTGACGATGCAGACGTGGTGGCCGTCGTCGGTGGTGACGACGCCGCACATCACCGGTACGCGAGCGCCGTCGGCGCGCACGATCTCGCTCTCCCACGGCTCGGCGCCCCCGCGCGGGTTCAGCTGCTTGGCGGCGCGCAGGTCGAGGCTGTCGTGATCGGGCGGCGTGAGCGCGCTGCAGTGCAGCGAGCGCGCGGCCAGCACCGAGCGGTCGTAGCCGATCATCGCCAGGTAGGTGTCGTTGGCCTCGACCAGGAAACCGCCGGCGTCGCTGATGACGAAGCCGACCATGCCCGAGCTCCACAGCGCGTCGAAGCGCTGCTGGCTGCGGCAGAGCCGCGCGTCGCTGGCGCGGGCCGCCGTGAGGTCGTGCCCGGCCAAGAGCCACAGCTCGTCGAGGTCGGCCCGGGGCAGTCGCGTGATGGTGTAGCGGATCGAGCGCTCGCGCCCGTCGTCGCTTGGGCGGGGCGTCTCGAAGCTGGCCTCGCTGCCGGCGTCGAGTTGGGCTCGGATCGCGGCCACCTGGCCGACGATCGAACCCGCGCCCGCTGGCATCGCGGCGACCAGCGGCATCGGCCGGTTGAACGGGCGGCCCGCGATCGCGGCGAAGCGCGGGTTGGCGTACACGACCAACAGGTCGCGCGGCCGTAGCACCGCGACCGCATGGGGGAGCGCGTCGAGGATCGCCCGGTAGTGGCGGTCGAGCAGCGCAGGCGTGGGCTCGCGCAGGGGGGTGATGTTCAGCTCCATGTCCACGTCGCCTCGATCGATTGGATCGACCACCGGCCCGAATCGTACAGCGCATGTCAGAGCGATCTCGTAGTCGATCACGCATGCGCATCTATTTCGTGGGAAGCCACGCCACGGGCAAGACCACGCTGTGCCGGTACGTCAGCCGCCGCTTCGGCCTCCCGATGATCACCGAGGTCGCCCGCGCGGTCCTCGCCGAGATGGAGAGCTCTCTGGACGCGCTGCGCACCGACATGGAGCTGGTCGCCGAGTACCAAGACCGCGTCTTTGGCCGTCAGGTCGCGATCGAGAAGATGCACCACGGCGCCTTCGTCAGCGACCGCGCCTTCGACAACCTGGCCTACGCCGCCGAGCACACCACGGTCGTGGCCGACCTGATGGGCGACGAGCGCTTCAAGGAGTACATCCGGTGGGTCTCGGGCGGCACGGTGTTCTTCTTGCGGCCCCACGCCGACCTGCTCAAGGAAGACGGCGTGCGGGCCGGCGTGTCGTGGGAGTCGGTGCTGCGCATCGATGGCATGATCAAGCTGCTCCTCGAGCAGTTCCGCATCCCTTACCTGCCGATCGAGAGCGTGTCGATGCAGGAGCGCGTGCGCGCGGTCGAGTTCGTGCTGGGCCGCGCCGGCCTCGCGCCGACCAAGGTCGCGTCGAGCGAGCGGTCGGTCGTGCGCACCGTCGAGCGGCCCGAGGGCGCGCCGACGCCGGCCTACGACGCGCTGGCGGCGACGCTCGGCGGTGTGGCGCGGGTCATCTGACTGCTAGGCTGCGCGCAATGACTCGACGGATCCTCGACGCCGCTCACCTCCACCCCGCCATCCGCGACACGGTCGACCGCAACCACGAGGACACCGTCGAGGAGGTCATCGCCGCGGTCGCCGCCCACGACGTGGTGGTGGTCGGGATGAAGCAGAATCCGTTTCCGCGCAAGGTGAAAAAGGCGCTCGCGGCCCACGGCACGCCGTTTCACTACCTCGAGTACGGCAGCTACCTGAACAACTGGCGCCGCCGCACCGCCCTCAAGATGTGGAGTGGCTGGCCGACCATCCCGATGGTGTTCGTGCGCGGCACGCTGGTCGGCGGCGCGAGCGACGTCGAGAAGCTGATCACCTCCGGCGAATGGGACCGGCTGGTGAAGGGCGTCTAGCGCCCGAACCGCCCGTCGAGCCACAGCGGCAGATGGTCCGAGATCCGGACCGTCTGCCGGACCCCGTGAGCGGTCGCGGTGAGGCCGCGGGTGTAGATGGCGTCGAGCCGCATGTTGAGCCATTGGCTGGTGGCCGCGCTGGTGGCGACCGGGGTGTCGAGGCCGGCGGCGCGGACCGCGCGCTCGAGGCGATCGTCTTGCACGCCGGCCGGCACCGGGAACAGATGCCCGACCCACACGAACGGGCTGGTGTTCATGTCGCCGCCGATGATGACCGCGCCGTCGAAGCCGCGGGCGTGGTCGAGGGCGGGCTGGAGCTGGGCGACGCGGGCCGCCGGGTTGATGCGGTTTTCGAGATGCACCGCGATGAGCCGCACCGGCCCGCCGGCGCTGTCGAGCGTGGCGCCCAGCGCGATGCGACGCGCCGCGTTCATGACCGCGGCCTGGTACGGCAGCTCGATGATCTGGGGATCGCGGAGCGACCAGCGCGACAGGATCGCGACGCCCGACGTGCCACCGTCTTGCTGGTGACCGGGCGCGTACACCGACGCGAAGCCGAGCTGGGCGCCCGCCGCGCACGCCGCGCTGCACGGGCCGAACGACGCGACCTCCTGCATGAGGATGACGTCGGCGCCGGCCAGCGTGGGGTCGGCGCGGACCGCGCGGGCGATGGTGTCGCCGTCGACGCCATGGACGTTGTAGGTCACGACCCGCAGCGCCGACGGCGGTGGCGGCGGCGTGTCGGCGCGGTCGAGGTGCAGCTCGGGTGACCGGTCGCGGGGCGGGGCGTGGTTGAGCGCGGCGCAGGCGGCGAGGCCGAGGGACGCGACGACGAGGAGGCGATGCACGCCCGCCCAGAAAGCAAGCGTGAGGCCAGCGTGGTGCGCGTGTGATTGCGCGGCTCCGCGTGGGCGCGGTGGTGAAGCTTCGACGCACTTCACGATACGATGCGGCGGTGCTCCACCCCAACGCCGCGCTGATCGACCGGTTCTACGACGCCTTCGCGCGGCGCGAGGCCGCGGCGATGGCGGCCTGTTATCACGCCGACGTCGAGTTCTCGGACCCGGTCTTTCCCAGCCTGCACGGCGCCGACGCCGGCAAGATGTGGACGATGTTGTGCGCGCGCGGCGGTGATCTCCGGGTGGTCCACGCCGCCGCGGTCGCCGACGACCACCAAGGTACCGCGCACTGGGACGCCTACTACACGTTCTCCGCGACCGGCCGAAAGGTTCACAACTCCGTCGACGCCACGTTCGCGTTCCGGGACGGGCTCATCGTCCGCCACGTCGACGAGTTCAGCTTCTACCGATGGGCGCGCCAGGCCCTGGGCACCTCGGGCCTGCTCCTGGGCTGGACGCCGATCGTGAAGAACCAGGTCCGCGCCACCGCCGGCAAGGGCCTCGCCGCCTACCGGCCGTGATGGTGGCTCACCACCACGCGTGCTTGGACCAGCGCGTGACCAGGAGCGGCCCGGCAGCGGTGCGCGCGACCACCAGGACCACCTCGCCGTCGGGTAGCCCGATGGTCCGGTCGGCGTCGACCTCGAGCGGACGCGGCGTCAGCGCGCCGTCGACGTAGGCCTCGAGCGTCGCGTCGGCCGGCAGCGCGGCCGGCAGCGCCAGGCGCGAGCCGCGGCGCTCGACGATCGCCAGGGCGCTGGTCCAATGACCGTCGCGGGTCGCCCGTCCCATGAGCGCGAGGTCGTGAGGCTCGAGGCGGGCTGGCGCCGGGTAGGCCGGCACGATGTAGATCGTCGACCACAGCTCGACCGCGTCCGCGGAGAAGCCGGGGAAGCGCGCCGGAAGATCGTTCATGAAGGCCGTCAGTCGCTCGCGGACCTGGGCGGGATCGCCCAGGCGGTACACGCGCCGGTAGATGAAGTCGCGATGCAGCCAGTCCTCGACGACCGCGGCGCCGGCGCGGTCGGCCGACACCACGCGATAGCGCATGTGGATGAACGGGTAGTCCTGATGCACGTCGTAGGGCGGCTTGGCCCGCACGATCGCGAACATCGGAAACGCGGTGAATGGATACGTGCGCATGCGCTGATCGATGCGGGGATAGGTGAACGCGATGACGACGTCGTACGCGACGAAGAGCGCGATGAAGCGCGACGCGTGGCGCAGCTGGGCCCGCGGCGTCACCGTCGATGGTGCCGGCAAGCGTCCGCGCGCGAGCCAGCGCACCAGCCGTTCCCAGTCGATGAACACCGCGGCCAGCGGGATCCATGGCCACTCCCACAGGCCCATCACCAGCCCGATGCCGAGGATCTCGCCGACGAAGCCGAAGGCGGCCAGGAAGCGCAGCCGCGAGCGCACGAAGACGCACGCGAGGATCGGCGCGAACTGGTTGAGCATGTTCGCCATCGCCGCGGTCTGGTAGCGAGCGGGCGAGACCAAGAGCCAGTCGGCCAGTGGCGTGCGCGGCGTGTGGTTGAGATCGAACTGCGCGAGGATCTGGTGGCGTAGGTTGTCCGACAGCGCCCAGCGCAGCGTGAAGTGGCTGGCCCCCAGCTTGAACATCGCGGCCGACAGAAACACGAGGCCGGCGGCGAGCTGGATGAGCCGCGGGTTCCACTCGAACACGTTGGGCGGCAGCGGGGGCAGGCCGCGTCGCCGTCGCCACCAGCCGTCGAAGCCCAGGACGTCTCCGCCGCGCGTGCCCTGCAGCGCGACCAGCGCCAGCATGGGGAACGTGTTGTCGTGGCCCCAGTTGGGCTGGAAACTGACCGCCCAGCACGCGATCGTGAGGGACGCGATCAGGCTCACCGCGGCGGCCGTGCGGGTCCACACTCCGACGAACAACGCGACGGTCGCGATGCGCGCGACCACGGCCGCGACGTCGATGAGCCCGGCCGCCGGCACCTTGCCGCAGGTGAGCAGGAGGATGCCGACCGGGTGATACGCGGCGTCGACGGCGCGCTCGGGGTGCATCACCAGCGGCGCATCGGCCAGGTGGTCGAGCGTCATCCACACCGAGGTCGCGACCGCGAGGCGCGCCATGGCCGCGTTGATACGCCCGCCATCAGGGAACCAGTACCGCTGCCATCGCCCCATGGCCGGCGAGCATCGCGCGCTCCGCGCGGACGCGGAGCGCAAGCGTGGCGCGTATGCGATCGCCCGTGCGCTGCCTCACGTCGACGAGGGACCTGCCGACGCCGGTGGCCCGCGGGTCGCGTGATAGCGTGCGCGCCGAGATGCGCGCGCTGATCGTGCTCGGGCTGGCTGCGGTGCTCGCGGTGCGCAGCGCGCCAGCGGCGGCCGAGTGCACGCTGCGTGGGTCGACGAATGAACCGTGTCTCTCGCCGTGGACCGACGAGGGCGCGGCGCTGCCGATCGCGCCCGCGCCGCCGCCGCCCGATCATCGCGTGCGCGCGATGGCGACGGTCGGCGGGCTCTACCTGGGCTTCAGCGCGTGGACCTACTTCGCCTGGTACCGCAACGTGCCGTCGCTGGGCGACTTCGAGTGGGGCCACGACGGCTTCTTTGGGCGCAACACCTACGCTGGCGGCGCCGACAAGCTCGGCCATGCCTGGGCGACGATGGTGCTGTCGCGCGCGACCACCGGCGTGCTGCGCTGGGGCGGCTGGGGCCAGACCTCGTCGGCGATCGCCGGCAGCGCGCTGGGCTGGGCGCTGTTCTTGTCGGTCGAGATCAAGGACGGCTTCTACTACCGGTTCTCGCCAGGCGACGCGCTCATGAACACCGCGGGCGCGGTGATGTCGGCGCTGCTCACCACCCAGCCGCGGCTCGACGCGCTGGTCGACTTCCGCGTCGCCTACTCGCCCAGCGACGAGTACATCGGCCTGTGGCGCGGCGAGTACTACGGGTCGAAGAAGGGCAACAGCCTCAACATCGCCGAGGACTACTCGGGCGAGACCTACTTCTTGGCGTTGCACCTGGGCGCGCTGCCGCGACCGCGCGCCACGCCGCGGTGGGTCGCGCTGGCCCTCGACTACGTCGACCTCGGGCTCGCCTTCGAGACGCGCAAGTACAAGCCCGACGCGCCGCCCGACGCGGTGCCGACGCAGACGCTGTACCTCGGCGCGACCATCAACCTCCAGCGCGTCCTCGACCGCGCCCTGGGTCGGCGCGCACCCGGCGTCCGCGGCGTCGGCAACGCGATCCTCGAGGTGTTGGCCCCGCCTTACACGATCGCGCCGGTGGTGGGCGTGCGTCGCGCGGCCTCGGGCCCGGCCCCCGAGCAGTAGCGCGCGTTCACCGCCGCGGCAGAAACTCCCGCAGGGCGGCCTCGAAGGCCGCGGGGTCGTCGAGCTGGGGCAGGTGGTCGGCACCCGCCATCACGAGCTTCCGGGCGCCCGGGATGCCGGTGGCGGTGAGCTCGGCCGAGCGCTGGACCGCCGGCCAGTCGCGATCGCCGATGACGACCAGTGTGGGTGCGCGGATCTCGCCGAGGCGCCGCGCCGCCAGCGGATCCATCGGCTCCTCGGGCCAGAACTTGCTCTGGAACATCGTCTGGTTGTCCTCGAGCATCGTGCGCAAGAGCGCGGCCGGGCCCGGCAGCTTGGCGGTCACCGCGACCATCGGGTGCGCGAGCCACAGCGCCACCGCGTGGTCGGGCGCGCCGTGCTCGTCGAAGATCGGCGCCAGGGTCGCCAGGTCCTCGGGCGACGGCGGCGGCGAGCCGTTGGGGCCCGACGCCACGACCGTCAAGCTGACGACCCGTTCGGGGTGGAGCAGCGCGAAGTCGATGATCAGCGTGCCGCCCATCGAGTTACCGACCAGGTGGGCGCGCGCGACGCCGCGATCGTCGAGCACCCGCACCAGATCGTCGACCGGCGAGTAGGCCGCGGTCGGCCTCGTCGACACGCCGAAGCCGCGGTGGTCATAGCGGATCACCCGATGATCGCGGGCCAGCGCCTCGAAGGTGCCGTTCCACATCCGGTGGTCGCCCAGGCCGCCGTGGACCAACACGATGGGATCGCCGGCGCCGGCCTCCTCGACGAACAGGCTGCCGCCGTCGACGGCCACGGCGTGACGGGTCGCGACCGGGGCGTCTGGGGTGGCGGCGTGAGCGCCGCACGCGGTGGCGGACGCCAGGAGCACGGGCGCGACGATGCGAGACATGGCGCGACGGTAGCAGCGACGCGCCAAGCTCAGGCGTGGATCAGCTCGCGATGGGCCCGGATCAGCTCGGCGATCGCCGCCGGGGGCGCCTCGGCCACCGCCCGAGCCGCGTCGCTGGCGGCCAGGATGGGCGTGTGCCGGCGCAGCGCGGCGATGAACAGGCACAGCTCGACCGAGGTGTGCTTGTCGAGCAGCCGGCGGGCGTTGTGCATCCACTCGCGGGCTCGCTCGGCGCCGCGGCGGTGGAGCTGGTGGTAGCTAACCGCGCCGTCGACGACCCGGACCCGGGCCCCGGCCTGGCCCAGCCGGAAGTGGAAGTCGGTGTCCTCGAGGCCCCAGCCCACGAAGCTCTCGTCGAGGAACCCGACCTGCTCGGCCAGCGCGCGCGGCACCGAGGTGTTGCCGCCGATCGCCATCGTCCACGGGAACGCGAAGCCGTCGAGGTCGGGACCGCAGCGCGCCAGCACCGGCGCGGCGTAGCCGGTCCACCACGGTTCGTCGACGGCGAAGGCGGCCAGCGTGGCGGCCAGATCCTCGATCAGCATCGCCGGGGTGATCAGCTCGGCCCGCTCCTCGAGCAAGCGCGGCACCAGCGCGGGCTGGCGCGCGGCGATCGCGGCCACCGCGATGGCCGGCAGCTCGGCCGCCACCGACCACTCGGCGAGCACCGCGCGCTGGCGCCCGGCGACCACCCGCGCGACGCCGTCGGCGTGAGCGGCCACGTGATCGGCCACGAACTCGGGCGCGGCCAGGCGATCGTCGTCGGTCTGGATCAGCAGCGGCGCGCGGGCGGCGCGCATCGCGGCGGAGCGGGCGGTGGCGGTCCCGCGCCGGGCCCGGCGGATGTAGCGTAGGTCGAGGCGGTCGGCGTAGCGGCGGGCGACCTGCGGCGTGTCGTCGGTGCTGCCGTCGTCGACCACCACGACCTCGAAGTCGGGCTCGGTCTGGACGGTGAGCGCGGCCAGGGTCCGATCGAGGGTCGCGGCCCGGTTGTGGGTGGGCACGACGAGGCTGGCCAGGGGCATCGCGGTTTCCACCCTACCATCGGCCGTGTTAGCTTCGCGGGCCATGAGTCGCACACCGCTCCTGACCACGCTGCTCTGGACCTCCGTCGGCGTGGCGACGCTCGCGGCCTGCAGCAACGACGCGGCGCCGATCTTCGACGCCGCCAGCATCGACAGCGCGGTCGATGCCGAGGTCGGGGCGATCGCGCGCTACGCGACGACGGTCGATACCACCGCGACCTGCGGCGTCGTGATGCCCGACACCGTCGAGCTGACCGTCTTCAACGACGGCAACGCGCCACTGACCATCTCGGCCGCGACCGCGACCGGGGGCTTCACCGTCACCACGACGCTGCCGCTCGAGATCGCGCCCGGCGCCTCGGGCGCGCTGACCGTGCGTCCGCCCGCGGCCGTGGTCGGCACCGACCGCGGCGGCACCAGCAAGACCGGCCTGCTGACCTTCACGACCAACACCGCCGTGCAGGGCGCCGCGGTCACCCTCACCAGCGTCGTGCAGGGGGCCAACCTGTCCTTCGAGAACTCGGCGGGCGAGGCCATCACGGGCGTCAACCTGACGGTGGCGAGCGGCTGCCCGGCCCCACAGGCGGTGTTCATCCGCAACACCGGCAACCTCGAGGCGCAGGTCACCAACGTCTCGGCCAGCGGCACGTTCTCGGTCGGTCAGCTCTCGCCGTCGTCGACGGTGGCGCCCGGCTCGACGATCAACCACGACGTCGGGCCCTTCACGTTCAGCGCGTGCAGCGGGACGTCGATGGTGACCTACCAGGTCACCGGCACGGTCTGCACCGCGACCCCGCTGACCCTGACGACCACGCTCAACGTCACCGGCCAGTCGTCGTGCTTTTGTAGCTGATGGCGGCGACGCGACGTCCGGTCGTTCTCTGCCCGTTTCTCACGCACATCGAGCCGGGGTGCGAGCGGGGTCTGCGCGAGCTCGAGCAGGCTGGCTACGACGTGCGGCGGTTTCCGTCGAGCGCCGCGGTCGACCGCGCGCGCTGTGACCTGGCCACCCAGACCCTGCTCGAGGACGTCGACGCCATCTTGTGGATCGACTCCGACATCGCGTTCACCGCCGACGAGGTCGCCCGGCTGTGCGCCCACGACCTGCCGATCGTCTCAGGCCTGTACCCCAAAAAAGGCGTGCAGGACTTCGCGGTCCACCTCGAGCCCGGCACCACCGAGCTGCGCGTCGGCGACGGCGGCGGCCTCTACGACGTCCGCTACGTCGGGGCCGGGTTCCTCTACACCCAACGCCTGGTCTACGAGGACATCCGCCGCACGTTCGGCCTGCCGGTGTGCAACACCCGCTTCAACATGCCGTGCGTGCCGTACTTCTTGCCGATGGTCGCCGTCGACGAGGCCGGGCCGCCCGGCAGCTACTGGTACCTCGGCGAGGACTACGCGTTCTGCGAGCGGGCCCGCCAGGCCGGCCACAAGGTCGTCATCGACACCACGCTGCGACTGGGCCACATCGGCAAGTACAACTACGGCTGGGAGGACGCCGGCTCGGCCATCGAGCGCGTCACCGGCGCGACGTTCGGTTTCGGACCCAATGGCGTGATCGCGCCGAAGGGTTGAGTTACTTCAACGGGGGATTTCGATGGATAACTTTAACGATGGATCGTCGCCGTTTCGCATGATGGGCATTCTGGGCGTGGTGGCACCGATGATGGCGACCTTCGCCATGGGGGTCCTGGTCTGGATGGGTCTCCTCTATGTCATCGCGCGCTGGCGCAACAGCAAGGCGGCGTATCCCGATCCCCAACTGGGCCTCAAGTTCGCACTGCACCTCTTCCGCTTTCACGGCTTCCAGCTGCTGCTGGGCGGACTCTTTGCGATCGTCTACGCGGTCCTGCACAAGGGCGATGGCAAGGGCGACATCGTCCGCACCGCCGCCGGGCTCCTGGTCGCCGGTGGCCTGGTGTTCGGCTCGCACACCCTGTTCCTGACCAAGACCAACCAGGACTCGTTCCCGCTGGTCGGCCGCATGTTCGGCGGGCTCAACCTGATCGTGACCGGCGTCGTCGGCTTCATCGCCCTGGTGCTGGCCTTCCAGATGCTGTTCCAGCGAGGCGACCACGGCGACGGAGCCCGACTGGTCTGGTCGCTCGTGCTGACCTACGGCACGGCCTGGGGCTTCATCGGGGCCATGCTGGGCAAGCGCATGCTCGACGGCCCGGCCCCCGACGAGAGCGGCGGTCGGCCCGGCGTGATCGTGGCGCCCGGCGCGCCGCTGCCCGAGCCGATGCGCCAGCCGTTGGCGTGACCGACGCTGGCCGTCGCGTCAGCCGGCTCAGGCCGTCGCGACCCAGGGAGTCGTCGCGGACGTTGACGGTCCGGGTTCGGGGCCGTATGGTGCGCCGCCGTTGACATTTGAATAGCGATCGCAGGCGCGGACGTCGTCCGCGCGAGGGGAAGCCGGTCCAATACCGGCGCGGTCCCGCCACTGTAGGTGGAGCGTCTGCTTTCCAAACTTTCACCGACCTCCGAGGTCGTGAAAGCGGGAGCCGACGATTCCGGTCAATGCCGGAGCTTCACGAGCCAGGATACCTGCTGCGATCGATGACCAACTCGCGAAGGACGAGGCATGAGGTCGATCAGGGTCGCCGCATGCACGCCAGGTGCGCGGTCATCCAACCCAGCAACCGTACGTCTGCACTCCGGGCTCATCACGAGCTCGGTGTTGACGTGCGTGGTCGGGCTGGCGCGCGCCGAGCCGGGCCCGGTCCAGGAGACCATCGTCATCATCGACGATGCGCCGGCGCGGCCGTCCCAGGACGAGGCCGCCTCGGCGTCGGTCATCACGATCGATCGCCCCGCGCGCAGCGCCGAGACCATGCCCGACCTGCTCGACGACGTGCCGGGGGTGACGGTGTCGCGCCTGGGCGGCGTCGGTGCGCCGGCCCTGCTGTCGCTGCGCGGCTCGTCGTGGGACCAGGTCAGCGTCTACCTCGACGGCGTGAACCTCAACCTCGCGGCCGGCGGCGGGGTCGACGTCTCGACGCTGCCGGTGGGCGACCTGGCGCGGGTCGAGATCTATCGTGGCGCCACGCCGATCGCCTATGGGATCTCGGCGATCGGCGGCGTGGTCGCGGTCGAGACTCGGCGGCCCGAGCGCGACGGCGCCACCGTCGAGGCCGGCGCGGGATCGTTTGGCACCTGGCTCGGCGGCGGCAGCGTCACGCTGGCCGGGGCGCGGTCCGGCATCTACGTCGGGCTGCACGCGCTGGCCAGCGCGGGCGACTTCGACTTCCTCGACACCAAGGGCACCGCCTTCGATCCCGCCGACGACGAGGTGCTGCCCCGCCACAACAACCGCTCGCGCGAGCTCGACGGCTTGGTCCGCGGGTTCGTCCGGCTGCGCGGCGAGCGCGAGCTGTCGGTGCTCGCGCTGGGCTTCACGCGCACGCAAGGACTGCCGGGCTATCCCCGCTACGCGACCGAGCAGGTCGGGCTGCGGACCCAGCGCGCCATCGCGAGCGTCGGGTACCGCGGGCTCGACGAGCTGGGCGTGAACAGCCAGCTGCGGGTCCAGCTCTACGGCTACGGGCTCGAGCAACGCTTCGTCGATCCCCAGGCCGAGATCGCGCTGACGCCGACCGAGGCCCGCGACCGGACCTTCGCGTTGGGCACGACGGTGCGGGCGTCGCGTGTCGTGTCGTGGTGGTTGCAGCCGGCCGCGCTGCTCGATCTGCGCCGCGAGTCGTTCGCGCCGGTCGAGCTCACCACCGGCGAGCGCGGCGTCGAGTCGACGCGCCTGGTCGGGGTCGCCGGCGTCGAAGCCCCGCTGCGGCGCCCCGCGCTCGGCCTGGCCGTGATCCCGTCGGTGCGGGTCGAGCTGGCGCGCGACGTGTCGGCGGGGCGCGACGGCCGCGGGGTCCTGGTCGAGGCCGACACCCCGATGACCTCGGCGCGGCCGACGCTGCGCCTGGCCGCCACCCAGGCGGTGGGCGCCGACGTGCAGCTGCGCAGCAATCTCGGGCGCTACACCCGTCTGCCCAGCTTTCTCGAGCTGTACGGCAATACCGGCTTCATCCTCGGCAACCGCGAGCTGGTCCCCGAACAGGGCCTCACGGCCGACCTGGGCGCGGCCTACGACGGCGCGGTGGGACCGCTGGCCATCGTCGCCGATGGCGCCGTCTTCGCTTCGGTCGTCGACGAGCTCATCGCGTTCCAGCAGAACGCGTATGGCGTCGCGCGGGCCCGCAACATCGGCCGGGCCCGCGTGCTCGGCGTCGAGTCGAGCGTCGAGCTGCGCTACCGATCCGCGCGCCTGTACGGACAGGCGACGTTCACCGACGCCCGCGATCGCAGCGACAGCGCCGCCGCCCACGATCGCCAGCTCCCGTACCGACCGCGGACCCACGTCACGGTGCGGCCCGAGCTGCGGCGCGTCGCGCTGGGCGGGCTCGAGCTCGGCGGGTTCGTCGAGGTCGACCTCAGCAGCGGCAACTACGTCGATCCCGCCAACCTGGTGCGCCTGCCGAGCCGCGTGCTGGTGGCCGCCGGGCTGTCGGTCGCGACGGCGAACCGGCGACTTCGGGTCACCACGACCGCGACGAACCTCACCAACGCATCGGTGAATGACGTCCTGTCGTATCCGCTGCCCGGCCGCGCATTCTTCGTCACCGTGTCGCTCGCGGCGACGCCATCGCCGCAGGGAAACTGACATGCTTCGCCTCGTCTTTTGCTCACTGACCATCTCGCTCATCGCCGTCGCGGTCGCGGCCTGCGGCGATGACGGCGCCAGCGGTCCGCCCGACGCCGCCTCGACCGACCCCGACGGCGGCGCGCCGCGGCCCGGCGATGGGCTGGCGGTGGTGAACAGCGACTACGTCTCGACGAGCATCTCGCTGCTCGACGGACGGACCGGCCAGGTCGGCAAGGGCAACTGCCTCGACTCCGGCACCCGGACGCCGAACAACACCCTGGCGCTGTCGGGCGACGTGGTCCTGCCGTCGCAGCCGCAGGCCGGCAATCCGCTCGTCACCATCGATCGCAGCAACGGCGCGCTGACCTGGATCGATCCTGGCACCTGTCTCCCGCTCCGGCAGCTCGACGTCTCGACCGATTTTTTCGCCAACCCCCACGACCTGGTCTCGGTGTCGCCGACCAAGGCGTACGTCACGCGCTACGAGCGCAACCGGACCCCGACCGCCGATCCCGCGGATCGCGACGAGGGCGACGACGTGCTGATCATCGACCCCTCGGTGCCGGTCATCACCGGCCGCATCGCGATGGCCAGCTACGCGGTGGCGGTGCCGAATGCCACGATCCAGGCTCGCCCCGACCGGGCCCGGCTGATCGGCGGCACGCTGTTCGTCGCGCTGTCGAGCATGAACGCCAATTTTGGGATCGCCGGTCACGGCCGGCTGGTGATGATCGACACTGCGACCGATCAGGTGACGGGCACTGTCGATCTTCCCACACTCCAGAACTGTAGCGGCCTGTCGTACGTCGCGGCCACGCAGACGCTCGTCGTGGCCTGCGCCGGATCGTTCCGCGATCCCGATCAGGCCGCGGGCTCGGGGCTCGCCTACATCGACGTGGCGGTGACGCCGCCGACCTTGCGCCGCACCGAGCCGGCGACGCCCTTCGGCGGGCGCGCGCTGGCTGGTTACGCCGGCACGGCGAACGATGGCAGTCTCGGCTTCGGGGTCAGCTACGGCGAGTTCGAGGGCCGGCCCAAAGATGAGCTGTGGGCGTACGACGTCACCGCCCGCACCGCGACCAAGCTCCTCGACGCCCGCGACAGCTTCACCTTCGGCACGGTGCTGGCCGATCCCGACCGCGACCGCGTGTATCTGACCGATGCGAATGCCGCCCAGCCGCGGATCCATCGGTATCGCTATGACGCGGACGGGCCCGTACTCGAGGGCTCGGTCGACGCCAATCCCGGCGTCGGGCTGCCGCCCCGCGAGATCGCCCGGTACTGATGACCTATCGGGGCTGGGTCATCGCGGTGGTGTCGAGCGGCGTCGTGATCTGCGTCGCGTCGCTGCTGGTCGGGCGCGGCGATCTCGGCGACTCCGCGCTGGCCGGGACGTTCGTCGAGCTGCGCGCGACCCGGGCCGCCGCCGCCTTCCTCGCTGGCGCCGCGCTCGCCGCCGGTGGCGTCGCGCTACAGACGCTGTTTCGCAATCCCCTGGTCGATCCGTCGATCCTCGGCACGACCTCGGGCGCGAGCCTGGGCGGGCAGCTCGCGATCCTGGGCTTCCACGTCGCGCCGAGCTGGCTGCGCCCGTCGTTCGTCTCGCCCGAGATGCTCTTGCCGCTGGGTTGCCTGGCTGGCGCGCTGGTGGCGCTGGCGATCTTGCTGGCGGTGATCGGCCGGACCCGCAGCGAGCTGGCGGTCCTGCTCACGGGCTTCTTGCTGTCGACGTTGTTCCTCAGCGTCGGCGCCCTGGTGATGAGCCTGGCGCAGGATTCCTGGGAGCTGGGGCGCGCGGTGGTGTCGTTCACGCTCGGCGGCGTCGGCGGCGCTGGCCTGCGGCACGTCCTGCTCGCCTTGCCGCTGGTGGTGTTCGCGCTGGTCGCGTTGTGGGGATGGGGACGGCCGCTCGGGCTCCTGCTGTCGGGGGAAGACGAGGCCCAGAGCCTCGGCGTCGACGTGCCGCAGGTCCGGCGCTGGACCGTGCTGTGGGTCGCGGTCGCCACCGCCGCCGCGGTCGCGATCGGCGGCAACCTGGGGTTCGTCGGGCTGATCGTGCCCCACGTGCTGCGCGCGCGGGTTGGCGTCGCGCCGCGCCGGTTGCTGCCGATCGCGGCGATCGCCGGCGGCACCTTCGTCGTGCTCTGCGATGTCGCGGTCCGCATGGCGCCGGTCCGAGGCGAGCTCCCGCTCGGCGTGATCACCGGCCTGGTCGGCGGGCCGCTGTTCATCGCGCTCCTGGTGCGCTCGCAGCGCGAGGTCGACCATGGGTGACGCCCTCGCGGTCCACGACGTCAGCGTGCGTTTCGGCGCCCGGGTCGCGCTGGCCGACGCCAGCTTTACGACCGCCCACGGTCAGGTGACGGCGATCCTCGGGCCCAACGGCGCCGGCAAGACGACGCTGCTGCGCGCCATCGCCGGCCTCACCCCGTACCGCGGCACGATCACGCTCGACGGCGTCGACGCCGCCAGCCTCGATCGCCGAAGCCGGGCCCGCCGCATCGGCTACGTCCCCCAACAGTCGCGGCTCGAGGCGGCGATCTCGGTGTTCGACGTGGTGGCCCAGGGCCGCTACGCCCACGGCGATGGGCTGGGACGGCTCGGCGCGGTCGACCGGCGCGTGGTCGAGGAGGCGCTGCGTCGCGTCGATGCCACCGACGACGCCAGCCGTTCCTTCGCCGTGCTGTCTCACGGGCAGCGCCGACGCGTGCTGATCGCGCGCGCGCTGGCGACCGGCGCCCGCCTGGTGTTGTTCGACGAGCCGACCGCGTCGCTCGACATCGGCCACGCGCTCGGGTTCTTCCGGCTGGTGCGCGAGCTGGCCGCCGACGGCGCGGCCATCGTGATCGTGCTCCACGATCTCGACGAGGCCCAGCGCTTCTGCGACACCGCGGTCCTGCTCGCCGCCGGCCGGGTCGCCGCCCGAGGTCGGGTCGCCGAGGTGATCGCGGCCCAGCCGGTGCGGGAGGTCTACGGCGTCGAGCTGGTGCCGGGCGGAGCGCTGGGCTTTCGGGAGCTCCCATGAGCGTCCGCGTCGGCGCGATCAACACGGCGGCGGCGGTCGTCGCGCTGGCCTTGGCGCTGGGCGCGGCCTCGTACGGCGTGCGCCGAAGCCCAGCCGCGCGCGCGCCGTCGCGCTCACCCGCGGTCGAGATCGTCGAGCTGTCCGACGGTCGCCGCGGCCTGCGCGATGCCACCGGCGAGGTCGTCGAGCTCAAGCCCTACCACCGCATCTTGGCCGGCAGCACGGTCGCCGATCGCCTGCTCCACGAGCTGGCCGAGCCCGAGCGCGTGGTCGGCGTGACCGCGTACGGACGGGCCCAGTCGCCGTGGGCCTACCAGCAGGCCGGCAAGCCGACGCTCGAGGGCGCCGACAGCGTCGAGGCGGTGCTCGCGCTGGCGCCCGATCTGGTCGTGGTCAACAGCCTCGGTCAGCTCGACAAGGTCGCGCGCTTGCGCGAGCGCGGCATCGCGGTGTTCGACCTCGGCGACATGGGCGGTGCCGACATGCTGGTGCGGAGCATGCACCTGGTCGCGCTCCTGCTCGGCCATCCCGAGCGCGGCGACCGGCTCGCGACCGGCTGGCAGCGCCGGCTCGCCTCGGTCGCCGACGTGCGGGGCGACCGCGCTCGTCGGCGGGGCGTGTACCTGAGCGAGCTCAGCGGCAAGCTGTTCGGTGGCACCCGCGGCTCGAGCTACGGCGACATCCTCCTGGCCGCCGGCCTCGACGACGCGGCGGCCGGCGCGTACCGCGGCTGGCCCGAGTACAGCGCCGAGGAGCTGCTGCGCCTCGATCCCGAGCTGATCGTCACCAAGCCCGGCATGGGCGTGCAGATCTGCCGCGTCAACGGCCTCGCACGACTCCGCGCGTGTCGAAGCCCCGACGGCTTCATCGAGGTCGAGGCCGCGCTGCTCGACGATCCCGGCCTGGCCATGCTCGACGCCGCGGAGGCAATCTTCGCGGCGGCGTATCCCGATGCGAGGTGATCCGATGACGACCCCGATCCGCTGCGGCTGCTTCACGCTCGCGACCCTGCTCGTCGTCGGCTGCGGCGGTGATCCCGAGCCCACCCGCCCCGACGCCGCGAGCGTCGACGGGCCCGGCCCCGACGCCACGTCCGTCGATGCGCTCGACCTCGACGGGCCCAGCCCCGACGCTGCGATCGACGCGATCGCGGACGCGCCCGCGGTCCGCCTCGCCGACACCGTGGTCGCGGCGCCCGGCGCCACCGGCTCGGGCTTCGGCGATGCGACGCGGGCCGTCAACGGGGTGCGGGGCGCGGGCACCGGCGGCGGCGGCTTTGACGTGTTCTCGCTCGGCTACGACGTGGGGCACAATGACTTCATCACGCTGGCGTGGTCGAACGGTCGGCTGCGCAATGGCGCCGGGCCCGACCTCGCGGTGTTCGAGAATCCGTTCCTGACCGGCGAGGGCACGTTCATGGATCTCATCATCGTCGAGGTCTCGATCGACGGTATCGAGTTCCGCGCGCTCGCCCACCACTACGCCGCCGCCGACCCCACCGTCTATCGCAACGATGCGTCGCTGTGGCAGGGCTTCGCGGGCCGCACCCCGGTGCGCCTCAACGCCGACACCAACCCCGTCGATCCCTTCGACAACGCGGCCGCCGGCGGCGATCTCTTCGACCTCGACAGCGTCGAGGGCACCGACGCCGTGGCCCAGGCCATCCGCGCCGACGGGGTCAGCTTCGTGAAGCTCATCGCCGCACCCGCCCGAGTCAACCCCGACACTGGCGCGCTCTACCCCCGCGAGCCCGTCAGCAACGGCGCCGACCTCGACGGCGTCTACGGCCGTTACGTCGCGCCCTGACCCGGCCGCCCCGGTCGGCTCGGTCGGCGAGACGATGGAGCAGCCGACGCCAGCGCCCGACGCGGCCTTGAACTCGGGCGTAAGGGCCCGCGAGTGGACAAGTCGATCGATGATCGCGGTCGAGGCGCCGGGAGGGCAAGGCGACGGTGAGGACCGCAGGGGAGCATCCTCGACGGATGTGACCCGAGGACCGGAACCGGCAACGCAGCCAGCCGGGATGGATCGGCCGCGAGAACGGTCGACTTGTTCATTCGCGGGCCCTAAACGTGCGCCGGGCGCGCTTCTGCTTCTTGGTCGTACTCATGCACACCTCGTTCATCATGACGGAGTCAGTGGGATGACGGGTGTCCATGAACTCGGGGGAGGCTCGCCACCGTGATCCGCCTCTTCCTGGACAGTCGGGTGCGCGCCGGCGCGGGCTTCGGGCAACTCCAGCTCGCCTATTCGGGATGGACCTACGACGGCGGCGAGACCGACGGCGGCGGCCACTCGATCGGCTCCGCCAGCGTCGGCGGCGGCATCCCCCTCGGCGGTCAGGTCTGGGTGGTCGGAGACGCCGGCGTCCTGCAGTACCTCGCTCGCGGCGCCGCCGAGCCCGACAGCACGATGCTCCTCGCCAACCTGGGCGTGCGCACGCGGGCCGACTTCGCGCCACGCGGCAGCCTGGGGGCGCGGGCCAGCGTCCACTCCGGCGACGGCTACACCACGGTCGGGTTCAGCCTCGAGCTGCGCGCCGATCTCGACCGCTGACCGCCAGACCGCCTGGTGATGATGCCTTATCGCGCGCAGTGCTGGTCGCTGCGTTCGCCGGATCGTCTCTCCTGATCGTTGGCATCGAGTATCCGCTGCACGAACCGCAGCCTTCCGGGCTGACGCGAGCGGTGGCAGGTTGAGGGGGTGACGGCGACCAGGTCAGCGCGCAGCCGGCTGCTCGGACGGGGGCGGCGGCGGGATGTCGAGCGGGCCGAGCTCGGCGTCGAGCTGGGCGGCGGTGAGGCGGGCGCGGGTGGC
>Ga0209591_10000475_pt1 | contig 52164 bp, 42 predicted proteins | sample MAT01_FD_187207 | JGI IMG/M metagenome (GOLD analysis project Ga0209591, IMG submission 187207) | Freshwater microbial communities from Lake Fryxell liftoff mats and glacier meltwater in Antarctica - MAT-01 (SPAdes) (version 2) | ecosystem: Environmental > Aquatic > Freshwater > Ice > Liftoff...
TGTTCAGCACTGGGTCGGCTGGGCATCCAGGCCAACCAGTTATTTCCACCCCAGGTATTGGTATTGTCCGCTTCATTGCGGATCGTAAAGATAATATCACTATTATCCTTTGTGTTAAAGGCAAAAACATTTTTGTAACTAGGATTAAGCGCCAGCGCTGGAACATTGGTGCGTATTTCTGTCAATGCATTTTCTGCTATCAATGCATCAGGAGAGCCTCCATTGTGGCGCTGGGAAGTCCAAAGGTACACTTCCCCTTTGAGCATAAGCGTTGCAGATTTAGACCAGAAAGCTCTTTGATTAAGATAGAATGAATAGTTTGATCCAAAATTGTCTACAGATTTATCAATATCACGCTTGATCTGGGCCAAAACTTCAGGAACAGGAGATGCCGGAATATTAAGTTTGTCAATGATTATTTCCTCAAACGGTTGGGTCACCAACACCGCATCACCCCAGGACTTTACTAAAATAAAATAACAATAGGCTCTTAGTGCATAAGCCTGGCCGAGCATAAAACTCCTTTTCTGAACATTAAATGTAGTGTTAGGCTCAACCCTGGAAATAAATAAATTACATTGGTTGATTATCACGTACATATTAGCGAAGTTACCCGGCATAAAAGCCAATTCTGTCAGGTTATTATACATGGATTCATCATAGGCCCCGGGGAGAAAGGGTAAAAGCGGGCTAATCTCTCCATAAAAGCCTGCCCTGAATTCACCGAGCCAGGCTAAATTGAACTGCTGATTTCTTAAGTTAAAATGGATGCCGGTTATAAATGCTTCGGCCTGCCCTTCAGTTTTCCAGTACACATTGTCGGTAATACTACTCTCTGGCAAAACATCCAGTTTTTTACAGGAAGAAAAAGGAGCTATTAAACAGATTCCAATCAGGAAATAAAATATTATTTTTTTCATGTCAAATGCTTTTAATGGTTAAAATGATGCCCTTAAACCAAATTGAAGTAAGATTGGCACCGGGTATCTGCCGGTATCTACTCCACCATACTCGGGATTCAATCCTGTATAGTTGGTGATGTAGCTCAGATTCTGCACTGTAATATTTGCAGACAATGCCGACAGTTTTATTTTAGAAATCAGGGATTGGGGTATTTTATAGCTTAACGTAGCTTCACGGAAGGCAAGATAGTTTCCTAATTCCAGCATCTGCGCAGAGTTATCAATAATCGTTGGTGATACTCCCTTTTTACGAATAATGTTCATCTTATCGGCCGGGTCATTTCCATATAATTTGGGCAATACCGCATTAGGATTTTCGGGGGTCCACATTTTGGCCACATCTTTCGGATAGCTGAAAGAACCAACGCCAAGGTCCAGTGATCTAATATAATTGTAGATAATATGCCCTGTAGTAAAGTCACCCCGCAAATACAGTGAAAATCCTTTGTATCCTACTGTTGTTGAAAATCCACCAGTCCATTTTGGAAAAATATTCCCTACGTATCGCTGGTCAAGGTTATTGATGATACCATTTCCATCGCGGTCTTCCCACAGCACATCGCCTGGCTCAAGAGGTTTGAAAACCGCCCTGTTTGCTCTTTGTACGGGTGTTAAAGCTGCATAGGCGGCGGGGCCATAGGTACCGGCAATAACATCTACAAGGTTGTTTGCATTTTTTATAACATCAGCCATATCCGTCAAAATCCTTACAGGAGTCCATGCGTACACATCACCAAATGCCTGCCCTTCCTGGTAACCTCCTACCCAAATATTATTTCCTGTTTTGGGGTCATAAACCAGTTGACCACCCTGCCTGTTATTTTCCAAACCATTGTTTGGCAATTTGAGGATCTTGTTTTCAACATGAGACGCATTAAATCCAATATCCCATGTTAATCCATTTTTCATTTTTAAAATACTTGCATTCACACTAAACTCGTAGCCGCGGTTTTGTAAAATTCCGAGATTTGTACGAAGCGATGTGTATCCAGTATAAGTTGGCAAGGGAAAATTCACAATGATATCTTCGGTTTTCCGGTTAAAAACTCCTGCTGTGATGTTGATCTTATTCTTAAGCAGACCCATGTCAAGGCCGGCTTCAATAGCCTTGGTTTTTTCCCATCTTAATCCACCGTTTACGATACCAGAATTAGAAATACCCTGTTGCTGGCTATAGGTGCGTATGTTAGGAGCAAATCCCCCCTGCGCTTCAAATGAAGTAATACCGGCAACATTACCATTTACGCCATAACTAATCCTGGGTTTGAATTCGGAAACAATATTGTGTAAGCCTGAATTTTGATAAAAATCTTCCATATGCAGATTCCATCCTGCTGATACTCCCGGAAAAAATCCCCACCTGTTTTCTTTAGACAAAACAGAAGTGCCATCATAACGTCCTACAAAAGTAAACAGGTATTTATTTTTATAGTCATAACTAAAACGGCCAAAACCTGATAGTATTCGATATTCGTCCGTACTGGAAAAAACTCTAACTGGAATGGCGGAGGCATTAAGCGTATAAATATCGTCAGATGGCGCCCTGTTGCCTTCACCACGTAAAGAAAATAACTTATTTGTAAATGACTCAGCACCGATAAGTGTGCTGATATTATGATTTCCAAAACTTTTTGTATAATCCAGTTTCACACTGGTTTGTAACCTGTTTGTGTAATTATACTGGGCGATGGCTGTACGTGTAGTGTTTGGTGTCGTTATACCTACCAACTGGAAGGATCTGTCAAAGGACTCGTCGGTAGCATCCACCCTATAAAGGCTCGCATCGGCGGAGAAGGTAAGTTCTTTGATAATATTCCATTTTGCACCGATAGTATAGGTAGACCTCCTGGTACTGTTTTTTCGTACGAATCTTTCTAAATAATACTCGGGGTTGCCATCGGTAGTGGCAGTGCCCGGATTGGGTGTACCATTTGCCAGGTAGGGCTCCCATGTAGGAACCATTCTCGTTGTTCTCAGGAAAAACGATGCGTCATCAATGTACAATGGAGGAACAGAACCCTGTGAAATGTTCATCATGCCGCTTACCTGTAAGTTATCTCTTATCTTATATGACCCGGAAAGTGTACCGGTAAATCTTTTGTATTTAGTTCCGACAGCTGATCCATCTTGCTGAAAATAGCCTAAGCTGGCATAAAATACGCCTTTCTCATTCCCTCCCGAAAAGGCTATCGAATGTTCCTGGGTGGCGCCAGGATTTACAAACCCCGCACCCTTGATCTGCTCGCGGCGATCGTAAAAAATCAATGAATCTCCTGCGAAGATAGGGTGTGCCATATACTGCCATCCGCTTGCGAGATCAGCAGCAACAAACTGGCGGGTATTTCGCCCTACCCCATACAATGAATTACCAGGGTTTTTGAAATACACAATGTTAGCAGGATTTTGTGGCATACCTTGGTTTAATAAAAAGGAATTATTTTGTGCAATGAGAGAGTATCGTACATAATTTTCTGCATCTACCCTGTCATCATATCCATCCCGGACAAAACTTAATCCGGCATTTACCCGGTAGGTAATATGGCCGGGGCCGGGCTTACCCGATTTTGATACAATAAGGATAACGCCATTATTTCCTCTTGCTCCATAAATAGCAGTAGCTGCTGCATCCTTAAGTACTGTCATGGACTCAATGGTATTGGCATCAATATCATCCAAATCTCTGATGACACCATCTACTACAACCAATGGCGAATTGGCGGCCCTAGTGAAATCCGCCAGGTTATCGGAGATAACTGCTCCGCCCCTGAGGGTTATGGCAGGCACTTTGCCTGGTTGACCGGAAGTAGTGGCAACCCTGACTCCTGTAATGGTACCCTGCAGTGCAGAACCAATATTTGCAAAGGAAGAGTTTTCCAACACTTTTTTATCAAGTGTTACAATAGAACTTGTAATTTTCGCACGGGATTGCTTGCCATATCCCACCACCACCACTTCTTCTTCTTTTTTGTCCGAAGCGATCATAGAAACATCAATCGTTTCTTTCCTGTTGATTTTAACTTCCTGTGTGCTAAAATTAATTGCTGAAATGACCAATGTCCCATTGGCTGGTGCGGTAATCTTGTAATTCCCGTTATCATCGGCCGTCGTTCCGATAGTTGATCCTTTCACGATGACAGATGCTCCTGACACAGGCTGTCCGGTTTCATTTGTTATGCGACCTTTAACAGCAACTAAGTCCTGAGCTGTAGCTTGTGAATTAAGAAAAAATGTAACTAACACGGAAATGGCAATTATCACCCTCCCTCGTGAATTGTTGTTTTGCGGACGGAGAATCCTCTGAGGAACTTTTTTTAATAAATCTTTCATAAACAGCAGTTTTTTGGTTTAAAGATTCAAAGTTTGGAACCAGTTCTTTTCAATCGGCTAAGGTTTATCAACTATTTTTCATTGGGTATATCAATTATTTCCATGCTATAGTTTTACTTAAATTATTTATTTATTTATCATCCGGATAACCTTGATACGCTTTTGAACCAAATTATACACTAAATCCCGGTTTAATAATGCCTTTATATCAACTGTGCCTCTATCCGGGCCACACAATATCAAAAACGGGTGTCGTACATATCAATATTCACTGTTTTCAATGTAATACGCTAAACTTTATAAGCTGCTATTCATCCTATCTCTCCTCTGTTCTTGATCTTCAAATATCAATATGTATGATATATTAATAATTAAATTTATAATAATAATATTTACTGACCAAAATATTTTTTTAAAAGGTGAACAGACCAACCGGAAGCCTGTAACTGAGTTTGAAGTAACTATATTATCCCACTTTGAAACGCCCAGAAGTAACCCAAAAAAAACGTTCAAAATGTCTGGTACGCACACTGGGGAAACATATATCCCCCACCTTTTCACTATAAGAATATTGCGTAATCCGATAAAAATACATTTGTGCTGCCCGCCAGAATCTGTTTGCTAATTAGTCAAATTGTCCTCGTTATTCAAAAAAAGAACAATTCTATAAGTCTGGTTTATTAAAATTCATACCTGATTTGCAATAACAGAATGGCTGATTGGCCTGTTTTGCTAAAATAATTACAATATGTATGACATATTACAATTTTATTTCTTACTTTTCTTCGGTGAATCATTCAATCAAAAAATTATGTGGCTGTTGTTTCGCAAATTGATTATGAAAATCCATGGAAATGAACTTACCCAATGCTCCCGAAATCAAACTTTTGCAACTTTCCGAATTACGCTATTATATGAAGGCTCCTGATTATCTATTTAAAAAAAATATAAACAATTCATATGTCTAAAATCAAGTACACCGGTTATCTGATTATGATAACCGCAATCGCTTCTACGGGTGGTCTGCTTTTCGGATTCGATATTGCAGTAATATCTGGTGTTCTGCCGCAGGTTAAAGATCAATTTAATCTTTCCGCTGTTCAGGAGGGTTGGTTTGTTACTTCAGCTCTGATTGGATGTATAATTGGTGTGGGATTCTCCGGAGAACTCAGTGACCGGCTGGGCAGAAAAAAACTACTCGTGTTGGCAGGCATCCTTTTTTTAATATCCTCAGTGGTATGTGCCCTTATTCATTCGTTGTTCTGGATTATCTCAGCACGCATTTTTGCAGGTATAGGCATAGGCATAGCTTCCATTGTCGTCCCTCTTTATGTCTCGGAAATCTCTCCGGCAGCTATCAGGGGCCGTCTTGTAAGCTTCTACCAACTTGCAATAACTATTGGCGTTTTATGCGCCTATCTGACTAATATGGTGTTATTAAATTATTCTACTGCGCATTCGGGGGAAATTCAGGATGGCCTGATGAATTTTCTGTTTGTAAAAGAAGTGTGGCGGGGAATGTTCAGCGTACTCATACTTCCATCCATATTGTTTATAGTAGGTCTTATTGTGGTCCCGGAGAGTCCCCGTTGGCTGGCTATGAAAGGAAGGAATGAAGAAGCCTTATTATCCCTTATTAAAATTAACGGAGACACTACAAGCGCAAACCAGGATATTAACAACATAAATAAACACCTAAAGACCGAAAAAGGGAATTACAGGGAGTTATTCTCGCCAGTCATGCGGAGAGCTTTGCTAATAGGTCTTATGCTTCCCTTTTTGTCCCAGTTCAGTGGTATTAACGCAATAGTATATTACGGTCCCACAATTTTGCATAATGAAGGAGCTACGATGAGTGAATCGTTAATTAGCCAGATTATTTTTGGACTTGCACTTATGCTTTTTACATTTATTGCAATAACCAAAGTGGATAATACCGGGCGCCGAAAGTTATACCTGATAGGTACAGCCGGAGCAACGATCAGTCTTTTTTTAACCGGTCTTTGTTTTTACCTCAACTTAACAGATACCGTTTGGGTTCTCCTAAGCGTAATGCTTTTCATTGCGAGTTTTGCTTTCTCTTTAGGCCCTTTAAAATTTGTCGTGGCTTCCGAGATATATCCCAATAAAATAAGAGGCCGGGCTTTGGCATTAAGTATAATGATGATGTGGGTAGCCGATTCCATCGTGGGTCAGCTTACTCCGGTTTCACTTCGTGAATTGGGCGCAGCTCCAACCTTTTGGATATTTTCCTTTTTCTGTCTGGTAGGTTTTCTTTTAATTTATAAGCTATTACCTGAAACCAAGGGTAAATCTCTTGAAGAGATTGATGATTTTTGGAGAGCTATTCATTGATGAATGAATAGATAATTTTGCACATTCTTCTATTGTTTACAATAATGTGCAGAACTATTATTTAGATTACGCGGTCGTTCCCGCCGTCAATAGGAATCTGGGCCCCAGTAGTTTTTGAAAAGAGAGAGCTACAGAGTCCGGCAACCATTTCGCTTACATCCCGACTAGTAACTTCTGTTTTCAGGATATTGTTTTTCTTATATTGATCAGGTGTAAGTCCATAATTTTTTGCTCTTGCGGTCAAGATTTCTTCTGTCCATATTCCCGTATCAAATACCGCATTAGGATGAACAGAATTGACCCTAATCCGCTCGGCGCCCCACTCCAAGGCAGCAACCCTCGCCAACTGATTCAGTGCTGCTTTTGATGCCGAATAGGCGGCGGCACCTGGACCCGGCGCAGGAACATTCTTGGACCCTACGATAACCACGCGGCCACCATTCGGAGCTGCTTTCAAAAATGGGAAAGCCTCCCTTAACAAAACAAAATTTGCATTGATATTAATATCCATCACCTTTTGCCACGTCTCAGATTTTAATGTTTCTATAAAGTTGCCTGGTGGAAAAATTCCTGCATTCAGCACCAACATGTCCAGTCCACCAAATGTACAGGCAGTGGTCCGAAGCGCTTCTTTTAACTGAGATTCGGAAGTTACATCGCATGTAATTCCCAGAAAATTTTCATTCGTAAAAAGTTCTTTTATTGCCGGATTGATATCCAGACCTACTACAGCGGCTCCGCGTTTGATTAAAGAGGATACGCATGCCTTCCCAATTCCGGAAGCGGCTCCTGTAACAAGTGCAATCTCACCTGTAAATTCAGGCTGATCGCCCGATTTTGCCAGCTTTGCCTGTTCGAGCTCCCAATACTCAACATCAAATATATCTTTCGCTGGTAGTGCTTTATAACCACCCAACAATGTTGCCCAAGAAATGATATCAATGGTATGAGAATAAATATCTGCAACAATCTGTGCATCCTTCGCCGTTCTTCCAATTGTACATAACCCAAGTTGCGGATCAAGTACCACTCTTGGCGCAGCATCTAGCATTTTTTTTCTCTCCCTAGACAATGGTTCGTATTCCTGAAAATACTTCCTATAATTTTCCGCATATTCCTCAACTTTTTTCCCAATCATTGGTAGCCTTTTTGTTCTGATCACATGATCCGGAGTCGCCGGACCCTGTTGTGAAATTATTTCCAAGTCAGGGCGGTTGCAAAAATGCATGCTTTTATTATTCCGGAAACTTTTCAGAATAATAGGAAAGCCTGCTACCCGGGCGATTTCCCTGCGCAAGTAAACCAGATCGAGACTGAAATCACCCTTAGCTTTATCCGCAATAGAAGGAAAAGATAGTTTCGCATTTTCATTCAAATAGTTTTCAGCGATAAGCACCAGCTCAATCATTCTGTTGTAAGATTCATCAGCAGTACTACCAAAAGAAAAAACGCCATGATTAAGCAATATCATTCCGATTTTATCCTCTGTTAGTTCCTGCGCCAGTTGAATAGAGCAATTCCTAGAGAGATCAAAGCCCGGCATCACATACGGAATATAAATAACCTGGTTCCCATATAGATCCCGAATAATTCTTTCTCCATTAACAGAATTGGAAATCGCAACTACTGCATCCGCATGTGTATGATCAACAAATTTAAAGGGGATTACCGCATGCAGAATCGCTTCAACAGAAGGAATCGGAGCTGACGACCTGGTTAAATGCGTAACCATTTCATTTACCATAGCAGAGTCAGATAATATGGGCAGTTTGGAAAGTGCTTTCAAATGCTCCAGGCGAACGGGTGAAAACCCCTGGACAGTAATAGTTTCAAGATCCCAACCGCTGCCCTTTACAAAGAGAATTTCTTCATCTTCCGACAGGATATTTTTCTGTATAATTTTTACTGAAGTATTTCCACCTCCGTGAAGAACGAGGGATTTATTTTGACCGAGCATCCGAGAAGTACGCACTCTTTCCGAAAGGAAAAAGTAATTTTCAGATTGTAACATTTTAAAATTTCGGTTTTTAAAGATCGCTTTCTACCCTAGTGGTAGATGCATATAGAGTTCAAATATAAACCATTTAACTTGTATATACATGTTTTTTTGCCAATTTTTTGCTCTTAAGATATGCAGGAGTCCGTTAATGAAAATACAGTTTATGTGTTTATAACAAGAAAAGGGTGAAGACAAATAATTGAATTAGGATTAATTAAAAGAAATCGTCTATGTAATATTTTTCCGTATTGCAGTATAACCAAGAATAGATATTAAGATCCTTCACATTTGTCTTTATTTTTCTTTTCATATGGACGATAGGACTACCGGGCTTCAGCTTTAATAGTTTGTTGTTGGCTTTGCCAATAGGTACCGCCCATATTTTCTGCTCTCCTCCAATAACTTCTACATTGTATTGCTCATGGAGCAATTTTAAGAGTGAGCGATTTTCAAGATTACGGTTTGTAAAGTGGGGTAAGTTCAAATTCGTAATATAAGTCTCTTCGAATAACACAGGCTCGTTATCAATGTACCGAAGTCGTTTAAAAAAAATGCAGCCAACTGAAAGTTCCGTATCACTTAATTTGTAGAATATAGAAGAAGGCCAAGGCTGCGTAACTGGTTTTTGTAAAATAACAGTTTTTAGTTTTTGATGGCCCACTTCATCTGTTATTCCGCTTACCGAAAGTATTCCGAGTGCCCTTCTTGCCTCAGCCACAATACTTCCTTTGCCCTGGTGCCTACTTATATATCCCATGTTTGACAATTCAATCAGTGCTAGCCTGACCGTTGTCCTGCTGGTATTATATACCCTTGCCAATTCATTCTCGGAAGGAAGCAATTCTCCCTTTTTAAATTTATTGTCAACTATCTTTTTTTTAATGTCATCAATGAGCTTCCTGTGAACTGGGAGTTTGATTCTTTTGGACATTTCGTTGTAAAATAATTTAAATGTCCAAAGATAAGTTAATTATGCAAGGCTTACTTTTTCATAATCATCCATAAAATCTAGCATTTCTTTCATTGATTTAACCCCCACGGTGGTGCCTATATGCATGATACAATGTGCTCCCGCTGCATTGGCAAATTTTGCACATTTTTCAACCTCCCACCCTTCATTAAGTGCTGCTATAAATCCTGCACAGAATGCATCCCCCGCACCGGATGCGTCTACTGATTGTATTCTGCTATAAGCGGGCACCTGATACCCCTTTTGATCTTTTTCCTTAACATAACAACCTTCGCTGTTTAGCTTAATGATTACATTTACCACTCCCTTCTGACTAAAGAAAAGTGCCATTTCTTCAAAATTATCTTTCTTACTTAGTTCGCGGGCTTCGTCATAACTTGGCATAAACCAATCCAGGTATTGAAAGGTTCCTTGAATTTTTTTTTCCCATTCACCGGTTGAATCCCACGCAGTATCCATGCAACACAGTACTCCATTTTCCTTTGCAAGCCGCAACATTTTTTCAGTTCCTTCTCCATCAAATGCTGGCATCAAAAAAGTACCTGCAATAAGGAGTATTTTCTTCCCCTTAATAACATCGGGGTCAATGTCTTCAAAACAGAAACCCTTGTTTGATCCAAAAGAATGAATAACCGATCGCTCTCCATCGCTACTTATCATGACAATCGAAGAAGAGGTGTTTACTTTTTCGTCCACAATCAATCCACTAACGTCTACTTTTTCTATCAAAAATTTTTCGTTCAGAATCTTTCCCAGGTTATCATTCCCAATTTTTCCAACTATCGCCGACTTAGTGCCGATCTTTGAAAGACATATCGCGGCATTTGCAGCGCAGCCGCCTATTTGTAGAGAAATACCATCAATCAGAACCAACTTTCCATTTTCGGGAAAACTGTCAACAGCCTTTGCAAGTACGTCTACACATACCATACCAACACAAAGGATTTCGCATTTTCCAACTGTCATTATTTATAGTTTTATGATCCTATAACAGTAAAGCGACTAATTCGTGGATCGGTAAAAACATCATCTTCATCTGTGCTGCGTGTAGAAAATTCTGATACCACAGCACCCTCTTCCCCAGATCTGAACCAGTGAAGGTTATCAGGCATTACAGTATACTGCTCCCCCGGATTTAATACAATTTCATGAGCAACATTAAAGTAATCTTTATAATCCTCTAGGCCTTCAGAAATGGGAATGCAGTTTCTTGGCCCGGCCATATATAAATATACTTTGCCCCACCGGCATCTGAAAGTTTCTTCTTTTCCTAATCTGCCTTCTTTAGTTGGATGATAGTGTTCGGGACAGGTTTGACCAGGGAACATTACCAGTTCTTTGGCGCATACTCTTTCTGTATTTACGTACACCAATACTTCCAATCCTATTTTTTCAAGATCACTCAATCCGAAATCGGCAACCTCAATGGCTTTTTTCTCTGCTTCCGTCAGAACCATACCAGCCTTTTCATAATACAATAAAGCTTTGTTTCTTGCATTTTCAATTTGTTGAATCGTTAGCATGGTATGAGGTATTTTTATTTATAATGAAAGCAACTGTGGATTTTCAATCATCCTTTTCACCTGCTCTAGAAAAGCGGCCCCAACAGCCCCATCTATTACACGGTGATCAAACGAACCTGTAATATTCATGATTTTTCGAATTACAATCTCCCCGTTTATCACCACCGCTTTTGTAATAATACTGCTCACTGCAAGAATACAACTCTCCGGCTGATTGATAACCGCGGTAAAGCTATTTACTCCGAACATCCCAAGGTTGGAAAGGGTAATCGTGCCTCTTGAAATATCATGCTCTTCTAATTTGCTATTTCTTGCTTTTTCGATATTCCGTGAATTGATTGTAGCTATTTCAGCTATGGATTTTATGTTTGTATGATTTACGACCGGCACAACCAAGCCCCCTTCCACTGCAACTGCCAGTCCAAAATTAACTTCTTTAAATACTTTAATTTTTTCTCCTTGATAGCTAGAGTTTATCATTGGGTAAGACTCAATAACCTTTGACACAACTTTCATGATAATATCATGGTAAGAAATCCTGACACCCTGTCCCTTATATGTTTCATTCAGGCTATTGCGTAGCACAATGAAATCTCCCATATCCACATCCATTGATACAAAATAATGAGGTGCAGTCTGTACACTTTCTTGCGTCCTTTTTGCAATAGTTCTTCTCACTGAATTTACGTCAATAAAATAGGCCCCTTCCTTATGGGCTTCTCCGAGTGCTGTTATATAATTTTCAACATCCTTTTTTCTAATCTGATTTTTTGAAAAATGTGCTGCGATTTGTTCAAGACTTACGTTCCCGGTCCTTGCACGTTGCTTTGCCAGCGGAGAGGCCAGAACCCTTTTATCTTTTACATTAGTGACCGTCGCCTTAAATGTTATCGGTGATATTTCAGGCTCAATTGTAATCATTTTTACTTCTACCTCAAGCTCAATACCTAGTTTTGTCAGTTGCGGCAACTCAGTAGAACCTGTCTGGTTAGAGGAGGGAAGTATAGTACCGGGTTTGCCAATATAGGCCACTATTTCTCCTGTCTTTACCATTGCCCCTTCCGGGTATTTTATTTCAAGAACAGTTCCTACAGCATAACTCTCTACAATAAGTATCGCTTTATCTGTTTCTATTTCAAAAAGAATATCGCCTTGCTTAATGTCATCACCTACGGCTTTATACCACTTAAGAATTACCATTTCATCAGTAGTCTGTCCACCTGATGGCATTAATATTTTACTGAGCATATTCACTGCTTAAATATAATTTTGCTTTGTTTTCACTCCCGAATAATACCATATACCTTACCACCTTATCACATACTGCTTCACGTGCTTTGCATAACATATCTTCTCTTCCGCCTCTACCCATGACATTGTGAGGGTCCATTTTATTTACATCATTATTTTTAAGATAAGATTGAATGGAATTGAGATAAGCTCTTTTCAGAACTGTCCCTACATTCACTTTGCACATTCCTAATTGAATGGCTAATTTGAGATCTTCGTCGGTAATTCCGGTGGCCCCGTGTAAAACAATTGGTATGTCAATTTTTTCTCTGAGTGCTCTCACCAGGTTAAAATCAAGTGATGCTTTCCTGCCCTCTAGCAAGTGAACGTTACCAATTGAAACCGCCAACGAATCGACGCCGGTTTCTTTCACGAATAAGGCAGCCTCATCCGGATTTGTGAGATGCCCCGAACTTATTGTTCCGGTAGTAATATCCGAATCTGGCAACTGCCCAACTTCTGCTTCCACAGCAACTCCCTGGCTGTGGGCCTGTTCTACTAGATATTTATTGATCTCAATGGATTCTGTCAAAGGGATGCCATGTCCCTCATACATTATAGCATTAAACCCTGCACTCATCCCATCTATTAAAAGCGGCAATTCATGTGCTTCGTTCAGTAATAATGCCACAGGGATTTTCGTTTGTTCGGCAATCGCTTTACCGAGGTATCCATAGTGAAATATATTTTCCCTAATTAATCTTTTTTTACTTCCAATGAACTGTCCACCAAAACCTATAATTACAGGTGAGTTCATTTTTTCCGCAGCGTCCACAACAGCGAGGATAGATTCCATATTCCATGCCTCAAAATATCCGACTGCATATTTATTGACCAAAGCATGATCCATTAACGAATTCATAGAAACTAATGGCATATCTTATTTTTTTTAATGTTTAATTTGTCATAAGTGCCCTTGCGACTCCTGCAATCCTGTCTACAGAAGGAACCACAAAATTTTCCATCACGGGTGCAAATGGCATAGGTATATCATACGAGGCCACTCTTCTTATCGGAGCATCTAGGTGAAACAAAGCATCTTCCGCGATTTGTGCTGCTAATTCAGCACCCCATCCATTTCTTTTCACATCCTCTTCGACAATTATCAAACGGCTGGTTTTCTCAACTGATTTTATGACCAAATCATAATCAAAAGGCACTAGTGTCCGGGGGTCAATCACCTCCACACTTATTCCTTCCTTCTCAAGAATGTCGGCAGCCTCAAGAGCCCTGTAGACCATCATCAGGTTTGCAACAATAGTAATATCTGTACCTTCTCTGCGGACAGCACCAACGCCGAAAGGAATCAGGTACTCTTCTTCAGGAACTTCGCCTACCGGGCTTAATGAGGATTTCTCTGCCCGGTTACCTTTACTTCCGTATAACAACTTATGCTCAAAAAAAATGACCGGATTTTCATCACGGATCGCCGTCTTCATTAAACCCTTGGCATCATAGGCGGTGGAGGGGCAAATCACTTTCAATCCGGGAATATGTGTAAAGAAGCTCTCGAGGCTCTGAGCATGCTGCGCCCCTCTGGTAGTAGCACCAACAGGCGCCCGCATTACCATCGGAACCTTCACAGTTCCCCCAGACATGTAGGTCATTTTTGCAGCATTATTTGCCAACTGATCCATCATACAAAACAGAAAGTCGCCATATTGAACATCGGCTATCGGAATCATCCCTGTTATTGCTGCACCTACTGCAGCACCTGCAATCATAATTTCGGAAATGGGTGTGTCCAGAATGCGGTCGTGTCCAAATTCTTTGGATAACCCAAGTGTCACTGTAAAGGCTCCGCCGAACCCTCCTTCCACATCAATATCTTCCCCCAGGCAAAACACTCTTGAATCCCTTCTCATTTCTTCTGCTATTGCCTGTCTTAAAGCTTCTGCAATTGTCAATTTTGCCATAGTATTTATTCCGTTTAATAGTAAACGTGTGATAAAGCATCTTCCGGTTTTGGGGATGGACTTGATATCGCATATTCCACCGCTTCTTCAATTTGTTGAAGTACTCTTTTTTCAATCTCCTCTAACTCCTGTTCTGTAGAAATTTTTTTATCCAGAATATAATTTTTACAACGCACCAGCGGATCCTTGTCAAACCATTCCTTTTCTTCGTTCTTATCCCTGTAGGTACAGGCATCATTACGCGAATGGCCACATCTGCGATAAGTTTTTAGCTCCAGAAAAGTAGGCCCTTCCCCTTTCCTTGCCCTTTCGATAGCTTTTGTCGCAGCCTCATTGACTTTTAAAACGTCATTACCATCAACCACTTCCCCCGGCATTCCATAAGATACTGACCTTTCGGCCAAATCTTTTATCTTAATGACCTGGTTGATATGAGTGGATGCACCATACAAGTTATTCTCACATACAAAAATCACCGGTAGGTTCCAGATCGCTGCAGCATTCATAGATTCATGAACTGCGCCTTCATTACTCGCACCATCGCCAAAAAAACTAACGACCACATTATCAGTCTTCCGCATCTTACAGGAAAGGCCCACTCCGACAGCAATGGGCAAGCCTCCCCCAGTTATGGCGATAGCCGGAATAGCCCCAACCGAAATGTCACCGGTATGCATAGCACCACCTTTACCTTTGCAGCATCCAGTTGATTTGGCAAACATCTCGGCCATCATGGATTTGAGTGAAACCCCTTTTGCCAGACAATGTCCTGCCGGCCGATGGGTTGAGGTTATATAATCAGATCTGCGAAGATCGAACAACATCCCCACCGCACTTGCTTCCTGACCCTGCGACTGATGGATCGTCCCCGGCATAACTCCTTCCAGAAAAAGAAAATAAATTTTATCCTCATATTTCCTGAGCAAAAACATCTGCTCATACATGCTTATTATTTCATTGGCCCCTTTAATCATAGATCAAATATACCAAAATATCATATAACTTGTATATACATGTTATTTTTAATTGACAACTATAAATCTTGTCATGAATAGTGGCGAAATACAATTACTTACCAACACCAACTTTCAGAAATGGAAGTAGGAGGACGTTTCACTTCGCCCTTTATCCTTCACCAATTAAACATTGAACCAATAATTGTCCATTTTTTTGATTAACTGGGTTCCCTGTCTGCGATATTGTTACTTGTGGCAACACTCCGCTATTAGAGATAAAAGAAGTACTCAATGAGCCAATCGAATAAATATTTCAAGACAAGGTTGAACTGGTTAATCCTAAAACAGACAGCAGGCTTATTTTAGTTCACATTCAGTGAATACGAGTCGTTACATTAAACATTCTTAAAATACTTTTCCCAACAAGATATTCGTGTATATCTCTCAGTTCTTCCTTAAAGCGTCCCACAGTATTTCAACAGGTTGTAATGCCTGCTTACCAGTACCATCTTTTATCTGGTGCCTGCATGATGTGCCACCCGCAGCGATTATCACTTCTTTTTCTGCGGCACGTACGACTGGAAACAATACTAGGTTAGCTATTTTCATTGAAATATCATAATGTTCCTTTTCATAACCAAATGAACCCGCCATACCACAACATCCTGAAGGGATAATATCAACGGAATAATTTGCAGGTATTGAAAGCATTTTCTCCGTTGCTGATAACGACGATAATACCTTTTGATGACAATGACCATGAAGTTAAATAACTCTTTTCGAATCCGTAAACTGATCGCTCAAAATATTTTTATTAGCAATCTCCCCTGCAATGAATTCATCTATCGAAAGAGCATTCTCTGCTAAATATTTTGCCTTTCCCGACAATCCTTCCGGCACCAAATCAAGATACTCATCCCTGAAACTTAGAATGGCTGAAGGCTCTAAACCAATTAATGGAATACCTTCCTTCTTCATAACGGGCCATAGTAACTCTACATTTTTTATAGCAATCTTTTGAGCTTTATACAAAAGCCCCTTTGACAAATAAGTACGCCCACTCTCGGTATGGACGGGAATCTGTACATCATATCCCAATGAATCTAACAACAAGACTGCTTTTTTCCCAAGTTCCGTATCTGTGTAATTAGTAAACTCATCTGCAAAAAGAAATATTTTTTTCTTTTTGCTACCTACGGTATTATTTCTTGCCCATCGCTTAAACCAACAACGTAGTGTTTGCTTACTTAGCAATGGCAAAGGACGCTCCTGAGCAAAACCAAGCATTCTCTTTATAATGTTTGCGCTAAACCTCTTTTTTACAAAAAAATTATAAAGACCGGGAGCGAAGGAAGCCAACCCGTTGATCTGCGTATAATAGCAAATCATTTTGGTTCTGAAAGGAACACCATTAGCATTATAGTAATGTTGCAAAAATTCGGCCTTCATTTTTGACACATCAACTGCCGAGGGACATTCATTTTTACATCCTTTACAACTAAGGCAAAGATCCATTACCCCTGCAATTTCTTCATGGTCAAATGGATTGAGCTTCTCCGAACCAGTAAGAAACTGCCTCAATATATTTGCCCTGGCACGGGTGGAATCATGCTCTTGTCTTGTTGCCATATAACTTGGACACATGGTTCTTCCGCTCAGGTGTGTTTTCCTGCAATCCCCCGAACCGGAGCATTTTTCGGCAAGTCTTAAAATTCCGCCTTCCTTTGAAAAATTAAAAACAGTACTGACTGCCATGTCTGTTCTATCAATCCCATACCGAAGTTGTGTGTCCATAGCAGGAGTGTCCACGATCTTACCTTTGTTAAAAACATGTAGCGGATCAAAAATATTTTTAACACTTTTGAAGAGAAGATAGGTCTCCATTCCCATTAGTAAAGGAATAAATTCCCCTCTGAGGCGCCCATCACCGTGCTCTCCGCTCAGTGACCCGTTATATTATTTTACTATTTCTACTGTTTCAGCAAGGATCACTCTGAACAAATGAAGACCTTCTGGTTTCTTTAGGTTAATCATAGGTTCAATGTGTAATTGTCAGGCTCCCGCATGTGCATAATAAGAAGCCGTAAGTCCATACTTATTCAATAGCACCATTATATCATCTGCATAGTGCGGCAAGTCATCTATAGTCACTGCACAATCTTCAATCAGGTTTACAGGTTGTATATCACCAGGCATATTGCGTAATAGACCTAGTCCTGCTTTTCTTATCTCCCAGGCATATTGTATTTCCTCGTTGGTAAGAACAGGAAATGCATAACCTAAGCCCCTGTTTTCCAAATCAATTACCAATTTCTCTGCCTGTGATCGTGCGTCAGAAAACTCATCAGGAAAAAATTCGATCATCAGAATAGCTTCCGGGTCACCATCAATAAAAAAACGATGAGCGTTAAAAACCGGATGATCTTTTGTAAAGTCAAGTATCCGCTTATCAACCAATTCTGAGGCGTAAGGATTATGCTGCACTGCAATCACATTGGCATCAAGGCATTCTCTCAATGAGGTAAAGTGAGCGCATAGCAGCACATTATTTGCAGGCGGACAATCAATAAGCCCCAATTTCAATTCTGTAAAAAAACAAAGCGTCCCCTCAGAACCCGCCAATAATTTGCAAAGATTAATTGATTGGGGTATACCAGTAATAAAAATGGAATTCAGAAGAACATCTAATGCGTACCCAGTGTTTCTTCTTGCAACGGCTTTCTGAGGAAAGTTATTTTCAATTATTTTCCTGTTCTGTTCCTCGTTCAATAAGTTGAATATGCCTTCTAAAATATTGCTTTCTAAACTTTCATTGGATGCTATTTTATTGTTCATCTCATCTAAAGTCATATTGCCAAAAGTAGCTTCTGAACCATCGCTTAATAAAACGGTCGCTTCCAAAAGATGGTCTCTTGCACTACCCCATTAAATACTGTGCAACCCGCAAGAATTATTTCCAACCATTCCACCTATCATTGCCCGGTTAGCAGTAGAAGTCTCCGGACCATACATTAGTCCAAATTGCTTTAAGTACTTATTAAGATCGTCTCTCACTATTCCCGGTTGAACTTTTACCCATTTTTCAGCTATATTTATTTCGATTACCTTCTCCCAACCAACAGAAATATCTACTACAATACCATTGCCAACCACCTGTCCGGCCAATGAAGTCCCGGCTGCCCTTGGTATCAGCGAGCAATAATTTTCTCTTGCAAAATGGATCAACTTTCTTATATCCTCCTTAGTTGAGGGCAACGCAACAGCGATAGGCTTTTCCTGATAAACCGAAGCATCTGTAGAATAAAGAATCCTCATGGCATTATCCAATCCATGATCTTCAAAATAAAATACCCCTTCTAATTTATTTTTCAAATTCAAAAAAAGATTCTTCATACGGATGATTCTTTAAACTAAAGTTATCAGGAAATGTTCACAAAGAATAAATATCGGTCAAGTTCGCAAAAAAAGGGAAGACAAAAGAAATTGTCCTCCGGTTTGCTTGCTAAAGCTAAACTTTGATTTGTCTACTTGCCAGATCCGTTTGCAGATTTCAGTGGCCCACAGTGGCCCAGTCACTTCCCTGCAATAATTATTTTTTAATTATTACGAATGAGCCAATTTCCCGGCATTAAATCAAGAAGGCAACTGTTACTTAGCTCCACAGAGGCTCCTCGGTCTTAAAAACTATTAATATTTTTCCTCTGACGATACGACCTCACTATTACTCAATTTTATCATAATTGTTACGATTAATTTGCTTATCAAAATCTGCGATTGCCTTAATTGTTTTTATGACGGAATCGGGCGTAAGTGAAATACTGTCAATCCCTTTTTCAATCAGAAATTGAGCAAAATCAGGAAAGTCGGACGGTCCTTGCCCACAGATGCCTACTTTTACACCATTTTTCTTCGCTGCTTCAATTAGCTTTGAAATCATTTGTTTAACCGCAGGATTTCTCTCGTCGTACAAATGCGCCACTAATGAAGAATCACGGTCCAAGCCAAGGGTTAGTTGGGTTAAGTCATTTGATCCGATAGAAAATCCATCAATATGCTTTGCAAACTCGTCAGCCAAAATAATATTTGATGGGACTTCCGCCATCAGATAAAGCTGCAGATTATTTTTCCCACGTTCCAGTCCAAATTCCTTCATAACCTCTTTTACTTTTTTTAACTCTTCAACGGTGCGGCAAAAAGGAATCATGACAACTACGTTATCCAATCCCAATTGTTCACGAACTGTTTTTATAGCCTTACACTCTAAGCCAAAAGCGGCTTTGTATGCTGATGAATAGTATCGGGAAGCACCTCTCCACCCAATCATTGGGTTTTCTTCTTTAGGCTCAAAGTGATTTCCCCCAAGAAGATTATAATACTCATTAGTTTTAAAATCACTAAATCTTACAATAACTGGATTGGGATAAAAGGCGGCGCCTATTTTTGCAATCCCGTAGGATAGCTTCTTAATAAAAAAGTCCTCTTCATTTTCATATCCGAAAATCCGTTTTTCAATTTCCTTTGTTAATAAAGCATCATTCAATTCTCTATGATGCAACAAAGCAAGCGGATGAATCTGAATATAGTTATTAATGATAAACTCTTCTCTTGCCAACCCTACACCCTTATTGGGCAAATGAGAAAATTTAAAACACATGGACGGAGATGCTACATTCAGCATAACCGGTGTTTTAATTTCGGGCAAATCATTAAGGTCATACTCGGTGGTTATATAGTCAATAACACCTTCATATACTACTCCAGTCTCGCCTTCTGCACAACTAACAGTAATTTCATCACCTTCCTGTAATACTTCTGTAGCGTCCCCACATCCTACAATTGCCGGCACCCCTAGTTCCCTAGCTACAATTGCAGCATGGCAGGTCCGTCCACCTTTATTAGTTACTATGGCTGAAGCCTTTTTCATAATAGGTTCCCAATCAGGATCGGTCATATCGGTTACTAACACATCACCATCATTAAACTCATGTCCCTCAATCAGCCGTTTGTCCAATGAATACAATATATTCACTTTCCCTGCACCAATTCTGTCTCCTACCGCAATTCCTTTAAGCACTATTTTATTACTACCAGAACTATTGTCAATATTATACTCTGTTATTACTTTGTGATTTGTTTGAGAGTGGATGGTTTCTGGCCTTGCCTGAACTATAAACAGTTCTTTACTCAACCCATCAAACGCCCATTCTATGTCCATAGGAGTCCAGCGGCTTCTAATTTTCGTATAATAATCTTCAATTTTAATTACCCAATCTGTAAGTTCCAATATTGCAGAATCACTAAGGCAAAAGCGATGCTGTAAACTTTTTTCCGTTGGTATAACTTTAACTCTTTCATCAGGCTTATCACTATAGACCATCATTTTATCTTTAACACCTAATTTTTTTTCAATAATAGACTTGAACCCCTTCTGAAATGCAGGTTTGAAAACAATAAATTCATCAGGTAATATAGCACCCTGTACCACCAATTCGCCGAGCCCAAACGAGCCATTCATTACAACAACATCCTTAAAACCGCTTTCTGTATCTAAGCTAAATGCAACTCCCGAAGAACCAAGGTCACTTCTTACCATTTTCTGTATACAAATACTTAGTCCAACCAAAAAATGATCATAGCCGAACCCCTGTCTATAACTAATTGCCCGATCAGTAAAAAGTGAGGCAAAACAATTCCTGACTGCATCCATTAAAGATGCCGGTCCACGTACATTCAGAAAAGTTTCCTGTTGTCCTGCAAACGAAGCGTCAGGTAAATCTTCCGCGGTAGCAGAAGATCTAACAGCAACATCAGTATAATCCTGATTGTAATCACTAGAGAGTTTTTCGTATGCTTTTATTATTATATCGCTCATCTCTTTAGGGAAGCGACCATTGTTCAATAAGAGTCTTACCTGGTGGCCGCCCCGTCTTAGCGATTCAATATTGGAATAATCTATCGAACTAATAATATGTCTTACAATATCTTTAAGATTATTATGCTCCAGAAATTCATTATATGCAGCTACGGTTACTACAAATCCATTAGGGATATTAATTCCTAATGAAGTAAGATTTTGAATCATCTCGCCAAGAGACGCATTCTTCCCTCCTACAGTTTCAATATCATTGATTCCTACCTGACTTAATTCGAGAATATAATTATTTGTCATTCAATATTTTTTTACTCTTAATAAAAATCTTTTTACATCACACCTAACCGGAGGGAATATCAAAACTTGAGGACTAAATAGTTCTGTTACTAAAATTTCACCGGCGTTAATGGCACCTACCCGATATTACAGAATTGAATGACTCGCTTATTTCCTCTGATTTTCCACCCAGCTGGTGCATTACAAACTGACATATTCCAACCCCGTACAACATCATTACACCCCATATATACGCCTCTGTAATTGACGATTATTGTCCGCAACACTTCCCCAGAAAAAGAATACAAAGCCTATCATCAATTTCTTCGTGATCAAATAGCTTTACAATATTCCTATATTCTTTGTGTTTCTTTATCCAAAGGCTAAATATAGTGAAATATGAATTAACTTGTATATACATGTTGTATTTTTTCTACTTTTTCTTGACAAGTTGCTCCATTCCCGTAATTTGCAAAGTCCCTTTCAAAATTCTAAAAATAATAACTATGCAATTATCTAAAAACGCACTAGGCCAAATTGCCCAACAACATAGATTAGAAATACCGTCAGAGAAACTACTGGAATTGCCGGAAAAAGTGTTGCAATTCGGAACCGGTGTATTGCTGAGAGGCTTACCAGATTATTTTATTGACAAAGCCAACAAGCAAGGCATCTTCAACGGAAGAGTGGTAATTGTAAAATCGACCGATAGTGACAGCAGTGATTTTGACAAACAGGATGGCTTGTATACTATTTGCGTTCGTGGAGTAGAAAATGGAAAAACAGTTGAAGAAAATATCATCAATGCATCAGTAAGCAGGGTACTCAGTGCCAATACAGAATGGAAAAGAATTCTTGAATGTGCTCATAATCTGGAAATGAAAATTATTCTTTCCAATACAACTGAGGTGGGTATTCAGTTAACTGATGATAATGTTAAAGATGAACCACCAAGTTCATTCCCGGGAAAACTGCTGGCCTTCCTTTTAGAAAGATTCAAAGCGTTTAATGGCAGTGTAGAAAGCGGAATGGTGATTGTACCAACTGAACTGATATCTGACAACGGTTCGAAACTGGAAAGCATTGTACTGGAATTGGCTCACAGCAATGATTTGGATTTTAAATTTATTGAGTGGCTGGAAACGCATAATACCTTCTGTAACTCTTTAGTAGACCGGATTGTCCCTGGCAAACCCAACGCAACCGAATTAAAGAAAACAGAAGAAGCTTTAGGCTATACAGATGAGTTACTGACCAATAGCGAAGTATTCAGACTTTGGGCAATTGAAGGAAATGAAAAAACAAAAGAAGTATTATCATTCTATAAAGCAGATGATGCAGTCGTAATAACTCCGGATATTACTTTGTTTAAGGAATTAAAACTTCGACTTCTGAATGGTACGCATACATTTAATTGCGGCTTAGCATATTTAGCCGGATTCAATATTACAAGGGAAGCAGTTACCGATAAAATATTTTCAGTGTTTGCAAAGAACCTGATGCATCAAGAAATCGCTAATGCTATTCCTTTTGAGATTGAAACAAAAATGAAAACGGATTTTGCCAACAATGTTTTTGAACGTTTCTGCAATCCGTTTATAGATCATCAATGGATCAGCATTACGGTACAATACACTTCCAAGATGAAAATGAGAAATGTACCTTTAATTGAACGGCATTATGAGCTGAATGAAAACCCGCCGATGCATATGGCAACAGGATTTGCTGGATTCCTTTTGTTCATGAAAGCAACAAAGATGGAAAACGGAAAATTCTTCGGCGAAAAAAATGGAACAGCGTATGAAATAAAAGATGATGCAGCTGACTATTTTTACAATGCCTGGAAAAATAAACCTGCATCGGAAGTTGCAAAGGAAGTTATGCAGGATGAAAATATTTGGGGAACTGACTTAACTGCCTTCCCGGGATTATTAGCAGCCGTGCAAGAACAATTGCAGGATATGATGACCAACGGCGTATTGAACACAATTGCACAATTGGAAACAAATAAAGTAACGGCTTAAATGAAGCATAGAGTTTTAAAAGTACACCCAAAGGATAATGTAATTGTTGCATTGTCCAATCTTTCAAAAGACGAAACGATTTCTTTTGAAGGGAATGACTATCTTTTGCAGGAAGACATTCCGGCTAAGCATAAATTCTTCACAGATGATTTAGCAGCAGGAGGTGAAGTGACTATGTATGGTGTATTGGTTGGAAAAGCACAGATGCGGATAACAAAAGGTAGCCGCATGACAACGGAGAACATTAAACATGCAGCTGAAAAATATGCTTATCGTAAAACTGATTTTCATTGGCTGGCTCCTGATGTTTCTAAATTCAAAGGAAGAACATTCAATGGTTATCACCGTAGTGATGGAAGAGTGGGCACTGCCAACTACTGGCTTTTTATTCCTACTGTTTTTTGTGAGAACAGAAATCTTGATGTTATCCGTGAAGCAATGCATAATGAATTGGGTTATGCTGTCACTGATAAGTACAAACAATATACTCATGAGTTAATTGAGGCTTTTAAAAAAGGAGAAGATTTTTCATTGATGTCTTTAACTCCTTCTCCTTCGGGGAAGGTTGGGATGGGGATTCGTCCTTTTAAGAATGTAGATGGAATAAAATTTCTCAATCACCAAGGCGGTTGTGGTGGCATCAGGCAAGATGCAGCAGTGCTAAGTAAATTATTGGCAGCTTATGCCGATCATCCCAATGTGGGTGGCGTAACTGTGCTAAGTCTCGGTTGTCAAAATTTGCAAGTACAGGATTTTAAAGATGATCTGAAAAAACAAAATCCAAACTTTGATAAACCCATTTTCATTTTTGAACAACAACAATCACAAAGTGAAGAGCAGTTAATTACGGATTCAATAAAACAAACAATCGAAGGACTGATTGCAATAAATAAGTTAGAAAGAAAACCCACATCACTCGACAAATTATGCATTGGTGTAAAATGTGGCGGCAGTGATGGCTTCAGTGGAATTTCTGCTAATCCATCAGTTGGTTATTGTTCTGATCTGGTTGTAGCTTTAGGTGGCAAAATATTATTAGCTGAATTTCCGGAGTTATGCGGTGTTGAACAGGAATTGATTGATAGAACGGTGGAAGAGGCCGCTGCAAAAAAATTTATACAAATGATGGGGCGATACAATGAAATGGTAACCAATGCAGGTTCCAGTTTTTCTATGAATCCTTCTCCGGGAAATATAAAAGATGGCTTGATCACCGATGCGATAAAAAGTGCAGGCGCTGCAAAGAAAGGTGGCACTTCGCCTATCGTGGATGTATTGGATTATACAGAAATAGCAACAAAACCTGGGTTGAACCTGGTTTGTACTCCCGGTAATGATGTTGAAGCAACAACAGGTAAAGCAGCAAGTGGTGCTACATTAATATTATTTACTACAGGATTAGGAACACCAACCGGTAATCCTGTTTGTCCAACGATTAAAGTTTCGACCAACAGCAGCCTGACCAAAAGAATGAATGATATTATTGATATTGATTGCGGACCAGTGATTGAAGGTGATAAAACAATTGAACAAATGGGTGAAGCCATTTTGGAATACTGTATCAAAGCTGCCAGTGGAGAAGTGATTCCAAAAGCAGTGCAGTTAAATCAGGATGATTTTATTCCGTGGAAGAGAGGTGTGAGTTTGTAAAAACTTTCTCCAAAAGACGCCAGGGAGCAAAGAATTGCTTTGCGTCTTATATACTTTGCGTCTTTGCGATAAAAAATCTGAATAGAATTACCGAACGATGAAGTGAGATTTTCTTCTACTGGAAGAATTTAGACAAAAGGCGATGCTATGAAAAACAGAAGCTGGGTAAATAAATACTTAAAAAGGACTTTGTATGAAACAATTTCTCGACGAAAATTTCTTGCTGAGCAATGCAACAGCACAACGATTGTATCATGAGTATGCCAAAGACATGCCCATCATTGATTATCACAATCACCTGCAGCCAAATGAAATGGCAGAGAATAAATATTTTGAAAACATCGGCAAAGTATGGCTGAATGGCGATCATTATAAATGGAGAGCAATGCGTACCAACGGTGTGGAAGAAGCCAACATCAAAGGTGATAAAACAGATTGGGAAATGTTCCGTGAGCTTACAATAGTATGATAGCAATTTAACTTACTTCTAATTGAACAAATTTCTTGAAGTCTTGGTAATGAAAGAAAATTAAAAAATGCTTGAAAGAATTCTAATGCTTAAAATAAGTTACCTCAGCACGAGTTCTTTTAGGATTATTACACGACGAAACGAAGGCGTTTCACCAAATATTCGCCACTGCAGAATCGACTATTTAAAAAATTGATTTTCAACCCAAAAAGTTCATTGGAATCCTATTCTCTAATGACGGTCATTAGGGATTAATTGTCTGAAAGGCTTATTGGCATTGATTTTTATTTGCATACTGGTTTGTTAAAAAATACGATTTTAGCAGTAAGAAAATCTTACAAAAATGGGAGACCTTAAAATTGAGTTTACGGACAAAGAAATTACCCCCTGGGGAGGAATTGCTATTTTACAAAAGATGATGGACAAAATGTATTTTACTGAATTTTTGAATAGCACACCATTGCCACAACAAGGCTCAAATCGTGGGTATGATCCAGTTCAAATTATTCTTCAATTCATTATTTCCATCTGGTGTGGTGCCAGTCGATATGATCATTTAGAAGTAACCCGTTTTGATGGTGTAATACAAAAATTATTTGGCTGGGAAAAGATGGCTGGCCACAGAGCATTTATCCGCTATTTTAAAAAATTTACAATGGAAACGAACACTATCGTTTTCAGCAATTTTTATCAATGGTTCTTCAATAATTTAGCATTCAACAATTTTACACTTGATTTTGATTCATCCGTAGTAACCCGATATGGAGAACAAGATGGTGCAGCTGTTGGTTATAATGCTAAAAAGAAAGGCAGAAAATCGCATCACCCACTGATGGCTTTTGTAGCCGATGTAGAAATGGTTGCTAACTTTTGGCTTCGCAGTGGCGATGCCGGAAGTGCTAATAATTTTGAAGCTTTCTTGTTTCAGACTTTATCCCATTTACAAAATAAAAAGATTGGTTTACTTAGGGCAGATAGTGGATTTTATTCTCAAAAAACATTTGAACTTCTTGAAACACAGGCTACTCCAATATCCTATATAATCGCTTGTCCCATGTATGTAACTATCCAGCGAAAAATTCAAACTCAAAAAGTATGGTTAAAAATTGATGCTGGTATTGAAATTTGTGAAACAATGTATCAGTCGCCAACATGGAATGCTCCCCGCAGATTGATAATTGTAAGACAAAAAATAAGCGACCGCCCCAAAGCTGTTGGTAAAATTTTAAGATTGTTTGAAGATGATGAAATTATTGCTGGGTACCGGCATAGCTGTTATATTACAAATCTCACGTTACCGCCTACAGAAATATGGAGATTATATAGAAACAGAGCAAATTGCGAAAACAGAATTAAAGAATTAAAGTATGATTATGCTGTAGATAAAATTAATCAACACAGTTTTGATGCAACTGAAACCACCTTAAATTTTATAATGATTGCTTATAATTTAATGAGTTTATTTAAACAAATAATTGTTCAGGATAAAGTTCGGCCAACACTGAAAACTCTTCGATATAAATGCTTGGGAATTGCATCTTACCTGATACAAAATGGAAATCAGCGAATTCTTAAAATGTCCCTAAACATGAAAAGGAGAAACTGGATTACTAAACTTTTTGAACAACCTGATTTTATAAGTCAACCATTCATTAATCTATCCGGGTAGTTCTAATCAACTTTTTGGGTTAAACATATCAATTGTGAGGTTCTAATCTCGTACAGATTTAATCTATCTAATGGATAAGATATAATTCAAATTAATTGTTGAAGCTGAATGCTTTAAAGTTTACAAACGCCTTTAACCATTATAAAGTTTGCAATAGCCTCTAAACTTTCAATTAGGGAGTTCGAATCGGAACTAGTAAAGGGCACTGAGCCTCATCAATACGATGGGGCTTTTTTCTTGATAACTAAGTCTTATGAACTTACATCATAAGTCTATATGAGCAACAGGGCAGTACACCGGATTCAAATGCAGATATTACTTCTCCCCCTCTTCAATAGCTTATTCGGTAATGCTTTTGCTGACCAATCCAAAAATATTTTCCTGGTAAAATGGACTTATCGGTTTTTGAAATAATATTTTCAATCAACCAACATATTATTCCCAGGTTTTCAAATTGCTTTTTGTAAACCGCCATTCCGGTGTAATGATGTCTTCTTCATCCGTTATCTCATACCAGGGACTTAATGTACCATTCATTGTGTTTACCACCACATGTATATCCTGCGCCGGTTGGTAGCCCTGCACCAGCATAAATACTTTCTTGCCTTTTTCACTTACCGCTACATCCACTACTATCATCGCATGCCCGGGAAAACCACCTTGCACAAAAACATCACCCGCCTTTATATCGTTGAAATTTTTAACCGGCTTTAATTGTTTTTCTAATGATGCTGAGCCACACCAACCAAATACTGTTTGCAAATAATTATCAAATGATGGCCTGTTATCTCTGCCCAACCATTTGTACCATTTACCGGCATAATCCATAAAAGCAATGTCTGCATATTTTTTTTGCGCAAATAAATATTCTCCCCTAAACCGCATTACCACATCAGCACATTGCTGCAAATCCTTTTTTCCAACCGATATATCCAACACAGCAAACTGAGCCGACTGGTTCGGTTTTAATTTTCCATTATAGAGGTAAACTGATTTATCTTTTTTTAGTGGAATATCCCTTAACCAACTGGCAAATGATGCAGGATCAGCGGCTATTCTTTTGTAACCTTCGGGTGGTTTTATATCACCTATTGACACGACAGGTAACGAAGGCTCAGGTTCAGGTAAAATTTTGCCCCCGGTTGCTTTGCTTTCCGGCTGACCTTCAGAACAGGCTAATAAAGATAACAGCAGGCCGGAAAATATAAAGTTGCGTAGCATAGTTTCTAAGAGTGCTCAGGCGTTAATTTCCACAAGAAACTGATTTATTGGCATCAAATTTCTGCCGGTGCAACGTTTGTGGCCAAAAACAGTCTTTTTCCAGCATCCTCATCCGGGAAAGATTAACCGGTTTTATAGCTAAAAGATTAAATTTGCCTACAACCTGAAAAAATGAAAATCCTCAACCGCCTTAAAAAAACCTTCTTCTTTATCTTTTTTGTTCCTGTCCTGTGCTTTTCACAGGAAAAAGATGTAACCATCAGAATAATACAAGACGATGTTGCAATCAGATTAAACGAATTTCAAACTATTATTACACTGAAAAAAAAATCTTTTAAGTTTCAGTTACTATTGAATGAGGTTGAAGGTGTATATGTCTTCGCAAGCATAAAAGATTCTGTTTACCGGTTTACGGAAACCAGCCGTATTGATGATTTCGCCTACCTGCAATTGCTAGAATTAAGAGAAGCTGATAAATTCAATATCAATAAGGAATTAAATATTAGCGAGACAGGCTGGTCTTACTGGTTTTATAAAGAAAATGCTGAATGGCACTCCTTTAACCGGACAACAGTAGGTATGGGAGATAAAGGAAGGGTTTGTACAAAAGCAATCAAGCAATTGTACCATACAGAAGCAGAAGAAGTCGTAAAATTAAAAAACCTTACCACACCGCTTTACCTCTTTTTTATTGCCGTAAAGGATTTTGATGCAGGCGGAAAACCGCTGACCGAATTGATGCGCCGTAAAGTAAAAATTGAATGGGTAGATGATTAACTAAACCTGTTAATTACTGCTATACGTTTAATATGAAAAGAATCCCTTTCTCATCCCTGCTGATTATTTTTCTACTTACACAATCCTGCAATCGTCACACTGCACAAAGCGGACTCCGGCAAACTATCGTTTGGCAACCTTCTCACCAGACAGACACCGGTAAAGATTTCAGCGAAGCAGCTACCTGCAATGGCATTGTTGAAGCCGCCATGGCATGGAACCCATTAAAAGAATATAAAGTATGGAGCCTTGGCAAAAAAGAGTATCACCATGCTGATTCAGGAAGCAACACTAAAATATTACATACCACTGCCATTATTGATGAAAAAAATTCTGGTTATGCCTATGAACTAAAAGAATCAAACAATAAACATCCAAAGGTCTTTATAGCAGTGCATAATAATGGGGGTACTAAACGCCACGCCGTATGGGGCTATATTCATTACGGTGATAAATACGAATCAGCCAACAGGGAACTTGCCGGACGTTTGGTAAAAGTTATTTGCTCAGCCACCGATATGGAAAACCGTGGTGTGTTGCTTGACAGCACCACTGGCAGAAATGATTACCGCTGCCGGGAAAGTGGGAAATTAAGTTTTTTCAGTCTTGATGAAAACGTAAATACAGCACCTTTCCGGGTGCTGCTCGAAATTGGAGATAATGCCGCAAGTCATGATTTTTTACAAACTCCTGCTAATCAAAAAATAATTGGAGAGGCTATTAAAAAAGAATTAGTGGTCTGGTTACAAGAAAAGAGAAAATGATTGTTATTTATTGCCCAGGTCTTCCACACAAGCTGTTTGTCCACTCTTATTGCAAACTTTGTAAACTATGTTCTGCTGCTCTTTATACTTAGAAGCCAGCGTTGATGTTTCTCCTTCTGCCTTTCGTACAATATCCATCCATTGAGGATTTGCCCCACTAGTCTTTAGCCCCATTCTGATTGAATTAATCATACTGGTAGTAAAAAAGCTATTATAAGAATTGCTGCAGATTGAAGCCTGCCCTTTTTCCGCAGCAGAAATTAACAACGAAGCCTGTGTTTGAAGAAATAATGCCATTGCGGCCCTCTTACTGATATCATAATATCCTGGTCCCACCTGAGATTTGGCAGTATCCTTAATTTCTAATCGCCGCCTGTTAACGATTGTATTGCAGCAATCACTCATCACCAGGTTTAGCCGGGCACCCTTTGCCTGTATTTCACTATATATATCTTCTATATTAAGGCTGAAAGCCGCCATGTGGTCCCATGATGGTGGCTTGCCATAATACAATCCCATTTGTGGAAAAGGGAACCCGATATCACCTTTCCATCTGAAACCATGACCTGAGTAATAAAACACTACAATATCATCTTTTCCCGGATGAATGTTTTTAATGGCCGCCTTAACAGCAGTAACATTAAAATCATTGCCGGTTAATTTCTTTTCTACAAAACGGATTTCAAGTGAAGTAGATACACGTTTAAAATAACTGCTTACTTTCTTTCCATCCTCAATACAATTCACACTTATATCCTCGTCTTTAGAATTAATTACAGCAATAAGATACAGTACCGGCTTGGTGTTGTTGCGGATTGTAAGTAGTTGCTTTCTTGTATAAGCTCCTTCGGATAATAGTTCGCTGTTGATAAAATAATCTTTCAGATAGGCTTTTGTAAAACTTATGTTCTTAAGTTCTTTAAAACTAAGAATTCCAGTTTCGCCATATTGTTCCTGTTGGGCTACTACAGGCTCTTCAGTAAGCCCCATAGAACGTCCTGTAACTTTAAAAGGTGTAGTAAGACATGGTTCAATTACTTTCTTCGCATTCTCCCGTCTGAACCACAATCGTAAGTAATCAAAGTCAAAAATCTCAGTTCCTTCTTTAAGATTAAAGTTTTCTGACCAACAGTACCAGTAAGCCGTTTTATCCGGAGCAGTAAGTAAAAGGCCACCATCCATGGGGCGGCTTCCATAGTTATAGGGGTTTAATGTAATACTGAAATCATACAGTACCCTTTTATTTGTTTTATTATTATTGGCTGCTAATCGCAGAAAACCTGTACCATTTGCATTTTTAACCAAAAGCCCCTTGTAAATTGTTTTAGCAGGATCGCCTTTGAACTGGTAAGTGAGTTCAAAAATATCTTGCGCCGACAGTTTATTTGTCAGCGTAATTAAGCAGAATGAAATAAATATCAGAATGATTCGCAAGATGGGAACTTTGATGTTATAAATATAACAAAAACTCTATTACATGTAATGTTCCCCTAACGGATTGGCTAACCCGGATTATTAAACATGAACAGGATAATTAATTATCAGCCTCTGATTGAAAAAAGCCCATGTCAGCTAGAATGATTCCTGCATTGGTGTAGTTCAGCAAGCTGTTTCTTAAATTACTTTTCAACTCTTCCCGGCTTTTTGCAAAAGCGGCTTTAATAAGAGAAAGCTTATACGAGTTAATCTTAAAAAAAGCTAACCGGGCAGTTTGCTCAGTAAAATCATCGGCTAAATGGAAACTTTCGGCAATATATGCCTGGTCATTGTAGAATTGGTGGTTCATACAGACGGATTTGGTTTTTAAAAGGATTGGACAATTTTTAGAACGTAGCAATCTTCTAAAAATTGTGTTGCTGCAACCCGGCATTATTGTCTTAATACCAGCAGTCCATGTAATAAGCAGGAAAATCCGGGGCCACTTTGACTGATTCACCACGGCATTACAAACGGAAAACGGGCTGACCCGTTGTTCAGATTTGCAGAAATGGGGGAAATGAAGAAGTTAATGCAGCTATTAAACCCTGCACAATAAAGACATTTGAACCCTGGGTATGTCAATTACAATAGCAGAGAAAAAACAGCCCTCCTGATAATAAAAGATGGTAAAAATTTTCAGTAACTTTTCGCTAAAGAGCCAGCATTGGTTCTTTTTATTTTTCTTCCTCTTGCAGTGTTGCCACCGGGGTGATATTTTTAATACTTAGCAAAAAATCTGAGCTAAGACTAATCGCATACTGATATTGGCGAAGTAGTGTTCTGGTTATTTCATCTTCCTGCAAGATCTCAACAAGGTCTTTTGCAGGCACTGATTGATTGTTAAATGTGTTTAAACGTCCTTTTACAATTTCTACAGAAAATGAACAGGTAGGCTTACGAAGCTTGGTGGTCTTTTCAAAATCAGTACGGTTTAACGAAACTGTTTGATCAGCATCAGCCGACCGTTTTAATAATAACCTGATAACAGGCAGGTATTTTTTCCAGGTATAAGTGTACATAAATTGAGTTAGACGAGGGGGTAAAAGCAATACAAAATATAACTAAAGGTCAGGTTTTATTTCCACATAGGCCCGTTTATTTCTTATCAGGCTGAGAAGTTGTCTAAACTAGATGAAAAGGGTCTCAGGAATACACTATTCTTCGCCGGCATCGTCTTAAAAAGCCTATATTTACAGACACCCGGTTCAAAGTTTTCAGTTAAGTAATTTTCCTCCTCTTTACTATCTGGCTCTTTAACTGCGATGATTTTTAACCAGCCTGCCTTTTCTAAAATTCTATCTGGCAGCCAGTGCGATAAAAAAAAAATTATGACAAACGAACAAATCGAAAAATTTGTGCTGATTAAGCACCTGGACAAGGCTCCTGTAAACATTAATTTTAAAGCAAGACAAGCAATAACTGGTATGTTTATAAAAACAGCTGATTATGCTGAATTAAAATCAAAAAACCTGTGGCGCATTGTAAATGGTGCCAGCGTAGAGGAATATAACAAATCAAAAGACATTAATCTCTGCCGCATTTTCAATGGCTCAGAAATAACCAGGCTGGGGGCAATATAAATTATTGGACTACACTGTCTGATACCCGGTTAGCTGGTTTGCATTTCTGAAAAGTCAGGAAAAACTTAACTTCCCTGCAAAATACTTGTTGACTTATGTCTGCCGGTGCTAATGACTTTTTTTATACCAGGTTACCAGTCAATCAGATTTCTCTCAGCGAATTGTTGATGGAGGAACACCTTTTTTTTACCGTTCCTGATAATTGGCATGTGTTGATTACCGATGTAAAAAAATCAACCCTAGCAGTTGCCAACGGTCTGCATGAAACAGTGAACCTGGTGGCTACAGGCAGTATCGTTGCTGTGTTGAACATCGCTTACAAAGAAAATCTTACTGTTCCCTTTTTCTTCGGTGGTGATGGTGCCACATTTATTGTTCCGCCATCTATACTGGATGCCGTAACAAAGGCTTTGCTCCTGCATCAGCAAAGCACCGAAAAGAATTTTAATATTATGCTGCGGGTTGGTCATGTACCCGTATCTGCTATTTATGCCGACAATCATTTGCTCAGCATCAGTAAACTCAAAACATCAACTCTTTTTTCCATCCCTGTGCTTCTTGGAGATGGCCTCTCCTATGCTGAAAAAATTATTAAAGGCGAAGACTATATGCTTGCATCACCTTCTATGGCGGAGGAGGAACTTGACCTTAGTGGTATGCAATGCCGGTGGGATAAGATAAAACCTCCGGAAAATTATGATGAAGTGGTAAGCCTGCTGGTAATTGCGCAGGATGGTGTTAATCAAACAGAAGCTTTTAAAAAAGTAATAGACCACTTAGATAAAATATACGGCGTGCCGGAAAAAAGATCTCCTATCAGTACATCAAGATTAAAACTGAAAGGGACATTAAAAAAAATAGGCACAGAAATGCGGGTAAGATTGGGTGGTTACAAACCACTGTACCTGATAAAAACATGGTTCACTACTTTGCTGGGAACCCTTTACTTCAGAACCAAAACAGGAAAAACCTATCTTAGTCAATTGGTAGATATGTCGGATACATTGGTAATAGATGGAAGAATAAACACCGTTATTTCCGGAACTTCAAAACAACGGGAACAATTAGAAGCGGCATTGAACGACCTGGAACAAACTGGTTTTATAAAATACGGTTTGTTTGTCAGCAAAGAATCAGTAATGTCCTGCTATGTTCGCAGCATGGATCAGCAGCATATTCATTTTGTGGATGGCGCAGAAGGTGGTTACACTAATGCAGCCAGTGTGTTAAAGAAAAAGATTTATCAAGCCTGATTTTATGACCAAAAAAAAATTATTACCCATTCTATTTTTTTGTATTTACAAATCAATTGCTTTTGCAAACGCTTTGCCTGCGTCATTTAATAAGAATGATTCTATTCCAACAATCACAGCCCGGCCATTCATATTTGAAAATGCATTTCGAAATGATACTACCATTCAGGACCCCACTGTGCTTGCCCGGTTTTATACGACAGAAGTGGGAATAATAAAAATAGAAACCGGCAAACTAATTGCCTGCGATGCCAGCGATATGCATTGCAGAGTAGTTTTTACTGAACTATTTCCAAAAGGTGAATTTCCTGTGCAGCTGGCCATTGTAAAAGGTGAACCGGGTGAATATGAATATGTAGCCTATAGCAGAATTCTTTTTTCTGACAAGCCCGTAAAAAAATGGGTTTATGCATTTAGCGCCGGCGAAGCATTCAGAGAACCCTCCGATACAATAAGCCGTTTCCGTTGTGCTTTTGTTGGAGATATGGGAATGCAATCAACTGTAATAGCCGATTCTGCCGCCAACAATTTGTTTGTAAAAAAATCGCACCTGGAATGGGGAGAAATTTTTGTGGACAGGTTTAAGAGAACAGGTGAAAAAGCATTTATACACTTTTTTGACAAGCATAACCTCGTTTCTATTTCCACTTTTTTTAATCCCTGTTACGCCAGTTATATTGGATATGATGATAAAGGAAAGCCGTGCAGGCTTTTGCTTGATCCCGGCAATTTCCAGATTATGCGGTCAATGTTCTAAACTTATTTGTTGTTAAAAAAAGTTTGGCAAAAAGAAACAGTTCTTTTTTGTACAAATTGTATTTTTACCAATCATTAAACCACTAAATCCAGTATATGAAATTGAAGGCCCTTTACATTGCAACAGCAATCATTTTTCTCGCCAGTTGTAATAATGCTAAAAAAGAAGAGGAGGCAAAGACCAGCAACCCCGAAATAGAAGATGTAGATGCCCCTATCGCAGATACAAAAGATTCTGTGCAGGCAAGGAAAGTAACTGAAAGAGATTATAATGTTACTAAAGAGAATGCTTATAACGATATGTTTCTCGACAGCCTTGCCATGGAGAAATACATTAGTGACCGCCAGCTTGGTGATAAGAAAATTGCCCTTCGTATCCGTAGTTTTTACAATGCCAGAAATTACCAGTATGCATGGTTTTCTACTAAAGGCTTAACGGAGCAGTCCCGTTTTTTCTGGAACCAGTATGATTATGCGGTTACACACCTGAAAGATACTTCGCTGGTCAATTCTGCCTTTTATAAAGATGCAGAAAGATACCTGAACCAGGAGAAAATGACAGCCAGTACAAAAGATGCTGCTATTTTAAATACAGAGTTTGGCTTTACCGAACATTTTATCCGTTTCATCAACAGCACTTACGAAAAAGGATATGTGAAGAGGAAAGAGCAGGAAAAATTTGTCCCTATAAGAAAACTTGATCCTGTTCTGATGGCAGATTCGCTGCTGAATAAAAAACACAGCGATGAAAAATACTATGAACAGGTTAATGATATGTATGGTAACCTTAAAAAAAATCTTCAACTCTATCTTGATATAGAGAAAGCCGGCGGATGGCCCACCATACCAACTGCCAAAGTAATTAAAAAAGGAGAAACAATGGCTTCCATTCCTGCCATTAAAAAAAGATTGCGACTTACACAGGATATGATGGGCAACGACAGCAGTGCCATTTTTACAGATACGCTTGAATTGGCGGTGAAGAAATTTCAAAAAAGACATGGCTATAAACAGGATGGAATAATAACAGCAACATTGATTAAAGACATGAATGTTCCTGTCAAAGAAAGATTGATGTCCATATTGCTGAATATGGACAGGATGAGATGGTTGCCACAAAAACCAAAGGGTAACCTCATTATTGTAAACCTGCCAGAATTTATGCTGCATGTGTACGATGGCAATACGCCTGTTTTTGATATGACTGTAGTGGTTGGAAAAGTAGGCAACAACACGATGATGTTTAATGGCGACCTGAACCAGATATATTTTAGCCCTTACTGGAATGTGCCGCAAAGTATCATTAAGAATGAAATTAATCCGGCGGTGGCAAGAAACCCCAACTACTTAGCGAACAAGAATATGGAAAGAATCGGCGGTGGTGTCCGTCAGCGGCCCGGCCCCGGCAATGCATTAGGAAAAGTAAAATTCATTTTCCCTAATAGTTTCAACATGTATTTTCATGATACGCCTTCGAAAAGTTTGTTTGGACAGGATAAAAGAGCCTTCAGTCATGGCTGTATCAGACTGAGTGAGCCGCAAAAAATGGCTGAGTGGTTGCTGCGAGACCAACCGGAATGGACACAAGAAAAAATTGTTTCTGCCATGAACCAGATAACTGAAAAAGGTGTGAAGCTAAAAGACCCGGTACCTGTTTTCATTATTTATTATACTTCCTGGGTGGACAATGATGGTGAATTGAATTTCCGGGATGATGTTTACCAGCATGACAGTGAGTTGAACAAAAAAATGTTTGCTGCCGGACCAACAACAGCTAAAACCATAAAGGTGGATAGTTTAAAAACGAATTAATTCAGTAATAAAGCATATTAACCGTTCATCCTAAATGCTGCTGATTCAGGCAGCATTTCTTATTTAGCTGCTGTAAACTATTACCGGCTGTGCTAAACCAAAACTGTATGCTTTATGGTAAGGTATGTAATGTCCTTTTCAGTGCCGCAGGGCCGGCAACAATCTGCACAAAAAATATATAGATCATTATTTTGATGCCTTGTACAAGCATGGCCCGGGTGGTATGCGCAGCCAGTGCTATGCTGACTATGATAATGCCTGTAGCTTTGTACACATCAAAAGTTTTAAACGGGAATCCGTAGCCAATCATCATTTCAAATCTGGCAACTTCCGGGAGTATGTGCAGCAACTGGCATCCTTATGTGGAAATATCACTTCATTTTTAAGATTGCAACAGCAACAGACATTTGAATCTATTTACTAACCAGCCAGTATGCAAATAAAAAAGAGCCTGTAGAAACAAGCCCTTTACCATTAAACCTTTCCTTGAGAAGTATAAACCTATCTCTTAGAAGGCACAAAGTAATTACCACCACGATGGAGCTACCGGAAAATAGCCGAAAGGGGTAATCCGTCAGGTAAAAGGGCTTTCATGCAGATGAGAATGCCCGGGTTTACCTTGTTGGGCTCATTTTTCAAAATTATACACTGCTTTAGGATGATTAATATCTCCATTCTTTGGAATAACCTCCATGCTATTAATGAAAACAAAATGCAAAGCGAAATTTCGTTACAAATCCTGTAAATTTAGCTCTGAAAAGCAAATCACCCTTTTAGCATTTCTATTTGTGAAAATGGGTGTCAAAAACCTAAGTTATATGCACAGAGTCATTATTCCTGTTGATTTTTCCGAAACATCCCTGAATGCTGCCCGTTTTACAGCCCGGATGCTGGCAGGAAAAAAAGATGCTGTTGCCCTTCTTTATAATAACTATGAAAGTGAAGGCGACCATGATGTAGTAGTCGGCTACCAGGAAAGTTTAAAAAAAGAATTCCTGGCAAATGGTGTTGAAAGCGTTGAATACGAAAATGAAATGGGTGGCGACCTGATAGAAAATATTGCCCGTCTTGCCCACACCAGCAGGGCTACCCTTATTGTAATGGGCATCACCGGAAAATCAGAAGTCCGCCAGGCCATGTTTGGAAGTAACACACTCAAGCTGGTTGATAAAAATCTTTTGCCGGTTATGATCATTCCACCGGATGCTGTTTATAAAGGAATAAACAATGTAGTATTTACTTCCGATTTTAAAGATGTAGAGGCTACTACTCCAGCTGCATTGATAAGTTCCGTGCTTGAAATATTCAATCCAATGCTGCATATTGTAAATGTAAACAAGGAGCATTATGTATCTCTTACAGAAGAAATTGAAAAAGAAAAAGCTATTTTCCGTGAAATGTTCAAAACTCTTAAAACAGAGTTTTACTTCCTTACCATGAATGATTTTTATGAGGCCGTGGATAATTTTGTAAAAGACTACAATATTGATGTGCTGGTGACCATTCCAAAGCACCAGAGTAATGCAGTATCGTTGTTTAAATCAACTCACACCAAGCGACTGGCGTATCATAGCCGCATTCCGATACTGGCAGCCCATGAATAAAACAGCACAAACTTAATACTTGACTTGTCGGGAACAAATGTTTAACTTTGTTTACGTTTTTTTTATGCGACAGTATTCAAACAAACTGACCCGTATTTACTCATTTGCCGAGCAATCACTGCCGGTAAATTTTTATATTCCTGATTAATACAGCCAGGCATCAGCTTATCTATCTGCACCTGACCACCAGCAGTCAGGCAGTTTTAAACGGCGTTTATTTTGCCGGATTGATTCATTAACGATTGTCTTTATGAAGAATATTAAAATAATAGAAGTGCCTTCGGAAATTGGTGCCGGTACCCGTGGTGCCAGCCTGGGTGTTGATGCTATTAAAATTGCAGCACTGGATTTTATGAGCAATTTTTTTATTCATTTCCCTTCAGAAAAAATTTCATCAGAAAATAAATTACTGTATGAACCAATAGAGTCGCCTTATGCCAAACGTATTAAAGGTGTAGTTTCCATTTACGATAAGGTTACCAAAGCCATTAGTGATGCCATGAAGAATAATTTCTTCCCGGTTGTTATAAGTGGTGATCATAGTACTGCCGGGGCAACTATTGCAGGTATTAAAATGGCAAAGCCAAAAAGTAAATTGGGTGTAATCTGGATAGACGCACATGCTGACCTGCACACCCCCTACACAACTCCTTCCGGTAATTTACACGGTATGCCGATGGCCGCATCCATTAATGAAAACAATGATGACTGTGCCGTGCATGATGTGGATGATGAAACAGCTAAACAGTGGAACTATCTGAAAAATATCGGCAAAATTGCTCCAAAGGTTTTGCCGGAAGATGTGGTATTTATTTCCCTTCGGGATTATGAAAAAGAAGAACGCCACCTGATAGAGAAATACAATATGAAAGTAATAACCTCAAAAGAAGTGCGGAATAAGGGAGCTGAAAACGTAGTGAGAGCTGTTATTCGTTATCTGGCCGATTGTACCGACATCTATATTTCTTTTGATGTGGACAGCCTTGATTCTTCCATTTCCAAAGGAACAGGAACACCGGTAAGTAATGGCCTGAAGGAAAGAGAAGCGGAAGACCTTATCAGTAAGTTTATGCAGAACCGGAAAATCTGCTGCTTTGAAATAGCAGAAGTAAATCCTACGCTTGACAAGGAAAACCTGATGGCAGAAATTGCTTTTAATATCCTGCAACGAAGTGTGAATGTGCTGATGATGAACTAAAGATTTATTGCTTTCAATTTTGCTCAGCTAAATGTTTTTATCAATCCTTCTTCAAAAGAAACTGGCTGATAGTCTAGGTCTTTTTTTGCTTTGTCAATTATAAACCTTGTATTCTCAGGCCGTTTGGCAAGTTGTGAAAAATTGACAGCGGTAACTTTCCTGATTAACGACATATCTAATTGCAGGTATGCTGCTACATTACATGCCATTTCATAGGGAGTAAGCACATCTTCTCCTGATAAATGATAAATGCCGGTTGCTTTTTTTTCAATAATACTAACAATACCTGATGCAAGGTCTTCCACATAAGTTGGTGTTCTTACCTGGTCATTCACCACACTATACTCCTCTCCTTTCTCCAGTTTATCTTTTACCACCGTAAGTATATTACTCCTCCCGGCTAATGGTTTTCCATACACCAAAGAGGTGCGGACAATAGCCCAGTCGTACTCATATTCCATTACCGAATCTTCTGCTTCCAATTTTGTTTTGCCGTAAAAATTAACTGGCCGGCAACTATCCTCTTCTTTGTAAAAACCTTTCTCACCATCAAATACAAAGTCTGTAGAAACAAAAATGAAAAAACTTTTTTGCTCTTCTGCATTCATCATCATTGTCACCGTTCCTTCTACATTGGCCATGTATGCCTGCCATTGCTCCTGTTCACATTCATCCACCTTTGTCATTGCTCCGGCATGAACAATAAATGCTGGTTTGCATTTTTCAAATACATCATGCACAGCAAATGGGTCAGTAAAATCCATTGATAAATACTGAAATCCTTTTTCATTCACTAAGGGTAACCGACAATCGCCTCTGCCCGTTGCAATTACCGTATGACCTTTTTCCAGCAACTGAACAGACAGGTGATGACCTAAAAAACCATTTGCTCCGGTAATAAGGATTTTCATCTATCAAATGTACTGGTACAAAATAATAAAAAATCCACTGAAGCACAGAAACACTGAAACAGATTTGATTAAATTGTAAAGGCCACACTATGGTGGCCTTTATTAAGAAAAAAAATCAAACCATTTAAAACCCTTTTTTCTCAGTTACCTTCTGCGGCGTGAATTTTGGTGTCAACCCCATATTATAAAAAGTAAAGGAATAAATATCTGAAGCAGTTTCCAGTGCTTTCTTCAGGTTGCTGGCTCCATGCCCTGAATTTACATCAATTCGTATTAATGCCGGGTTTGAGCCTTTGTAATGCTCTTGTATAGTAGCAGCATATTTAAAGGAATGCGCCGGTACTACCCTGTCATCATGATCTGCAGTGGTAATAATTGTAGCAGGATAATTAATACCGGATTTGATATTGTGAATAGGCGAATAAGCAAACAAGTTTTTAAAATCAGCTTCATTATCACTGCTGCCATATTCGGCTACCCAGTTCCAGCCGATAGTAAATTTCTGGAAACGCAACATATCCATTACTCCTACCTGTGGTATCGCTACCTTAAATAAATCGGGCCGCTGGTTGATAACAGCACCTACTAATGTACCTCCATTAGATCCACCCTGTGCAGCTAAATATTTTGCTGCCGTATAATTTTTCTTAATTAAAAATTCTGCAGCAGCAATAAAATCATCAAACACCGTTTGTTTTTTTAACCGCATTCCTGCTTCATGCCATTTTTCCCCGTACTCACTTCCGCCACGCAGGTTAGCAATGCAAAAAATACCACCCTGCTCCAACCAGGTAATCCGGGAAGGAGAAAAAGAAGGATTGCTGCTGATATTAAAACCACCATACCCATACAATATGGTTGGGTTTTTACCATTCAGTTGTGTCCCTTTTTTATAGGTAATAAACATAGGCACCTTCACATTGTCTTTACCCGGATAGAAAACCTGTTCGGTTACAAAATCTTCCGGGTTAAATTTTACTTCCGGTTTTCTGAATACGGTGCTTTTGCCGGTAGCAACATCATAGCGGTAAATAGTTGGCGGAAAAGTAATGGAAGTAAAAGTGTAAAAAACAAATTTATCATCTTTATCACCACCAAAACCACCGGCACTGCCCAATGCAGGAAGCTTTACTTCTCTTTCTAACTTACCTGTATAGTTATATACATACACACGGCTGGTTACATCTTTCAGATAAGTAATAAATAATTTTCCCCCGGCGGCAGAGATGCCGGAAATATTTTCAGGCTTTTCAGCAATGATTGTTTTCCAGTTTTCCTTCGACGGGTTTTTAGGATCCAGCAATATTATTTTTTGATTCAATGCGCCGTCATTGGTTGACATAATAAAACGATCACCCGCTACATCAATAAAGCTATAATCATAATCGCCTGCTTCTTTCACAATTGGTTTAAATGTTTTATCAGCCGACTTGCTGTCATAATACCAAAGTGCATTACCATCTTTTGCTTTTCCTCTATCAGAAATATTCAGGAATACATACCGTTCGCTTTCATCGGTAAACACACTATGAAAACGCTGACCATTCGCCGGATCTTCATAGACAAGCACATCTTTATCCTGCGGTGTTCCTGCTTTATGAAAATAAACCTGGTGATTTTCATTTTTAGTTGACAACTCCGTTCCATTTACAGGAGATGGATAACGGCTGTAAAAAAATCCGTCACCTTGCCAGGATGCACCAGATACTTTTACCCATGCAATAGAATCGGGTAAGTATTTCAGTGTTTTCATATCCATTACAAAAAAAGTACGCCAATCGCTTCCTCCTTGTGTTTTTCCTACTACTGCATAGCGTCCGTCTTTGGATAGCGAGAAAGCACCCAAGCCAGTAGTTCCATCGGTAGAAAATTTATTGGGATCAATTACCAGTTCCGTTTTACCAGTCAATCCTTTCTGGCGGTAAAGTACACTCTGATTTTGTAACCCATTATTTTTTGAAAAGTAAAAATATTCATGGCTGCGGGAGGGTGATGAATACTTGGGATAGTTATTAATCTCTTCCAACCGCTTAAGCCATTGTGCCCGGTATTGTATCTTATCCAAATAGCCGAAGGTTACTTTGTTTTGTTCTGTTACCCACTGCTTTGTTTCATCGCTTTTATCATCTTCGAGCCAGCGGTAAGGATCGGCTACTTTAGTGCCATGATAATTATCAGTTACATCACCCTTTTTTGTTTCGGGGTATTGTAATTGAGCAATAAGAACGACTGGCGCCAATAAAAAGACAAGAGAAAATATCCTTTTCATGTGTTTATTTTTATACTTCTAAAGATAAAGGAAGTGGCAGCATGAATAAAACCTACTTTACAGGAGGCTTTATGGGTGGATAAGTGAGGCCCTGTTCCTTAATAACTGTCGGAGCCCCTTCGGAAAGCCAGGTTGCAAATACTTCAGAAATTTTCCAGTCCCTGCCTGCATAGAGCCGGGGACGGGCAATTACATAGTCTAAAAACTTTATTAAATCGGCTGATTTGCATTCTGCCATTACATGCAATGTTTTTTTCCCTTTATAATCACCGCTATTGATTGGCTTGTCAACAGAAGGATCGTTTTCGATAAAATATTTCCCTGTAAATTTTATATCCGCTGCCATTGAATCAATTATCTTTTTTTCATCCGCCTCTGTCCAATAACTAAAAAAACTGTACCTGTCAAAAAGTGGTTCTTCATACACATTTTGTAGCCTGATAAAATGTGAAGCCAGTTGAGGAATCTGACCAAAGTAAATATTTGTTTTATCCATTAATGTGTACAGCAGGTCGCCTTTCTTCAATTCCTTTCCACTGGTATTATGACCAATTGCAAAATAATAGTAATCACCTTTTATAAGTTGACACCTGCCATAACCTTTCTCAACGGCTTCCTCTTTTGATTTATCATACACTCCCCGTATCAATCCCAATTGTTTTTCTTTTAAGGAATAAGCATCAGGCATTTGTATCTGCACCAGGTTGGTGCTGTCATTCAACTTCACCATATAATCAGTAATGGGGAAAGCCCTGAGCCATTTAGAGCTATCGGACTGGGCAAAAGATGTAGCTGAGAAAAAGATAACAGTCAGAAAAAATAATACCCGCATAACATTTATTTATAACACAACATAATTCAGTTGCTTGACTGTTTATATCAGTGTAATTGGGTATTACTGTTAAGAAAAATTGAAACCCTGTGTCGTACATTGCACTATTATCGAAAACCGGGATAGTATATTCATATGAAAACCAAACAGACGTTAGTGTGTAAAAAGTACACAATCAAAACAAATACTTATTTTTGACCTGCATAATAGAATAAATGGAAAAGAAAGTAACAAGAATCGGGGTTCTAACATCAGGAGGCGACTCTCCGGGTATGAATGCAGCTATCAGGGCCGTGGTTCGTACCGGCAATTATCATGGGCTTGAAGTATTCGGAATTATGCGGGGTTACCAGGGGCTTATTGAAGATGATATTAATAGAATGGATTCCCGTTCAGTAGCAAATATTATACAACGGGGTGGTACTATTCTTAAAACTGCCCGTTGTAAAGAATTCTTTGAATACGAAGGTCGAAAAAAAGCTTACGACAATCTTAAGAGAAGAGGGATTGATGGCCTTATTATTATTGGCGGTGATGGCTCTTTCAGGGGAGCGGTTAAATTTAGCCAGGAATTTGATATTCCTTGTATTGGCATAGCAGGAACGATTGATAAAGACATTATCGGAACTGATTTTACTATTGGGTTTGATACAGCTGTAAATACGGCAGTAGAAGCTATTGACAAAATCAGGGATACGATGGATGCCCACGACCGGATTTTTATTATTGAAGTAATGGGAAGAGATGCCGGTTATATTGCGCTGCATAGCGGTATTGCTACCGGAGCTGAAAATATCCTGATTCCCGAAAGGAAAACTGATATGGATGATATGATTGCTTCGCTGCTGGAAAAAGAACGACGTAAAAAATTAGTGAACCTGATCGTTGTAGCAGAAGGAGATGGCTTTGGTGGTGCCAACGAGGTGCAAAAAATATTGAGAGAAAAACTTCCCAAAGCAGAAATCAGGGTTTGCATTTTAGGACATATTCAAAGAGGCGGATCGCCAAGTTGTATTGACAGGCTGATAGCCAGCCGGATGGGCTATCATGCTGTTGAATCGTTAAAAGAAGGAAGGTTCAACGTATTTGTAGGAATATTGAATAATAAGATGCACTACATACCTTTAGAAAATGCCGTAAAAAATAAAGGCTGGATAAGTGAGGAATGGATGAAGATTGTTAAGATATTGGCATCATAAAGCAAGTTGCTGGTTGTTTATTACTGATCGCCGAAAGAAGAAAATTCCCGATAAGCAGTTTAAACCCGGCATAAAAACGACCTGAAACAAGAAACTACTAACAAGTAACAAGCTATGGCAAAACACTCACAGAAGTATTATCATAAATCAATGAACCGGGAAGCCGGTCTTGCTCACAAAAATCATCGTACTAAAATTGTTGCTACTGTTGGTCCTGCCTGCGACACTTACGATAAATTACTGGAGTTGGTGAAGGCCGGTGTAAACGTATTCCGTCTTAATTTTTCTCATGGTTCGCATGAAGACAAAACGAAAATCATTGAACATATCCGTAAGATCAATAAAACAGAGCCTTTTAATATTGCCATACTTGGCGACCTGCAGGGGCCAAAACTACGGGTTGGCGAAATAGAAGGTGGCCAAATGGAAATAAACCTAGGTGATATACTAACCTTCACCAATGACAAAGTGATCGGTAATAAGGAAAGGATTTATGTATCTTATCCTGACCTGCACACAGATGTAAAAATTGGAAACACCATCCTCATTAACGATGGTAAGCTGGAAGTGAAAGTAAAAAAAGTTCTCAAGAACAATGATGTACAGGTAGAAGTAACCATGGGTGGAATTCTTTCTTCTAAAAAAGGAATCAACCTGCCGGATACAAAAATTTCTTTACCAGCATTAACGGTAAAAGATCTTGAGGATCTGGAATACATCATAGAACAAAAATTGGATTGGGTAGCCCTTTCCTTTGTACGCAGTGTAAAAGACCTTTCTATACTCCGTTTTAAACTGGATGAGAAAAAAAGTAAGACAAAGATAATTTCAAAAATAGAAAAGCCAGAGGCTTTAGAAAACCTGCGGGATATTATTGTAGAATCCGATGCGGTAATGATTGCCCGTGGAGACCTGGGTGTAGAACTGCCGGTGGAAAAAATTCCGCTACTGCAAAAACAAATCATCCGTATGTGCCTGCACCGTGCCAAGCCTGTGATAGTAGCTACACAGATGATGGAGAGTATGATTGAGTTCAACAAACCAAATCGAAGCGAAATAACGGATGTAGCCAATGCTGTAATAGAAGGTGCTGATGCAGTAATGCTGAGTGCTGAAACTGCCACTGGCGCACATCCCACCCTTGTAGTGGAGACGATGAGAAAAATAATTATGGAAGTAGAAAAATCAGGCTACAATTATAACCGGGAAGATGAACTGGCCCCGCAACCCCATTCTCCTTCTTTTTTAAGTGATGCCATTTGCTATAATGCCTGCAAACTGGCAAAAGATGTGAATGCAGATGCCCTCATCGGAATGACAGAATCAGGTTATACCGGATTTGTGCTGAGCAGTTATCGCCCTAAGGCACCTCTTTATATTTTTACCAAAGAAAGATCATTGGTAAATCAGCTAACGTTAAGCTGGGGGGTCAGGGCTTTTTATTATGACGAGGAAGAAAGCCTCGATGATATCATCTTTGACCAGATTGATATTTTAAAAGAAAGAAAATTTTTAAAAACAGGTGATACTGTAATTAATACCGGGAGCACACCGGTAGTCTTACATTTACCAACAAATGTTTTAAAAATTACAACTGTAGAATAAGGTGTGTAAATCAAATGGCTCATAGAAATAAAAAAGACAGGGATAACCTGTCTTAAAAAATATATTCAATAAGCCTTACATTTTCTTAATCATGATATTTCTGTACGATACAAGATTATCATGGTCTTGCAGACAGATTCTTCCTTTTTTATACGTGCCGAAGCCAGGCCATTGATTAAATTTACTGGCCGCTACCATTTTCTTCCAGTTATCATCCCACATGGTGGTTGAAACGACATTTTTGCCATTAAGATAAAGTTCCAGTTTAGCATTAACACATTTTACTTCTGCCAGATTCCACTCTCCAGCAGGTTTTACCGTTTCTTCAACACTGGAGATTAAATCATATAAATCTCCGGCACGGTGTTTTATAATCTTTGCATCAGGGTGGCCATTATTATCCAGCACCTGCATTTCAGGTCCTGTTTCATACGATTTCTTATACATTGCGGTATCCTCATTTACATAGAACATTATACCACTGTTCCCATTCTCCGAAATTTTCCATTCCAGCTTCAGGTGAAAATTCTCATACTCCTCATCAGTTACAATATCGCCACCGCCTACAATTTTGCCATCTTTTTTATTAGCAGTATCAAGATAAATTGCACCATCGGTAATTTTCCATGCTTCGCCTATAGCCTCACCCCCATATTTACGCCATCCTTTAGTTGACAGTCCATCAAAAAGTAATTGCCAGCCGTCTGATTTCTGTTCTTCAGTTAATGAATTTAAAGACATTATTGTTTTTGATTTAGTTGTGTCTTCACCTCCGGATTTAGCCGATGAAGATTTGTTATTACAACTGCTGACAGCTGAAGCTATTACCACAGCGGTAAATATTTTAATCATTGGGCTTATTTTTTGAGTAATAGAATATATTTTGCCATTGCCTCGGCATCTTCTTGTGAAAGAGCAGCATGAGGTGTCATAAGCGTTTCGCCCCAAACACCATTGCCACCCGCAATGATCTTGCCAGCCAGGTATTTAATAGCTGTATCAGCCCCTGCATACTTATTCGCAATATCCCGATAGCTGGGTCCGGTCAGCATTTCATCTATTTTATGACAGGTAAGACAATCGCTTGTGGCAACCAGTGCCAGTCCTTTTTCATAATCAGGATTTGCAGAATTGTCTGCCACTGTTTCCTTTTTGTCGCCATCGGCCTTCTTATCTTTTCCACCGCAGGACACAAGTGCTGCTACTACCAACATTGATAAAACAATTTTTTTCATGTGTATGATTTTTATGTGTGAAATATACAACTAAAAAAATATCTAATCCAAACCTAATAACTTTCTGTTTGTTTTTCTATCACTGCCACTGGCCGCAAAATCATCAAAAGCTTTTTCCGTTACCCGGATAATATGATTGTTGATAAACGCTGCCCCTTCCTTTGCACCATCTTCCGGATGTTTCAGGCAGCACTCCCACTCCATTACGGCCCAGCCGGTATAATCATACTTTGTTAGTTTACTGAAGATGGTTTTAAAATCTACCTGTCCATCACCCGGCGAACGGTAACGACCTGCCCTGTTGACCCAGCTTTGGTAACCACCAAAAGTTCCTTGCTTGCCGGTTGCATTAAATTCAGCATCTTTTACATGAAATGCTTTTATACGTTCATGATAAAAATCTATGTATTGCAGATAATCTAATTGCTGCAATACAAAATGTGATGGGTCGTATAACAAACAAGCTCTTGGGTGATTGTTTACTTCTTTCAAAAACATTTCATAGGTAATACCATCAAACAAATCTTCTCCGGGGTGAATTTCATAACAAATATCCACTCCACATTCATCAAAATAATTGAGAATGGGCATCCATCTTTTTCCTAATTCTTTAAACCCTTCCTCCACCAATCCGGCAGGCCGCTGCGGCCAGGGATGAAATGTATGCCATAATAATGAGCCACTAAAAGTGGGATGGGCTGTAAGTCCTAAATTTTGTGACGCCTTTGCTCCGTATTTTACCTGTTGCACTGCCCACTCAGTTCTTGCTTTCGGGTTTCCCCGTAAGGCTTCCGGAGCAAATCCATCAAACAAAGTATCATACGCCGGATGTACAGCTACTAACTGCCCTTGTAAATGTGTTGACAGTTCCGAAATTTCGAGACCACAATCATTAACGATGCCTTTTATCTCGTCGCAGTATGTTTTACTTTCAGCAGCTTTTTGCAAATCAATACATCTTTCATCCCAGGTGGGAATTTGCACGGCTCTGTAACCTAACGACTCCGCCCATAAACAAATTGATTTTAAATTATTGAACGGTGCAGCTTCCCCCATAAACTGGGCAAGAAAAATTCCGGGGCCTTTTATTGTTGTCATTGATTATTTTATATTGAATATTGATGATTGCATATTTTAAACTTCGAACTTGGTCCACTTGTCATTACTATGTCCGCCCTTTACCACATTTTCAATAAATGCCATGCCTCTTATTCCTTCTTCCACCGAAGGAAAATCAAGCCACTCGTCTTTTGGTGTTTCATTATTTATTCTTGCATTTAATGTAAGGCAAAAATTTCTGTACAGGTTTGCAAATGCTTCCAGGTAACCTTCCGGATGTCCTGCCGGTGTCCGGCAGTTATGCGATGCAAATGAAGTAAGGTATCCTGTACCGGCACGGTAAATTTCGGCGGGTTTCTCCAACCATTTCACTAATAACGAATTGGCATCTTCCTGTTTCCATTCTATTCCACCTTTTTCGCCATACACTCTAATTTTAACATTGTTCTCCTCCCCTGCCGCCACCTGTGTTGCCATTAATACACCGGTGGCACCGTTATTAAATTTTAATAGCACAGCACCATCATCATCCAGCATTCTTCCAACAACAACAATAGTAAGAGCTGCACACATTTCTGTTACTTCAAGCCCGGTTACATACTCTGCTAAATTAAATGCATGGGTTCCTATATCACCCATCGAACCGGCAGCACCGCTTTTTTTAGGGTCAGTTCTCCATGATGCCTGTGCCTGCCCTGTTTTTTCTAATAAAGTACTCAACCATCCCTGCGGATATTCTACATATACCTTTCTTATTTTTCCTATTGTGCCTGCTTTTAATAATTGTTTCGCCTGCTTTACCATCGGGTAACCGGTATAAGTATGACATAACAATAACTGCAAACCGGTTTCTTTTACTTTTTGTTGTAACTGTTTTGCCTGCTCCAGCGAAAAAGTAATTGGCTTTTCTATTACCACATTAAAACCTTTGTCCAATGCCATCATGGCGGGGTCGAAGTGAACAAAGTTTGGTGTAACGATAGTAATTATATCCAAACGTTTGTCAGCCGGCATGGCTGCTTCTTTTTCCAGCATCACTTTATAGTCTGTATAAATTCTATCCGGGTTAAGAAATAATTCATTTCCTGATTCAGTTGCAATGTCCGGGTTAATGCTTAATGCACCCGCCAGCAGTTCGGCTTTGCCATCCATATTAAAAGCAAGCCGGTGTATGGCGCCAATAAAAGCATCTTTACCGCCGCCTATCATTCCTATTCTTAATTTACGATTATTCATTGCAAACGTTTGTAGTTATTTATTGATATTTAAAAAATGTCTACGCATCACACTAAATGTGTGTTTAAAAATAGTACATTTAGTTTTTGTAACAACTTTATTGTTAAAATAACGATATGCAAGCCGTAAATAAAAACAAGCTTTTTGTAGCCAGTTGTTTGGCCTTACTCGTCACTTCCCTTTCTTTTGGAATTCGTGCAGGTTTATTGGGCACCTGGGGTTCTCAATTTAATTTAGACAAATCTGAAATTTCCACCATTACTGCAACCGCTTTCTGGGGGTTTCCACTTGCCGTGATTATTGGCGGAATGATAGTAGATATTATAGGAATGAAGAAATTGATGATGATGGCATTCCTTTTTCACCTTGCCGGAATTTTATTAACCATCTTTGCCGGAAGTTTTGGTAGTCCCTATTGGGCATTATTTATTTCAACATTGCTTGTAGGAATTGCAAACGGAACTGTTGAGGCAGCCTGCAATCCTTTAGTTACTGCTTTATATCCTGAAAATAAAACGACAAAACTGAATCACTTTCATTTGTGGTTTCCGGGTGGTATTGTTCTTGGATCTTTAATAGTGTATTTTTTGAGCCGGCAAGGAATAAGTTGGCAAATACAAGTTGCATTAATGCTATTACCTGCTTTCCTATATGGATGGCTGTTTATGAAAGAAAAATTTCCTGTTACAGAAAGAGTTTCCAGTGGAATATCTACTGCAACTATGTATAAATCGTTAGGTAATCCGCTTTTTATTTTTATGATCATCTGTATGTTTGGTACAGCCATCACAGAATTATTTACCAGCCAATGGATTGGCGTATTATTAAATAATGTTACTAACAACTCATTACTTATACTTGCTGTATCAACTGGTGTAATGGTTATTGGCCGTGCCTTTGCAGGCCCTGTTGTTCATAAGCTTGCGCCGCAGGGTGTGTTATTAATGTCTGCTATATTAGCCACGGTAGGGTTATATATTCTTGGGCATTCCTCCGGCAGCATGGTATTCTTAGGTGCCTTGGTTTTTGGTATGGGGGTTTGTTATTTCTGGCCAACTATGTTGGGCTTTGTATCTGAAAATTTACCTAAAACAGGCGCAGTGGGTTTAAACCTTATGGGAGGTGCTGGTATGTTTGCCGTTTCATTGTATACAATGTTTATGGGTGGTGTATATGATAATAAAATTACTGCTTATTTACCGGCAGGTGCTGATTTGAAAATGTATAATAGTCCGGAAGCAACTGAAGAAATGAAAGCCGCCCTTGGTGAAGCTAATAAAGCAGCTGGTCCGGAAATTATTAATACAACCTTATTTATTCCAATTATATTAATAGCTGCCTTTACGGGATTATATTTTTATATGCGTAGCAAAAAAAGGCCTGTTCAGCATATATAAGACTAACCCTGGAGATAATAAACTGTTTTTAAAAAATTGTAGCATCAAATTTCATCAAGTACTGATTAATGAAAAATATTACCCGCCTTCAACTTTCTTCAATGATGTTCCTGGAGTTTTTTATCTGGGGCGGCTGGTTTGTTACGTTGGGAACTTATTTAACTAATAATCTCAATGCCACTGGGGGCCAGAGTGCAAGTGTATTTTCAACCCAGTCGTGGGGTGCCATCATTGCCCCTTTTATCATCGGACTTATTGCAGACAGGTATATTAATGCAGAGAGAATATTGGGTGCTTTGCATCTGATTGGAGCTTTTCTTATGTATAAATTATATAGTTCAGTTAGCATCACGATGTTCTATCCTTATGTACTGGCCTATATGATATTGTATATGCCTACGCTTGCTTTGGTCAATTCTGTATCATTTAATCAAATGAAGAATCCTGAAAAAGAATTTTCCAGCATCCGTGTTTGGGGAACTATAGGATGGATAGTTGCAGGACTATTGATAAGCTATCTTTTTCATTGGGATAGCACAGAAAATACAACCAGGGGATTTTTAAAAAACACATTCCTGATGGCGGGTGTTGCATCGCTTGTGCTGGGCATATTAAGTTTTACATTACCTAAAACTCCTCCGGCCAAAAGTTCCGGCGAAAAAGTTAGTTTAAGCCAGATTATAGGTCTATATGCTCTTAAGTTGTTAAAGGGTAAAAAT